>Ga0214917_10006521_pt1 | contig 12077 bp, 20 predicted proteins | sample LL_1208_BB_MetaG_FD_177983 | JGI IMG/M metagenome (GOLD analysis project Ga0214917, IMG submission 177983) | Freshwater microbial communities from Lake Lanier, Atlanta, Georgia, United States - LL_1208_BB | ecosystem: Environmental > Aquatic > Freshwater > Lake | place: USA: Georgia | collected...
TTTTAAGCAGAAGGTATTTCTACTTGTACCCACTCTTTATTTATTTCAGACCATTTCCAGTCATAACCTTCAACTTCATCAGGTTTAGCAATAGGTGCTTCCCATTGATAATTTGTGTAGTTTAATTTCCAAGATGGATAAGGTTGTGGTGCAATAAATACATCAAAAACTGGGTCGTATTTGTATCCAATACCTGCGTAATTTGCACGGATGTTTCCGTTGTAAGAAGTGCGTTTACAAGTTAAACCTTCAAACCAAGGGAGAGAAGCATAAAATTGTTCCCAAGCAATAGTTGAGCCACCAACTTGTGTTCCATCCAAATCGGTTTGAATTATGTTTTCATCAACACCAGTAATAACCCGTACTACTACATTATTTTTATCTAATAAAGCATAGTGTGCCATTATGACCAACTCACATTTCCGCTGCCAGCAGTAAATCGTTTGTATGAATAAGAACCATCAGTACCAGTAGAGTCAGCAGTTAATCCAGCACCGACAGTTATAGTTCCAGATGATGTTAACCAGCGAAGGATAACAACACCAGAACCGCCAGTAGCACCAGTACCATCGTTACCACCACCACCACCGCCACCTGTGTTAGCAGTTCCAGCAGTAGGCGAGATACCTCGGCTATGGTCACCAGCATTACCGCCACCACCTGAGCCACCAGTTCCAAGTGTTGAATAACTAGAACCACCGCCACCACCGCCACGAGTTACAGATGAGCCAGTAATTGAGTTAGCAAGACCAGCACCACCATTACCACCAGTACCACCAGTACCGTTGTTGCCAGCAGCACTAGCACCACCGCCACCACCTGCACCACGAGTTCCACCTGTTGCGGAAAGCCCACCAGCAGTACCTTGATTAGCAGTTCCGCTAGCAGCATTTCCACCGCTTGCATCACCACGACCACCACCAGAACCGCCACTATTACCAACGGAGTTGTAAGAACCACCACCACCACCACCACTTGATGTTACGGTTGAGAATACTGAGTTATCTCCTGAATTGGAATACACATTATCATTGTTAATTGGAGTACCACCAGCACCAACAGTTACTGTGTAATTAGTTCCACTCAAAAGATATAATGAACTTTCAGCAGATGAGTTATTACCTGATGTAGTCGTGCTAGTTCTATAGCCACCAGCACCTCCGCCACCACCTGAACGACCACCACCGCCACCGCCAGCAATAACTAAATAATCAACAGTAACAAATACTGGAACTGTAATAGAGTTAGTTGCCGTACTGTCTGCACAGGTTCCATTAGCATTAGTTGCTTTAACCTTAAAAGTATAAGCAGAACCCCCAGTTAGCCCAGTAAATGTATGTGATGTAGAACTTGTTGTTGCTGCTGTTTGCGAAGTTTGAGCAGTTGTTCCATTAAGAAATGGAGTAATGGTTATAGAAGTAAGATTCTTACCTCCATTATTTCCATTAGTCCAAGTAACCGTAACATCTGTTGTTACAGCAGATGTGCTTGCTGTTCCAATAGTTCTAACCTGAGGTAATGTTGTTGGAGTTACTGCTGCTTGATTTGGAGTATTAACAGTAGTTCCAAAGTTATTTTGACCATTGCCATAAACCTCATAAGAAGTTCCCGGGGTTAGACCAGTAAGTGTTACTGTTGTGCTTGAACTAGATGCACTATGTCCACCTGCAACAGTAAAAGCATTGTATTGAGATGGAGTTCCACCACCGCTACCTGGTGTAAAAACTACAGAAAGTTTTCCAGCCGTAGATGTATAAGCATCTGCTGTTGAAGCATCAGTTACGGAAACAATTTGCGGAGTAGATGGTGGTGCAGATACTGCAACCCATGTACTACCGTTCCAAATTTCAAGAATTTCTAATTGACCGTTATAGTATGTATCGCCAATAACTGGGTTAGATGGGCGACCAGCAGTATTACCTGATGGAATACCGCCTTTAGAGGGATATTGTTGAAAAGTCATTAGGCAATCTCCACTCCACTGATGTGAATTGACACAGCAGTTGTAGATGCAAAGCCAGTAATTACCTTAGGTGTTGCGTTGGCAGGAATAACCTGCTTCATATCAAAGCCAATTACAGAGTTAGCAGGGATAGATACAGCAGGAACAACTGCAATACCATCAATAGCAATAGTTGCTGTTGATGCAGAAGTTGCTGCATTAGCCAACACAATGTTTGAAACCACTGTAATAGTGGTTGTGCTTGGCACTGTGTATAGTGTTGTGGATGTTGTTGGCGCTGCTCTGCGAGCAAGCGCCTGTGTTAATGTAGCCATTAGTTACTACCTTTCCTAGAGTGCTTCCATAAGAAGCAGGGTTAGTTCGTCAATTAAACTACCTGGACCACGGGCTGCAGATAGGTTTATATCCCCACTAGCAGTTACTGTTCCAGTTAGCGTTGGTGCTGTAAGCGTTAAACCAGCAATAGTTCCAACCGTTGTTCCAGATGGAATAAGAGTTGAGCCAAGAGTAGGTGCTGAGTAAGAACTTGCTGCGTTGATAGCAGTCCACGAACTTCCAGACCATACAGACATAACTCCACCTGTAGAGTTAAAGTACAAAGCACCTACAAGAAGTGTATTGCCATCATTATCTACTGATGGAGCAGTTGATTTTGCGCCAAGATATCTATCATCAAAGTTATCATAAATTGTTGCAGTATCTGAAGCACTTGCCGCTGCCGATGTTGCGGAGGCTGCTGCCGAAGTAGCACTTGTGGCTGCTGCTGTTGCTGAAGCCGAAGCACTTGTTGCACTGGTAGCCGCAGCGGTAGCAGATGCTGCTGCGGAAGTAGCAGATGTTGCTGCTGCAGTTGCACTAGTTGCTGAGGCAGTTGCCGAGGTTGCTGATGCGGTTGCTGAAGTAGCAGATGCAGTTGCACTTGTTGCTGAAGATGTAGCAGATGTAGCAGCCGAAGTTGCACTAGTTGATGCAGAAGCAGCACTTGTTGCTGCAGCGCTAACGCTAGCAGCCATTGTGCTTGCAGATGTTGCAGCACTAGAAGCAGAGGTTGCTGCTGAGTTTGCAGAAGTTAAGGCGTTTGATGCGTAGGTAGCAATAGATGCTACAGATGCTGCGGCACTTGTTGCAGAAGCCGCTGCACTTGTTGCGCTTGTCGCTGCGCTAGATGCTGAAGTTGCTGCAGCAGTTGCACTGGTAGCGGCAGAGGTAGCAGAAGTAGCGGCATTAGTTGCACTAGTAGCAGCACTGCTTGCTGAGGTAGCAGCAGCAGTTGCTGATGTAGCGGATGCTGTTGCACTAGTAGCGGATGCCGTTGCTGAAGTAGCAGAACTTGTCGCTGAGGTAGCAGCGCTTGATGCACTGGTAGCGGCACTAGAGGCTGATGTTGCAGCACTGGCTGCTGATGTGCTGGCAGCGGTTGCTGAACCAAGAATGCTATCTACATAATCTTTAGGTGCAGCAGAAGATGCTGACATGCCTGCAGATGAAAGACCAGTAATAACTGGAGTTCCAGATATAGTAGGGCTTGTTAATGTTTTATTTGTAAGAGTCTGTGTGGCATCAAGAATTGTTACCGTTCCAGAAGTGTTAGGAAAAGTAATTGTTCTATCTGCGGTTGGGTCTACAACAGTGAGGGTTGTTTCAAAAGCATCATCTGTAGAGCCTTCAAATGTAATACTTGTGGCAACTCCAGGTGTTCCTGTAATAGTTGGAGAAACTAAAGTTTTGTTAGATAGAGTTTGGATATCGGTAGTTCCCACTACGGAACTTGTTGATGCAATTCCATGAACTCCACTAGATAATTCGATATGTGTATTTGCCTCACGAAGGTCACGACCAACAACCATGTGGCGGACAGTAGCACCAGCGGAGTGAGAAGAACCTGTTCCGTCGTTTTCAACACCACGAGTAATTGTAAGAGTATTACCAGCAACCGCCGTAATATCTACAATTTCTTCAAGAGCGGTATCTGGGTCAATTACTACTGTAAATGTTTCTCCAGCGGATACGGTGATACCACCTAGAAGTTGTGTTGCTGATACAACAGTTGCTGATGTACCAGATGAGGTTAATGAACCTGAGAGTGTCGTTTGTTGAGAACGAGAGGAGTATTTGCGTGTTGTCATTTAGTTCCCTATCGGCTGTAGTGGACGCGGATTGGATATTGATTTTGTTGGCGAGACGTTTCTTCTTTCAAGCGTTGTGTATACAAAGCATACAGTTGCTTGGTAGCAGTATTCGACGCACCAAATGGACGCTTGCTATCTGTCTCGTCTGCTTGTGGGCTAATTTGAGCAGCACGAGCAGGGTCTAGATATGTTAGCAAACGATATGCGGCCCCAAGGATTATAACATCCTTACATGATTCTGGTAAACCAGTTTGTGTAGCAAAGTCTTGTGAGTTAGAAGTAAATGCTTCCGCATCAGTTGCGTAGATTACTTTGACTTTTCTTCCAGGTGTGATATAATCACCAATAGTAATTGTTTGTGCGTTAGCGGCAAATGCGGTAGAGTCTGCTTTAGAATCCCAAGACCACTTACGGACTGGAATCCATTCTTCAGATGGACCTACGGATTGCCACATGATGCTTAATACATTTTGAATTGTATATCCATCATAAATATTATATGTAGTTACTGGTGCCTCAAAAGTAAATGTCATACTTTTAACAGCAAACATAGATGAACCAGTAGAACGGATTGTATCGTTAATTGCTTTCTTAACTGAGTTGCGTGGAAATACTGGAGAGATAGTTACCTTTGAGTCAGCCGCTGCAGTAGATGCAGTTGTGCCTAGATAGCCACGACCATATGGAGAGATAGTAGCCGTGTTTGAAACACGGTCAAATGTATCAACCCACATTAATTCTTCACCAATTTCAATTATACCTTTACCAAGGTTTTCAGAAGAACCTAGGCTAAGAACTGTTGGAGAGTTTGATGTAGATACGGTGGATGTTACAGCAGTTCTAAGATATGTGCTTCGCTCTTGCTGATAGGTATAACCAGCAAGGTTAATTAGAACCTCATCAATGAGATTAGATAATGTAGTTGTCAAGAGGCTATGCTCCTTAATGCGTCAATTGCTGATTTGCCAGTAGTTCCAGCAAGTTCATTACAGATACCATTTAAATCTTTATAAGCAGAAGGTGCTCTACCAGCACTTGCCTTTTTATTCAAGGCTCCAATTATTCCAAGTCCTGATGTACTAGCCCACTTATTAGCAGCACCTTGTTCATCAAGAAACGCTGTCCTTGCTGGGTAGTTACCACCATTGGCTAGGCGATTCAGTTCAGCACATAGAGTGCTACCTGCGGTACCTGTTGGCATTGTTTATCCTATCTAGGTGTAATGATTTTCTTATCAGGGGTGATAAGTTTTGACTTAGGCTCTTCCTTAGGTTTACCAAAGAATGCCTTGTAATAATGTTCATCGAATGAGAACCGCTTCATATGTGGTGCAGTTGCTCCTGTGTGGCAGTATAGTGGAACTTCAGCCTTATCGCATAGAGCAAAGAAGAATATATCTTCACCTATAAATTTAGAGCCTCTACCCATTTCCATGAATAGTTGTCCTTCAGGTGATACTTCTCTAACCTTAGGAACTATACTGCGATGCATTAGAATGAATCCCATTCCTGCTGCATCTACCTTAATCAGTTCATTAACTGGTAGTGGATGTACTCTGGATAATCCAAAGCCACCTTCTTTATCATTAACAAAACTAAATACTGTAGGCATAGGAATCATTAAAGGTTCTTCTGGATTATCTGTAGTAAAGTATACTCCAGTAATCATAGGACGCTTTTCAGCATCTCTATTATCCCATAATAATTTAAACTTTTCTGGACTAATTACTACATCTGAGTCTACCCATAGTAGCCATTCGTAATCAGTCTTATCATACCAGTAATCAATTACTGTCTGTCGTTGTCTGGCAATTTGGTTGCCTTGACTTCTTAAAGATGTAGCAAATTCTACGCCAGACTTTAACATAACATCTGTTACGCCTTGCATAAACTTGCCATCTACCATTCCATTGTCGCACCATACTAGTGCAATAGAATCTTTTTTGCTCATAGTCCCCTGTGTCCCTATCTGTACTTTGCTGCTTTTTTTGCTATTGATTTAGGTTGTTTAACAAACTGTTTACCTTTAGCATTACCTGCAGCCTTGGCTTTATTAGTAGCGGCTTTCTCAGCAGGGCTTAGTGCTGCCCATGCTTTTTCAGGTAAATATCTTTTTTTACCCTTAGATGGTTTACCATCAGAGGTTGTCCACTTTTGCTTAGTCCAGTCTTTTAAAGACTTTTGAGATTTGGCTAGTGCCATTATCTATAACCTCCGCCAGCCTTTTTGTATTGAACAGCAAGTAGTTGTGCTTTACGGGCTGACCATTCTCCAGGGTCTCCACCCTTAGAACCAGCCTTAATCTTCTTAAACAACTTAGCCCTCATCTCAGGCTTAGTGTAATTGCCAGCAGCATTAACTTTAGACTTAGTCTTTTTCTTTGCTACCATTTTACTTTATCCGCCCAATATGCCGCAGACATTTTACCTTTAGCAATATTCTTTCTATGACGTGCTTTAAAAGATTTTTGTCTTGCTGTAGGTTGTCTGTCTCCAGTAACACCTTGCTGACCAAATCGAATTGTCTTTACTTGACTTCCCTCTTTGGCTACAACTACGTGTGATTTAGTAGGATGTTTAGGAGTACGCTTTGGTTTATTAAAACCAGACACTCCTGCTCTAGCGAGCCTTGAGTCCTTTTTGTTTTCCATGCTCCCCATACTTTCCTAAGACTGACCTAATGGTTCCGTTCTTGTTTAACCGAACCACTAGACCATTCTTAATTTGAACTGGATTAAAACCATCATGGCGCTTGTAACTACCACTAGATGACATTACTTCTTCCTTGACTTGCCAGCCTGAGATAGAGCAATAGCAATTGCTTGCTTCTTAGACTTTACTTTTTTCTTGGACTTGCCAACATTAAGTTCGCCAGCCTTGAACTCTTTCATTACTTTAGAAATTTTCTTTTGGGCTGCAGCCTTTTTCATTATTGTCCCAATCCAGGAGTTCTACGGGTTTTAGGCACAAACATTCCTGGATACTTCTTCTCAAGTGCTTTCTTAGCAGCAGCCTCTGCTGCAGCAACACCTTTAGGAGATATTTGTTTTTCAAACTCAGTAATGGCTGCCTTACCTTTTAATACTTTAGGTTTAGGGGTATTCATGTTACTTCTTCTTGCCCATCTTCTTCATACCCTTTTTCATTTCCATTTTCTTTTCAGCCTTAGATTCCATCTTCTCACCCTTAGCATAAGCCTTAGCAGCCTTCTTGCCCTTGGCGGTATATGGGAACTTCTTGTTTCCTACTTTTGGCATTAGATTTGTCCTATCTCTTTCATTACGGCTGCGGTTTTTGGTGTTATGTCTTTTGTCTTAGGCATAGTGTCCGCATTATACGCTTTGCCTAAAATCTCTGATGCTTTATACGCCTCTTCTACATGGCGTCTAGTAGTCCCTGATGGTTGCATACCTTGTGCTCTTGCATCTCGATAAGCCTGTAACTCAGAGTTCCATTTCTTATCAGGTATATCTCTCTTAGCATCTCCTGCATTAACTTGTAAACTCATTACTTTACATCCGAAACATCCTTCAACTTCTGTCGGATGGTCTTCCCAGTGATATCCCATATTCGTCCCTTACGCTGCTGTGAAATTAGCCTCAGTTATTCCTAGTCCAGATGATATTAGCGCAGCCTTGGTAGCATCATCTACTATATGTTCATGGCCACCAAGATAAAATTCATCATAAGTTGCCATATCCTCATCTAATGGAAATCTTACTTTAGAATAAGTAGCACCGCTTTTGGCAATACTAACACCCTTATTAAGTTTGTAAAAGTAAAACAATCTATGTCTGCCAATAGGTGCTTCTTCTACAACTGGTGTTGTGAATATATAGTTTGCCATTATTCTCCTTAATGAACTTACTGTAAGGCTAGGATTTCTCCTAGCCCTACCGTCAATCAACTAAGCGATTGATGAACCTGATTCGATTCGGAATAGTGCCTCTTCGCGGTAGCGAGCAAAGCCAAGTACGCCGTACCAACCCATTGGGCGGTGACGCATTAACTTGTCAACTACTGGTCCGATTACTACGTGTGGCTCTTCGGCAACTGCCTCGGCCAATGCCTGTTGTCCAGCAACGATTGTGCGGTACACCTTTGCAGATGAAGCACCATCAGTTGCAGAGTAAAGACGTGAGGACTCTACGAAGTATGCACCCTCGTATGTTCCAATTTCTCCTGCCCAAATGCGGTCCTGTGAAGCACCGTATTGGTTAGGAAGCAACCATCCTGCTGAACCTGTCTCAGCACGTAGGTCGTGAGATACCTCTGGGTGTAGTCCAGCCCAGTATAGGTTACCCTTACGTCCTGCAGTGTTGTTAGCACGTAACTTAGCAACAGCCCTACGGATGTTTGCTGAAGATAGTGTTGCTGCTGCTGTGATAGTTGCAGTTGAAGTTGCTGTTGAACCTGAGTAGATTACGTTTGAACCGCCACGCAATGTTGTCATTGCGACTCGGTCAATAGAATCTGCTAGGTTGAAAGCGATGATGTTTGCGATTGCAGGGTCAACATCTGCTAATGAGAATAACTCAAGAGCACGAGTTACCAACACTGAGTTACCGTACTCGTTAAGAGTAATGGTTACTGAGGTTGGTGTTGACATTGCTACTGCATCTGGGTCAGTATCCTCAGTGAGGGCTGTAGTTGCAGCAGATAGGTCAACATAACGTTGTAGAACAACGGTTGAACCTGGTTGTGTTTGGCGTACTGGACGCTTGTCTGCGACTGAACGAATTAGTGGTTCAGAACGGAGAGCAAATTCCAGAAGACGGTCATACGCCTTCTGTACTAGACCAGCAGCACCAGCGGTACCTCCTAATGAGGAAGAACCAGTTGATACATAACTGTTAGGCATTTGTCACCTCCAAGTGACTAGAAACTATGATGATTCTTGTGAACGAAGAACATCTAACAATGCATCCATAGAATCTGCATTGTCAATTCTTGAGTTAAGTTCTTCCATTCTGTCAGGAGTGAACGCGGCCTGTGTTAGAACATCCTGCTGTCTTAGAGCAGCACGGTCTTGTTCTGCCATCTTAGGCTCTTCTTTCTGCACTTGTATTCCAAACAAATCTGCGTTATCATCGAGCCAGTTAGAAACTGTCTCTTCGTTAACATCTTCAATGTCCTTAAGAATTAAGCGTGCAGCCTTAGCGTTTACGCCTTTCTTTTCCAGGACTTCTTTGACGGTTCGCTCACGCTGCACTTTGGATAATCCCTCAAGTTGCTCAGTGAGTTCCTTAATACGTTTCTCATCGGCTCTCTTTGCTTTCCGTAACTTCTTAATCAAGTCACTTCCATCACCAGAGAAACCTTGGTCAGTATCTAGGTCTTCGTCTTCATCTTCCCAGTAATTGTTGCTCATAGCAACTACCACCCTTCTATTCGTTGTTAGTCGCAGGCCGCAGTTCAGTTCGGGGAAACTGGCTGGCTCCTACTGTCGGTCTTATACGCTGCATTGGGCCGATAGGTCAATGTCAGGATTCTAGTATTGTCCGCCTGTTGTGCTAAGTAGCGATGCTTTCGTAGTTCCAGACTTACCAGAGAATGATGCAATCTCTCGTTCAGTCAATGCTTTACGTTTGCGTTGTGCTGAGGCTAGAGTATTAAATACTTCTTGTTCTGCCTCTGCTTGGTTGTATCCAGGAAGTGTTGTTCCATAGATTTCGCTTAACTTTTGTGCGGTAGGTAGGATATCTGCAATTGTTGCATATCCCTTTTGTGCTTCGGCTTGTGTGATTCCTTGTGCTGCTAGTTGTTCTGCTACAGCAACACCAGTCTCAAGTCCCTGTACTCTTGCTGCTACGCCAATTTCGGCTGCTGCAATTTGACGTTGAATCTTAGGTAGTTGTTGGTTAGGGTCAAGAACGTAAGCAACCATATCGGTTGAGCCGATTCCATAATAATCTTTAAGTGTTCTAGCAATTGCAGGGTCAGCATTCTGAACTCTTTGAACTGCCATAGATACACGAGTTGATAACTCTGATGGAGATACATCATTCTCAATGAACTGTCTTACATATGCATCATTATCAAACTGAGTTAAACCGTACGCTCTAAGTGTTTGACGATATGCATCTTCATTGGATAGATACTCTGCAGGAGTAAGGACACTAAGTCCCTTCTTAATGCGCTGGGCATTAGCAGCAAATCGTTGCTGATACTCTGAGGTATTTTGCAGTTCTAATGTAATGGTATCTTCTGTATATCCCTGACGAGCAAGGTCGAGAATTTTAGCACCAAGAGTTGCAAGGCCAAACTTAGCAAATCTATCTGCTACAATTTTGCCAACTGATTCTCTTTGTGCAGCAACTCGTTCTGCTTCTGCGGCTGCTGCCGCTGCTGCCTTGGCTGCATCATCTGCTGCTTTTTGCTGGGCTGCGTTTATTGCCGCTGCATTTGCTGCTGCTATCGCTGCTGCATTTGCATTTGCTGCATTCGCTGCTGCCGCTGCTGCGGCATCTGCTGCTGCTTGTGCTGCTGCAAGTTGAGCAAGAAGTGCTGCTCTTTCTGCTTCAGATGCTGCTAAAAGTTCTGCCTTAATTCTTTCAAGTTCTGCTGCACGAGCCTCTGCCTCTGCCTTAGCCTTGGCTTCTGCTTCTGCTTTGGCTTTTGCTTCAGCCTCTGCTGCTGCCTTAGCAGCCGCATCTACTGCGGCTTTAGCCGCTGCGTCGGCTGCAGCCTTTGCTGCTGCATCTGCAGCCGCTTTAGCGGCGGCATCTGCCGCTGCATTACCAGTAGCACCAGTTGCGCCAGTCGCACCAACACCAGTTGCTGCACCAGATACTGGTGTAATACCAGCAGCCTTAGAAATCGTTTCAAGTTTAGCGGCACTTACACCAGATGTAGGAGAGAATGGGTTAGTTCCACCAGTTACTCCACCAGCATATGTGCTAGTCGCAGTCTTTGTTGCAGTATTAACAACAGGAATATTTACTTTTTGTCCAACATTAATCTTATTAAGGTTAGAAATCTGTGGGTTAGCAGCCGCTACTGCGGCAACGCTAACACCTGCTTTGGCAGCAATTGCTGAAATTGTTTGTCCAGATTTTACTGTAGTTGTACTAGCGATAGGTACTTTAGGAGCAGCCATGTTTACGCCAATCCAAAGTCACGAAGGACTTTTAATGATAGTGAGTCTACAGTTTTTCTGGCGTTGTCTGTCTTTTCCCAACGAGGGTCTTGACGAAGTTCAGTCTCAAACTGCCAGATTGGTTTAACTGATGGCTTACCATCTGTGCCAATATACTGTAATGCTCTACGAAGAGTAGGGTCATTGAATGTAATGCTATCTGGGTCAATCTCTAGAATGTTAGCCATAGAAGATTTGTAGGCTGAAGCCAATGCTTCAACGCTTGTTCCTTTATTAATCTGGTCAGCATAACCAGGAAATGCACTAGCAGAATCTCTACGAATTAATGCTTGAATATCTTCAGTTGTTGTAGTGCCAGCAAAGATACCCTGAGACCACGAATCTAGACTTCTTTGTGAATATGACATACCAAAAGCATCAGCATACTCTTTAAGACTTTGTACACTACCTAGAGTAGAACCACCAATTGGCTTACCCTTGGCTGCAATAAGAGCATTAAGGTCTAGTTGTGTATCGCTAAGTCCCTTAAGATATGCATTTTCTAGAGTGGCATCATCTACAACTACACCCTTTGCAGCAAGTCTTTTCTTCTGTTCTAACTTATATGATTCAAATTCTTGAGCATATACACCAGGCTGTGAAGCCTTTTTCTTTTGACGTGTTTGCGCATTAGAAGTAAGATTTCTATAGTAACTAGTCTTATAGTATTCTAACTCTGCGTCAGTTGTATTGCCAGCCTTCCATAGGTCAAATACCTTTTGAAGTTCTGGAAACTGTCTAATTAAATCAGCGGTAATACCGTATGCTGTCTCTGCCACTTTAGCCTCCTAGTCCTGATAGGAAGTCGGCAAAGTCAAGACTCTGCTTCTCCGCTAAATCTTGTGGGGC
>Ga0214917_10006523_pt1 | contig 12073 bp, 5 predicted proteins | sample LL_1208_BB_MetaG_FD_177983 | JGI IMG/M metagenome (GOLD analysis project Ga0214917, IMG submission 177983) | Freshwater microbial communities from Lake Lanier, Atlanta, Georgia, United States - LL_1208_BB | ecosystem: Environmental > Aquatic > Freshwater > Lake | place: USA: Georgia | collected...
CAGTGAGGTTTCTCTGGCAAGCACCACGCAGTTTTACGACCCCAAGAATCGCAAGTGGGCGGAGGATTTGGTTCAAGAAGTGGGGATTTCAGTTTCTCTTCTTCCAGAAGTGGTCTCTTCGGGAACGATTCTTGGAAAAATTTCGAAAAAGACAGTTCAAGCCACAGGACTTCCGGATTCGTGCCAAGTTGTTGCTTCCTGTTCCCATGACACGGGGGCTTCGGTGGCGGCCGTACCAGCCGATGGGAAAGGATGGGCTTATCTAAGTTCTGGTACTTGGTCCCTCTTGGGGGTGGAGAGCCCGAAACCTTGGATGACTCCCGCTTGTGCCGAAGCAGAACTGACCAACGAAGTTGGTTTTGGGCACAGCATCCGCCTTTTGAAAAATATCGCAGGGCTGTGGCTGGTGCAGGAGTGTCGAAGGGATTTTGCAAAACAGGGGCGGGAAATGGATTACAGCAAGATCACCCAATTGGCTTCCGAGGCAGCTCCGCTGGTCACCCTGCTGGATCCTTTTCTTTCCTCGTGGAATGCCCCCGGGGACATGGGACGGAGGATTGCGGATTACGCGAAGTCCACCGGTCAACCGGTGCCAACCTCCGACGGGGCCATGGTTCGTGCTTGTTTGGAGAGCTTGGCTTTGGCCTATCGGGAGTGTTTGGAATCGATCGAAAAGGTCACGGAAGAGAAAATCAAAACTCTGCATATCGTTGGGGGAGGAAGTCAGAACAAGCTTTTGAATCAGATGGCCGCGGATGCGACAGGACGGACGGCGGTAACGGGGCCGATCGAGGGAACTGCCGTCGGCAATCTTCTGATACAGGCCTACGGTTTGGGGCACCTTAAGAGTCACCAAGAAATTCGTGCTGTTGTGCGGGACTCTTTCCCCATCGAAGTCTTTCAACCTCAATCCAACCCGTTGTGGGAGGAGGCGTGGAAACGCTTTCAAATCCTGCGCACCCCGAAAGGAAAATAAAAACATGAAAAACCATCCAAAAAACCGCTGGCAAGATTCCGTGGCAAAAACCCTCGATCCGGTTGCCCGTCTCGTCTACCGCTCCAATTTGATCGGAGAAGATCCGACCCTGACGAACACGGGCGGTGGGAACACTTCCTCAAAAATCACGGAGAAGGATCCCCTGACGCATCAGGATGCCGAGGTTTTGTGGGTGAAGGGATCGGGCGGGGATCTGCGGACAGCGAAACGAGACGGCTTTTCCTCCCTCTATATGGAGAAACTGAAGGGGTTGCAGAAAAACTATCTGGCTTCCAAGACGAAGGGGCCGAAGACCCAGATCGAGGACGATATGGTGGGAGCCTATGCCCACTGCACCTTCAATTTGAATCCCCGTCCTTCCTCCATCGACACTCCGTTGCACGGGTTTGTTCCAGCACGGCATGTGGATCATACCCATCCGAACGCCGCGATTTCCCTCGCAGCCTGCGCGAAGGGCAAAGAGCTCACGAAAGAGATTTATGGGGACGAAGTGATTTGGACCGAATGGCAGAGGCCAGGTTTCGACTTGGGACTGATTCTGGAGAAATTGTGCAAAGATCATCCCAAAGCCAAAGGAGCAATCATGGGCCAGCATGGGTTGATCAACTGGCATGAGGACGACAAGAAATGCTACGAACTGACGTTGGAGTTGGTTGGAAGAGCGGCGGAGGCGATTGACAAGAAAGATCGTGGCGAAAAGACCTTCGGTGGGGAGAAATATAAATCCCCAGGTGAAAAAGAGAGGAAGGCCCTTTGGCTTTCGATTCTACCTTGGCTACGCGGCAAGGTTTCCACCCAGCAGCGGATGATTGGAACCGTTCAGGAGGATGCGACGATCCTCCGGTTTGTGAACAGCAAGGACGCCCCCCGTTTGGCGGAGATGGGAACTTCCTGCCCAGATCATTTCCTGCGAACGAAGATCAAGCCTCTCTATGTTGCATGGGATCCGGCGACGGGTGATGTGGCAAAATTGCGAAGCCTTCTTGAGGAGGGGCTTGAAGCCTACCGGGCGGACTACAAAAAGTATTACGAAAAGTGCAAACGGAAGGATTCCCCGGCCATGCGGGATCCGAATCCAACGGTCGTACTGATTCCTGGACTGGGGATGGTGGCGTGGGGCAAGTCGAAGAGTGAGTCGCGGGTCACGGCTGAGTTTTACAACTGTGCCGTGGAAGTGATGCGTGGGGCGGAGGCGCTCGGAGGTTATATCAATCTTCCCCAGCAGGAGGCGTTTGACATCGAGTACTGGCAGTTGGAGGAGGCGAAGTTGCGTCGGATGCCTCCGGAGCAGGAACTCGCCCGGCAGGTGATTGCTGTGGTGGGTGCAGGTAGTGGCATTGGCAAGGAGACGGCACATCGTCTGGCCAAGGAGGGCGCCTCCATTGTCTGTGTAGATTTGAATGAAAAAGCGGCTCAAGAAACTTCCGCCGAGCTGGTTAAGAAGCTGGGGGAGGGAATCGGTGTCGCGGGAACGGGGATTTCCGGTTGTGGACCTGCGATAGGTCTGGGGGCCAACATCGTCGATCGGAAAAGCGTGGCCGAAATGTTGGGAGAAGCTGTCTATGCCTACGGGGGAATCGACGGAGTCGTCGTGACGGCAGGTATTTTTGTCCCGCCCGACCTCGAGGGAAGGATCCCCGATGAGAAGTGGGCGCAGACCTTTGCCATCAACGTGACGGGTTCCTATGTGGTGGCGGATGAGGCGAACAAGATATTCAAGGCTCAAGGCCTGTCGGCCAGCTTGGTGCTAACCACCAGCGTGAATGCAGTGGTGGCCAAGAAGGGAAGTTTGGCCTACGACACAAGCAAAGCGGCGGCGAATCATCTGGTGCGGGAATTGGCGATCGAGCTGTCCCCTCTGGTCCGGGTAAATGCAGTGGCCCCGGCCACAGTGGTGCAGGGAAGTGCGATGTTTCCAAGGGACCGGGTGATGGCCTCGCTGGCGAAATACAAAATCCCGTTTTCCGAGAAGGAAGGGGATGAGGAACTCCGGACTCGGTTGGCAGAATTTTATGCCAAGCGGACGTTGACCCAGTCTCCCATCACCCCTGCGGATCAAGCAGAAGCGGCCTTCCTGCTCGTCAGCGGTATGCGTTTCCCGCGGACAACAGGACAGGTGATTCACGTCGACGGAGGCTTGGCCGACGGATTCCTTAGATAACCTCGTTATAAAAGGTGGAAGTCTTCTCGGAGTGGGTGGGATGTCGGAGAGTGGTCGGGATTGGATGGCATTATGTTGGCCATTTGCCGCCACCATTTCTGGCACTCCGGCGTACGGGCTATGGACTGCCAGCAGGTTCGTCCTCTGTCGCGTCATGGGTAAAGAGCTGGCAAATTGGAAGTTTTAAAAGTGAACTTAACTAGTTTCAACTGGCTTTCTTTTCTAGAGACTTGGCTCGCAAACGAAGGAAGAATTATCCCAAGGATATAAAACCTAGTGATGATCCGCTTTTTGTTCCTGATGGTTTTTGTCTTCCTCATGGCCACGGGGTATGGGGTGGACGGCATCAATCCAGGTGTCCCATGGCCCGCCACGGACGCGCTGGGCAGGGAACTGCCCCTGACGGCGGAAGTCGGACCCCCTAAAAAAGACCGGTTTGTCGGAATCTTCTACCTCACTTGGACCGGGGACGAATTCAGCTATGGACCCTACGATATCAGTAAAATCCTAGCCGATCAGCCGGACATGCGGACGACTCCGACGTTTCGGCATACGGGACCGAAGGAGTGGCACTATGCCTACTGGGGCGAACCACTGTTTGGCTACTACAAGCTGACTGATCCCTGGGTCATTCGCCGCCATATGCACATGCTCGCCGATGCGGGGGTGGACGCCCTGGTCCTTGATGCCACCAACGCGGAGATTTATGAGAATGTCCTTAACCAATTCCTGCCCGTGCTGTCGCGGATCCGAGCGGAAGGAGGTCGCGTTCCTCAGCTCCTATTCATCCTCAATACGGATATGGGCAACGCCAGCAAACAGTTGTTGGAAAAATTCTACCGACCTGGGCGTTACGATGAACTCTGGTTCCATTGGGAAGGGAAGCCACTCATGCTCTGCAACCCAGATGCGGCCAGCCCCGAAGTGCGTGAATATTTCACGCTCCGCACCGCCTTCTGGCCTGGTACTCCGCCTTACAAGAATACCCCCAATGCCTGGCACTGGCTCGGCGTCCATCCGCAGGCCTATGGCTTCACCCAAGATCCAAAGGAAGCCGAGCAGATCAATGTTTCCCCTGCGCAGAACATGCACTGGGAAACCGGCGCGCTGGAACTGATGTGGACCGGCAAGGCCCGGGGACGGGGTTTCAGCAAGGGGAAGCAGAATTCATCTCTCGAGCCCATTCAGAGCGGGCGCAACTTTCAGGAACAGTGGGATTATGCGCTTAAAGTGAACCCCAAGTTCATCATGATTACGGCCTGGAATGAGTGGGTCGCGGGTCTGACGCACAGTATGAAAACTCCTTGGGTGCAGTGCGACGGTTTCAATGGGGAGTTCAGTCGTGATATCGAACCGATGAAAGGCGGCTTTGGAGATAATTTTTACTACCAAGCCATCGCCAACATTCGGCGTTACAAAGGCGTGCCGGAGATTCCCCTTGCTGGAGCTTTCAGACCTGGGGGCCAAAAGAATGTATTGGAACTGGATGGATCTTTCGACCAGTGGAATGAAGTCACCCCGGAGTATCGGGGTCATGTTGGCAACACGATCCCGCGCAATTACGACGGATTCGGGCGGGCCCAAAAGACTCGAACCCAAGGTGCGCATCCCGATTTCGAGGGGAATGGCACGACTTGGAAAGGGCAGGAAGGTCCCCGGTACACCAACGAGACGGGCCGAAATGGATTTCTGGTTATGAAGGTGTGCCGTGACGAGGAGTATATCTATTTTTACGCACGCACCGAAAAGCCGATTACGCCTTCCACAGATCCGAACTGGATGATGATCCTGATCCGAACGGGCAACCCAGCCAACCATACGTGGAACGGCTATGATTTCATCGTCAACCGCGTGCCCCCAGGAAAATTCGGGGCGGTATTGGAGAAAAACAACGGGGGGTGGAACTGGTTGCGTGCGGCTGACATCAGATTTCGGGTCGAGGGGAACCAGATGCATCTGGCCTTGCCCAGAGAGGTCCTGGGGTTGGCCAAAGATCCTGTCACTTTCGACTTCAAGTGGCTGGACAACATCAAATTGCCTGACGACTTGACGGTGCTTTACACTGATGGCGACACCGCGCCGTCTGGGCGCTTTCGGTTTCGCTACCGCGTGGAGTAATCACCGCACCTCCAAACTGGTCTGATCATCTTATGAATTCCAAGACTTCCTCTTCCTCCGCTAAGCATCACCAGACAAATCCTGAGGACCGGCTGCCGATCCGTGAAAAGGCCGGCTACTCGTCGGGCGGCATGGCCTATACGCTCATGGGTAACGCCATCGGGAATTTGGGCAACGTCGTCCTCAACATCGGCATGGGGATGAACCCTTTTCTTGTTGGGTTGCTTCTGGCCCTTCCGCGGGCGGTGGATGCTTTGTTGGATCCCCTAATCGGGACATGGTCGGATAACTTCCGTTCGCGTTGGGGACGGCGGAAGCCGTTTATGGTGGCTGGGGCGGTGGGTGCTGGCGTCTTTTTTATCGTCCTGTGGTGGATGCCAGCCGGGGGGAGCGAAATGGGGAAATTCTGGTATTTTCTTTTCTTCTCCACGGTCTTCTACCTTTTCATGTCCCTTTTCGCCGTTCCCTGGGGCGCGATCGGACTCTCAATGACGGCGGATTATCACGAGCGTACCAGGCTCATGGCAACTTATGCGTTCACTAGTGCGGCTGCCGCCATTCTGCTTTCCTGGCTGTATGCGCTGATCAAGCTCCCGTGTTTTCCGGATACCATCACCGGGACGCGCTGGGTTTCCGCTGGCCTTGCCGGTCTGATGACAGGATTGGCTCTACTCTCGGTGTGGCTATGTCGGGAAAAGCAAGCTGCAGGGCAGGCAAACCAGGCTACCGAACCGGTTCGGCCCCAAATCCGGGCCGTTTTGGGAAACCGCGCCTTTCTCATTCTTGGAGGTGCTGTCTTTTTTATGTGCCTGGGAATTTTCAGCATCAGCAGTCTTCCGACTTATCTTGCCATCTATTTTATCCACGGGGGGAACGAGTCGGCCGCTTCGATCCTCTCTGGATGGGGCGGCACGGTGTGGCAGGTGGGCAGCCTCTTTTTCATCCCCATGATCAGCCTAGTGGCTACCCGGATGGGCAAGCGCCATACGCTTGTCTTGGCACTGGTGGCTGCCTTGACCGGGAATCTCATCAAATGGTTCTGCTACACCCCGGCTCAGCCGTTTCTTTTTCTCCTACCGCCTCTTTTGATCGCTTTTGGTTTCAGCGCCCTCTGGACTCTAACCGCCTCTATGCTGGCGGATGTATGTGATCTGCATGAGCTGAATACGGGCAACCGAAACGAGGGGACACTCAATGCCATGTATGCCTGGGTGATGAAAGTAGGCAGCACTCTTGCTTTTGCGCTTTCGGGGATCCTCCTCAACCTTACGGGATTTGATCAGGCGCTGGGTGCGAGCCAGAGCCCCGCTACCATCCTTTCCATGCGACTCATCGACATCGGGGTGCCGGCGGTCGCGGTGCTGGCCGCCATTGGGCTGACCTGGCTTTATCCCATCTCCGAGGATCGCGCCTACCAGATCCGAGAAGAGTTGGAACGTCGGCGCGGCAGGATGCACTCCGCTTGAAAAACGCAGGTGTAATCGGTCTATCATTGGTTTTGATTCTAGGGCTGAGTTTGGCCCGCGCCACGGAATCCTCCGGCCTCCTAGAGGATCATTCGGAGTGGTTTGTTGCGGGCGATTCCTCCCGTGCTTCCCCAGCTCTTGGAAAAGACAATCGGGTCAACGGCTGGATATTCTTCGGCAGCGAAAAGTTGACGCAGGATTTCGGCGATACCTCAAACAGGTTGGAATGTCTTCCGTCGTATATCGCCAGGGTGGCGGTCGATGCCGTAGCCAAGGTGGCCAAATTTTCTGCTTATGTCCCGGTGCTGGCTCCGGATGGTAATGGTAACCATGCCGGAACGTTGACGCGTTCGGAAGCGGAGGGGGAAACCGAACTGCTGACCGTTCGTATTGGGAAAGATGCACCCAAGGTGCTGCGACTTGCCGTGCTTGTGGACAACCTCGGATCCGCCGATTACGTGGCCCGTACGGTTACGCTCGCCTTGAATGGGGAGGGTGTCGCTTCGCTTCGCTTGCAACCCAACGGATATCCGGACTGGCTTTTTTGGGATCTGCGCGACCTCCGTGAGGGGGCGGAACTTTCCCTTCGTCTGGATCCGGACAAGGGGGTGGCTGCCATCGGTGGGCTGGTGTTTCTTTCCGAAAAAAGCGAAGAGACTAAGCCGGCGGAGGTCACCGCTCCCCTGCCGGTGATTACCAGCAGACCGGGCCATGCAGTGGGGGAGTTTTCGCGGGAAGGGGAGTATGTGAAGGACTATTATGTTTTTCTCGAGGGCGACACCTTCCATCTTTTTTATAATGTGGGTAAGGCCGCCAAGGATCAGCAGTGGTTCGAACCGGGCAACGAAAAGGCTTTCGGCCACGCGACTTCTAAGGACCTCAAGACTTGGCAACACCATCCACGGATCCTTGATGCAGTACCGCAAAGCTGGGAAGGGATGGTGGTTTCCGCCCCATCGATCATCCAGCACGACGGACTCTATTACATGTTCTACACGGGCTTTGACGACCGGGTTCCGGGTAAGCAAACGGTCGGTCTGGCCACCAGTAAGGATCTCTTTGAGTGGAAGCGTCATCCCGGAAATCCGGTTTACCAAGCACCAGAGTGGGCGGAGCGCCGGCCGGACGGCTGGATCGACTGTCGCGATTCCCATGTCATCAGGTATGGAGATGAATTTCTTCTCTTCACGATGGTCACCACCAAAGAGGGGAAAGGAGCCATTGCGCTGGCTTCTTCGAAAAATCTGAGCGAGTGGAAAGATCTGGGTCCGGCGGTGGTTACCTTCAAGGAGCCGGAGAGCCCAAGGGTTTTTGAGCATGGCGGCTCTTTCTATATGTTCATCTCCAGCGCCCACGGAAAGCAGTTGCTGCGAGCGATGAATCCTAAAACTGGGCCATGGGAGGAAATTCCATTCCGATGGCCAGCTCCGGGGTTGTGGTCCGGCTGGGAGGTGGTGGAGCAGGGGGAGCGAACCATTTTTTCCTCCTTTGAGTGGAAAAGCTTTGGAAACTTCATCCGCTTCTGGGAGGTGAAGTGGAAAGACGGTGTCCCGACCGTGGTCTATTAATCTTATCTGGCATTTTCCCGCTACCGCCTGTCACTAGAACCAAGGTATTTTTGAAGCCTTCTTTTAGGGTAGATTGAAATCGTGAACGACCGGCCCGACCAATTCGCCACGACTCAAACCATAAAAAAATCCTCTAGGGCCTTCACCTTGGTAGAGCTTCTGGTGGTCATTGCGATAGTTGGAGGCCTGGCAGTTTTAGTTATTCCCGCCATCAAGTCCGCAACGCTTTCGGCAAGATCAACGGAGGCTCTGTCTAATCTTAAGCAAACGGGTGTGTTGGTCGCTAACTACGCTTCGGAAAATAACAACCGGCTGCCACTCTCAGCCTACTGGCCCTCAATGTACGTATTCCAAAACATCCTTGCGGACTACTTTCCTGATTTTAAAAAAGCACCATACAACTCTGCAGCGAAACTGTATCTGCCGAAAATATTCTATGATCCGGTTCTTAAGGGAAAAAATGAGCACCCTTGGGGTTCGTTTGGAGTAAACTCTGCCGTCGTTCTTGATAGCAATGTTTACAACGGAGGCAATGCACAGGGGGTGGGCATCCCTTTTGCGATGATCCCGACTCCTTCTCAAAAAGTTATTTGCTGTAGCACCATTGAGCCAGGTTGGGCGAGTAGCTGGGGTTTTGATGGAAGAACCTTTATGCAAAAAGGCTTTGATCCGACGTATGGGCCAGATCCGCGTTATGGAGGCAAGGCTGGAGCCCTCTTTGCCGATGGGCACGTCGAGAGGCTGGACGTGAAAAATATGGATCCGGCCACTCGTAGAAAATATTTCATCCTCAATCCCTAATTGTGTGAAGCTTTCTGATTAGAGATTGATGAGATCATTTCGATACTTCTTTCTTCTGTGTTTGGTCTCGGCCACACAGGGCTCTCTCAGGGCGGAGGGTGCGCCCGTCTTTAAAAAGCTCCCGACTGAGGCTTGGTCGAAAGTCATTCCCGTTGAGAAGAATCTTTCCCCAGAATGGGAGCGGACGCTTCTCGAGCGTGGTCAACCCAGGAGTTACACAGGCGATGCCCTGATGAACATCGGCATGCCTGTGGGCGGCATCACTACTGGAGCCCTTGTCTACCTCGGAGGCGACGGAAAACTTTGGGGCTGGGATATCTTCAACCGACCTCTGAACGGCGTAATGCCCCGGATGATCCAGTACAAGGATCGCTCCTGGCACCAGCGCCCGAAGGGAATCGAAGTCTGGCAGGGGGGAAACTACATCGATCCGATCCGAGACCAACCATCCCCCTTCGCCCAGGGATTTGCACTAAAAGTCACGCTCGATGGGAAAGAGCAGATTCGCACCCTCGATCGAAAGGGTTGGAAAGAAGTGGTTTTCATCGGAGCGTATCCGTTCGGCACGGTGACTTATGCGGATCCGGATTGTCCGATCAAGGTGACTCTGGAGGCCTACTCGCCATTCATCCCGCTCAACTACGAAGATTCGAGCTATCCCGCAGTCATCATGCGGTACCGAGTGGAAAACATCTCGAAGCAGGCATTGGAAGCTGAGATCGGGGGCTGGCTGGAAAACCCGGTTCTGATCGACACCCTCAGAGCTTATCCTGGCGTCCTGCGGACTAACTCGATCGTTTCGGAGAAGGGCTTGGCCATTGTGGTTAGCCAAGCCACGGATCCCACGAGCGGAAAACCGGCACGCCCTGACATCGTCTTTGAGGATTTTGAAAAGGCAACGTACGAAGGCTGGGAAATCGAAGGCACGGCCTTCGGCAAGGGGCCAATCGCGAAAGCAGAGGTTCCGGCCCATGTCGGCGAAACCGGGATGAAGGGAAGCCGAGCGGTGAATAGTCACGCTTCGGCCCCTGGTGATATGTCTGTGCCACCCGATCCGGGGAAGGACTCGGTCACGCGCGATGCTGCCACGGGTAAGCTGATCAGCCGACCCTTCACCATTGAACGTAACTTCATCACTTTCCTTATCGGCGGCGGTGGGCATGCGGATACTGCCGTGCGGCTTCTGGTTGATGGAAAGGTGGTCCATACCGCGGGTGGACCGACCAGCAGCGCCATGCGCGAGGCCATTTTTGATGTCACGGGTTTGCAGGGCAAGACGGCGAAACTCGAGGTGGTCGACCAAGTCGCTGGTAGCTGGGGACACGTCAGCGTGGACCAAATTGAGTTCCGGGACATCGTAACTCCGCTCGAAAAGCAGCGCGATTGGGGGAGCATGGCGTTGGCGGCAATCGGGCAGAATCCCTGCCGTGCAAGTGCGGAACTCGCTGTTCCTTCTGAGAAGTCGGTTTTCAGCGCCTCTGGACCTGCTGCAGCGGCTTCGCCTGTCGGTAAGCCGTTGATCGGCGGAGTGACCCAAACAGTAAACCTCGCCCCGGGGGCGACCGGAACTGCGCCTTTTGTGATCGCTTGGCATTTCCCCAACACCATCGAAACCGTGAGGGGGGCGGAGACGGGCTTTCAATATGGGAAACGATTCAAAAATGCTGGGGAAGTAGCCCAGGCGATCGCCAAGAAAGCGGATCGTCTGGATGAGATGACACGACTCTGGAACCATACTTGGTACGACTCGACTCTGCCTTACTGGTTCCTTGAGCGTACTTTCATTCCGCTGGGTTCCTTGGCTTCACCGACCTGCTATCGCTTTGGCGATGGGCGTTTTTACACCTACGAAGGCATTCGCAGTTGTTGGGGCCATCCCAACCACGTTTGGCATTATGCCCAGGCCCATGCCCGAATGTTTCCAGAGTTGGAGCAGGACGTGATCGAACGGGTCTGGTATGGGTTCGGCTTTAAATCCGATGGCTCGATGGCCTATCGGGGTGAAATGGGCGGAGACAGTGCGATCGACGGCCATTGTGGCGTGATCCTGGCGGTACTGCGGGCACATCAGACCAACCCGGACGACCAGATGCTCAAGCGGCTCTGGCCGCGGGTGAAAAAGTCGATTGAGTACGCCAACTCGTGTGACCGTGACGGGGACGGATTACTGGACACCCCCATGCTGACCACCTTAGACGAGCCGTGGCATGGGGTGATTCCATGGATCAGCAGTCTTTATATCGCCGCACTCAAAGCCGGCGAACAGATGGCTTTGGAAATGGGCGATCAGGAGTTTGCGACCGATTGCCACAAGAGGGCGCAAAAGGGGAGAGCCGCGATGGATGCCAAGCTCTTCAATGGTGAGTGGTTCATTCAGACTCCGGATCCTGAAAACCCAAAGAAACTTGGCGCCTATGAGACGGTCCACATTGATCAGGTGATGGGGCAGGGGTGGGCTTGGCAGGTTGGGTTGGGAAGGGTGCTCAATGAGAACACCACCCGCTCCGCCCTAAACTCGATTTGGAAATATAACTTCACCCGTAACCTAGACACTTACGATGCCCAGGCAGATCCGAAGGGCCGACCGTACTACGCCGAAGGTGAAGGAGGTGTGGTCATGACTGCCAACGCGCTGGGAAGGAAGACACCATTTGGAATTTATTCCGGCTTTGCCTGCTACCTGAACGAGACAATGAACGGCTTTGAATCCCAAGTGGCCGCCCACATGATCGCCGAAGGGATGGTGAAGGAGGGCATGGCTGTGATGAAGACCCTCGATGAGCGATATGACGGCAACAAGCGCAACCCGTTCAACGAGGTGGAGTGCGGCGATCACTACGGTCGTTCGATGGCCAGCTACGGAGCCTTTATAGCCATCACCGGTTTCACGTATCACGGCCCCAAACAGCACATTGGATTTGCGCCCAAACTGAAACCGGAGAACTTTAAAGCTGCCTTCACC
>Ga0214917_10006524_pt1 | contig 12072 bp, 26 predicted proteins | sample LL_1208_BB_MetaG_FD_177983 | JGI IMG/M metagenome (GOLD analysis project Ga0214917, IMG submission 177983) | Freshwater microbial communities from Lake Lanier, Atlanta, Georgia, United States - LL_1208_BB | ecosystem: Environmental > Aquatic > Freshwater > Lake | place: USA: Georgia | collected...
GGACGTACCGATGCGGCGGCGAATTATGCCGCTATGAGCAACGGAGGTGGGTATGAAGCAAAGGTATCGCAAGGCAGGCGACGTGGCGGGGCAACTGGCTATCGCCGCCGTAATCATCGCCGGCTTGGTGGGAAGCGCGGCCATTGCGCTGTCGTTCCTGCTGGCCGCCTGGATGGTGACCTCGTGAGCGTCAAGGCGCTGACCGACACGGCAATCAAGCACCTGTACGCAGGGGAGCTGCTTCGCAAGGTGGCCGTCGACATCACCGGCCTGATGGAGCACATGACCGACGAGCAGGTGCTGGTCGCGGTCAGGATACGCCAGCTCGTCCTCGGGTACGCCGAGTCCGAGCTCGTTGTGACAACCGGCCTGTGCGACATCGCACGCGCCGAGCAGGAGGCGCAGGCATGACCGTGTTCATGGACTTCTTGGCCGCCGCGCTGGTCATGGCGGCGTGGGTGGGCGTGGCCTTCGTTCTGGCTTTCGCTGCCGTCTTCGTGCTGGACCTCGTCGGTGACCGGATCTACGGCAAGCCAAACCGCAGGCAATGACAGGAAAGGAGCAGGGGATGGACTGGAAAGAGCAGGATTGGGACGACAGCTACAACGCGCTGGAGGCTGCCGTAAGTGCCATCAGGCGCGCGCAGCGCACCATGCTGGACCGCGACCTTGCCTACGAGGTCAAGGTGGAGGAGGTCGGTCCCGACCTTCACTGCGTGCGCCGGCACCTGGACAGCTGCGCTGCGGCGATGGAGCGCAGCGACGCTGAGGCCCGTGCCTACGAGCTGGTGGCAGCATGATTCGCACCAAGGCACAGCAAAAGCGATACGCCGCCAAGGTCGCAGAGCGCCTGCGGCTCGTTGAGGCTCAGCGCGTGGACAGCATGACCCGCTGGCGTTACCGCAAGCTGGCGGGGCGATGACCGTGCCGCCGACGATAAAGGCGCCGGAGCGCATTTTTGACGACCCGCCGGCCTTGGGGCCAGAGCACTTCAACGTGCTGCTTTACGGCCCGGCCGGCTCAGGCAAAACAACAGCAGGTGTGGGAACCTCGCCTGGGCCGGTCATCGTCTTCAACCTAGACGGCCCGAACGCGCTGCACTACGCGCGCAAAATCGCCGCAGAGCGCGGCACCGAGCTGCTTGAGATTCAGGTGGGCGCCGACGAGGACCCGCGCGAGCGCTTGCGCCAGGCCATCGTCTACGCGCAGGCGAACGAGGTCGGCACCTTCGTGATTGACGGCGTCGGCAAGCTGCGCGACCAAATCGCCTTTGCCATCGGCGGCGATGACCCTTCGCTGCCTCAATGGGGCATGATCTCCAAGGCCCTGCGCGACATCGTGCGCACGCTCAGAGACGCGCCGATGTCGACTGTGTGGATTGCGCACGAGCAGGTAGTCGAAGAGGGCGAGGCGGTCATCGTGCGCCCGGAGATCGACTCAAAAGGCCGCGCCGCTCAGATGCTCATGGGGGAGGTTGACGTCGTCGGCTACTGCCAGGCGTGGACCGACGACGCAGGGGAGAGGCATTACTCCGCGCAGCTTGTGGAGCGCAGAGGGAGGCGCGCTAAGGACCGCTCCGGCGAGCTGGGGGAGGTCCGCGAGCTGGACCTCACCGAATGGCTCAGCGTCTTTCAGGACGCGCTCGCCACCGACCTGAGCGACATTCCGTTCTTGGACTCAGGCGGGGAGACAAACGAGACAAACGAGACAAACGAGACAGAGGAGCAGGCATGAAGGTTGAGGACCTGACCGAAGTAGCCGACGAGCCGACCAGCACCCTCGTACCCGAGGGCACCTACGCGGTCATCGTCACCGACGCTGAGGAGAAGACCTCGAGCAAGGGAACGCCGGGCATCGGCCTGGACCTGGAGATCACCGAGGGCTCAGAGAAGGGCCGCGCGGTGTGGGACACCGCTTGGGTGACCGAAAAGGCGATGTGGCGCGTGAAGAAGGTCCTTTCGGCGCTGAAGTACGAGATCCCGGAGGGCGAGTTTGACCTGAATACCGCAGACCTCATCGGCCGGCGGATGTTCGTGAGCGTTGAGCATGAGAAGTACGACGGCAAAATGCGCACCCGCGTGGTCGACATGCTGCCGCAGGACGGATGGGACCCGAACGACCTGCCCGAGCCGAAGCCCGAGGACGACATCCCGTTCTAGCCATGAAGGCCGTTGAGCAACAGGTGACCGCTGAGCAGGTTCAGGCATACGGTGCCGAGCTGCGCGCGTGGGCGGCCGGCATCAACAACCCCGATCCTGGCAACAGCAATCACCGCCCGTATGCGCAGGTGTGGAGCCCGACAACGGAGTATTGCCAATACCTGATCCGCAAGTGCGGGCCGGCTAAGGCGCTGCTGCAGCTGAAGAGCCGCGCTGAGGCCGCCAAAAGGCAGCTGGAGTTCGACGCCGAGCTTGACAAGGCGCGCGAGGAGCGCGAGCGGGCACGCCGCGACCGCGAACGCCGGGACGCTGACGAGCTCGAGCACAAGGACACGCCGGGCAAGCGCATCGACTCGGCGCTCGTGCAGCTGCAGATGATTGCGGGCGGCAAGACGGTGAAGATGGAGGCGCAGGTCACGGGCGGGGTTGAACATCCGAGTCGTCTCCTAGCCGAGAGAAACGATGAAGAACTGCGCAAGGCGATGACCGCCGCCCTCGGACTGGCAAGGCGCTTGGAGAACACGCTTGACCGTCTGCGCCGCTCGCCGCTTCCGCCGCCGAAGCTCGCCGACCGTGACGCTCAGCTGCGAGCGTTCCTCGGCTACACGCCGGAGCAGATCGCACAGCTCGACCCTCGGCAGGGACTCCCGCGTCAGATCCGCGAGCGCCGCGAGGCCCTCGGCCTTGACGAGGAGACTGGCGACACGCTGGCACAGGCGGCATGAAGATGAACCTGACCGCGCCAGCCAAGCCTGATGCCCGCCCTTTCGTCAATCACGTTGGCGTGGCTATGAGCGAAGTTTTCCCGGCGATCGTCGCCTTCAACGAGAGCCGCGACGAGCTTGCGCGCCTGACCCTCGACAGCCGCCTGGCCGAGCTGCAGCACGCTTGCGAGATGGCAAGGAGGGCCCTGTGAGCGACCTTCACGACAGGGCAGAGGAGCTCATAGCCGAGATGCGCACGATGGACCGCATCGCCGCTTACCGGCACGCGCTCAAGTACGCCGGCTACCAGCCAAAGAGCGTCGACCTGGCCGTCAACCGCAACCGCGAGTGGATTCAGTCCGGCGAGTGGGACGAGGAGGAGCGATGAGCTGCGGCTGCGGAGATTGCGAATGCGAGCGGCTGCGCGAGCAGGTGCAAAGCCTGATGGCTGAGAACGCCGAGCTGCAGGCGCACATCCTGATCCTCGTCGCTCTTGACGAAAAGCGCCACGACGCCGAGAAGCAGTTTGGGCGCGCGCTGGTGGAGGCCAGGGGCAAGGCAGGGGAGAGGACGCTGTGAGCGTTGAGCGCCTGGCGGGCCAGATCCGCGCAACCGAAGAGGGAGCCCTGCCTTCCGGCGAGCACATGATGACGCTCGACAACGTCGCCGTTATGGCGCGCAAGAAGGGCGGCTGGGGACTGCGGCTCACTAGCCGCCATCAGAGCGGCCAGTATGCGATCGAGTGGCGCAACCTCAGCAGCGACGTTGAGGACCCGTACAAGCTCACCGACGGCCAGCGCAAGGGGCTGCGCGAGTTTGCCGCGCGCTTCAACATCACCGAGGCAGACCCTAAGCAGATCGTGCGCCGCCTGGAGGACTCCCTCGGCGCCCCTGTGCAGGTGATGGTCAAGCAGACGCCGCACAGCCGGATCGTCAAGCACTCAGCGCCGCAGGGGATACGGCTGCGCACCGAGGCGGGCGCCCTGACGATTTCCGGCGAGGTACTGGACCCGGACGACGCCTTTGAAATGGAGAAGCGCCTGAAGGCCGCCCTGCGTCTCACACGGCGGTCGCTGATGACCGTCGCCGAGGCTTGCCACGAGATCAGCCGCAGCCACGCCTACGAGGCGCTCGGCTACGAGACGCTTGCCGAGTTCCTCGCGCAGCCCGAGGTGGGGATGAGCCGCTCAGAGTTCTTCACAGCCGCAAAGGTCCACGAGGTTTTCGTCCTGGAGCACGGCATCGCCCCGGACAAGCTCGCCGACGCCGGGCTCAGCAAGCTTGAGGTCGTCCTGCCGAAGGTCGCGGCAGGGGAGGTCGACGCTCTGGCCGCCGTTGCCGATGCGACCGAGAACGGCAGGCGGGACCTGCGGGAGCGCTACCGCGACCAGGACGAGTCCGGCCGGCCGGACGAGAAGGGCTGCGTCAGGTGCCGGTGCATTCCCGACGAGGTCCTTGACCCGCTGCGGATCAAGTGGGAGGCCGCATGACCTTCCGCATCCTTGAGGGTGACTGCATTGAGCAGATGCGCACCCTTGACGCTCAGAGCGTGCAGACGTGCATCACGTCGCCGCCGTACTACGGGCTGCGCGACTACGGCCACGACGGGCAGATCGGTCTGGAGCCGACGCCGGATGCCTACGTGGAGCGGATGGTGGACGTGTTCCGCGAGGTCCGCCGGGTGCTGCGCGATGACGGCACTCTTTGGCTGAACATCGGTGACAGCTATGCCTCGCAGGGAGGTCCCGAACCAGCACAAACAAAGTGGCTAGTGGACGGTGCCAGCAGCGGCCAGGCGGGCGGCAAATCTCGCGTGGTTCCGGTTGGCGTCAAATCGAAAGACCTCCTCGGCATCCCGTGGACCCTCGCCTTCGCCCTTCGCGCTGACGGCTGGTATTTGCGCTCAGACATCATCTGGCACAAGCCAAACCCAATGCCAGAGAGCGTGACGGACAGGCCGACGAGCTCGCACGAGCACATCTTCCTGCTGGCTAAGTCGCAGCGCTACTTCTACGACGCCGAAGCGATCAAGGAAGAGGCCGTCGCTGAGACGCTGCACGATTTCACCGGGCAGGCGAGGGTCGGCATACCTGGACAGCCTGACCACAAGGGCAATAGGCATCCGATCGGCGGCCAAAAGCACGTCGAAGGCAACACAGGCAGGCGTTATGCAGGCAACGCCTACGAGTTCTCAGGCAAGCGCAACAAGCGCAACGTCTGGACAGTCACGACAAAGCCGTTTCCGGGCGCTCACTTCGCTGTCTTTCCGCCGAAGCTGATTGAGCCCTGCGTCCTCGCCGGTAGCGCCGAAGGCGACACGATCCTTGACCCGTTTGCCGGCTCAGGAACAACCGGCCTCGTCGCTCTGCGCCACAACCGCACCTTCATCGGCTGCGAGCTCAATCCCGAATACGCGCAGATGGCGCGGGAGCGCATCTACGACGACGCGCCGCTGCTCAATGTGGAGGCAGCGTGAGCCGCAACGTCATTGACCTCAACGCCTTCCGCAAGGACCGCGACGTGCTTGACCGCCTCGTTGAGGACGAGGACGTGCTGGATGTCTTCATGGTGGCCTTCTGGCATCAAAGCCCGCTGTCGGACCTTGCGGATTCGCCGGAGCTGCGACGCCGCACACGACAGGCGCTGCAGGAGGTAGTCCTCTACCTTCGGTCTCCCGACGAGAGGAGCTCAGCATGAAGTTTGACCAGGCGATCGACGCTTTCATTGCCGACCTGCGCGGCTACGGCCAGATCAACTCCGAGGCAACGGAGAAGTCCTACCGCGAGAAGCTGCAGATGCACGCCGCTGACTGCGGTGGGCGCCCGGTGGAGAAGACCGGCAAGCAAGACGTAAAGAAGACTTTGCGCCGCTGGAGCCATCCGAACAGCAAGAACCAGGCGCACAGCGTCCTCAACAGCTTCTATGGCTGGACGGTCGAGGAGGACATCCGCACGACTAATCCGGCGCAGGCGGTGCGCAGGGCCCGCAAGTCTCAGCCGCAGATCAACCGCCTGACCCGCGAGGAGACCTCGCAGCTGCTGGACTGGGCGGCATCAAGCGAGGCTAGGCACACCGAGCGCTGGCTGATCTACCTCGGCGTCTGTGCCGGCCTTCGGTGCAAGGAGCTCGCCGAGACCCGCGTTGAGGATGTGATGCGGCCGGGCTGGGTTCACGTTCCGCGCACGGCTGGCAAGGGCGCAAAGGAGCGCTGGGTGCCGGTCATCCGCGACCTGCAGCCGATCATTGACGAGATCCGGCTGATCGGGCCGAAGGAGGGCACGCTGCTGCGTCCTCGAGAGCGGGCAACCCTTCCGGCGCTCGGGGAGTTCGTGGAGGTCGACCGCCCGATGTCGCGCAACAGCGTCTATCGGATCGTCAAGAGCTGCGGGCGCCAGGCCGGGCTCTACCAGCCCGTGACGCCTCACACGCTGCGCCACGCCTTCGGTGACCACATCGCCAAGTACGCCGGGCTGCGGGTCGCTCAGGCCCTGCTCGGCCACGAGTCGGTGGAGACCACCGCCGGCACCTACGTCGATCGCGTCTCGATGGACGAGATGAGCGTGGCGGTGTCGGGCTTTTCGTTCTTCAGTCGCAGGGACTCAGAAAACGAGCCGGGGGTATCACTCCCGGAGACGGCCATTACGGCCCGAGGAGATGATGATGTCTGATAATGAAGAGAAGTCTGAACTAAGTCAGTACGAGGCTCTGAGGGGCGACCAGACGCTCCTGATGGGTCTGCGCAGGGGGTTGCCCGAGCACTCAGGGGAGTCTGAGCCGGTCCTGGTGCTGCGCAACGGAGCCGAGGTCATCCTGACGCTTGACGACGGCGAGCAGCTCGTCCTTGACGCGCTTGAGCTGGCAAACGCCATCAGGCCGCAGGTGAGGCTGGCGGCATGAGGCGCAGCAAGGTTCAGCGCCAAGAGGAGCGTCGGGAGCGCGGGCGCATCTTTGGCAAGCGCGTGAAGAAGGAAGAGAAGGCCGAGCCGCAGCGCTTTACCGTCGTGCATACCGACGACGCACGGCGGGGCAAGTACCTGTGGTGCGCCTACGAAGGCGTCAACTACGAGCACGCCGAGCGCCTCGCCGCTCCGGTGCCCGGCCAGATTCACGCCTACACAGTCATTCCCGTCGATGTGCATCGGTGGGCGCGGGGGCAGGGCGAACCGATGACCGCCAAGGCCGCAATCGCTGCTTACAAGGCGGAGGAGGCCGCATGAGTTTCCGAGACCGTATGGAGGCGCAGGCTGAAGCTGACTTCTACGCCAAGCCCGGCCATTACGACGAGCGACCCGTTTGGGAGCCGTGGCGCACGCTCGGCCCTGAGCACGAGGATCTGAAGGCTCGCTGCGAGGGCAGGGTGCCGTTCTCAACCGACAGGGACGACAAGCGCTCAGAGGTTCGTGATGATCGTTGAAGCAGCCGTTGCCGCTTCGCTGGTCATCAGCGGCTCGAGCACGGCGTATCACTCCTGCGATGGTTCCACGACCGTCACGGCCTCCGGGCGCGGTGTCCAGGTCGGGTACGTCGCCAACAACACGCTCGCCCTCGGGACGTGGATTGAGATGAAGCGTCCGCGCACGGTGATGAACCGTCGCTACTTCCGCGTGATGGACAGGGGCGGCCCCGGCTTCGTTTTGGACTTCTGGGCGCCGTCATGCGAGTGGATGAACAGCTGGGGCAGGCGGTCGGTGAGCTTCCGCGTCGTTCCTCGTTCGGAGCTTTTCAAGGGCAAGCCGATCGGCGGCTGGCGCATCGTGGCCGCGAGGCGTGGCGGCAAGCTGGTCTGGAGGCCGAGGTGACCCGCTACACGCTGGCCGGCGCCTGGAAGGCTGAGGCCGACGCGCAGGGCGAGTGGGTGCTGTGGCGCGACGTGCGCGAGGCCATAGAAAAGTGCGGCGAGCTGGCGGTGCAGCGCGATGCGTACCGCTCGGCGCTGGTGGAGATCGCCTCAATCCCGCTTACGTTGCCGAACGCCGCTGAGGGAGTGAAGGCCGCTAGGGAAGCGCTCAAGGAGGCGGCATGAATGTCGGGTCGACGTTCTCAGGAGTCGGCGGGCTTGACCTCGGGCTTGAGCGGGCTGGTATGCGCGTCGTGTGGCAGGCCGAGGTCGATGAGTGGTGCCGGCGAGTGCTGCGCTGGCATTGGCCCGACGCAGACATCTACGACGACGTCAAGGCAGTCGGTGTGGAGGCTGACGGGCGACTACGCAGATCCGTCACTAGTAGAGGACTCAATGCCGATGTTGGCGGCGAATCCGATGAGCGACCGGGTGCCGTTCATCGGTCCATCGACCTCCTCACAGGCGGATTCCCGTGCCAAGACCTCTCCGTCGCTGGAAAGCGGGCAGGACTCGCAGGCGAGCGGTCAGGACTCTTCTTTGAGTTCGCTCGGATCGCAAATGAGCTTCGACCAACTTGGCTCCTCGTTGAGAACGTCGTTGGGCTCCTCTCCTCTGCCGACGGAAAAGACTTTGGAATTGTTCTCTCAACGCTGGCCGAAATCGGGTACGGCCTTTCCTGGAGGGTGGTCGACGCTCGGTTCTTCGGAGTCCCCCAACGACGCCGTCGAGTGTTCATTGTCGGATGTCTTGGAGACGACGGTGAGCGAGCGGTACGCGCTCTCGGCGCGGGCGGCGAGTGGGATCTTGAGGCGGGCCGATGCTCGTGGCAGGACGCTGCCGCCAGAGTTAGAGATAGCCCTAAAGCGGCTAGCGGCATGAGGTGGCCAGCTGAGGTTGCTCCGACGCTCAATACGGCGTTTGGAACAAAGATGGGCCTTGAGGATCAACACGCGCTTTCTGGGGCGGGCATGTTTGTGCCTGGACCGATCACCTTTGAGGCTGAATACAGCAATCAGGGAAAAGTCACAGAGGCCGGCGCACCTTCAGGCCCGCTTACTAGAAGCCTGAGAAAAGCGACACTGCATCAGTCCTCAGTTCGCCGCCTTACACCTACGGAGTGCGAGCGCCTTATGAGCTGGCCTGACGGCTGGACAGCGGTTGACGGCGACAAGACACCGGACAGCCGCCGTTACGCAGCCTGCGGAAACGGCGTGGTCTCAAACGTCGCGGAATGGATGGGGCGCCGGATCATGGCTGTGGAGCGTGAGGGATGAAGCGCCGCAACTGGAAAGAAGCACGGCAGAAGGTTGAGCGCGAGGGCTTCAGGTGCCGCGTGTGCCGCTCGTCGTTTCAGGTAGAGGCCGCGCACGTCATCCCTAGAAGCCTTGCACCTGGAGTCGGCACGAACATGAGCGCCGACAACATCGTGCCGCTGTGCCGCGAGTGTCACGTCGAGTACGACCAGCACCGCCTTGACCTGCTGCCCGCCTTGACGCTGCCGGAGCAGGTAGCGGCCGTTAGGCAGGCTGGCGGCATTGCCTTGGCTTACAGGCGCACGACGAATCAGCGGGTGCTGCCGTGAGCTGGCGCCTACTTGACGGCGACTGCGTGGAGGTCATGCGCGAGCTGCCCGACGAGAGCGTCGACGCCATCGTCACCGACCCGCCCTACGGCCTCGGGTTTATGGGTAAGGACTGGGATGATCTGCCGCCCGGTTTGGAGTGGGCGCAGGAGTGCATTCGCGTCCTGAAGCCTGGGGGTCACTTGTTGGCGTTTGGTGGGAGCCGGACGTATCACCGTTTGGCGTGCGCGGTTGAGGATGCGGGGTTTGAGGTTCGGGATCAGATGATGTGGCTTTATGGGTCGGGGTTTCCTAAGTCGCTGAATGTGGGGAAGGCGATTGATAAGGCGGCAGGGGCTGAGCGGGAGGTCGTCGGGAGGCGAAGAGATGTCGCCACACGCATTTACGATCTTGGTGAAGGCGAGCGACTGCCGGATGAGATAGACGTCACCGCCCCTGCCACTCCCGAAGCCGAGAAGTGGGAGGGGTGGGGAACGGCGTTGAAGCCGGCGCACGAGCCGATTGTCGTTGCTCGCAAGCCGCTGTCAGGGACGGTTGCGGCGAACGTGTTGGAGTTCGGGACGGGCGCGCTGAACATTGACGGGTGCCGGGTTGCATACGAGGCTGGCGAGGTTGATTTCAACAAGAAGCAGCGTCAGCAGAACAGCGACGGAGCGATTGAAGGTGCGTTTGGAGCGGCCTCGTTGGTCGGCACCGAGATTGACACCTACAAGTCCGCTGGCCGTTGGCCTGCGAACGTAATTCTTGACGAGGAAGCGGGGCGGCTCCTAGACGAGCAGAGCGGGCAGAGCAAAGACGGAACGGCGGTTAGGCGGAACGGCGGCGGCAATCAGTTTGGGATTGCTGCGCTTGGGACAAGTAAGAAGCCCGCAGACGATGACATTGGTTACGGCGGGTCTGGCGGCGCTTCTCGTTTCTTCTATTGCCCGAAGGCTTTGAAGGGTGAGCGCAACGCCGGGCTAGACGGGTTTGAGGCGCGAACCTGGCAAGAACAGGGCTATCGAGATAACGAGACATCGCATCTGTCTCCAAGGGCGGGAGCTGGACGCACTAGCGCCAGCAAAAACCATCACCCGACGGTCAAGCCGATAGAGCTGATGCGCTACCTATGCCGCCTTGTCACCCCGCCGGGCGGAACCGTCCTTGACCCGTTCACCGGAAGCGGCACAACCGGCTGCGCTGCGGTCCTGGAGGGCTTTGAGTTCGTCGGCATTGAGCGCGAGGCCGAATACGCGCAGATCGCCAAAGCGCGCATTGCCTGGTGGGAGAAGCATCGGGCGCAGGGCGACACCGACGACATTATGCGCGCCGCTGGTGAGCGTGAAGAGACTGAGCAGGCCGGCCAGCTCGGGCTACTGGACGAGGCCGCATGAGCGAGTGCATCTTCACCGCCCCGTGCCCGGCCGGCTACCTTGAGGTGCGCGTCGGCTGGCATCACGACCAGCGCGGCAACGCCTCCTACTTCGGACGGGTTTGGGAGAACGGTGACGAAGAGCAGGAGCTGCTGGACGTTGGCTGCGTGCTCATCGACCCGATCCCGACGATCGGCGAGCTCAAGCGCCGGATGGGCGACTACGCGCAGTTCCTGCCCGTCGACCTTCACATCCCGCACGACCACACAAGCGAGCTGCGCTATGTGCGGCTGATCGGTGACCGCGAGCCCTACATGCGGCACTACGCAATCAGAAAGGCAGCATGAGCACGCACGACGTACTGAAAGAGGCCGGCATCACTCCTACGACCGACGCCGAGAAGGCATACCGCCTCGGCTGCGAGGGCGGCTACAAGCTCGGCCTGGAGGACGCCTACGCCGAGCGCAGCTCATACGACCAGCTTGTGCAGAAGGTAAGGCGCCTTGAGCAGGCGCTGACGGAGATCGGGTTGCTGGCCCGACGCGCCCGCTAGTGGACGCGCGGTTCAAGGACAACCGCAAGCGCCTGCGCCAAGCCATCCTCGCTCAGCTCGGGCGCCAGCAGATGACCGCCCTGGAGCTTGCCGACGAGCTGGAGCACATCGCCCCGGCCAATCAGGTCAAGCGCGAGCTGCTGCGCCTCGTCGGTCAGGACCTTGTCTGCTCGCTGGAGACCAAGGGCAGGGCCCATGACCGCTTTGAGACGTGGGAGAGCGCCATGCAGCGCGTCAAGGCCAGTGGCAAGGGCCGTCGCCACGTCGTCGCTACTCGTACTCGCAGAGGAGAGCGCGTGGGCTGAGTAGCGGTGTCGCCGGCCCGGCCAGGCGCGGATCGCATACCGGGACCTCGAGGGAGGCTTCCTACATCCCGTGAACGGCACGGGTGAGATAGGCAAGCGCGTGTGGCTGGAATCCGTCCGGCCAGGAGCCGTAAGGCGAACCTCTGGAAGGCAGACCGAAAGGTGAGGCTGGCAGAGTCGGAGAGCGCGTGGAAGATCGAGCAGAGTGACTACGGAGTAAAGGGAGTGGTGCGCGGTTTGTGAACAGCAGCACCGGGGAAAGGGACGAGCGGCTGGTGGCAGTCCGGCCAGCCGGACCTCTTTGATGCTGCTGTTCAGCCCGTGTTTATAGGCTTTGCGCCCGGTTCGTTAGGGGTCTTGACAAAACGCCGTAAGAGGGGTTACACTCCAGTCATGGAGTCAACCAACAGAGAGGGGCAGGAAATGACAACCGAAGAAATGGCAGTGTTGAACCAGGTATCTCAGGAAGCTGCGTACAAGGCAACCGAGTTGCTGATGAATGCGGTCAACGATTACGTCGAAGTGCCGGACGAAAACCCGCATGACTTTGGCGGGTGGGCGGCGCTGTATGCCTCGGA
>Ga0214917_10006525_pt1 | contig 12071 bp, 8 predicted proteins | sample LL_1208_BB_MetaG_FD_177983 | JGI IMG/M metagenome (GOLD analysis project Ga0214917, IMG submission 177983) | Freshwater microbial communities from Lake Lanier, Atlanta, Georgia, United States - LL_1208_BB | ecosystem: Environmental > Aquatic > Freshwater > Lake | place: USA: Georgia | collected...
ATTCATAATAATGAAGACCGTCTGATTGGTCTTTGTTAATCATAAAATCAGAATTATTGGAACCAGCGGAAAAAATTTCTTGATATGAATTTGCAGTGCCGCGTTTCATCCAAGTGCTATATGTCCAAGTTTTTGTATTACCAGAAGCACCGAATGTTCTGCTCAAATACGCACTAGCAGACGAGCGAAAGCGCAAGCTACGGCCTACGGTGTAGGCATCGTCACCAGCAAGAAGAAGGGTGTTTCCAATCATCACTTCACATCCAATACAAGGCGGGCGGTGATGCGTGTTGAGCTTTCGACGTAGTAGGCAAGGACGTCGACAGCGTTGGCCGTCGTCGTCAGCGTCGGTGCCGTACCGCTAGGAAACTTCCAGTAGCTGCCGTAGGCGAGGGTGCGTGACCCCGTGCCGTCTTGCGTCACAACAATCACGCCGGATTGACCGGCGGTGAGGTTCGTCGGATTGGCAAGAGTGCGATTGCCACCGAGCGTGACCGAGTAGTTGTTGGCGAGAGAGAAGTCCGGCGTGATCGTTGCGCCGTCAGTGAGAGCTGTGATCGCGCCGCGCTGAGCCTTGGAGAACGACTGCGCGACGTCCGTGCCGGCCATTGTCAGGTTGCTGTCCTGCAGCGTCACGACGCGTGTCTGACCGGCGGTGATACCGCTTGCTTGGAACTGGGCCTGCTTCGTCGATGCAGCGTCGTCCTGGATCGTGAAGTTCGCGTCTTTGACGACGATCGTGTTCGTGTTGTCGAGCGTCTTGTTCTGCATCGTTGACGTAGAAGTCAACGTAAAGCCGACGCTCGATGCGCTGGACGCTGCAGCTGTGGCGCTGTTCGCCGCATTGGTCGCCGATGTCGATGCGTTTGACGCGCTTGTCGATGCAGCCGACGCAGAGCCCGCTGCAGCTGTTGCGCTGTTAGACGCGTTTGTCGCACTGGTCGACGCATTGGAGGCGCTTGTCGAGGCCGCAGACGCGCTGCCAGAGGCCGCTGTTGCCGAGTTTGCCGCATTGGTCGCGCTGGTCGCCGCAGCCGATGCTGACGCAGCAGCTGCCGTGGCACTGGTTGCTGTCGCGCTGACGTCGACGACGAGATCCCATTTCGCGCTATCGGCATTGCTCGAGATCGGCGCTGAGCCGCTCGAGGTGTGTGCCGTGTTGCAGCGATAGACGTTGTTGTTCGTGCCGTCCTTGACCAGGTCGCGCACCGTGTAGGACGTGCCTGCCGCCCAGGTGCCGCGCCAGTTGCCGATGTCTTCACCGACGACGGGATTGCCGGAGCTATCGAAGGCCAGCGTCTTGCCAGCGCGCGATGCCGCCACCGGCAGCACCATGTTGACGGTGCCGCCGTCCTCGACCGCAGCAGGGTCATACTGCGGTGCCTTCATAGTGCGCTTGTTCTCTTCAGCGAGCTGCTGAAGCATGATGATCTGAGAGTCGAGCTGATCGTTCAGCGACGCGGCAAGAAGATCGCCGGCGGTGACGAAGTCAGTCGTGCGCGAGATGGCGCGCTTGCCGATGATGGTGATGCGATCGGAGCCGGTCGCCGCGCTGACAAGCGTCACGGATCCCGTGCCGTTCGAATTGATCGTGACCGTGTAATCGGTGGTGAGCGTCAGCAGCGCCGCGTTCTTGTAAACGGCAATGTCGGTCTGAGCGAGAATCTCAAACGAGAACGCATAGGGGCCGACACCTGACGACCCACTGTAGACCACGCGCCTGGTCACTGCATTGATCGAATAATCAGCCATAGTTCAATCGCTCCGTTTGAATCTTATACATCTATCATTGCTGCGCCGCCACCTTGGCTGCGAGATATGGGTCTTCCTGAAGAAGTTTTTGTCGTGCCGCGCTGCGGAACTGTCCGATCACGTTGCTCAGCGCCTGCTGTTGGTCGTCCTTGGTCGGAAGCTCGGCCTGGTACGGCTTTGATGAAATCAGGGTCATGAGCGTCGGCAACATGGTCTTGCTTTCGTCGTAGCCTTTGTCGCCGGGCATACGGCCAAAGGCGTCCATCTGATTCGCCACGGTCAAAAGTCGGTTGTATTGCACCGCGTTAAGCTCAACGCCGGAGATCTTTTTAGGCGTCCTCGAGACACCGCCGCCCAGGCGCAGGATCTCGTCGTCGACCGGCGTGAACTTGGTGTCCTGGATCTTGATCGGCGACATGAAATTCCATGCCGATCCGTCTGTCATTTGAATCGGTTCGGCCCATTCGTTGATGGCAGGGGGCAGATCCTTGTTAAAGAACGGGTTCTGCGCCTTGGCCTTTTGCAGGGCCATGTAGAAACCTTTGACAAAAGCAGGCAGCTGAGTCGGGTCTTCGTTAAAGAGACCTTTTTCCGGCAACATGGTGTTGCGACGCACGGGATCCTGCTGACGTGTGATCTCGGCACCGAGCGCGCTGTTCCCTGGGATAAACGACCCAACGCCAGAGCCTGCAGCCTCGCCGATAATTTTCAGGATCTCTTCCGACTTCTGTTTCGGATCCTGGATCGTGAACGCTGCGGCCAGCTTGCTCATGCCTTGAGCCATTGGCTGGTCAAACATGTAGTTTGAAATCGACAGCGTCGCAGCCGTCGCCAAGTCATCGAGGACTTTGCCGTCGCTTTCGTGCTGGGCGTAATAGGCGAAATCTGCGGCCATCGCCAAGACGCCCGACATCGGATCAAACCGGCTGTAGGTGTAGGAACGATAGCTGCCGTCGTCCTGCTTCACCGAGATCGAGTAGGGGAGAAAACCTTTCCGCTTCCATGCATCTTGCGCCTGCGGATCCGACGGGCCATTGCCGTTGATGATGACGGAGTCGTCGTCGGTTCCCATCGCCTTGTAGGCAAAGGCGCCCATGATCGATGAGCCAAGCGCAACCTTCGCCATCGCCATGTCCGCATCACGACCTCCTGCGGCGAGTGTCCGATAAAATGCTGGGTTGACGAATTGAATTGGCGATCGCTCGAGGACGGCGCGGGAGATGTTGGTCGGCGTCTTGAAGAACGGCACGAAGAGCTTTGCGATCGGATGAGACAAAACAGAGTTCATGCTGTCGAGGAACCCGCCAGGCTCAAAACCTTTCTGAAACGTCATTTCCTTTGCTGCGTCGCGAGCCGTCTTGATCACCGTCTCCGGCGGATCTGTCAGGATACGATTGCGCTCAATGCCTGCAGCGGCCAGAGCGTCATTGACAGGACGACCTTGAGCGATCACCTCGTCATAGACGCGCATCGCGCTTTTCTCGGCTTCACCATGCAGGAACATGCGGTAGCCGACGCCTTTGAAAAACTCGTCCTCGGCCAACAAAAAACGACCTGGCATACGGATCGACACGCCAAGCGTGTTGACGGCACCGGCCATTGCATTGCCATTGCGAAATTCGCCGTAGATGTCAGCCAGGTCGCCATTGTTGCCGATCGCGCGACGCGACCTGGTGTCGATCTTCGACGCGATGTCAGCACCTTCTTCTGAGGTGAACGTCTTGCCGGCAACGATCAACGCATCGAGCCAGCCGTCCTTGATGCCCTGCAGCTGAGCCAAAGCTTCACGGGCATAGACCCGGTCTGTGCTTCCCGTGATCGCCGATCGGCCAGCGCCGATTCCGCCAGCCAATGCCGTCTCGAGGATCCGTGTCGCCATGAAGGCGGTGTTGCCGGCAATGTTGACGATGTGTGTCTTTGGATTGGACAACAGCGAGTTGATGTAAACCTCGGCCATCACATCCATCGAGCGTGACAGAATGCCCTGCTTTAAAAAATTTTGTCGGGCATCAGGATCCTTCAACGACAGATAAGCGTCGCCGATATACTCGATGTCTTTGGTGTCGGTGGCATTAAACAACTTGGCGATCTCACCGCCGCGCGACGCAGGATCGAAGGCAGCGAACTTGCTGGCCTGGCTGAGAACATACAGGCTGCGGCCAGCCTCTGACCCAGCAGCCGAGATCTTGGAATACATGACGGCCTCAATGGCCGACTGGGCTGCGGCGCGATTCATAGCCTCTGTACGGGCCTCTGGATCGGTCACAGCCTTTGCCGCGCGCCATGCCGCTTCATTCTCCATCGACAACGAGAACGCGGCTTCTAGGCCCCCTAGAATGTCTTCTGGAGCTGCTCCCTCACCAATGGGGTGCTTGAGCCAGAGCGAGACATAGTGATCAGCGCCCTTGGCCTTGGTCTTTTCACGAAGCGCCTCGAAGTTCAGAGTGCCACGGCGATCGGCCTCGAACATGTCGTCGAACATCGTGCGAAGCGTGTCGACGTGTGGCTCAAGTGATCCATTCTGGATGTTGGACGTAATGCGCTGCCAGTTGATGCCCTTGGCATAGTCGCCGCCAGCGGCTGCAGCGAGCGTGTCCATCTCGCTTTGCTCGAGGGGTTTGGCGACAAAATGATCGCCAATCATCTGGACTGGCTCGTCCTTCAACGCAGGCAGGATTTTTTTCTCTGCCTGCAGCACGCGATTGCCCGCTGCTTTCATGATCGTGTCGATCATGCCAGCAACTTTGATCGGCTCATCGACCTGGGTCGTTGACGGCCCGCTCAAGATGTCCGGCGGCGGGATCATGTCGGACTGAAGCGGATCGACCGGCATGGCAGACGTAGCCGCAAGTTCAGCGTTCTGCTGCGGTGCAAGCGCGTCTTTCAAAATCGCGCCGGGGTCGTCCTGTGGTAGAGCCATCTTCTGGTCCTATTGCCGCTTGTACATCAAAAGGGTCAGATGACCCCTTTTTCTTTCATGATCTGCAGCGCCACCTGGCTCATCGCTTTGAGCGTCTGCGGCGTCTGCTGATTTAGCCATTCCGTGTGAGCCGGATCTTCGCCCTCGAGCTGCGGTCCGAACTCATTTGAGTGCGATGCCGCGTTCTGTGGCGATTTTTCTGAATTCTGCTTCGTAGTCCGTGGGGGCTGATTTCGCATCGCCAACTCCAAATTTCCTGTACAGCTCTTTTTCAGGATACCACAGGAGCGCCTGCAAGTCAGCAGCGTCCATGTTGTAACCGTTTTCCCTTAGTATTGCCAAAGCCTCGTTCGTCGTGTCGCGCATGAACTTACGGTGTGATCCATTGCCCGGCTGCTCGAGGACTTGGCTCATACCTTCGGCAATACGCTGCGCCGAACGATTGATCTCGTTTCTATCCTTGAAACCATCTTTTGCATAGTCGCGATATAGCTTCGACGCAAGGTCAGCTGCGGCGGCATTGTCGCTCATTGCCTGCGTTGGGTCGATGCCATACTTGGCCGCTGCGGCCTGGCCCTCTGGCGTTGAGATTGCCTCACGGAAGCGACCCAGCTGCTTTTCAGCCGTTGCTGGATCGAGCTCTGGCCGCAGCGTTCCAGTCCACCGGCCCCATGACCGCATCCACCAGCGATCCATCGTCAGGCTGTTGAAGTTGCCCTGGAGGTTCTGGAAGAACCCGCCGCCGATCTTCGGCCCAAGAATCACGGATCCCTTGACGTTCTGGTCGACAAGCTCACCGCCAACACTGTAGCCCATACGCTTAAGCTCACCGACGGTGAAGTCGGTGTCGAGGAACTTGAGCCAATTATCTATGCCCATTTCTTGAGACATGGTGTTCCACGTCTCAAAGGATTTTTTCATCGCGTTCGTTTCTTTGCCGAACCCGACAAGCGGCATCTGCCCAGTTTCCTTGAACGTCTTGTAGACGGCCTCGGCGTTGCGGGCATTTTCCTGCACCGACGCCCCGTTCGAGGTCACGGCCAGGATGTAGTTGAACGCAGTCTTTGCCTGCGGGTCGGTGTCGATCTCAGGATGGATCTGCGCCACCACTTTGTGAGCGCCATCAACCTTGTCGCGATACCAAGTGATCGCGTTGCCTTCCTTCTGCGCCGCGTTGATTGCTTCCTCGGCCATCGTCCTGGCGATCGCCGTCTGGTTTTCCGGTGTTTGTTCAACGAGCGGCGCGCCTCGAGCTGCGATCGTCCGATCGTTCAAAGCTGTGGCGACGTCGATGAGTTTTGGCTTGGCAGGCAAATCAAGTGTTTCATTGCCGGCAAGCAGTCCGACGTTCGTCGCTTTGTGCTCAGCATCAGAAACGATGTAAGGCTTGACAGCGTCGACAATCGGAGCAGTTGCCTCTTGTACACCGGCTTTGGCCGCGGCAAGTCCACCCTTGGTGCCAGATGTACCAAGAATAACGCCGCCTTTAGGTGCCGCCCCGACGCCGCCGGTCATGACCGTACCGGCCAGGTTCAAAACTCTAGGAATGATTGCAGGGTTTACAATTTCATCGCCATTTTCATCCATGATGAACGGCGGAATTTTGCCACTAAATACATCTCCAGCCAGTGTCATTGCATCAACGATCTGACCAAGCAAACCGGCTTTAGCGTCAAAACGAACTGAACCGTCGGCGTATTTTGTGATTGGCAGGATGGCGCCCTCACGAACAGGAACATCACTCATCGGTATCGACGGCTGCGGTGGTCCGATTGTCGCGCCAGGCAGCTTTGACAGCGCATCAGCGGTCGGATCGACAGGACCAGGCTGCAGATCTTCGACGGACAGTTTCCCGTTGTCGTTGTAGAGCTGAGAGCCTGAGTCGTAGAGGGTCCATGAACGACCGAGTTCTTCCTCAAGATCCATCATTGGCCTCCGTTGTTCTTGAGCAGTTTAATCGAGTCAAAATATGGACCAGCCTGCTTGTCGTTGAATTTCTTGTTTGCCACTGCAGCCGACAATGCGTCGCGCGTCTGATCGAGCGTCGCAGTGTCAGGAAGGGCAAGAAGTTTCTTGATACCAATGAGCTGCTGCTCGGCAGCGTTGATGTCGGCAGCCGATGGACCGGAGGCTTGCTTTTCCTTGATTTGACGCTGCGCGAAATCATAAGCGTTGAATTGCTTGCCCTCGAGGTCGGCGACGCGCTTTGCCGCGATCATAGCGTTGTTGATCTCGGCGACTTGTTGCATTGCACGACGATCGGCGGCGCTGGCATTGATGATCGGGCGATCTGGATAGCCAAGAGCGTTCTTCACGACTGTCAGCGCCTCGGTCATGTCGCGCGTCGCAGCCGTCTCGATCTTTGGCAAGAGCGCGCGTGCATCAGTGTCAGACAGACGTCGTTCCTTGACGAGCTGCATCACGCGCTCGTTGTTTAGCGTTCCGCGTGTCAATTCGTTTTCGAGCGTGAGCATGAGGCCTTGCTCGGTCATCACGTTTCTCGTGCCGACAACGGTCGAATATTTTTCATAGCCCTCGGCATCATAAAGACGTTGCATGTTGTTGAGCGCCGTGCGCTGACCATTCGTGTCGCCGCTCTGCCAAGCCTTTACGAAGTCGACGCGATTGTTTGCCTGCTGCTCATGGCGCGTTCTTTCGTTCGCCGCATTGATCTTGCTGTCAAGTTCAAGCTGCGCGCCCATACGGGTCTGCATTTCCTTGCGCGCTGAAGCCTTATCTTCTTCGCTTAATGAATCCCACATTTGTTTGACGCGCGGGTCTTCGACATTATTGAACATCACAGCGTTGTATTTTTCGATGCTAGGGACGCCGTCCCAGTCATTAGTCCATTCAACAATCGAATTGACCTTTGCCTTTTTTACGGCCTCGGTGAACTTCTTCAGGCTTGACTCGGCAAGGCTCGGATCATTGACGCTCAATGACCAACGCAAGATCTTTGTGCGTTCGCCGGCGAGGCGCTGATCGAGCGTTACGGTCTGATCGTTTCCGTCAGCATCTTTTGTGGTCGTGTCACCTGTCTTGACCAGGCTGGGAATGCTTTCGATGACGGTGTCGATGCCCGACTCAACGCCAATCTTTTGGCGCGCCGTTTCCTTCTGCAGCATCCAATCGGCATAGGAAACATAGTGGCTCGATGCGACGGTCGACAACGACGCGCGCAACGATCCTGCAGTCATCGGCGAAACCTTCGACATTGATGAACCATAGCCGTCGATGAGATCCTGAAGGTTTTTTTGGAACTCAAGCGCAGGCATCTGCTGCGTCTTTGCCGTGACGAAAAGCTCGCTCATCTTTTGACGCGCATCGATCTCGACATTGCGCTGCATCTGATCGAGCGCAGCGGCATTGGCAGAGCGGCCAAACACGGACGATGTGTCGCCAGGCAATGCAACGGCCTGGCCCGTTTCCTGAGCGCGTTTCAGCTGATCGACGGTTGGCGCATTGGCGGCACCGTACTCGAGGCCTTCGACCTTTGCTTGAGCCTCGGCCTGGCTGAACGCAAACGACGTCAAACGGGAAATGTTATCGGCCAGGACATTGTCTGCCTGCGCCGCAGCCTGAGCGCCAGCGGTGTTCTGAAACGACACTTGCCCGTAACGGACGCCGGCGTCTTCGTAGCGTGGGAGAGATGCTGCCATGTTACGACCTCAAGTTACTGACTTAATCGGCGTGGTGAGCGACGCGGCTTTGCCGAAAGTTCCAAATCCGCCGATGCTGCCCATCTTTGCCGCGCCCATCATGAGCCCGGTGATGCCTGAAATAATTCCTGAGCTTGACGCGCTTTCAGCTGCAGAGAGATAAGCTTCTGAGTTTGCTTGGCCCTGCAGAATGGCCGATGCGGCGTTTTCTTTGGCAAGGTTGTATTCGTCGGCGCCCCTTGAGAATGCATATTCTGACAATCTGCCAGCTGACCCAGAAAACGGATCGATGCCACCGGCAGCAGCGCGAGCATTGATCGTCGCGTTTGTCTCGAGCATCTTGTTCATGACCTGGACGCCCTGCTTTTGATACTCGAGCGCCTGCTGGCGGCTCTGAATCAGAGCATTGGTTGCTTGTAGCTTATAAGCGTCAGCCTGAGCTGCGCCTGCTGACATCGTTGCAATCGACGACACAGCTGTGCCGAGCAGGCCAAGGCCTTGCCACAACGAAATTCCGGTGCCGAACAGGCCAGCTGTCGCGGCGGCTGTACCGCCTGCAGCTGCTGCTGTTCCGCCGACTGCTGCTGCTTCGCCGACACCGGCTGCGAGAGGAGCTAGAAACATGTGATCACCCCACCGAAATCTTGTATTCGAGACCAAGCACGGTCATCTTCAGCGGCGCTGTCTGCGTGATCGTGATGGCCCCTTCTCTGTCGTATCCAAGCAACGTGTCGACGCGTTTCAGTCCTGTGTAATCGGCCACTGCCTGGTCAAGGACGTTGGTGCCAAACTGACGAAAAGCGATTTCACGACCCTGCACGTTGACGCTCTGCGTTTGATAGAGATCGATAATGATGTCGAACACGCGTTTCTTGTTGCCGCGGATTGATCCTGCCTGCGTTTTGGGTGCAACCGGCAAGGTCTTCATCGTCACGGTGTAATTGAGACCGACCTGGTACGAGCTTGTCGCAGCGCGCGTAAACGTCAGCGTTCCTGACGACACTGTCTTGTCTGCTTCAATAAGACCATCGCGAACGACGCTTAGCGTGCGCCCCTCGAGGAACGACAGGCCAGTCACGTTTGCTGTGGACGAACCAACCGTTGCCTGCTTTGCACAATCGAGCTGCAGTGTGTCGTCAAACGTCTCGACATAGTAGACATCGGATCCATTCACCGCGCGCTTCACGACGGCATAGGCGGTGTCGACATCGACACCGACAGACAGGAACGACCCTGCCGTGATCCATTGCGTCGGAGCGATAACCTTTTGCGATCGCAGCAACGTGTAGCAGCTGATCGATCCATCATCGCCATTGACGATAAGAAGACGATCGCCTTCATCAGTCGATGTCGAGTTGCGGATCGCCATCGTCGTCGGCGTCTTCAGGAGATGCGACGACAGCAGAGAGATTTTTGCCGATGTGTAGGCCTGCTCGGTGTTCGTGTAGATGAACTCCTGCAGCGACTTTCCTTGCCGCTGCACAAAGATCGTGCCGCCCTCGACGTTGACGACGCGGATGCCAGGCTTGCAACCGTTTTCGGTCTGCACCTTTAAGAAAAACGTCGACGGCGTGATGGGATCGTCTGTCGGCTGCGGCACATAGAACTCTGCACCGACCGTAAACACCTGAAGCGCACGGCCAGAATACATGTCGACGATCGCGTTAAATTGCCCCGTGTCGGCAGTTGCCTCAACGGACTCGTCGGCCAACGCTTCACTTGGGTCAAAATTAAAATAGTCGCCGACCTTGGATCCCCAAACGGTCGATGGCCTAGTTTTGGATCCGCCAAAATAAAGACGACCACCGTAGAAGCAGACCGTGCGGGGATAACCGCGCGTTGCGCTCCACACGTTTTCGTAGCCCGTCTCGAGCGTCCAGCTGCCGGAGGCAATCGCCGACGTGTCAAAGAACGGGACGACGACGCGCGCTTTGACCTGGGTCGTAGAAATGTATTGCGTTATGCGAGCGCGACCGAACGCTGTCGTGCTCGAGATGTATTGGTCGACGTTGCCCGAACTAAAAACGCCGGCGCTTGCAGTCAACGTAATGTTGCCCGTTGTCGCGCTCGGAGTCAGCGTAGCCGCAGGGTTAGTTGTCGTGAGCGTGAAGGCATATTTTGGTGTGTAGGTGAAGGTCAGGCTGCTGGCGGTCCACGACGTGTCTGAGCCGCCGCGAAAGATCTTCAACGGTGGCAAATCTTCATGAACGATAATCAACGTGTCATAGCTCTGCGTCCAGCACATGGTGCTGATGATCGACGCGGTGAGCGATGCAATAGCAAGATAATCAAGACCGGATCCGTTGATGTTTGTAATGAGCGCGCCGCTCTTAAAAACGTACATGCGGCCCGGCACAAAGACGAGCATGTAGGACGTCGTTGTCGAAAACTCGAACGAAACCATGCGAACGCCCTGACCCGCGTTCGCCGGGAGGGAAGCGACGTACCGCGTGCCAGGGCGTCGCTTTGCCCCGCCTTGCGGCTGAACCGTCACGTTAACGGCTGAGGCAAGCCCGCTGCGATACTGCTCGATGTCCGCTCGAGCGCGGAGCTTCGGATCCAGTTCGCCGGTGGTGAAGTCAGTTTGAAGCGAGACGATCTGCATCGATCACCTCACGTCTGTCAGAGGGAAGTCCCCGATCGCCTGTGCTGGTCTGCCGCCGTCAATGTTCATTGCGACGCGCATCAATCCACCGCGCATATTTTCGCTGGGCGGGCCAAAGGCGAGGCTGTGAAAATAATCGGCCTTGCTGACGCTGTCCGTGACAGGAACGGCAAAGGCAGATGCCAGTGCCGCCTTAAGCATGCGGACAAAATAGGACGGCATGCGGCTTTCATCGACCGGATACTGGTAGTCGATCCAGACCGACTCGTAATTGCAGAAGACAGACGTCCCGTAGATCTCCCATTCTCTTACGGGAGAAGATCCAACGGACGATGTATTGAACACTGCCTGCGGGTCGCCAAGGATGTCGCCTGGCAGCGCATAAGCATATTTCCATTCGTTAATCGGTGCGGCATCGAGGCGGCTTAGTTTTACTTTCTTGATCGACCAGGACCAAGGGTATTGTTGCAAAGCCGTGTCACGCACGTTGTCGTATAGGCGATCGGCGACCTTTGCTGAATCACTGGTCTCTGAAAACGACGAAATCGGCGAAGCGCCGAGCATAATCATCGCGTCAGAAGAAATCGTGAGCTTGGTGTCACCCGATGCCATTGTTCACCTCAGTGAGGGAAAGGCGGGGATTTCTCCCCGCCTGTCGCCATTAGTCGGTGTCGGTGACCGTCAATGCGGTGACGTCAGTCACGTTGACGACAGAGCCGGTGTTTGTCTTCACGACATGCCAGCCGGCAGTCGAGAGAGCACCGGACGACGTCACGATCACATAGATCAAATCGCCAACCTTCATGAGGCCAGCCACCGAGTTGAAGTAACCCGATGTGTCTACCGTCGCGTGCGCGTCAGTCGTCTTGTATGCCCAGATCTGAGGGGCATTGCCTGCCTTGCTCATGCCACCGATCGGGACGAGTCCATCGCTAGAAAAAGCCATTGTTCAATCCTCCGATCAGCTTTCGCGGGTTGTGATCTTGACGATGCCAACATCGTCAATGTTGACCGCGCCTGCGGAGAACATCCCGTTGACCAACCAAGAGGTCTTCTCGGGGATGTAATTGATTTCGCTCTTCATGTTCATGCCGACGGCAAAGCCAATCGAGTCACGATGGAAAGCGAAGCAGGT
>Ga0214917_10006526_pt1 | contig 12069 bp, 7 predicted proteins | sample LL_1208_BB_MetaG_FD_177983 | JGI IMG/M metagenome (GOLD analysis project Ga0214917, IMG submission 177983) | Freshwater microbial communities from Lake Lanier, Atlanta, Georgia, United States - LL_1208_BB | ecosystem: Environmental > Aquatic > Freshwater > Lake | place: USA: Georgia | collected...
GATCCAGCTGATCGGCCGCTTCCGCAAAAATCATCAGATTCCAATCCACCGTCGCGGTTTGCGGGGAAACAAGATAAGCGGAGAGCCCGTTCGCCAGGGCCCTCTCCTTGTCACCGATCTGGAACCAAGCGAGGCCGAGGTTGTTCCGGGAAACAGGATCGGTCATGTTTTTGCGAACCGCCTCTCCCCAGATCTGCCCGGCCTTCTCAAAACTTCCTTCACGATAAAGCCGGACAGGATCCCCGGCTTGGGGAGCCGCCGTAGCCGCGTTCGTCTCCCCGGCATCGCATCGCGGGAGAAGGGCCAGGATCAACAAAGCACCAAGCCAGGGCAAAAGGTTTCTGGGCCGCAAGGGTTCCCAGATTTTTAAGGCCGGCAGGTCAATCCGTCCGGCCAGCGCGGCCGCCCGCTCACACCAGTCGCCCTGGAGACTCGGATGGCGCCCGTACAGCGCCTGATCCGAATCCAGCCAGCACTTTTGCAGATCCGCCCGCTCGTTTTCCTGCAGGGATTCGGTGGCCGCGGAAATCTCCGGCCAGGCCGGCGTGGCCGCATCCACTCCCAGCGTCGCCGCGACCGCCTTTTGCCAGATCAGCAGGCTTTTTTCTCGGGCTTCCGGGTTGGCCGATTCCGTCCGCAGATGCTCCACGGAGGATTTCCACGACTGCAACGCCTCCTTTCGGGTCCGTTCCGGATCGGTCAGGACCGACCGCTTGCGCGCCCAGTACCACCAGACTCCCGTCAAAACCAGCCATGGCAGGACCGCAAGAAACCGGATCCACCCTCCCGGGATCGGTCCCGCACCAAAACCCGTTCCCTCCAGCGGTTCCCGTGGGAGCGCCGGCGTCCCGGATTGGAGCGCCTTGGCCTGCCGCCCGGATCCAAAACCTCCCCATCCGGGTCCCCCGCCCTGTTTTTGGGACGGCGTGCCGGCGGGCGCGATCGTCACCTGGGCGGGCCCGGAGGCACGGAGGGTTCCCTGCTTTCGCACGACGATCTTGGGCGGTTTCGCCTCGATGGTCTCGTAGGCCTTCTTTTTGGGATCAAAGTAGACAAACCTGACGGAGGGAAGGTCGTATTCCCCCGCCTCGGTCGGAATCAGCACAAGGTCCTCCACCAGTCCGCCCGTGAAAATCTGCATGCCGTCAAACTCGCGCCGCAGCTTCGGCTGGATTGTCCGCATCTTGCCCGGAACGGTGCGGGCGGGCAGCTCCACGCCCATCGGCCAGTTGCCCGTCCCCTTGAGGCTCAGCGTCCAGGTGATCGGCTCCCCTTCGTTTACCTGATCGGGAATCAGGGCGGACTCAAGGGTGAATTGCCCCACCGCCCCCTTGAATTCCGCTGGGGCCCCGGCAGGCAACGGTTGAACATCCAGGGGAACGGGATCGGTGGAGACCTCAACCTCCGCGGAGCCGGGTGCGGTGAAGAAAAAGGAACGCCCACCCATCGGTGTGTCGATATCAAGCTTTTGCCGGATTGCGGGAAGGTCAAACTTCCCCGCCTTGGGAAGCATCGCCCGGGTATGGAACTGGAGACCCTGGCTTCCCCCCGGCCCGATCTGCTGGCCCCGGTCCCAAGCCTCCGCCGTAAAGTTCTGCACATCCCATAGGGGCGTGGTTTTCACCCGCCCGCTTCGCCCCGGTCCCATCATCACACGATAGTTCACATCAAAGACCTCCCCCAAAAAGGGGTTCCGCGGTTCCGCCTGCGCTTCCGCCTGCACCGCGCTCGCCGGCACCGCGGGCGCGGCGCCCGCCGGTGGCTGGTTTTGGAAGAAACCCTGGGGGAAGGGAAGGGGAGACGGGGTCGCTTGCTGCCGGGGAGGAGCCGCGGCCACCGCATCCAACGCCAGCGCGGGCACCGTTTTTTTTCCTTTGTCCGTTTGGACTTCGAAGGCGGGGATCTGGATCCGCCCGCCTTGATTCACCTGAATCGCATAGCTGAGGATGGTGGAGGAGCTGGTTTGGAAATTGATCATGGAAAAACTGGTTGCCCGGCCCGGCTGGCCGAGGACCTGGAGTCCGTTAACCAGGGGAAGTCTCACGTTTCCCTGCGGCTGGCAGTCCGTGAACACCAGCTCCAGCTGGGCCACGCTGTTGGGAGCCACCGGGCCCGGGCTGTTCCATTGGACCGTCTGGGCACTCGCGGCCGACAGCAAGCCGGCCACGAACAAACCGACGGTGAATGCCCGGAGATGTTTCATCACCATGGTTTTCCCAGGGAGGAGGGTTGAGGACGCTGTTCCTGGGGCTGCAGCCGCTGCTGTAAAATCGCGGGGCTGTCCGACTGTTTCACCTGCTCAAGCCGGGACATCGCCTCCAGGGTCATCGGGTCGGAGGTTTTGTCGTTGGCCTTTTTCCCGGAACCTCCGCCCACCACGCGCATCCCGGGAAGCGCTTGCTGCTCCTGCTGCTTCTCCCCGCCCTGCCCGGCCGCCATGCCTGGCTGCTCCTTTGCATCCTTCCTTTCCTGCCCAAGGCTTCCAAAGCCGGCTTTTTCATCCTCCAAGCCTTTCATTTCCTCATTGCGGCCGCGCTCTTTTATCTGACCCTCCCCGGCCTTGCTTGTGCTGAAGTCCCGAATTTGGTTCGGATCCTTGCCGCCGTCTTCCCGTTCCTGGTTCTGTTGCCCCGGGCCCTCCGAGTCGCCTTCCTTTTGCCCGCCTTTTTTGTCTCCCTTGCCCGCTTGTCCTTGGGAAGGGGGGCCTTGCGAGTCCCCCTCCCCCTCCTTGCCCTCTCCTCCCTCCTGCTGATCGGATTTTTGTCCTCCGCCGGATTGCTGCGGTTGCTGGTCCTTTCCGGAGCCCTTTTGCTGCTTTTGCTTGTCTTTTCCTTGGTCTTTTTTGTCTTTTTTCGAGCCACCTTGGGAAGGGGGCGGGGCCGGAGGCTGCAGTTTTTTCAGTTTTTCCCGAAGTTCCGGCCAGTTGGCGGCCTTCGGATCGAGCCGTTCGCCCTCATCCACCCCGCTGAGGGCATCGTTCACCATGTTGCGGAAGGGCCGGTGGGGATCCTGCGCATCCGGAGTTTTCCCGTTGAGCTGGGCGACGGCTTCCGGGCTGGCCCCGAAGGTGATTGTCTCCTCGGCCATCCTGGCGTAATCCCCGGCCGGGCGTTTTTCCTTTTCGGCCAATTTTGCCACCGTCTCCCGCAGAGGGCCGGAAAGGTCCGGCTGGGCCGATGCGGATCCCGGACGGTTCGCCGCAGGCAAGGCCGGGGGCAGACAAAAAAGGGCCGCTGCAAGGATGGTCACGGGCAGACGCTTCATGGCTTCCTGGCCAGCACCAGCGGCCCCTCCCTGGAAACCAGCCGAGTGGTTTTCTTTTCCAGGGGCAACGGCAACGGCGCGCCGGCGGTGGTCGTCCCCAGGGCCAACCGCCGCCGGGTCGGCAAGGAGGGGATTTCCAGCGCGAAACTCAGGGCCAGCAGCAAAATCCCGGGAGCCAGGAACCACTGGAACCTCTCCGCCATTCTCACATCCCGCGTCTTGGAAAAGTCGCCGGTCTTTCCCTGCGCCACCGTTTCCTGGATCAGCTCTGCCAGATCCACCCAGTTGGATGCCTCGCGGTAAACCCCGCCGGTGGCCTGCGCCAACTCCTCCAAGGTGGCGGGTTCCAGCTTCGACAATACCGCGGCACCACGCCCGTCCTTGATGACGCCTCCCTGGCCGTCGGGCACAAGCCCGCCGGCTGCGGTCCCAATGCCCAGGGAAATCACCTTCACTTCCTTTTTCTTTAAATCTTCCAGGGCCCGGCGCCAGTCCGGGTCATGGGCCTCCCCGTCGCTCAACACGATCAGAAAGCGGTCCGCCGCCGTGCTTTGGCCGAACGCCTCGTTGGCCACCCGCAGCATTCCGGCGTAATCCGTTCCGGCCTGGGGAAGATAGGATGGGTCCAGCCCCGTGAGGATGTCCCTCATGATCTCATAGTCGGAGCTCATCGGAACCTGCAGAAAAGCCGTCCCGGCAAAAACCGCCAGGCCCACCCGCTCTCCCTGCAGCTCGTCCAGCAGCGCCCCGATGAGAAGCTTGGCCCGGGCCAGCCGGGTCGGCTTGACGTCCTCCGCCAGCATGCTCGCGGAAAGATCCAGAGCGATGAGAACCTCCCGCGACTGGTCGAAGACCGTCTCCTCAAGGGTTCCCCATTGGGGCCTTGCCAGGGCCACCAGAACCAGCGCACTCCCCAGTCCAAGCCATGTTCCCGAAGCCCGCCATTTCGCCGCCGGCCGGTCGGTCACTGCCCGTGCCCCCGCCCAGCGCCGCAGAACCCTGGGAAGGCGCAAACCGCCGCTCATGCCGGTTGTTCCGCGAAAGAGGGCCCAGGCCAAAAACAGGGCGACGGGGACCAGTGCCAGAATCCACGGCTGCTCCCAATGAATGCCAAAAAGAGAGTTCATGCCACCGCCCCCCACCGTCCCGGCCGGGCCAATGCCAATCCCGCAAAGAAAATCGCCAGCCCCGGTGCCGCAAAGACCGGATACCATTCGTCGGCCCGGATCTGCGCCTTGGCGCTGAACTCGACACGCTGCCGTTTGTCGATGGCGGCAAAGGCCGTCTCGGCCGTTCCCACATCCATCGCCCGGAAAAACTTGCCGTCCGTGATGGAGGCAATCTGCTGAAGGGTTCCCTCATCCAGGTCGGAAACCGCCTGCCGATACCCCAACTTTCGTCCCGCATTGTCCACCACCGGCATCGGCACGATCCCCGGCCGGCCTGCCCCGATGGTGTAGACAGGAATTCCCCGATTCCGCGCCAGTTCCGCTGCCTGCAAAGGGGCCAATACCCCGCTGTTGTTCGAGCCATCTGTCAGGAGGATCACGAAAGCCCCCTTGCGTTGTCCGCCCTTGTCCTTTTCCGCCTGCTCCAGGCGGGTCACGGCCAAGCCCAATCCATCCCCCACCGCCGTGGCATCCTCCACCAAGCCGATCTTGAGACGTTGGATCTGACGGGCGAGCCAATCGTGATCGAAGGTCAGCGGGGAAAGTGTGTAGGCGCGGCCCCCATAGACCACCACGCCGATGCGGTCGGTGGGCCTTTTCAGGATGAACGCCTCCACGATCGGCTGGATCGCCTGCAGGCGGTTGATCCTTCCCAGCGCTCCCTCGTAATCCTCCGCCAACATGCTGGGGGAAAGGTCGATCGCCAGCATGATGTCGTAGCCCTTTTGCCGGACCTGTTTTTTCTCCTTCAGCTGCTGCGGTCGCGCGAGCGCTATCACCAACACCGCGAAACCGAGGGCCGCCAAAAGGGAGGGCATGCGCCCCAGGGAAACCGCCGGGGCCCCGGCCCAACGCGCCACCCGGGGAATGACCAGCACGGGGCGCGGTCGCCGGTTTCTCCACCAAGCGGCCAACGGCAAAAGCAGCAGCGCCAAAAGCCAAAGCGGATCGGCCAAAGTCCATCCCCCGGGAAGAAAAGTCGGGGCGGGATTCACTTTCGGACTCCCTTCATCCGCCTCTTGAAGAAGGCCACCAGCGGATCGAGAAGATCGCCTTCCGTGCTGACGGTTAGACGCTGGAGGGGACTGGGAAACCACTCTTCCCATGCCTCCTCCCTTTCCTTTTTCCAGACGTCGTGCCGGCTTTGGCTTTCGTAGGTTCCGGTGTCGAAGGCCAGCACCTCCCCGGTCTCGGGATCCACCGCCGGAAGAATTCCCGCCGCGGGCAGCTCAAGGTCCCAGGGATCATCCACCCGCACCCCGATCATCTCATACCTCTTTTTCAGCGCCGCCCAGCCCGCCCCGGGGGTTCGCGGGGGGAAATCCCCGAGCCAAAGCACCACGCTGTGCCGCGGAAACGCATGGAAAAAAAGTTTCCAATCCACCTCCACCTCCGCCCCGTCCTCCAGCTTCGGAACCGGTTGCCCCAACAGGGTGGCGGCCGTCCGCACAATGTTCACCCGGCCGCGCACCGGCTGCCGGACTTCGTGTCCTGTCGGGGTGGCGTGCCAAAAGCCCACCCGGTCGCGGTTGCCGGCGGCAGTCAGAGCGAACAGGCCGGCGACCTCCAGCAGGGCCTCCCGCTTCGTCCGGCTGCCAGAACCAAACTGAAGGGAGGGAGTGTCTTCCAGCAGGAGAATCACCGTGAGCTCCCGCTCTTCGATAAACTTTTTCCGATACAGTTCTCCCAGCCGCGCCGAAACGTTCCAATCGACGTCGCGGATGTCGTCGCCGTATTCGTATTTGACCACCTGGTCGAACTCCCGGCCCCGGCCACGGAACGCGGAGCGGTACTCTCCCCCGAGAAAGGAATCCGCCGCCATGCGGACGCGCCACTCCAGCCGACGAAGCATGGCCAGCGGGGCCTTGCGGGCCGCTTGCCCGGAGCCGGTCAGGGTTGTCATCCGCAGGCCTCCCCCATCCCCTCCTTAATACCCGGCAGGGACCGGCACGCGCTCCAGCACGCCGCGCAGGATTTCGTCGGTGGTCGTCTCCTCCGCCTCAGCCTCGTAGGTCAGACCCACGCGGTGACGGAGGGCATCGAGGAACACATTCTGCACCAGTTCCGGCGTGCCGTGATCCATGCCATGCAACCACGCCAGGGCGCGCGTCGCCTGCACCAGCGTCAGCGAGGCACGGGGGCTCGCCCCGTACGAAAGCACCTTGGAGGCCCCGGCCGAGCCGTTGGATCCGGCCGCCGCTTCACGCGTCGCGCGGACCAGCGCCAGCATGTAGGCCTGCAGGGGAGGACTGAGGTGCACGTTGTCCACCTGGTCACGAAGGGCGAGCAACTCCTCCCCGGAGGAGACGGACTCGAGTTTTGGCTGCTGGGTCAGTTGGCCCCAGCGATCCATCATGGCCCGCTCTTCCTGTTCGGACGGATAATCCACCAGCAGCTTGAAAAGAAACCGGTCGGTCTGGGCCTCGGGCAGCGGATAGGTGCCCTCCTGCTCGAGCGGATTCTGCGTGGCCATCACCAGAAAGGGCCGGGGCAGATGGTGCGTTTCGCCGCCAATCGTCACCTGGCGCTCCTGCATCGCTTCCAAAAGGGCGCTTTGCACCTTGGCGGGCGCCCGGTTGATCTCGTCCGCAAGAACCAGATTGGCAAAGACGGGCCCCTTGTGGACGCGAAAGCTTCCTTCCTTGGGCTGGAACACCATCGTGCCAACCACGTCGCTGGGAAGAAGGTCGGGGGTGAACTGGATTCTCTCGAACTCCAAGCCCATGGCCGCCCCGAGGCTTTTGATCAGCAGGGTCTTGGCAAGCCCCGGCAACCCCTCCAGCAAGACGTGCCCGTTGGACAACAACGCAACCAGAAGCCTCTCGATGACGACATCCTGCCCGATGATAGCCTTCTGAACTTCCCCCTTGATTCGCCCGGCCCATTCCGATCCTTTTTTTGCCATAAATCAAAGACCTCCTTCATGGCATTCTTGCAGGAGCGGAAGTTTTTTCAACCCCCCACACCAAAACCTCCCGGCCCCCACCCGGCCGGAAAGCGGACCCGCTTTTAGTTGCCGGAAAAAACTGCCGCCCCATTTTCGATCCGCTCCAGGGAGAGGTGCTCCGCGGCGCCGATGGCGGCAGTCATTTTGACGATGCTCCCGGTCCACTGGTTCCAGGAGCGGATCACCAGGGCCGGCGGCAGGGGCAATTTTCCCAAGGTCGCCTCGATCCGGTAAACGTCCTCCCCCTGCTCGGACCGATGAAAAGTCATCTCGTGGCGGAGAACAAACTTTCGCCCGAGGAGCTTTCCCGTCCGGTCCAGCCGCAGGCACCCGTCCTGCATCCCCAGTTTCCAGCTCTCGGCCGAGAGGACCAGGATTTCCGTCACTTTCGGCGCGGAGAACCGCAGTCTCTTTCCAAACCAGGCGTTGAGATCCGCCGAGCCAATCCTCAACTCCCGGGGAAAGGGTTTTTTCTCGCCGGCATACCGCCAGAAAAGCTCCTCCACCGCCGCCGCGTCCCCGGGTCCCTCCGTCTCCAGGTTCGCCGGCTCGCTCGTGGCCAGGCCGGCGGCGCGAACCAGCACCGCCACCAGGGCCAAACCCGCCAAGATCCATCCTGTCCCCTTCCACCAGGCCCGGTGCCGGCCGATCTCCAAAACACCATGGAAAAGAAAGCTGGCCCCCAAAAAAGCCCCAAGCAACCCCGCCGCCACAAAGGCGAGCAGAATTCCCTGGCTGACCAGAACGGAGGACGTCTCGGGAATTTCCAGTTTGGCGAGAAAGGCCTCCCGGGCCGCTTTTTGCCGGGCCCCCTTCTCGCGCTCCCATTCCTCCGGATCCAGCCACCTTCCCTCCAGCTTCTTTTTTCCGGCATCCATTTCCGCCTTCTCGAGGCGCCAAGGCTCGGACCTTTGGTCAATTTCCTCCTGCAGCGAGGGAAACCGGCTCCGGGCCTCGGCAAAAACCGCAAGCCGCTGCTTCAGCTCCTCCTCCGTGTAGGTAAACGTCGGGCTGTGCGACTGGGGCAGGCCGTGGCCCAAAAATTCGTCCAGTTCGGCGCGCGCCTTGGCCAGGCTTTCCCCGTTTTTCTGCCCAGGCATTGCATCCAAAACCTTTTTCCATTTTTCCACTTCCTCCTGGAGGGTCCTTTCCAGCGCGGCGGCCCTGGCCTTGGCTTCCAGCAGGGCATTGATCGCCGCCACCGCGGTTTCGCGGTTGGTTTTTTCCCCGGGCCCGGGAGCAGGGGTCACGCGCGCGAGGATTCTTTTTTCCGGGACTCGTCTTTCCAGGCCCCCCGGCTCCACCAACACGGCTGTCCCGTCCCGCCTTGATTCCCGTTCCACCAACACCAGCTCCTCGGCCTCATCCTCCCGGGCCGGCTCCAGGATGTACACCTGCAACCCGGCCCAGCCACTGGCCAGCAGCGCCAGCCACAAGCCCGCCGCCCCGGCCAGCCGTCTCAACGGCAAAGCTTCCGCACAGCCTCGGCGATGTCCCGCGGTCCCATTTCGAAATGGTCGTACAGTTCGCGGGCGCTGTAGGCGGAGCGGCCGAACTCCCCCTTCATCCCGATCGCGGCGCTCTTCACAGCGATTCCCGCAAGGTTGAGCGCATGGACCAGCATCGCCCCCATGCCGCCGACAATCTGATGGTCCTCCGCAGTCACCAGCCTGCCGCCCGCCTCTCCCAAAACCGGGGAAATTGTCGGCAGATCCGGACGGTTCACAAAGGGGTTGTCGATGACCGCCGCCTGTTTTCCCTCCTTGGCCAGCAACTCCGCCGCCTCCAGCGCCAGCGGCACCATCGGCCCACAGGCCACGATGGCCGCATCCTTGCCCGGTCGAAGAACCTCCGCCTTGCCCCACGCATAGCCGTTGGGGCGATCCCCGATCCGAGCCGGGAAGTCCTCCCGGCCCGCAAAGAAGATCGCATTTTCCCCGTCCTGCCCCGCCTGACGCTCCTTCGCCATCCGCCGGAAGGCCTCCAGCATCAGACCGTAGGCCTGATCCGAACAGCAGGGGGAAATCGCCAGGGTGTGCGGAATGGAGGAAACCGCCGCCAGGTAGGTCGTCGCCTCATGCGAGGCGCCGTCCGCCGCGTCCTGGAATCCGGCATGGGTAAACGCCCCCACCACCGGCCCCTGCGACAGCGCCGCCATGATCAGCGGCAGGTTCCCCTTGGTGATGCCGAACTGGGAGAAGGTGTCCGCCACCGGAAGGAAACCTGTTTTGGCCAGCCCCGTGCAGGTGCTGATCATGTTCGCCTCGGCCACGCCGATGTCGAACGAGCGGCCCGGCACCGCCTTCTGGAACGCCGCCACCCCGGTGGATCCGGCCAGGTCTGCGCTGACCGAAACCACCGGAAGCCCTTCCTGGGCGGCTTGGGTCATGGCGCGGGAAAAACCCGCCTGGACCTTTTCCTTTTTCACCGGCGCGGCGGCCGTTGCCGGGGAATTCTTTTTGGCGGCCTGTTTCTCTTCCCACGCCTTGCGCAGTGCCTGGGCCCATGCGGCCAGATCCGGCGGCGTCCTGCCGCCGGTGATCTCGTTCACAAACTCCACGATCTTTTCGCCGTCTTTCAGCGGAAACCCGTGTCCCCCCGAGGAGCTCTGTTCGGTCTCCTTCACGCCAAAACCCTTGATGGTTTTCACCCAGAGACAGACCGGGCGGCGCGGTTCGCCTTTCGCCTCCGCCACCGCCTGTTCCACCGCCAGGTAAACCTTTTCCAGATTCTGCCCCTCGTGAACATGACGAACGTTCCAGCCCAGCGGCGCCAGGGAGGCGAACGAGGGCTCCATCGGGAAGCTGTCCTTCGAAATCCGCCCGGAAAGCTTGGTGTCGTTGTCGGAAACAACGAGCACGAACGGGTTCAGCTCTCCCCGCCCGGCGAGCCCGGGAATGGCCGCAAGGGCCTCCTTGGCCTCGCCTTCCATGCAGGCTCCGTCGGAAATCACGCAAAAGGTCAGGCGGTCGCGCTTCGCCAGCCGGTCCCCGAGCGCCAGCCCCTGGGCCACCGGAATCCCCGATCCAAGCGGCCCGTTGCTGATGAAAACGCCCTCGGGATTCAAGTGGCTTTCCCCGTGGCCGGTCAACTTGCTCCCGATGCTGCGGAATTTCTTCAGGTCGTCGAAGGTTATGCCGTCGAACCCGTACTGTGCCCGCAGCGCGTACACGCCGTTTTCCGTGTGGCCGGCATCGTTGACGAAGTGGTAGGCGTCGTGCCAGGGCCGGCCCTTCGCCGCAAACATGATCCCGTGAATCGCCGACATGGTCTCGGCCAGCGCCGCTGGCCCGCCCCAGTGGCAGGCCGCGCCCCCGATCACCGCATGCGTGTCCATCAGGGCCACCAAAGCCCGGGTCATCACCGGATCAGCCAGCGTCACCTCCTGGCCGGCGGCGTCTTTCACCTTTACCGGGTATTTGGGCCCACGGGGCGGGGTTGGGGCCAGGCGGTTGGGCAGGCGGAGGGGGCGCAACGGGGGGGCTTCGACAGTTTTGACGGGTCCGACTTCAGTGGCCATGGCTTAGCTCCTTACAAATTTTGTGTTCCAACGGGCGAGGAGCGTATCGGTTCCGCCGCCGCCTTGGCAAGGCTCAGGAGACGGATGGCCGTGCCGATCCGGGGGAGATCTCCAGAATAACCCACGAACCGCTCCTCCCGCCCGGCCGGTCGTGGGCGCTGGCGTACAACACCTGGGTCGTCTCCGGCACCGCCCTCCAAAAGGCCTCGCGCCGGGCGGTATCCAGCTCCTTGAGGGCGTCATCGACCAGCAGGACCGGGGCCCGCCGGCGCTTTTCCCGGATCAAACCGAGCTCGGCCAACCGAACAGCCAGACACCCCGTCCGGCGTTGCCCTTCGGACCCGAATTTGGCGAGGCTTTTTCCGGCGAGGCGGAATTCCCAGTCGTCTTTTTGCGGGCCGGCCAGATTGAGGCCGCGCTCGCGCTCCCGTTCCCACAACCGGTCCCGCTGCGGCCCCCTGGGCGGGACGGGGTCAGCTGGTTGATACTGCACGGAAAACTTCTCCGTGTCGGCCGCCAGGTCACGATGGGCTTTTGCCAAATGGGGCAACAGGACTCCCGCGAGGGATTCGCGTGCGGGCCGGAGAATCTCCCCAAGCTCGGCCAGTTGTGCGGTCCATGCCTCCCACTCGTCCCGGGATGGCTTCGGATTTCGCAGGAGGGCGCTGCGCTGCCGTGCGACCTCCTTGAGTCGGCGCAAGTCGGCCAGCCGGTGCGGCTCCAGTTCCGCCAACAAAAGGTCAAACCCCGCACGGCGCTCGCCGGCCCCCCCATCCAGCATGGTGGTGTCCGCCCCATGCGCGACCACCGCCAGGGCCCTTCCCCAGAATTCCTCCATGGTGGCGCCCGCACGGCCATCGACCTCCAGCTCCCTTCCCTCGCCCCGCCAGATCCCCGCCAGGTGCACCGGTCCCGCCTCGTCCGCCCACGCGCCCTCCACCCTCCAGCCCGGCGCGCCGTGGCGGGTCAGGTCACGGAGGGCCGCCGTGCGGAAAGAGCGCAGTCTCGCCAAAACCGCCACGGATTCGAGGATGCTGGTTTTTCCCCTCCCGTTTGCCCCGGAAAGCAGGATGCGGGGACCAAGCCCCTCCAGGTCGAGGGCCGCATGGCAGCGGAACGTGGTAAGGCGAAGACGGCGAAGCACGCCGGCCGGCTCAGGCCGTGCGCAT
>Ga0214917_10006527_pt1 | contig 12069 bp, 11 predicted proteins | sample LL_1208_BB_MetaG_FD_177983 | JGI IMG/M metagenome (GOLD analysis project Ga0214917, IMG submission 177983) | Freshwater microbial communities from Lake Lanier, Atlanta, Georgia, United States - LL_1208_BB | ecosystem: Environmental > Aquatic > Freshwater > Lake | place: USA: Georgia | collected...
CAACAAATGCCAATCTTCCTCGCCATCATTCCGTTGATCCTTGCGCCCATCGCCGCCACACTTCTCAAAGCTGCAGTTTCACGTAGAAGAGAATCGCTCGCTGATGCCACCGCAGTCTCATTCACAAGAAATCCTGCTGGACTTCGTTCCGCACTTGAAGTTCTAGCTAGAGACACCACTGTTGTTCAAGCACGCTCTAACGCAGTCGCACATATGTATATCGAGTCGCCACTTGATGCATCAGCTGCATCAAAGCTTTTTGCTACCCATCCACCGATTCAAGAGCGGATCGCAGCCCTTCGGGCGATGGAAGCCAATCCCCAGCAATAACTCTTACTGATCGCGCATCGGGAAGAAAAGGGTGAAAGTCGCACCCTTCCCGAGTTCAGATTGCACCGTCACATTTCCACCATGCGCGCTCATCACCGCATCCACGATCGATAAACCAAGCCCCGTTCCCTCGACCCCGTTTCTCACCCGGGAAGGGTCGGCTCGAAAGAAGCGCTCAAAGATCTTGGCCTGCGCCTCCTCCGACAACCCCGGCCCGTTATCGGTGACCGAAATATAAGTGCCTGAATCATCCTGGCGCGCACTCACCAAAACCTTCGTTCCTGCAGGCGTATGAACCCGCGCATTCGCTAACAAATTCGCCACTACTTGATGCACCCGCAACGAATCACCTAATACAAATAAATCGTCGTCCGGTAACCCCATAGAAATTTCATGATCTGGCCCGGCAGCTCGCGCGGATGCCACAGCTTCCTTAATCACTGTCGTCACATCAACAGGTTCCATCGCCATCTCGCGTGATTGATCAAGACGAGCTAACAACAATAAATCTTCCACAAGCGAAGACATTCGAATCGATTCTTGTTCGATACGACGAACTAATTCTGCTGTCTTCTCTTCCCCTTGGATTGCACCTTGACGATGCAACTCCGCAAATCCTCGGATCGCCGTCAATGGCGTTCGTAATTCATGAGAAGCATCTGCCACAAAGCGACGCAATTTCTCTTCGCTCGCCACACGAACAGCAAAAGACTCTTCAATTCGTTGCAACATCTGGTTCAGAGCGGATGTCAAACGCCCAACCTCAGTATCACTTCTGGCCTCTGGCAAACGTGCTGAAAAATCTCCACGAGCAAAAGCTTCTGCTGTCTCTTCCACCGACGTCAAAGGCTTCAGAGAAATTCCAATAATTCGTCGCGCAATCAATCCCAAAAGAATCAGAACAAAGAAACCAACCGCAAGGAATAAGAACCGCAATTGGTTCATGGCTTTCTCTACTCCGGCCAAAGAAACAGCAGTAATCACACTTCCCGCACTCGATGGAAGTAATCGAGCAAGAACTCGATAATCCGAGCTACTTCCCTTTGAATCTAAAGTGAACGGCACATCCTTGTACTTACGCACATCATCGGGAGTAAATCCAGTAACTAAAGTTTGGATTCTCTGTGGACTCTGCGAATCTCCGACCGTTCCCAAGATATTTCCGTTGGCATCAAGCAAGGTGATGCTGATATCTGAAGGTACATCCCTTAGCGGCTCAAAAGGGCGAAAAATAGGCTCGTCATCCTTCTTATCCGCATCGTTATCGCGGTTATAGATCCCAGCGCGATCAAGCCGTAGGAGTGAACCCCCAGCCACACTCTCTAGCTGGGCATCTACCTGGGCGATCAAGAAAGTTCTAAACGCTGTCTGCGCTGCAAGATCCGATGCTGCAATTCCTAGCGCACCAAGAATCACAACTCCCACAACCAACCGATTTCGCAAACTCCACTGGCCAGGAGCCGGTTTGTATTTGCGAAATGGTTGATTCATGAATTAATTCTTAGCCGGCAGCCTCAAGCGATAACCGACACCACGCACAGTATGAATCAGTGGCGGCTCATACTGATCGATCTTCTTGCGAAGATATGAAATATATGTCTCCACAATTCCTGCATCACCACGGAAGTCGTACTGCCACACATGATCAAGAATCTGTGATTTCGAAACCACGCGATCAGCATTAATCATCAGATAACGAAGCAAAATAAATTCAGTCGGGGAGAGGTCAATCAGATTTCCAGCACGACGAACTTCGTGTGTGGCCTCATTCAATTCCAAGTCAGCAAATCGAATCACTTCCTCATTAATGGAAGACTCCACAACTCCAGTTCGGCGAAGCAGTGCACGAAGACGAGCGACCAACTCTTCCAAACTAAATGGCTTCGTCACATAATCATCGCCACCAAGAGTCAATCCCTTGATCTTGTCTTCAGTTGTATCTTTCGCAGTCAAGAACAAAACTCCAACATCCTGACCGTCTGCACGAAGCTGACGACAGACTTCAAAACCATCAAGATCTGGCAACATCACATCAAGAATCAACGCATGTGGCTTGAATTCTTCAGCAACTCGGAGCGCTTCAGCGCCGGTTGCAGCGGTCCGCACTTCAAAACCCACGAAGCGCAAACTTGTTGTAATCAATTCACTAATGCTTTTCTCATCATCAACGACAAGGACTCTTTGGACCTTCACTTCACTCTCTTTAGTCATCGACGGCTCTTTCTGGATTAGGGCTGTAGTCATATGAATCACCTCGCGCCGATAGTCTACGGCTTACTTTAGAACTTCCTGAGAAGCACCTGTGCTATGAGCTGGAATCTTTAAAGTGTCAGAGATAATCTTTAAATAAAACTTGTCCGATCAAACATTGAAGGACCTCCTAATATCAAGTCCGTGCATATCCACGCAGCATTTTGGCGCATTAGAGTCGAAGACCAATCCAGATTAAAGCTCGCATTAGCTCAGTTAGGGAGGTTAGCTATGAAAAAAGATAGTCAAAGTGATTTTGGGACCGTACATATTGAATAATCAACCAGGCCCAGTTCACCTATTCGACTAAATACTTGTCCCATTTCAACAAAATTCATCGATTTATAGTTGGTTCAAGGCAAATTCAACAGAATGTTTCATTGACTGTATAGATTCTGATTTAGCCATTAGGCTAGTGAATATGAGAATTCGTCCCTCGATAAGGGTTTCTCCCATTTACTTCACGGTAATCGCGATTTGGGCTACATGTGTTTGTGCTAGATTGAAATTCAATGGACTCGTTTATGGTCTGGATTTCGGGCTCTATCAACCTGATGGGATGTATTACACTTTCAAGACTCTCAAATTCCTGGGTTGGTCCGATAATTCAGCTATATCTGAAGTTACTAATTGGTATTTAGAAAATTCATCAAAGGTTCAATCCTTAAACTTTTCAAGTTTCAATAATCCAACATCAGATCCATGGCTTGTCACTAAATTTCGCTTTATTTACCCACTACTTTCAGTTCCATTTGTGTCTTTGTTTGGGCTTTCAGGAATGTTGGCAATTCCGGCGCTCTCACTTCTAACCTTCTTTCTCTTTGTTCAGAAGATAGCTAACCAGAACAAAACACCGACATCAGGAATAGTCCTGATTTTATTGCTTGGCACCTCACCCACTTTGTTAAGATGGACCACTGTCAACTATTCTGACGCATTAATCTTGGCGTTATTTTCGGTATTTGCTTATATCACCTGCACTTCTCGAGAAATCTGGTCAATAGTAAACCTGTCGCTTATAGGATTAATCATTTTTCTCGCGACATTTACACGCCAAACTCTCCCGATTTGGGTTTTAATAGGCTCATATCTTTTTTTTACCCGAAATAGGAGTGCCGGCCTAGTGACATTCCTAGTTAGTCTGATTTGTTCAATTCCATCACTAGTCACATTCCCGTACGCCCAATACCTCACCACTAAGCAAGCTGGAAATGTTTTTCAAAGTTTTTTCAAGTTTATTGGGAATGCCGTTTACGTAAACGCTATCGAAGTCGTACAACTTTTGGTACTAGATCGCATGCTCTTGATTATATTGCTGGCAGCTTTTTATTTTGCCTTCAAGTTCAGATACGAGATTTATGTTCATTTATTTCTTCTGGTCACCTTAGGTACAGTGTTGACTAACTCGCTAGTAGGTGTTGCAGGAGTTAACTTTCGCTACCTGTTACCAGTACTTCCGTTCGCCATCTTGGTAATTCTTAGGTCGACAGCTATCTCTTCAGTAGATAGGTCATTTTCGAAATCTTGTTTTAAAAACTAAATCAGAAATTCTTATTATTGTTATAACGATAGGGAAAGTGAAATGAACAAAAATCTTTTGGTAGACTGACTTTGCGTGTAAAGATCTTATTTTGTAAGATTCATGCAGAGATTGTTTCCGAAACTTTGAGGTAAGAGTTTGATCACTCCAACGATATTCCGAAGTCACTGAGTCATGGATATAGGCCTTGCCGATTCTTAGGCACTTTGAAACAAAGTCTTGATCAAATGCGAATTGGAAATTTGGGTCAACACCACCCATTTGCCGCGCAATCATAGTTCGGAAAACAACACTAGGCTGTGGGACCAAATTCGGTCCCCAGAAAATCATTGAGGTAGAAAGCCTTGTCGCCTTGTTCAAATATTCCCTTTTTGAATATGATGAGAAGTACTTACATGAACCGACGCCCAGCACAAGGCGAGTGTCAGACGAGAGAACAGATACGATCCGCGCAATTTCATCAAGAATTATGCAGTCGTCATCTCCGACCCAATTCCAAAATTCCGTCTGTATCGCTGAGAGGCCTTGGTTGATTGCTTTAGGAAGAGTTGAATTCTTTTCCTCAACGATATAGCAAACTTCAAAGTTCTTGCAATAAGCAGACGCTATTTCCTTTACAGCGTCAATTACACCTTCAGGGGCAATAAAAATTAGATGGCATCGAGAATCTGATTGCGACAATTTGTAAAGCGATTCATTGAGCTCTTGTTCACGTTTTCCCAACGTGGGTATGATGAGGGTGAAATCGAGAAGTTCTCTATTTTTCAATTCTCTGCCCATTTATCGCGATGAAACGGGCCATCCTCACAATTTGCATTTCCAAGTCTCTTAATCTTGTTTGGTTGAGATAATTCGCCCATAACCCGACAATCACGAGAATTAGTAATATAAAGTTTGAAGCAACTTCAAATCCGAGGAAATTTGAAACCGACCGAATCAAGTTCTCATTAAAGACAGAAAATAGACATACCAAAAATACTATTTGATAAAAGAACAACGTCGTCGTCTTAATTCGCTTCTTATTGTAATCGCTCACAATTTTTATAGCACTTACTAGTAGAATAGCCACCGCGACAACATCAATCATAATGTTGTTTTTCCTTTCTTTGCCCATAACACTTTCGTCAAAACGCTCAAATACTTGATTCCACTTCTCAATAAACCATGAGACGGTTCCCCCGCTTGTCGATTTCTTATCACCACGGCGACTTCGGTAATCTTTAGATGCATTTTCTTAGCTTCAACTAAGAGCATTATCGTGTCTTCAAGATACTGATCTCCTAGTTTTGGAATCAGCTGCCTAGCTACATCTATATTCATTGCCCTAAAGCCAGAGGTAACATCGGAGATCCTTATCCCGTATTTGAATTTCAACGTTTTTCTCAAGAGTTCGTGAGCGTATTTCCTTATCCTGTTTGCTTTATACTCATCCCAATTCCTGCATCCAATAACCAAGTCAGAAGACTGGAGAGATTCCAACATAGTGTTTATACTCTCAATCGGATGTTGACCATCGGCATCAACAATTATCACTTGCTCGTAATGCGCTCTTGAAGCCCACGTCAACCCTGTTATTAATGCCGCACCGACTCCACAATTGATCGGGTGACTAATACACTCAACGCCGGATTGTTTGGCCAATTTTGCTGTTTCATCTGTGCTTCCGTCATCAATCACGACAATATCTAGTCCCAAATTAAGTTTTTTGATTTCCTCAACAACAAGGCAAATCGAATTAGATTCATTGTAGGCTGGAATTAATGCGACGGTTCTAATCAATTTCCATGACTCACTTTCGATTCAAAGAAAAGGAAATCTTTTTTATGTGCCTCACGGAAAACCAAATCACGGAATTCGACATCATTATCAATTGGATTTTCCAAGTACGAGTTTAAATAGGCACTCCAGTTTCCTGACAACGAATTTGCCCATTGCGTGTCTGGTCCTGAGTTATTACTAATAACCACAACTGGTTTGCCTAATTGCTTGGAAACTTGTGCGGCTGAAAGAATGTCTGTAATTCTTTGCTGATTTATCTCATTTGGACCAGACAGAATTACCGCGAAGTTCTGAAGAGGAGAAGAAAAAGGCATTCGTGGGATTAAATACCAAAAAATGGTCAACAAGAGGAAAATAGAGGTAGATGTTTTAAAAAATGCAGGAATATTCAACTTTATTTTTGACATAGAAACAAAGAGATTGATTGTTCCGATAAATAGCGCAAAATAAGAGAATTTAGACAGGTAATAACCACTCACATTGCCGAGATTAATTAGAATCACATGCAAGCCCAGCAAACTTCCGAGTAGAAAGAAATTGGTCAAATACAACTCATGGTCGGAGCCTTTCAAGGCCACTTTCTTTTGCCTCCGCTGTCTTCGATTAAGTATGTAACCAATGACCAAAATGACTTCGATAGTGATAACGATGAAATTGATTCCCCCTCCACCAATTCCAATGAAATCAATGTGGTTTTTTTCGCGAGCAATCACGATTGTCTGAAAAAGGAAAAAAGTCCATACGAGCAGAGTGACACTTTTGAGCCATAAAGCGACTCGAAAATATCTAGTGCGATGCAAAAAAATAAAGAGGCCCGGAACTAAGAGAAGTGTGTACATGGAAATACTGGCAATTAATGTAATTGAGAGAAGCAGATAAGATGTGCGACTCGGGTAATCATAAAGTGTCGTAGCATATAAGAATAGCGAAATAGCAAAAACGAAATTTGGGTATCCAAGTAGAGACAAAATTGCAATAAACAAGTACAGGCATGCCAGAACTACAGTTTTCCAAATGTCAATGCGGGGGTAATTCTTGACGCCCATTTCTTGCACATTTTGGGTAAAATGATTAAAAGCTGAGGAAATCAAAAAGAAACTCATCAAAGTTGAAATCAGTAGAGCAACCAAGTAAGTTTCGATAGCGGAAACGATAGAGTTATTGTTAATAAAATTCGAAAACAACAAATGCCACTGTTGTGGGTAAAACATGTAATTTAACGGGAGTTTCGTGCTATTCGGATCGCAAAGGTACAGAAAAGCACTACAATCTTTCAGAGTTCTAGTTATAGCGAAATGTCCCACTTGGTCATACCCTAAATTAAATAGAATGTGTAGGAGTAGTTCGGCCCCTTTTTGAAAATACATTTGAGTTACATGCAATACTGAATATAGAGTGAGAGCAATGAACAATAAACTGCTTCGGATATTTCCGAGGTCAAATTCACCGGTGTATTTTCCATAGGCAAATAACGAGAGTAACAAGAAGGAGTAGGGAAGGATTTGCCCGTGTCGAATTGGGAGCGCGTACGCAATATTAAGTAAAAGAAGGTAACCTAAAAGGTAGATGACTAAGTGTTTCGGGTTATGCTTCTGGTTTAGAGTGATAAGAATTGATGTGAACACAATCGTGACTCCCGATAAAGTCAGGCTTGTCAAAGTTAGAACCGAAATGAATCCGACTAAGAGCAGCGACACATTCCTGTTTAACTTCCACTTTGTACCAAAAAGGAGTCGCATATTAGATTTTCCCACAAAAAATTGATAATTTAACTTTTTTTGATGGCAAGAAATTCTCAGATATTAGACTATAACTTGTATCTAAATCAAACTCAGAAGAAACGACCCAAGAAGGAGATGTTATCATCGCTAGGCATGATGGACGCACCCCGTTCTTTCTAGCGAAGGCTCTAAAATCAAGGACATCTTGGTTCTCGCCAGCTCCTTCGAAGCGAACTAAATGAAATGAAGTAGAGCTAATGAGTGATCCTCTGTAGCCAGTCGCATCTGGCTCATACCAAGTCGCAACCGAATTTCTATTTCTTGGTAATGTTCTAAGATTATTGTTTAACGCAATTTCATCTTCTAAGAGTTGAGTGGATACGTAATTGGATGAAGATTTGTAAGCAGTCATCAAACTCGGAATCTTACAATGTAATAAGAAAATCGTTGGCAATGCGAGAAAGAGTAAAGTCGGTACTGCAAAGAAGAGACGACTGTTTTCCTGCTTTGCATCAGTGCGCTTAGTGAAAACTAGGAGTACTTTTAATGTGATTATAGATGTCAAGAGAAACATCGGCAAATATGCGTAATAGTACCAAAAAGCATTGAAGGCAAAATTCAGTTTCGCAAAGTACATTACCCAAACAAAGACATAAGTTGTTATCAACGCTACAACTGGCTGTAGCAAGTCTCTAAATTCCTGCATCTTGCAGACTGCGAGCAAGATGATTAGGGAGAAACCTAGAATCAAAAACGATGAAACGCCTTGTGAAGTTGGACTTGATATTGGAAGCCAATTTGAAACCAATGAGTCGCGATTGAAAATAACGTTAATGTGGGGCTCCCAAAGCGAATTTGGTAGTTTAAGGGCGTAAGTCCAAATTAATTGGTATGAAATTGCAGAAAATAGGATTCCAAGCCCAATCAACGAATTGGTAAGAAAAAAGTTTTTAAAGCTAGTACTGCGCATCCAAAGGGTTACTAAAAAAGGAATTACTGCAAATACGGATCCAAAAGCATTCAACATAAACGACGTTGTCATCAAAGAACCAACAATGAGTAAATCGATGTTGCTAAACCGCTTCCTGAAAATATATAAAGTAGTGAAGCTAGTGAAAACAGCGGCGAATCCGTTGGGCATTGTCCAGGAAGAAATAGAAATTACCATAGGCGAGAGGCAAATGAAGATTGTCAATAAAGAAGCAAACCCTCTAGATATCTTGATTTGTTCTGATAACTTTATACATACTAAAGCGATGAAAAACACGATGAGGACTTTGTATATTAAACCAAACATTGTGGGGCCAAACAAAAGTATGATTCTTACAAATCCAATGAATGGAAGTCTTGTCGCGTGGTACTCAAAGCCACCAATGCCAACCAGCCACTGAAGATTTGTTGCATAACCAATGTACAAATTAGGATCCACATAACCGATGTTGTGTGTTTTAGCAGTAGGTACAATTGCGACCAGGATAGAAATTCCGAGCGCTAGAGTGAAGTTTCTTCTCAGTATCTTCGCAAAATCGCGCTTGTGAATTATCACTAGGAACCCAATCTATTTTGATAATTCTTTGAAAAGAATCAGCAATCTTCTGTCGGCGTCACTGGTCCATAATACAAGGCCCGGGTGACATTGTAGTTATTGGCGGTCTATGTCCTCTGGAAGGACTTACTTCCTTTGTGAAGACTTCTTTGTACCAAGAGAACATAAAACCAAGCCTAAGAGGCTTTTCATCTGGGCCAACCTCCTACTTGCGATTTTCAGATAAATCGGCTTAGATTCAAAAGGAGAATAAAACTAATCAATTACCTGCTGGGACTTATCGAAGGCATTACTGCCAACGAGTTAATTTACTTAATCCCAAACCAAGAGGGGCTCCAATGCTCATCAAAGTCAATAAAGAATGGAAAAGAACCACGATGATTCAGAATACTCGAGTCGCTTTTCTCTGTTATTGTCTGTGGTTTCGTACGCTAATAGCTGACAAAAGAGGATTTGGCACAGGAGCAAAGAGACTAAGCTCGCCGAATTGTGATATCTTTAATGTAGAAGGTTGGTAGTAGATAAAAATGAAGTTTACTAAGAGACAAATTGCTCTATTGCTAAGAATTTCAAAGGAATTTGCAACTCGAATAGTTTTGAGCAATATTGCCACGATGATAATGACTACCGTGTTCCAACACATGAGTAGAAACGTCTCGTTGAGAGTGGGGCAACACGAAAAGAAGACATGGTTAGGCTTTCTGTTCTATATGAAATCTAAATCATTTTCGCAAATGTCTCAAGATCTATGGGTATTGCATCGTACCTCTTGTCTAACAAAAGGTTTCTTTGTTGAAGTGGGTTCTTGCCACCCAACAAATTTGAATAATACGTTTTTACTAGAGTCATCTTTCGCTTGGGATGGGATATTAATCGAACCAAATCCTCATATGGCTGAACTCCTGCGTGCTGAAAGAAATTCACGGGTGATAGAACAAGCGGTAGCTGATGGCGAATTCATTCAATTGCACTTAGCACAAAACCCTGAGTTTTCGTCAACCGAAACCCAACTATCAAATGCAACTCACAGGCTCTTTGAACCTACTGGAGAAGTAATCAGCGTAAAGTGTTCCACGTTGACAAATTTACTGAGCGAGGGAGAGTGTCCTAGAAATTTTGACTACTTAAGTTTGGATATAGAAGGTGGCGAACTCTTTGCCTTGGAGTCACTAGATTTCAATAGATTTCGTCCTTTGCTTATTTCAGTAGAGCACAACTTTGGTCCTTCCCGTAAGTCTATTGCCAAGTACCTAATGAATAACGGTTACGTGCTCGATCCTTTAAGTACTAGAAGCTCATGGGACGATTGGTACATAGACAAGGGTTTTCTCCACTCGCAAAATAAACCAATCAAGTAATTTTGAAGCTATATCGAAAATGCAGAAGCTAAAGCATCATTTCGAAACATCTTAACAGTGTCTAAAGAATAAATCTCGAGATCATGTCCTAGGAGCTGTAATTTTCCTAAGATATCCTTCGTCGCCGTTATTATGTGGCAATTAATCTGATCAGCCTGAATAACGTTGAGCAATTCGCGAGGGCTTGCCCATATCAATTCTGCTGATGTATTTTGTTGTAGAATTTCGAGAGAATCTTGTAAGGTGGGGATTGGATCGCGACCAGTATCTGCAATTCTTCCTGCAAACACCGAAACAAAGCTGGGAATTGTAGGATTTAAAGATTCTGCAATATCTTTAACTTGCTTTGAAGTCATAATTGCGGTCACGTTTACTTTTACTCCCGCGGCCGTTAGTTGATGAACTAGATCTGAGGTCGACTGGCCAACAGTGTTGGAGATTGGAATTTTTACGAAGACGTTCTCCCCCCAAGACGCAATCTCTAAGGCTTGTCTTTTCATTTCTACTAAATCATCACTAAAAACTTCAAATGAAATTGGTTTTGATGGAATCTCAGCGAGGACCTGTCTTGCAAAATTTCGGTAATCCAGAACGCCAGCCTTTCTCATTAGAGTTGGGTTTGTTGTCAGTCCCGCAATATAAGTTTTTTCAGACATTTCAATCATTTCACGTAAATCAGCACCGTCGGCAAATATCTTTACTTTTAGCTCTTCAATTCTCGGATTCATTTTCCACTCCTAATTCAAGTTGCGCAACTTCCTTCAGCGAGGTTACCCTTATATACGGTGGGTCTGGCTGAATTTCGCTGTACGAATAGTCAATAAAATAACTTTTCATGCCGAGATATTGTCCGGCTTTGATGTCTCGCCATCTGTCCCCAACCAGAAAACTACGACCGATGTCTATTTTGAGATCACGAGCGGCATTCAGAATAAGTTCAGTTCTCGGCTTACGACATTTGCAATTATCACTATCATCATGAAAGCAAACATAGAAATGTTCTATACCTGTCAATTCTCCAACCATCTTGTTTATCAATTGGATTTTTTCTATTGTTGTGACACCTCGTGTAACATCTGGCTGGTTTGTTATCACGACAGGAATAATTCCATTCTTTCGAAATAGGTTTATAGAATCCAAAACCCCCTCAATTATTGAAACTTCTTTGCAATTTCGTGGCGGAGTAGGAACTCCAGATTGAACGTTACATCTATTTATCACGCCATCACGGTCAAGAAATGCCGCTCTGTAACTAATGTCCTTCATTTCTACCACTTTGTTGGATTAACTTTCAGTTTCGGATGAGATACCAATAAATGCCAAACAACAGCTTGAAAAGATTCGGAGTGCGGTGTAATTTTTTCTGGGTTGACGGTTGGAACAATCAGGCACACCTCTGAATTCGTAGCGGTGTATCCACCATCACGCCCTACTATTCCAATTACTTTTGCGCTTACTAACTTTGCCAAGTCAATAGCCTCAATTAGGTTAGTACTTACGTTATTTTCCCTATTTCCGCCGCCAACCGACAATATGAATAAGCAG
>Ga0214917_10006528_pt1 | contig 12067 bp, 11 predicted proteins | sample LL_1208_BB_MetaG_FD_177983 | JGI IMG/M metagenome (GOLD analysis project Ga0214917, IMG submission 177983) | Freshwater microbial communities from Lake Lanier, Atlanta, Georgia, United States - LL_1208_BB | ecosystem: Environmental > Aquatic > Freshwater > Lake | place: USA: Georgia | collected...
TTAATGAGAATCTGTTTCAACTCTTCTAAGTCTTCCGGTTTAATATTTTCTTTTTGTTCTTTCTTTGATCTTGGTTTTCGTTTTTTCTTTTCTTCTGGTGTTTCTAAAATTTTTATGGCTTCCTGTAATTGTGGAATTAAGTGTGATAAATCTTCACCATTATCAACTTTTGGTTCAGTCTTATTAGTTATAACATCTACAACTTCAATTTCTTCTCCATCAGTCTTATCTTCTTGTTCTTCTTTTACTCCTTTTTTTCTGATATAATACTCCTTAGCCTTTTCACGTTTATACTGTAAAAAGTTTGGGTCTTTTTCTTTTCGTTCGTCATAGTACTTTTTACGTTGTGCATTGACTTTCTCTTTGTTTTGCTCTCTATACTTTTTAGTAGCTCGTTTCTGGGCTTCGGTATATGATGAATAAACTTTAACAGGTTCTGTTTCTTTCTCTGGTTCCATGATATATATATAATATTAATATTTCTTTATATCATTTTAGTATCTATAGGTACTTTCATTAAATCTATCCCACCTTTTTCATCTTCAGTTAGTATTCGTTCATAATCTTCATGAGTTTGACTATGAACATCAATTTCTTTTCTTTTAGTGGGGTCTTCGGATTGAAAGAACATCTTTAATAAATACTCATTCTTTTTCCAATCAACTGATGTATTCAAGTCATCAAATATATTTAAGAATTCTTCAACATCATTATAAAAATCACAAGTACGTAATGGACACTTATTAATAAAATGTCCAAACGCTAGACAAAAGAAACCACAAGCATTATTCATTAAACTCTGAACATCCTTTTTAGTATAAGGTAGATACAAATGGAAATTATTGGTCACTGCTTTTTTAACTGATTCAGGTGGTGGTTGTCCATATGGATCGAAATATATTGGTTGTATTGTTCCATTTGGCGTTTTATTAACTTGTAAATAAGTCCAATGTGTCCCTTCATTTCTGTTTCCATTATCATCTTCACTATCTTGAATGTTTATCAGATATGCATGGTTAGTTACTATTCTTTTTGGTAATTCATCTTTAAAAAAACATCCCTGTAATGGAACACCCATTCTCTGGGCTAGATCTTCAATTTGTTCATCTGTTAGCATTATATATACATTATATGAAATTATCTTTATATATGTTTAATATTCATTTGTACCATCATTATATTTTTGATATTGTGGTGGAAGCATATTTTGCATGTGGAAATTTGCACCATATGGTTGTGATTGTAAAGCAGGTGGTAATTCTGATTTATGTTCTAATAAAGTTCCTTTTCCTCTTACTAGATTATAGTGATTATGTTTTTCATATCCAGCTCTTCTTCTATGATGTACTTTACCATGTTTATTGTGATGAAGACCAGTCCCTCTACTTGGTGGTGCATTTATTTCATCCCAGTATTTTTTAATAGGATCAGCTAGATGTTGATTTTGAACAATCATATTCTGAAGAGTTCCTAACATGTGATTTGCTTTAGCATTATCAATTGTAGCTTGATGTAATGTATCAAAACTATTAAATCCACCACCAATTAATCTTGAATGAGGTTGAGGTTCTCTATTAACAACTCCAAAATGTCTAACTTCACCACCATACAATCCCTTACCAAATAATCTACCTAAATTTGAATTAGGTGTTTCTCCGTATCCTCTTCCTTGTTTCCCAGCATATAATCCATAACCACCCTTTCCACCATAATTTTTTTGTGGTATAATTGGTGTCATATTAGTCATATTAGTCATATTAGGTATTTGTTCTTTCATTTCTTCTTTTTCTTTTCCATAAGGTGTATAACTATCTAATGCAGCCTTTGCACCAGCTTTTCCTACATCTTCAGCAGCCTTTCCAAGATCTTCTGAACCAGTCATATATTTTACTCCTTCTCTAGCAAGAATACCAGCTAGCTTAGCACCAAACTCTTTTACTTTAGATCCTAGTTCTGGATGAGATACAATAAATTGATGAATAGCATTCATCTTTTCTTTAGCTATTGGTATATGGGGTGCTATTGTAGCATGCGCATAATCTTTGACTCTTCTACCAGCATTTCTCATAAACTCTTTTACATCCTTAAGTGTAATAGATCCACCAATAGGATTCAAATGTTTCATATGTTTTTTTATTTTATGTAAGCCAGCATCAATAAAATGATGTATTCCATATCCTTCAGCTTTAACCAATTGATCACCAGCACTACTTCCAGCAGCCCCTACAAGTGCTCCAGTGATTGGATTTGCACCTAATGCAGTAGCAGCAGTCCCAGCAGCTAATCCAGTTAAAGCAGGAACACCTTTTTTATACATTTCTCTCGTAACAGGATTTGATTTTATAAGTCTGTTTTTATCATTATTTATGGTTTTTAAATCATCTACAAAACTTTTTAAAACATCCATAGGTTTCTCACCTGATGCCATTCTCGCAGCATAAGCCGTACCAGCTAGCATAGGATTTGATATTGCCGCAGCAGTTCTTACATATGGCTCTATTTGTTTTATATGATCTTTATAAAAAGCATCATTCTTGACAGTATTTGTCATATCATTTAATATATCTTTAAATTTTTCACCTTTACTCATCCTTTTTGCAATTATAAGAGGATTACCAACCCAAGTTGCATGTAAAGCCAACTTTCCTAAGTCTTTTGCTTTTTGAGATGTCAAAGCTTCTTTAGCAGGTTGAATAACTTTTTCTTCAAATGGTTTCTGAATAGTATTTTCCCAACCACTTTTAATCGTGTTTCCTAAATTTTTAAACCAATCTCCTACTCCAGTTCCTAATCCTCTACCACCAACATTTATATGATCTGTTACCCCAGGTAATATCATATGTTCTTTATGTCCCATTATTGCTCTTTGCATTTCAGGACTTGGCGCTTTATTCATTGCTAATTCATCTGGTGATAATTGAAGACTTATACCTTTGTTTTTATTAAAGGCTCTAGAAACAATATGGTAAGTATCAGGGCTAACAATAACATTAAAACCAGCTCCATGTTTAACTCTAACCTTATGTCCATTTCTTAATTTGCTCTTTTGTGCATTTGAACCATTTATACTAATAACGTGCATTATATGCATAAATATATTGTTAAAATCTTATATTGATTTTAATAATATGAAAAAAATACGTTTATTTAATAATTAATTAGAAGATTTATTTTTCTTTTTTAAACTCTTGCACCAGTAGTTAGGTCAATGTTAATTTCAACTCCATATTCAATAAAAACCCACAAATCAATTTTTTGAGTTGAGTAGTTTGTTCCAATAATTTGAACAGATTTTGGAACTGATTGTTCAACTGGTAACATTCTTTCAACATTAACATAATAATAACAATATGACTGTTTAAAATCTTCAAATCCAATTAGACCACTAGTCAAACCATCTGTTAATCCTCCATTAACCGCAAATTGACCATATAATTGATTATTAAACTCTTCGAATGTATATCTTTGAGTATTATAAATGGCATTTTGACCACTGATTTGAACATTAAAATTACCAAGTGTAATCATTGGTGAAGTTGTACCAGTTCCAGCAGTATCGAATGGTGATTGAAAAACTGGTGTGGGTTGCGATGTATTAACCCCATTAACTGTTTGTGAATTATTACCATACGAATAAAATGGTATAATTAATACACTTTTAATATTTGCAATACCATTAGTTATTAAATTATTAAATTGTCCTACTCCTCCACCTGCTACATTTTGTACTTGATACTGATAAATATCTGTATATTTAATTTGCTTTACTGGATTTGATAAATAAGCTTCTTCAAATACTGGATTAAATGTATAAGCCGGAACATATAAATATATTGATTTAGCTAAAGGATTATCAGCAAAAGCCTCAGCCAATACATTATTTGGATTTATTCCCAATATTTTTGCACCTACAGATAAATTATACCAGTAATTACCTGGGTTTTGTGATCCTATTACAAAACCGTTAGGTGGCACAGTTGTATCTCCTTGATTTCCTCCCCAAACATAACGTGATCCTGTAAATGCACCAGGAATTAATAATGGATTTACACCACCAACAGGAACTGTTGATGAATAACCTGTGACAGATAATCCTGTTGCAGGTACTGCATTTACAGGAGGATTTACAGTAAAAGTAGTTCCTGGTGTTGCGTCTCCATTAATAGAAATAGTAGAAGAAGCATTATTTAAATTCATAGTCATTTTCATAAATACACCCTTTAATAAAGGTATCATATTAAAAAAAGAATGAACATGTTTTAAATATATAGTTGCCATAACAGCAACTTGTTGAACTCCACTTGTTCCATTGGTGCTATTTACTTGTTTATAAATATAACTTTTCCAAATTTGATCACACGATCCAGAAGTTACACCACATTGTGAATATGTAACTTGAGAACCCAATTGTACTTTTGGGTTATAATTAATCCAAGATGTTCTTATAGTTGCTCCATAATTGCCACCAATTTGAACATCATTAGATAAGTTACCCTCACCTTGTGAAATTAAACTTAAATTCAAACGATTACCAGAAGAAGATATACACGATGATACAGATGAGTGTAGTACAGCTAAATCATTATTACAAGTATATATACCATCACTATTGGGTTGTAAAGATACTGCAGCGGGTAAATTACTATTAACAGGATTTAATAAGTTAAATGTCGTATATGATTGATTTTGATATCTCCAAGAAGATGCAGTATCGGGATAAAATCCAATTGTAGGACCTTGAGTAACAATATCAGAATAAGAAAGTGTTGTTAATAATTTAAAAGTATTCCACATATTACAAAATGGTGTTTGTTGAATAATAGTAGTACCATTATAATCTAATGTGAAGGAATGAATGATACTTCCGTACCAATTTTTAAGACCAATTGCATAATCTGAAACTCCCTGAACTTGCATTTGAGAATTTAGTGCTACTCCCTCATTTAAATTAGTAGGTTGAAGAACTGATATACCAACTGCAGGGGTTGTCATTGTTAATGTTAATGGTACTGCTAAATAAGCTTCTCTATATCCCATATATTTATTACTGTTTGAAAGTTGGGAAGTATCAATAATACTCTGATTATTTTGATAATTTGTATTTTGATTATCCAAAATGTTAATCCAATCCTTACGGATAAAAACATTTGGGGAACCCTCAACTTCTTGACTTAAATCGAAAACTAATTTATCACACATTGTTATATACATATGTATATAAACATATTTTTAAATAAAGTAAATAAAAGGACTTAGAATTAGAAGGACATTGTTATATTCTTCTTTTTCTTCTTTGGTTTATCAATTTTTAACTTAGAAAGCTTTTCAGCAATCTTATCAGCTAATCCTGAACCACTTGTTAATTGAATTTTTTGAGGTCTGTTAATAGTATTAGTAATAGGATTTCTTCCAGTGGTTTCAATATAATTATCAAGACTATAATATGATGATTGACCACCTATTCCACCATCTAATAAAACTCCACCAATACCACATCCAACAGTACCGCCATTTTTAGAAAGTCTAGAAATAGACCTCATTTTAGCATTTGAGTGAGGAAACATAACATGTCTAGTCGCGTGCATAATATATATTATATAGTGTTATGTCTTTAAATTAATCATCTTTTTTCTCTTTATCCTCTTTTTCTTTCAATATAATTTTTTTATATGATAATAGATCCTTTATCAAAATTTCCAAAGCCTTAATCTTCTTTTCTTTGACTGGTTCCATATTATTACTCATCTTTATATCAGAGAAATATTTATCCCTATCAGAGTTCAATTCATCAAGTAGAGTTTTAATCTTATTTTCATCCAAATTGAAATTAGGTGTCATGATATATAATATATAATAAATTGTCTTTAAATAGAATATATATATAAATTTTTATATAAAATATATAATTTGACATAGATTAAAAAATGAGAACAAGAGAAATAGATAAAAAGTCCAAAAATAGTAAAATGTTAAATTTAGAAAAATGTTGGGAAAAGCTTGTACCCAAAATTCGAAGTATGGCAAGAGTACGATATAAATTTCATTTCGTCCCAAGAAAAGCCTCGTCCTTGTCTCTTATTGATAGTAAGATAGTCATATTAGGATCATTGATAATTAAAGGTTTCAAATCAGTTCCTAATATAGATAGTGTCAATTGATTATATGTTCCATCAATTAACTTATTCCACATGAAATTTGGTGGTCTATCTTGAATAATTTCACCAACTAATACAGAAGGTGCAATAGAATAAATAATACTTGATGGTTGTGAATATGGATTGTTGATATTTGATAAAGAGAATAAAACACTGTTATTGGGTTGAACTTGAGGTGATAAGTCTGATAAATACGATAAAGTTCCAATAGGTGGGGTAGGTGATCCAGAATTTCCACCATTAGAAACTTTTGTAACATAATTTTGAGATTTAGATGATGGAACAGGTGGTGCATATGTATTGTTATTATTTGGATTAGATGCGAATCCAGCACTATAACCAACAATATCTGAAAAAAAGGCAGGAAAAGTAACAATAGGATTACAAACTTGATCAGGAAATGTTGGAGCTCCAACACCAGTTGTTCCAATAAACAAATTAGCAGCACCAGCTTGTGTAGCAGTAGGGACACAAAAAGTATTGAGTTGGATACTGTATCGAGTTGGATTAACGATAAGTTGGAATGGATAATAGTTAAATGTATTATCAGTCCAATAAGTACCATTGGCAACCATTTGAAACTGACAATAAGAATTTATCTCAGCAATTTCATACAAGCCGTCAGGAATAGTGATTGTATAAGTTGTTAATACTGCTCCACTTGTCCAAGTATAAGTTAAAGTATTATTACCAAAAGCACTAGTTATATTAAACCAACTATAATACATAGATACAGAAGAAACAGCAATATATTTATTAGTAAGATTAACACTGTTTGGAAATCTATAGATGAGTTTATTATTTTGTCCATCTTGGACGAGATTTGATTGATTGAGAACTAAAACGAACATTGATTATATATAACTATATAAATAATGTTTTAAATTATATGAATAAAAAACAAACTAATAAAAATTAGTCTGACTTAAATATTGTACTCACTAATTAGTGGGCATGAACAGAATGAAGTCTTCTAGGGACGTGAATATTTTTATGTTTTTCATGATAAGTATTTTGTTTCTTTAAACCCAGTTTAACAGTAGGTTGTCTTAAGGAAATAATATGTCCAGTTCGAATACCATTACCTTTTATACCTAAAGCGGTTGGGACTTGAGATCCTCCAAAGAAAAAAGGTGGTTGAAATCCTCCACTTTCCATTTGAGGAAAAATTTCATTAGGATGATTAACTTTCGGCCAATAATTATAGAATCCACTCATTATATATGATTTATAGAGTTAAGTTTTTATATTGTTTAATATCCTAAAGATAATAGATCTTGTAAAAGTTCATTAACTTCATTTTTAGGAAGAACATTTTGTTTGGACAATTTTAAAATTAAAACTTTAAACTTTTTGACAAGTTCCTTAGAATCATTACCACTCATAATTTCTCCTTTCATAACTTCAAACTGGTGATAATCTTTTTCCTCTTGATCTTTTGAAGGTGCGGGTACACTTAGTCTATCGTTTAAGTTAGATTTAGAAATTAGTTTATGTAAATAATCTTTTTCACTATCATCAAGATTATTAATATCATTAAAGTCTGGAACTCCTCCACCACTTATATGGGTTATAATTTTTTGAAGTTTTCTTGAAATTCTTTTACTAGGCATATCAGGTATATTCACATTGCTTTTTCTTCTAATAGTTAATATACCGTCATTAAGTTTTTTATGATTGATTTTATTAATACCAAAATCTCTATAATCAGAAGAAATACCTCTACCTTTTTTAACTCCTTTACCTTTTAGCACAGGTGGTGCTTTTCTATGTAATGGATTTTCACCACTATAAGGATTTTTAGCCAATAATTGACCTTGTGGTGTAAATTCAATAAAATCAGGATCATTCATGACTTCACTATAATATGAATCTTTAAGTAAGTTAAACAATGTTTCTTTAGAACTTACACCTCTACTGATTATATCTTTATTTCGTAAATAATTACTTAATGCTCTTTCAGATGATTCATAACTTTGACGTGGTCTAAATACTGGATTACTACTTTGAATTATAGATGGTTCTTCTGATACATAACCATACTCTTCTTTGCTCTCGGGATAAATATCTTGATGTGTAAAAATAGTTTCTGGTTTATTTTGTCCTGACAAAACTTCATTAAATGTGGGATTTATACCACCAAGTTCATAAGGATTAAATGATCTTTCTGAAGATACATCAGATACATCATATAAATTTAAACCTAAATTTCTATAAATTGGATTATCAGGATCAGGATCATATGTAGAATATTCAGGTGGGTTTGATAAATATATTCTTCTTTGCTTCATTGCAGTTAATGGTCTATCACTCGTAGTCGATTGTATTCCTTGACTTTTATTGTATTGATTTAAAAATTTTTGTCTTTGTAAAACCGTTGATTCATCTTCTTCCTCTCCTCCACCAAAATTATCAGTACTAGTTACATGTACTGGGTCATCATAAGGATTAATAACATAAACGCGTTGTGCTTTTGCATTGTCTTTTCTTTGTTTATTCATTTCATTAATTTGAGATATTGTATTAATTCTATTTGTTTCTCTATCATATTCAAGCTCTTCATTGACTTGTTCTAAAAATTTACTTCTAAATTCTCTTAATTTTTCTTGAAAAGGTGTTGGATTATTCACATCATCTTCAACCCATTCATTAAATAGATTTTTTAACGATTGTAATGATTGATTAATTATATTTACAGAATGTGTTTTTATACCTTTTTCAACATTATTTAATAATGTTCTTATATAGTCTGGATTTGGTAATTTTTCTATTGCTTCAATTACAAAATTAACTAAAGCTTCATCATATTTTGTATCTGGAATAGCACCATGTAAATCATATATAGAATTTATTAAATCTTCATTATAATCTGGATGTCTTCGATTAAATTCCCCTGTTTCTGGATTTAATAAATCATCATTAGGTGTTATATATTTTCCTTGACTAAATGACATATTGGTTAAATCTGATAATACTCTATTCATTTGTTGCGCATTAGGTAATACATAAAGAATTTCAGAAATATATGCTCCTATATTTTGTATTTTTAATTGCATATCTTCATCATTTCTAACTGTTTCTGTATTTTCTAATTGTTTAATCCTCTGTAAAAAATATCTTAATTCTGAAATTAATTGATCTTGTAAGTTTGTATTTGTATTTCTGATATTTGTTGTACTATTCATATAACCTTTAATAGTTTGGAAAGTATTTCTAGTTTTATTATATGCATCTTCTAAAAAATTAACAATAATAGATACATCATTTGCATCACCAGAAATACCAAATTTATATTTTTTAGATAATTGTTGTCCTATTTGAGGGGCATTTTGTGCCAAATATCTAAATAAACTATTATCTATATTTAAAGGAGAATTAATCACACCGTCAATTATTGCAAATGCAAAACTAGTTTCCGCTACTGGTGATAAATCCGCTACAATACTTCTTTTAAGTCCTTCAATATCTGCTAATTTTTCAGCCGTTGAACGAGTATCAGCCATTTGTGTTGAAGGTGGTAATTGTCCCGTAGATAAATAAAGTCTATTAGCTTGTAAATTTTGGTCATTCAGTTTTATTTGGAGTCTTAAATTCTCCATGAATTCATTGTTAAATTTATTCCTATCACTAGGAACTTTTACGGGTTGTCCAGTTGTCATCTTAATATATAAATATTTATATATTCAAATTTTTAACTAGGTTAAAATAAAAAAGAATGGAAAAATTAAATCAAATTTTTAAGCATTATAAACTGGAAAATTTGAATAATCAGTACCATTTTGAAAAATTGTATCATGACATATATTATTAAACATTTCTTTAATCTCTTCAGCGGTTAAAATATATAATTCTTCAACACGTTTAATAAATTCTCGTTTATCTCTTGGTTGAAAACTTTTAGGATCAGTTAATATATTTTTACCCATAGCATCTAAAGCTATACATTTAATCCTCATTAAAGTTTCTTTATTTTCTTTTTTGAGTTTTTCTTCTTCTGTAAGTTCTTTTATTTGTTCAATATCTTTTTCTTCTAAAAGCTTTAATTGTGTTTCAATTGTAGGGATACCATCATGTGTTAAAGTTGGATCAATATTATTTCTTCTTACTTTATCAGAACCAATCATTTCGTACCATTTATAAGGATCATTTTCCTCAACATCCTCATCCAAAATAAATCTGGGTTGTCTGATTGATTCTGACCTTTCCAATTTTAGAGGTGGAGGTATTTCATTTTCATCAATAATAACATTTTCCATAACGTCTTTTTCTTTAAACAAACTACTCATTAGGATATCCATTATATATAAGTATATATACATGTTTTTAAACCTTATTTATTTTTGGAAGCATAACTGTATTTAATGTTGCATTCATTTTTTCTATAAGTTCTTTTTCTTTCTTTAAACCTTCTTCTCTTGATTCACATGGAAATTCTAAAACTTTTTCACATATGAAATTATCAAAACCACCTAAAGCCCTAATGAATTCATATAATACTTCTTTTTTAAATTTGTTCTTGGAATTCTTTTTATGTTGATTTTTTCTTCTTTTAAAATTTGTTGTTGAACCTATATATAAAGCTTTACATTCTTGTTTAGGTATAATTTTATATATACAAAAGTTTTTTAAACTATTATCTTTTTTCTTATTCTCAATAGTATTTTCTTGTTCCTTATTATCAATTTCCATATCCTCAAACATAGAGATAATTTCTTCTTCTTCACTATTAAACTCATCTTCTGATATTTCCATCTCATCTTTCATATATACTATATATAACCATATGTTTATATTATTTTAATCATATAAAGAACTTGTTTCTTTATAATCCTTTACCTGCTCTAACTTTAGCCATTTTTTCTTTAGCTTCTTTACTACCTTTGGCCACTCTGGTTTTAGTAGCCTTTTTAATAGTTTTCAATCTTTCTTTCATTTCTTTTTCTAATCTTTCATTTTCTTTTTGATATTTATGTTGTGCTTCAAAGAATTTTTTATACTGTAATTCACTTTGTTCTTTTGGTGTAAGATATTCATAATTGTTTAACATTATTCCGGCTCCAGCGTTATTCATTCTAGATATAATTAATAATATATCTTCGTCTTTAAGTTTCTTACTTATAAAATGTCTATTTGGTAAGTCTTCAGGATTATATTGTCTAAATCTTATTTGTGTTGGTTTATTATGCACTTCATCGTAATAATAACCATGAGTTTTTAACCACTTTTTAGCATTAGTCGCGTTCCAATGTGGCTTCATGAAAACTATTGATTGGACAATATCAGCTAATCTTTGTTTTTCATCAGGTTTTCTATTAACTAAGCCTTCTCCTTCCATACCATCAATTCCAATATCAAAAATAGGACTTTCTATTAAAGCACTTGTATTATGTTGTTGCAAAGGATTCCAAGATTTATTTTCTAGTGTTATTGGTTTATTACCTTTTTGTAATGGTGCAAACATACTAACTGGATCATATGAACTTCTTATATCAGTGTGGTTCTTTTCAAGTGGTGATAAAGCTTCTCTAAGTCCAACTGGTCTATTATACGTTATAACATTTTTCACACGCTTATCACCTCTAGAAGCAACTTCAGCAATTTTCGCACCTTGAGAATGTCCAATAACATCAACCTTATCACCATACTTTTCTAAAGCTTTTTCTTGAATGTTTTTAGCATTATTATATCGTTCAGTATATTTATACATATCAGGACTTAAACCATAAACAAAATTATTCATCCAATCCATGGCACCTTTTGTTCCTCTATGAACGACATAAACCTGTCCTGAATCAGTATTTTTATAAACCCTTGTTGTCTCGTTAGATAGTTCAGGGTCTAATTCATAATTTCCAATACTTTTCATCTCAGGTTTATAACCAGCACTAATAAGTTTTTGAGCATCTTTTGAG
>Ga0214917_10006529_pt1 | contig 12066 bp, 9 predicted proteins | sample LL_1208_BB_MetaG_FD_177983 | JGI IMG/M metagenome (GOLD analysis project Ga0214917, IMG submission 177983) | Freshwater microbial communities from Lake Lanier, Atlanta, Georgia, United States - LL_1208_BB | ecosystem: Environmental > Aquatic > Freshwater > Lake | place: USA: Georgia | collected...
TGAAAATAGTCCCATGTTATTCGTCGAATGATACGGTAATTTTTGATGAGGTAGGTATGGCTTGACAAGTCAACACATATCCTTGGTTTATTTCTTCAGGTTCTAAGGCGTAATTTACGCGCATTTCGGCAGTTCCTTCCAGTATTTTTGCTTTGCAGGTGCAACACACGCCGCCCTTACAGGCAAAGGGCACATCGGCTCCCGCGCGTTGGGCCGCCGCCAATAGGTTTTCATCTTCCTGCGTCATTTCAAAGGTTATGGCGTCTTCGTCTAATACTAAATGCACTTCGCAAGTGACCCCTTCGATGATTTTTTCCTCTAAATTTTTGCTGTCCGCCAATCCCGAATGAAATAACTCAAAATGAATTTGGTTTCGTTCCAAACCGCGTGCTTCGAAAAAGTTTTTTACCGACAAAATCATCGCCTCCGGCCCACAAACATACACATCGTTTATGGGTTCCTGCGCTAAAAAAGCCTTGAATAATCGGTCTAATTTTTCTGCATCAATTCTGCCTTTTTGTAAGGGAATGCCTTGGCTTTCGCGGCTTAGCACATGCACCAAGCGAAAACGGGTAATGTATTGGTTTTTTAATGCTTCCAGATCTTCTAAAAACATAATACTTGAAAACCCCTTGTTCCCATAAAACAGCGTCACCGTGGAAAGAGGCTCTTCCATTAACAGCGTTTTGGCAATCGATAAGACAGGGGTAATTCCACTTCCCGCGGCGAATAATACGGTATGACTTTTCCGGGACTTATCCGGGGTAATTCGAAAGTTTCCCATAGGAGGCATAACTTCCAATCGGTCGCCGGCCCGCAGATGATCTAAGGCATAATTCGAAAAAATACCCGCATTAACCCGCTTAATTCCTATTTTCCATGTTTTTTCATAAGGGGCACTGCATAAAGAATACGACCTGCGGATTTCTTGGCCTTCAATTTCCTGTTTAATGGTTAAATATTGTCCGGCCTCATAGCCAAAAACGTCGTGAAGATCTTTTGGCAGGGCTAAGGTAAATTCGGCAGAATCCTCTGTTAACGGCTTTACTGATTGAACCAAGACCGAATGGAATTTTAGCGACATAATGTTAATTCGTTGTAAAATTAAACAATTCAAACTGAAGTCTTGTTCTAGAGTGAACTTTGTAGTTTGAGCTTCTCAATACATTGTTGAATTACCGTGAAATAGTTAATTTTGTTATCAGCATGGAAACACGAACAATCGAACAATTATCGGAAAATTTCCAACAAAAAATCGACGCGGACATCAAGATTGAACCCAACGATTGGATGCCCGACAATTACCGTAAAGCACTCATTCGTCAAATTTCGCAACATGCCCACAGCGAAATTGTGGGAATGCTTCCCGAAGGAAACTGGATAACACGCGCCCCAAGCTTACGTCGTAAGGCAGTGCTTTTAGCCAAAGTGCAGGACGAGGCAGGGCACGGCCTTTACCTTTATTCGGCTACTGAAACTTTGGGAATAAGCCGCGAAGAGACCATCGACGATTTACACGAAGGAAAAGTAAAATATTCTTCTATATTCAATTATCCTACACTCACTTGGGCCGATATGGGCGCAGTTGGTTGGTTAGTCGATGGGGCAGCGATCATGAATCAAGTGGCATTGTGCAGAACGTCTTACGGTCCCTACGCCCGAGCGATGGTAAAAATTTGCAAGGAAGAATCGTTTCACCAACGGCAGGGTTACGAAATCATGACATCCCTGATGAACGGAACAGAAGTCCAAAAAGCCATGGCGCAAGACGCCTTGAATCGTTTTTGGTGGCCCGCACTTATGATGTTTGGCCCGAGCGATGCCGAATCTAAACATACCGAACAATCCATGCGATGGCGCATAAAGCGCTATACCAACGATGAGTTGCGCCAATCCTTTGTCGATGCAACGGTTCCTCAGGCAGAACTCATCGGTTTAACCATACCTGATCCGAAACTTCGTTGGAATGAAGAACGGGGACATTACGATTTTGGCGATATCGATTGGGATGAGTTTTGGCAAGTAGTAGGCGGAAATGGTCCTTGTAATAAAGAACGAATCGAAGCGCGAGTAAAAGCCAAAGAGGAAGGAGCTTGGGTCCGTGAAGCAGCACTTGCCTTTGCATCGAAAAGTAAATCACGTCAAAACTAAACAGCATGTCGAGCAATGAATGGCCGTTGTGGGAAGTATTTATTCGCAGTAAACAGGGATTAAATCACAAACATGTTGGAAGCCTGCGTGCTCCTGATGCAGCGATGGCTTTGCAAAATGCACGCGACGTTTACACCCGAAGATCGGAAGGCGTTTCCATTTGGGTAATGCAATCAGCCTTGATAACTGCCTCGGATCCCAAAGAGTCTGGGCCTATGTTTGAACCGGCTGACTCCAAGGTGTACCGCCATCCTACCTTTTACGACCTGCCCGACGGAATTGAACATATGTAGCATGGAAGAAAGTACTTATACGTTTTTATTACGACTGGGCGACGATAGCTTAATTTTAGGCCAGCGCTTGTCGGAATGGTGTGGACATGGTCCCATCCTCGAAGAAGATATTGCCATGACCAACATTGCCCTCGATTTAATTGGTCAAGCTACCAATATCTACACCTATGCTGCAGGTCTTACCCCGGATTTTAACGACGCAGACGCTTTGGCTTTCCTGCGTTTTGAACACCAATATTTGAATGCGATCCTCGTTGAACAACCCAACGGTAATTTTGCTGATACCCTAGTTCGTCAGTTTTTCTTCGATGCGTTTCGCGTGCCATTGTTCGAGCATTTGCAAGATTCCAAGGATACATCCCTTGCAGCTATAGCGGAGAAATCTCTGAAAGAATCGCGATATCATTTGAAACATAGTTCAGAATGGGTGATCCGTTTGGGAGATGGAACGGAGCTCTCCCATGAGCGCGCCCAGCTGGCAGTTTTCGATTTATGGCGGTACACACAAGAACTATTTCACATGGATACTGCAGAGCAAAAACTCTTAGCTCAGGGTATTGCACCGAATCTGGAAAATCTCCGAGGAATTTGGTTGGAAACCGTGCAAACCGTGATGGAAAAGGCTACTTTGAAGCTGCCAACCAATCAAGGGTTTTTCGGTGCTGGACGCCTGGGAAGACATTCAGAACACATGGGTTATATCTTGGCTCAAATGCAATATATGCAGCGGGCATATCCCGGTATGGAATGGTAACCAAAGATTTCTTGTTAACTATTTTATCCGAGGTAAAAGACCCCGAAGTACCCGTCCTTTCGATCCTTGATTTGGGAATTTTGCGCGATGTGAATTTTGAAAAGGATGAATGGTCCATCGTCATTACCCCTACCTACAGTGGATGCCCCGCCATGCACACCATTGAAGCGGAAATACATGCCACGTTAAAAAAGTACCAGGTGGATACGTATTCTATTTCCACGGTACTTTCTCCTGCTTGGACCACCGATTGGATTACCGAAGAAGGAAAACAAAAGCTTGAAGCATATGGCATTGCACCACCCGTCGATGAGGTGGATAAACGTGTTTTGTTCAGCACCCCAACCGTTGTGCCTTGCCCATTGTGTAAATCAGAGCTTACGAAAATGATCAGTCAGTTTGGTAGTACAGCTTGCAAAGCACATTATCAATGCTTGACATGCAAAGAACCTTTTGATTATTTTAAGTGCCTGAGATAGCCATTAGTTTTTCCCAAGCCAGAGCAGCAGAAGTATCCCAAGAAAATTGTTGACTCCTGTTCAATCCCTTTTGCGATAGTTCTTCCCGCAAGTTAGCATCGTTTTGCAACCTCAAAAGTCCATCGTGAATTTCGGTTTCGTCGAATGGATTGCAATAGATGGCTGCGTCTCCTGCTACTTCGGGCAAACATGTGGTATTCGAGCATAGAATGGGGGTACCACAACGCATAGCTTCTACAAGTGGAATCCCGAAGCCTTCAAAGTAGGGAACGTATGCCAAGGCCATGGCGCTCGCCATAATACGCGCTAACCTATGTTGGTTCAAATATCCCAAAAAATGAATGCGATCTACATGACTCGATGGAATGGAGTAATCATTCGATTTCCACATCGCGCTTCCTACAATCACCAAATCCGCTTTAGGATGCTGAAGCTTGGCATACGCCCGAAGCAAACGCCGCACATTCTTTCGCGGATGCAGCGAACCAACAAATAAAAAAAATGGCCTTCCTTCGCATATTTCATGTGATATTTGCGTTTTTTCGCTGTTTTCTACGGGTAGGTAAGCTTCGCTGGCACCGTTATGAATGGCCGTAATTTTTTCCTCTTGACATGGGTATTTCTGTACGATGTCGTCCTTGGAGAATTGTGAAACGGTAAGCACGTGGTTGGCTTTTCGGACGAATTTGGGAAAAAAGGTTCTTAGATAAAACCCAAGAATCCTGGGAAGATCCTTAGGATTGTGTTCGAAATTCAAATCGTGAACAGTAATGAGGCTCGGTATGGTACTTCGTAAGGAATTGTAGCCATCGGGAGAAAAGAAAACCGTCGCCTTTTCCCGATTCAACACCCGAGGTATCGACCATTCAAACCAAAGCCAATAAAGTACCGGATGCCTGGTTGGAGGGCCGATTACTACCTTTTTTACATGCGAATATTCAGGAAATAAGAACTTGGGCTCTCGATCAAAAATCAAGACAAACGAAATGTCCGGATGCTGTTCAATCCACCGCGTGACCAACTCGAGGGTGTAATTACCAAAACCTTCGAGTTTACGGTGCGTGAGCTGACGGCAGTTAATTGCGACGACCATTAAAATTGGGCAATGTAATTGTGTTTTTTTTCAGCCCCAATCGTTGTTGTTGGGCCATGCCCGCAATAGACAAGGGTTTCCTCAGGAAGTTCAAATAGCACCTTGTATATCGAGTTTTTCAATGTCGGCAAATCTCCACCCGGGAGGTCGGTCCTGCCAAAACTTCCCTTGAAAAGAACATCCCCATTGATTAGGATTCCTTCCTGTTCAAGATAAAAAACCACATGTCCTGCGGAATGTCCGGGCGTATGCAATACGTTCAATGCAATTGCTCCAAACGTTAACGTCATCTGATCGGAAAGTAAAAAACCGGGTTCGGGGGAAGGTTCATAACCCTCAAAACCGTACACATGCGCATATTCCTTTACCCGAAGAAGACCTTCTTGCTCCAGCGGATGAATGCCCAAAGCTACATCGAAGGTAGAAGATACCCAATGATTTCCCAAGACATGATCGATATGGCAATGGGTATTGAGCAATCCAAGCACACGCAGCTGCTGTTCATCGATGTAGGAACGAAGTACGGCCTTTTCCGTAGAGGTATAGCATCCTGGATCAATGATTACTGCGTTACCTCGGGAGTCAGCAACCACGATGGTATTTTCCTGGAAAGCATTAAAGGTAAATTGCTCAATGGTAAGTTTGGCCATGGCACAAAGGTAGCAAATTACAAAGCTTACCGCAGTAAGGTAACATGACCTGTAAGTTGGTATTTACGTTCATGCTTGTCGGTGTAGTTCAATTTCCAGGTATAGGTACCATCCGGACTGGGTAGTCCCTGATAGGTACCATCCCAAGAATCTTCCAAGGAAGTTAATGTTCGAATTAATTCCCCCCATCGATTAAAAATCATCAATTCCATCGATTTTATATTCCCGCCATAGGCCTTAAAAAAATCGTTGGTTTCGTTGCCGTCCGGAATAAAGGTATTCGGCACATAAATAACGGGGTCGTAGCTAATATTCACCGTTGCGGAGGCAACACAGCCGTTCTCATCCACAAAGGTGACGGTATAGGCAAAATCGTTATTTGGCGTAGCAATAGGGTTTGGACAATTTACGCACGATAAAAACTCGGGGGGGGCCCAGGTATAAACCCCAGAACTATTACCTAGGGCGTTTAATTCGATTTGATCACCGTAAAAAGCTTGGATGTTGGGAGAAATAGCAATCGTAGGCAAGGGATGCAGCACCACCTCGACGTAAGCCGTATCCTTACAACCGTTGATGTCCGTTCCAATAACGCGATAATTGGTGGAAATTCCTGGCTTTACCCAAACCTGATTCGTGGCCTGATTTACAATTGAAGAGGAAGGAGACCATTGATAGTATACACCACCGTTGGCCCATAAATGCGCCACTTCACCGGGACAAATAATCGTATCGTTTCCTGCCGTAATGTTCGCTGTAAGAAGCGTAATATAAACACTGTCTTCGAGCGTTCCACACGCATTGGTGAATTGACAGAAATAGTACATGTTTTGTTGTGGCCAAAGGGTAACCGTGGATCCAGTTACTGAAGAAATATTCGTATTGGGCGACCAGGAATAGGTATTTGCCCCGTTTACGGTTAGGGTGGTGCTCTCCCCTAAACATACGATCAGCGTATCAGGTAAATTGGAAACGGGGGGCGTAAAATATACGGTAACCGTGGTGCTATCGGAGAGGACACAACCTTCAGGACTGGTTAAGGTCGCAGTATACGTAGTCGTATTGGAGGGGGTGGCAATAACGTTGTTTCCTACCAGTGTGTTTAAACTTGGGGAAGCATTCCACGCAATGCTGCCTTGTCCCGAAGCATTTAAGGGCACTTGGGCGCCAATGCAAATGGAGGTATCGGGCGTTAGGGTCAATGAAAGGGGCACCACATTGAGTGGTACCTGAAGGGTATCCGATCCGCAACTGTCGGAAATGATGACTGAAAAAACGGTATTGCTGTTAATGGTTGCTATGGGATTCGCCACGTTGGGGTTGGATAGCAGGTTGGCCGGTGACCATAAATAACTCGAACCACCAAATGCATCCAGTTGGAAGGGACTTCCTGGGCATATCGCCTGGGTCGGCAGCGTAACTCCCCCTTGAAAATCGCCAATGTTTACTTGAATAAAAGCGGTGTCTGGCACATAGCAATTTGCCGAATCTGAAACAATTAAAGAAACGTTATAAACCCCTGCACTCGCATACAAATGGCTAGGTTGAAATTGGTTTGAGCTGGTGTTGTCGCCAAAGTCCCAAAAAAATGAATTTCCATTGACGCTATTATTGGTAAAAACCACGGGTTGAGGAATACAGATCAATGGAGACGGTTGTGCTATAATCGCATCCAAGGTACTTAGGTCGAACTTAAACACGGCCATATTGCAATTAGGGCTGGGATTTTGGGGAGACCAACTACCAGGCGTGGAAGTGAATCCATAATTGTTGCCTCCGCAAGCGCCACACACAGCGTGGTAAATACGTCCTTTTTTGTCGAAACGGCTCGTTCCACCATCGACGTGATTCGAGCTCCCGGTGAGCCCACCCATATAGGTGGCATAGTCCACCGCTTGCGCATTAGGTTTGAAAACGCCCAAATAAAAATTTGAACCGTTTGTATTGGTTTGGAAGGCACCCGGAGTAGTAATAAATCCGTTGGTGGTAGAATGCGTGGCTTGCGAAACACTGCTATTTGCGTTCAATTGACCTCCCCAACCGGCTACATAAATTTCATAACAATCGGATACCAAGAAAGCCGTAGGGGAGATTTCAACATGACCGGTACCTGCGCCAAAAACGGTACTCCATTGTATGTTTTGTAAAGTGCCGTCGTACTTTCGGATGAACTGACCCGAATTAGGCGTTCCCGAACATCCAGGAGTAATAGCCCAATTCGATTCGGTCTGCCCGTAAACATAGACCAAGTTCGATGGATCACATCGTACGAAATAAGCCTGATCATATTCGTTAGCCCCTAAAAAGGTAGCAGAAGTAACACTTCCGTTCGATGGATTAAACCGCGCTAAATACCCATCGGAAATCCCTCCGTTGTTGTTCAGCGTATTTCCTGAACCCACTCCTGGGAAATTCGGAGACGTAGAGCCTCCCGCTACATACACCTGCCCGTTTGGGCTAAGATCAATGGAATTGCCCGATTCGGATCCGCTTCCTCCAAAATAGCTGCTCCAAAGTAAGCTGGTTAACGTGTTGTTGAGCTTGCAAACCACCGCGTCTTGATTTCCGCTCAATGATGTTGAATAAACCCCCGGTGTCGTAGGAAAATTGTTGGAGGCCGTGGTACTTGAAATGTAAACATTCCCAGAGCCATCTAAGATGATTTCTCCTCGAAATTGATCGCCGTAGTTGTAATGTAAGGTGTTGATGTTCAATCCATCCAGGTTGTTGCCCCCTAAATAAGTCGAGGCAATAAGGTTGGCTCCGTTGGTGCTGAATCGCGCAATGAAAATATCACTTCCATTGAAGGTAAGCGAATTTTCCGTTACGGAAGGACCTCCATTAAACGAACCATCATAGGCTCCGTTCGTTATGGGGAAATTACTCGAACAGGTTACTCCGTAAACATACAACTCACCCGTGGGTCCAGCCACGATGCTGTGAGGCGTTTCATTTCCCGAACCTCCAAAATAAATGGAATACAACAAATTCGTTCCCGACGGATTGAATTTGGTTATGGCACAATCAAAAGGCATCGAGCCAACACCGTTGTTAAAGGTAATGTCGTAAGAACCTGGGGTGGTGGGGTAGCCATAACCGAAAACAATTCCTGCCCCGTAAAGATTACCCGCGGCATCCGGAGTTGCCGTAAACCCCCAGTTATCGGCGCTTGATCCGGTAAAGGTTGAAAAGGTTAGGCTGGGATCAAGGTAGATAGAATCAAAATCCCGGGGATAGTTTTCGAGATAAAATCCAAATAACGCTTCTTTCTGGATAAAACGCACCGGAAGAGGTGTCTCAATGCCATTTTTGTATACCCAAGCTTTCGGTGCGCTTTGAACAATGCTTCCTAAGGAGTGGTGAATTTCCAAATCCCCTTCGGGGTTAATAAAACAGCGGCTTGCCCCCAGCATTTCAAACGAAATATCGTCGGGATTTCCTTCGGGGTAGAGTTTAAATCCATAGGATAATCGCTCATTGACCGTGGAATACAATAAGTCGATGTGTGGATAAAACGAAGGATATGTAACCTCTTGATAGTCATGGACCATGGATTGCCAACGCGACGGGTCGTTTCCCACAAAAAAATTTGAATAATGTGCCGATTTTATTCCGGAAAATATCGGCTTTACAGCGCGGTGCTTGGAAAAGCGTTGTTGAATGGAGTTGAGCGTTATTGGATGGCTTGAATTTTCCCCATGCCCATGCGGTGCTTGATACAAAACATAGTTGAGCCCGTTTTGTCCCCCATGGATTTTACCCGATTGGATGGGTAAGGAGAAATCGATGGTGTCTACCCATTGTCCTTGGTTGGGCGTAATCCAAATATCTTGCCCCCAAACAAAGCCGAGGCATAGCATAAAGCCTAACAATATTCGAACCTTCATTGGTGTAAATTTACGTAACAAGCCCCACATTTCATAACTCCTGTTTCGAGATTTAGTTGCCGTTTACGTTTTAATTTCCCGCGAGAAAATGTACCTTTGGGTTCAATTTGTTTCCGCATGAAAAATCTTCTTTTCGTACTTGCGCTTTCCTGGTCTTTCGGTAACGCATTTTTTTCCCAAAACAGTCCTTCGTATTCCCGGGTTAAAATTAACACCGATGAGGCAGGGCTGCGTCAATTAAGTGATTTAGGTGTTACCATTGATCACGGAATACGAAAAGAAGGGGTACATTTTATTTCGGATTTTTCACATGCTGAAATTGAAATAATGCAAGCACAGCATTTCAATATTGAAATTCTAATTCCCGATGTTGTTTCGTACTACGAACAGATGTTAGCCAACCCTTCTCAAGAACCTTTATCCCACAACGGGGGCTGCGCCGGAAATGGCGGAGGAAGCAATCCTTATTTAAATCCTGCCACGCCTTCGCATTTTAATCTTGGAACCATGGGGGGGTACTTGAAATACAACGAAATGTTGGCCGAATTGGATGAAATGGCGACCACTTACCCAAACTTAATTACGGTAAAAGCGCCGATTTCCAATTTTTTAACCTTTGAAAACCGTCCTATTTATTATGTAAGATTATCCGACAACGCGAATGTAGACGAAGGAGAACCCAAAGTGCTATATTCAGCAATCCACCATGCACGCGAACCCATGGCGCTAATGGAAACGATTTTCTACATGTGGTTTCTCTTAGAGAATTATGGTACCAACGACGAAGTAACCTACTTGGTGAATAACTTGCAACTCTATTTTGTTCCTTGTTTAAATCCAGATGGATACGTTTACAATGAAACGACGAATCCCAACGGAGGAGGGATGTGGAGAAAAAACCGAAGGAACAACGGTGGAGGAGTATACGGGGTAGATTTAAACCGAAATTACGGTTATGGATGGGGTACTACAGGCACCAGCAACAGCCCTTCGAACGACACCTATTGTGGCCCATCGGTATTTTCAGAACCGGAAACCCAGGCCATGCGATGGTTGGTTCAGCAGAATCATTTTATTACGGCCTTTAATGCCCATACTTACGCGAAAGATATTCTATTTCCAATTGGTACTACTACCGCTGAATTTGCCCCCCACCATAATTGGTTTCAAGCGGAAGCAAACCACCAAGTGCAATACAATGGCTATACGGCCATGAAAAGCAGCTCGTTATATCCTGCATCCGGAGATTCCGACGATTATATGTACAAACTGGATATTGGGGTGGGGCAAAAGGATACGATATTTGCCCATACGCCCGAGGTTGGAACCGCATTTTGGCAACCCTCCAATGAAATTATTCCCACGTGTAAGGAAATGCTTTTTCCCAATTTGGTTTTAGCCCATTTGGCTCGTGTTTATGCCGTTACAAGCGACAACGATCCAAACATGATTGCGAACATCAATGGGAACTTTAACCATAGCATTAAACGCTTAGGAAGGGAATCAGGACCTGTTACGGTGTCTATTTCACCGATTCAGAACATCGTAAATGTTGGCGTTTCTGTGACTTACACGCTTGCACAACTACAAACTTCAACGGGAGCAATCAGTTATTCCTTAAATCCAAACATTCAATTTGGGGATCAAATAATTTATGTGTTAGAAACGAATAATGGCCTTTGGATTAAAAGAGATACCATCTATAAAACCTTTGGGGCTTTGACATCTCAAGTGCTTGAAAACGCGACATCTGCAGCCAATTGGACAGGGACTTGGAGCACCACGTCGTCAACCTATGTATCCCCAACCAAGTCTTTTACCGATTCACCTGGTGGAAATTATTCGAATAACGCGAATAAAACGACAACCTACGTTCCTGCGGTAGATCTAACGAATGCTTCAAGTGCAATGGTTCGATATTACGCGAAATGGGATGTAGAAACCGATTATGACTATGTGCAATTTTTAGTGTCAACCGACAACGGAACAACTTGGATTCCACAATGTGGAAATTACACGGTTAATGGCACCAACGCGAACGGAAGTGCCCAGCCGAACAATCAACCTGTTTATGAGGGCACCCAAGCCAATTGGGTATTGGAAGAAATTAATTTGAGTGATTACCTTGGACAAACCATCAAATTCAGGTTTAAACTGGGTTCAGATGGTGGAACTGTAGCGGATGGGTTTTATTTTGACGATTTCGAAGTGTTATTCAACGTGGATACCATGCAAAATGCACCTACAGCGGCCTTCAGTGCATCATCCGACACCGTCTGCTTAGGGATAGCGATGAGTTTTAATGATGCGAGTGCAAATAATCCTACTTCATGGTCTTGGAATTTTGGAGATGGCACCATGTCCTCCTCGCAGAATCCGAGTCACCTGTACCAAACTGCTGGAAATTTTGTGGTTTCATTAAGTGCAAGCAATGTGCATGGTACAGGACTGTTCATAGATACCGTTACGGTGTTGAATTGTGCGGGCATCAGTGCTGAATTCATGGAAAAAGGATTCATTGCTCCGAATCCATTCTCAGAATTTTTAACAATTTCAGGCCTACAAGAAGGAATGAAGGTGCGTATATTCAATCTCTATGGAACCCTACTTTATGACGGCACCGCCTCAAAAAAGATGGAGAAAATAGAAACCGACAAATGGGCTTCAGGAAGCTATTTTGTTGAGGTGTACAATGCGGATCAACGAAGCATCTCCTTGATCGTTAAACAATAACGTTTGAATATTCATGGTGCTGACAT
>Ga0214917_10006530_pt1 | contig 12065 bp, 8 predicted proteins | sample LL_1208_BB_MetaG_FD_177983 | JGI IMG/M metagenome (GOLD analysis project Ga0214917, IMG submission 177983) | Freshwater microbial communities from Lake Lanier, Atlanta, Georgia, United States - LL_1208_BB | ecosystem: Environmental > Aquatic > Freshwater > Lake | place: USA: Georgia | collected...
CGAAACAGTGTGTGCCAGAGATCAAACGGCGAAATTCTTGATGTGGCCGCTGTTGTAGAAAAACTGGTAAATCCATCGCGATACAATACACCTACCATCCACGGTAGCCCAGTGGTGTCCATCACGCGTAATGGAAGAAGGGTCTCTATTGTTCCAGGAACCAGCACGGGGCGTGCTATCTCCACCCGCATCGAGCCCTCGGGCATTCTTGGAAAGCCGGCTGATGGATAGTCTACCCCACCGCTGGCTACTAGCGTTCCATTATACATGGAATGGCGGTTCGCAGTGCTACTGAGTTTGATGGTAAACTGCGGTTTGTTGCTGCTAGGATTATTACGATCGGTGAGCTCCAGGCGGATCTCACCTGTTGCAGTGGGTACAGCTGTAGCGGCAGACGCTATGTAGCCGTTTCGGGCCAGCCATTCCGCAATATCTTGGACGCTGGCACCGCCGCGCTGTTGGATACCGGCCACCGCTGTTTCCCGCGAAGGACTAGCAACCTGGATAGAGGCCAGACAGGCGACTACCGTGGCAATACAGCGCAACATAGTCTCGGCAATCTGCTTACAGATCTTCTGCCGCTGCTCTGGTTTTTCAATGGCGCGACGGGGGTTCTGGTACACCACACTTAGAGGAGAACCGGTCGTGCCGTCTGACGCATCGGCATAGGTGAAATCCAGCAACTTCTTTTCCAACCCCTTCTTGAGAAAGACCGCATAGTCTCCGCAGACCCCTGGACGAGCAAGATTATTAATGTCATATATATCTGGAGTGCTCAGAATTCGCGCGGCAACCATTGATAGACGGTCTAGATCCCGCGATAGACCCGGTGCAACGGGAAACGGCTCTTCCAAAATTTGGCGACTGGCACCAGCACCCATTACTCTGCTAGAAGCTTTTCTTTCCAGGGCGCCATTCGCTTGAGACATTTTGCGATAGTGACGGCACTGATACCACAGACACGCGCCAGGTCCGCGCTATCTACTCGGATACCGAGTTCACGGGCGGCAAAGGCAATAACAGAGGCTGTGAGTGATGGCGGTGTATTCTCAGGAACAATCCCCAATTCCTCCGTGCGTGCGCAGATGCGGAGTGTTAGCTCTTCAAGCTCACCGGCCCGGGGAACAGATAGATTCGTAATGAAAGGACCCACGAAATCCTCGTATGACGTGGTGCGGGCAGCGGTAGCACGGTGCGCGGCGAGGCGGGCGGCGGCGCGGGCTGCTAGAATAGCACGGCTTTCTGGAGCTGCTGTTGTTGGAGCGGGCAGCAGAGGCGCGGTATAGGTATCGGTCTTGAGACCACTTGCCCGAAGCGTCAGAACATGCTGGAACTGTTTTATGCCACGGGTCACTGCCTGAAGTGGAATTGCGAAAATTTCAGCAATATCACGGGGCATGCGGGGCGCATCGTGTCGCTTGAGAGCCTCCCATAGACAGGCAGCGAGTGCTGCATCGCGCTGGGCTTGACCCCGACAGCTGCTGGTGGCGGTCAACTGCGCATAGAGCTCCTTGGCCTCGTCTAGAACTGCCGTTCCAATACCCGCATTCGATGCCCGAATCTGTAGCACCTCAAACACCTTCCAGAGGGCATGCTCCCGATACGGCATCATGCTCCACATATGATACCGACGGATGCGGCGAACGGCAGAGCTGGAGGCTCCGCGGATCTGGATGATTGTGCCGAGGCTGGATTCGGGCATCAGATGATTCACAGGAAACGAACAGCGACTCGGATCTCCTCCACCGCCTGCGGCAGCTGCACTAGAATCATTGCTGAAGAAGCGATATTCGGCGCCGTGGTCCAGGGGAATATCCACGATAGTTCCGCAGCGGCGGCAGACCACTTCGGCAGGGTCGCTGGCATCTACAGCATCTGCGTCATCACAGGTGGGGCACGTGTAGGTGGCGGCGGCAGCAGTGGCTGTGTTGTCATCCCCACACCCGAGCCATTCTGTAAAGCAGGAGTCTTCAGTCGCAGTGGTAGCAGGGCGTTTTACGGCGGCGACAGCGGGCCACAGATCCGCCATTCTGTCTCTTCTTGCTGGACCGCGGGGGGCACCGGTGCGGAGCGAATTTGTCAAGTTTTGACAGGGGGGAGAGCGCGGATGGCACAAGATGATTACGGGTTCTTTGGTCCGAGCTATTCATTCGCCGACGCCATTCCGCTGCCGGGTGACATCGGTGTGCGGTCCGAGCCATCTTTCGCGGCTATTATAGACTCAGTGGCCGGTGTGAATTTCTATGTGGACACTATCGCATTCGGCGGGCGCACCTTCTTTGACCAGCAGAATCCGCAGCCGATGGGTATCCGCTACTATATGAACACGGGAATGCGCTGCGCGAACGGGGCAACAATGTCAGAGTATTTTGATGGAGTAACACGGGGCGACCTGCTGGGTGACCGAGTGGCGGCGGGGTTGGCCTCGGCTGGGCTGCCGGGTCTGCGCGGGCTCGCGCCCGGTATGCTGGAGAATGCACGGGATGCGCTGGACCCGCGGCCGATTCTTGCCGCAGTTACGGCGACGGGCTATCCTGTCTGTCAGCAGGTGACCTGCCCCGTGGGCGACGTGAATGGTGCTATGTCGGATCCGGCTACACCGGGGGCGGCACCGTTCATTCTGGGAGATGTAGAGTGGCGCGATGGTCGGCCGCACCAGCGGCGGTGGGTACAGGCGTATGACGCAACGGGCGCGGCTATTCAGATGACTAAGGATGAGTTCGGTGCGACACCGAAGTGCTACAACGCAGATGGAACCTATATGGCCCGCCCACCGGCCGGCTGTCCGACTGTGGAGCCGGCGGCGGCAGCGGCGGGGACGGCAGCGGCGGGGGACCGCTACAAACTCTGTGGACTCGTACAGGCGGCAACGGTTCCTGCGTCGGTCGGCGGCGGTGGCGGAACGACAACGACAGCAACAACAGAATCATTCCAAAATCTGGGTGGAGGAGACAGGATCGCGGTGGCAGCGGCGGCAGCTGTGCTGGGCGGCCTGGCGTTGTGGGCGATGTCTCGCAAATAGATGGGCGGGTTAGATGGATTGGCGGTTGCTTCTTAAATCTATACATGTGGCGTTAGCGGTTTCACCCTGGTTCCTGGTGATTTGGCTCCGGGAACCAGTTTGGATTATCCTGTGTATAGCTATTGGGATAATTATTCTGGGTCAGTGGGTGGTGTTTGAACGCTGTCTTCTTCATTCTATTGAAAATTCAGATGGATCGACCGACTCAGACCTAATGCATAAAGTAGCAGATTGGCTCGGCGGTTCATTTGAGATAACACACAAAACCTATGTTATCGGTAATTTTATTTCACCGCTTTTTATTATGATGAGCCGTCTTGCGGCGGCGATGGGTCTTTGAGCGCCGGTGGTGGGTGCGACGGGCACCACCCCGAAATATATTTGAATCATCAGGGTTATTTTCCAATAGAGTCTCTAATCCAGATAGGCCACTTTTTATAGCAGGAATAATACGGGCCGTTATCTCATGTCTCCTTTCAGAAATATGTGGATTATTAAGAATATTCTTGAACTCTTCTATTGCACCAACTAATTTCTGAGCAGCAAACGTTGCACCTGGCATTTTTTTCTCAGTAAGCTCAACAAGAGAAATCGGCTCATATTCCGCAATCTCTGTCGCGGTAGTAGCATTAGAATCAGCACGGTTACGCCCCGCACTAGCGTGCGGCGATGTTCCACTCAAACTTAGTGACATCTAATCTCCTTATAGAACACCCCGCTTTTTCATCTGGTTAGCGGCGGTCACCGCCAACAGGCCCGCCGCCACCTGCGCCACCACGTAGGCCGCCGCGTTGTCCGCACCGATGCCGCGATTGTACAGAGTCATCAGGGTGACCGCCGGATTGAAGTGGCCGCCGGAGATGCTGCCGGCCAGGAGCGCCAGGAGCGCCAGGGTGCCACCGATCGCCCAGGGGTTGCCGGTCACCACGATGACGCTCAGGAAAATGAACGTGCCCAGGAACTCCGTCAAAATAGCGACGAGGTTCATCATTCCGGGTTTTATATTGGGGGCAGCGATTTGTTGCCCTATGACCGCCCATCCGCCAAGGTACGCAGCCGAGTCTCGGGCAGCAGACGCGACGACACGTTCATACTCTCCAGCTCCTGGAGGAACAGCTTGTAGGCATACGGAATGCGCACCTGACTGAACTCGGTGGTGTTACCGCAGCCGGTACAGCTCCAGACATTCCGTTCGCGGTTGGCGACGGCAATCAGACCGCAGCCGCGGCAGACCTGAACCTCAAAGTTGTCGGAGGCCTCCATCATGCGCTCCTTCAGGAAGGCCGACGCACCGTGCGCAATCAGCACGTCACGCTCCATCTCGCCGAACCGCAGACCACCGTCGCGGGCGCGTCCCTCCGCGGGTTGCCGGGTGAGCATGACGAGGGGGCCGGTGCTGCGGCTGTTGCCAGTCCATACAGGCAGCCCGTTTCGCCTTACATAGAACACATTTCCTGGAACCTCCAGACAATATACCTTCCCATCATAATCTGACCAGAGTTCAGTTTGCCCAGACTGCTCATGGCAGTGTCCATGATTAACAGCCGGACGATTCTTACTTTTAATGATACGAACGCTCCACAAATCAGAGGTAGTTATTCCACTATGATCACCAATTGAGTAAGGTGATCCAGCGGGTGTATGAATGTAGGTGTTAGCAGACCATCCACAGTGGAATGCTAGACGTTGAACATCATCTGCTAGTTGATGCGATGCGGTAGAATAGACAACAGAACCAGACTTAGTTGTATGCCCATCGCCAAGGAGTAGCCCATTAAGTAGAATCCGAGACTGTGGGGCGGACAACTCCCACACCCACGCGGGCAGCCTCTTATTTACTGCCCCAACGCTTAGTGGTGTGAGATAGGTGCGCAGCTGATTATCTGAAGACTCTAGCTTCTCAGAAGAAGGATAATAGTTATATTTAACATCTAGCTTACGAAGAGCAGTAGAGAGAGCGTCTTTCACACGCTCTTTGTTCACAGCAAGGGTAACCTTCTGAGGATTACTCCACCCCTCGGCAATCCAGATACCGAAGAATGTAAGCCATGCCTCCATATCAACAGATTTCTCGGGAGTTGTTGAGATTGCTGGAAGAATGAACTGATAGTCATTCTTTTCCCAGATTCCATCTTTCTGATATTTTACATGTCGCCCAGTAATATCCTGTGCCTCGTGAAAGCCATACCGCCAGATCCGTTTGCGTGTGTGGCAGGTTGCTGCCCACATCCGATGGTTCGGCGTAGTTTTGAGATCGATCTGTTGTGTTTTAAGTTCATACATCTTTCCAATATAGTCATACTCGAATGTACGAATGGGGTGCTCATACATAATTCGCCCATCCTGAAGAGTCGCTACCTTATCGTCGCACGTAATGCTATCAATTGATTTCCATCCATTAGTAGTCATAACTTCGTGATCCGGAGTCAAGCAATGGATCTTATCATTTACCATGTGCTTCAGTCGCTGGTAGAAGATTGGTCCCATAAAGATCTCCGTAGGCATCTGCTTACCAGTATAACCGCAGTACATCACCTCATTGCTGTAAGGCTCAATTCCGCGTGCCTTGAGATGTTCAGCGATACATTCTAGTGTCATCGCATTATTAAATGGAGTCGCATCTCCCAGGAATCCAGCCTCACAGCCGAGGCGACCCAGCAGCGTCTCCATCAAGTGGGCGATTGTCATTCGGCTCGGGATGCAGTGACTGTTGATGATAATATCCGGCACAATCCCACTCGCGGTCTGGGGCATATCCTCCGGCTCCAGAATCAGACCGCAAGTTCCCTTCTGTCCGTGACGGCTAGCGAACTTGTCGCCAATCACTGGGGCACGCTCCTCGCGCACGCGGATCTTCACGAAGCTGTAGCCCTCTCCGTTGCGGCCGCGATAGATGCGGTCCACGTAGCCGGACTCGTTCGTCCGCATCAGTTTGCTGACATCGCGGAAGCGTTTGCCGCCCGCCGCCTCTACAGCCGCCGCTGCCGCCACGGAAGACATTGCCTGGAGGCTCGCGTGGTCAATTCCCGCAATTGCCGCACCGTCGGCACCGCGGAGGCGAATCGGTGCCACCTTGCCGATCAGCACGTCGTCCTGGTCCACGAACACGTTCTCGGGAACGATGCCGTCGGGACCGAGCTTCTCGTAGTTTGCCAGCTTCATGTGGCGCGTGGTGCGCGGGTCGGGGCGACAGAACCGCTCCTCCTCACCAGACGCCTGATTCTTCTTCTCCTCGTCCTTGTAGGTCCGATAGAACTCACTGCGGAAAAGGCCGCGGTCCAGCGAGGCGCGATTAATCATAACGGAGTCCTCCTGATTGTAGCCGCCGTAGGTCATGATGGCCACCACCACGTTGAAGCCGGAGGGCATGTCCTGCGCCCGATAGAAGCGCGACATGTACGGGCTCGCCAGCGGTGTGGAGGAGTACCAGAGCAGGTTGGACATCGTGTCCAGGCGCTCGCGGTAGTTGAGGGCGTAGACGCCCATTGCCTGCTTGCCCATGGCCGATTGATAGGAGTTCCGCGGCGCCTGATTGTGGTCTGGAAACGGAATATTGGAGGCCATCGTTCCGAGCACAACGGACGGATGGATCTCCATATGGCTGTGCTCCGCCGTCAGCCGGTCGGGGGTCATCGCAATGAAGAAGTTCTCCGTCTCTGTTGCATCAATGTACTCAATCAGACCATGTCCCCCAGCGGGGCTCCGCCAGCGCAGCACATCATTCCAGCCGGTGCTGACCGTAGCCGCCGCTGCAGAGCCTACGAGCCACGCAGGGGCCGCTGCAGGGTTCGCCTCCAGTTCCCGCCAGGCGGCGGCGTTGATGACGGGGCGGATCAGCCGACCGCCCTCCGTATTAATCCAGATCTCGCGCCGTGCCAGCTTCAGAGTGATGCCGCAGTGCGGATGGATGCGTCCCGTGCGCTTTGCCGTACGCAGTGCCTCTGCCGCGGCCACCGTGCCAGCAGCGTCCACCAGAAGCATCCCAATCCACGCACCGTTAATCAGTACCCGCGTACCGCTGTGGAGCTCGGGTCGGGCCACAGCACCCAGGTTGCGCATCCCCAGACAGTCATACAGGAAGGCGACAACCGGCTCCGGCGACGACGGCAGCGACACTAGCGCCGTGCTGCTGAGATTCTTGACGACGCCGACCGCGTGTCCCTCTGGCGTCTCTGAGGGGCATACGAATCCCCATTGGGTGGCGTGGAGCTTGCGGGGTGCCAGCAGCTTGCCGGTCTTCTCAATCGGCGTGCTGACACGGCGCAGATGGCTGATGCCCGACAGATAGGTGAGCCGATTCATCACCTGGCTGAGCCCCGCCTTCGTCCCCATCTTGCCGCCCGGAAAGTTACCGGTGGCCAGTGCCGACTTCATGCCGATCGTCACAATCGTAGATTTGAGAATCTTGTAGATGTTGCTCGGATTGATGATATCCTCAATGCGCCCGCTGCTCTTCCAGAAACCGTTGTGAATCTCTTTCGTGAGGGTAGTCTTCATATCCTTGATGACTTTAGTGCCGAACAGATAGCGGAATAGGTTGCCAATCAGATTGCCGGGCAGCTCCACCTTCTTATTCGGATAGGCGTCGCGGTCATCATGGGGAATCGTCCCCGAATAGACATCTAGCACCTTCCGCGTGATGAACGCGATGTAGGCCGCCTTCTCAAACAGCATCTCGCTACCGCCGATGTGAGGGAGACACTCCTCTGCGAGAATCTCACGGACGGTGGTGAGGCGCGGAGGACGGTCGCGCTGGAGGGTGTTGGCGCTGTAGGATTCGCGGGAGCCGCCGCCGCTGCCGATGTTGGCCGCCAGCCAGTCGTGGGCGGCAGCACGGGTGGTGATCCCCTTGGCCGCGGCGATACACTCCTGGAAGATCATAGTGTGCGGCGTATCGGTGGTTCCGTAAATCAGCTCGATGATCTCACGGTCGGACTCCACACCGAGGGCGCGGAGCATCACAAACAGCGGAATCTCCGCCTTGATGCGCGGGCAGGCCACTACAATGTGCTCGGGGGCAATGGTGGCTTTCGGATTCTGGACAATCTTGACGCTCAGCGACTTGGGCGCCCCCTCGTTGTCGGGTCCAATCGACTTGATGTCAATCACCTCCAGCTCCTTGTTGCGTGCCTTGCTAGTGCGGAAGACAAATGGCTGATTCTCGGACATGCGCTCCTGGCTGATAATCACGCGCTCTCCGCCCTGGATGATGAAGTAGCCACCGACGTCCGCCTCGCACTCACCGAGCTCCCGCGGATGCTTCTCGGGCATATCGCGCAGCAGACAGGCGTCGCTGCCAACCATGACGGGGATTTTGCCGACATGGACATGAGGGAGAGTGCGACGACGTACGGTGGTGTCGGTTCCGCTGCCGTCGGCGCGGGGGGCGCGCATGGTGTAGGTCGCGATGATGTCGGTGTAGACGGGGGCGGCATAAGTGAGATTGCGGAGGCGGGCATCGTTAGGATACATCGGAGTGACGGCACCATTGTTCTCAAAGATGGTGGGTTTGCGAATCTGGACGTTGGCAAACTCCACGGCCACCTCCACTTCGCGGGGCGGGGGCGCACCGGCCTCGGGTGCAGCGGCGGAGAGCAGAGGGCCGCCCGGCTTGGTGGTCTTGATTGGTACAGAGCCACCGGCGGCATCTGCACCCTCGATGCTAACACGGATGGCGGTTCCGGCGGTTCCGGCGGCGGCGCGGGTCGTTCCGGTTAGGCTCAGATCCGGTGATCCCGTTACGCGCACGGGACAGGATCGCAGGATAGTCTGAGGAACCTCCACCTGAATGAAATGGTTGAACGATGAGATCTGGTGATCTACTATTTGGCGCCCATCCTTTTGGGCGAAGTAGAGCTCCAGCAGGTTGCGGTAGGCGTTGGCGTTCATTGTTGTTTGCTGCTTGCGGGGCACAGGGTCTTGGTGGGTAGTGAATGGGGCGGGCGCGGGTGGCCGGTCACTTTTGCCGGCGGCGTCCATTAACTCTGGCGAGTGCGTGCGGGCTTTAGGCGCGGGTTTCGTGGCCCGAAGTAGGGGGCGCACACCATGTCAGATGTGAAAGAGGTTGTTATGGATGTAGTGGCTGAGGGCGGTGGGGGGCGACGGCGTCGACGGGGAACAAGCCGCCGACAAAAACGGGGGAAAGTAGAGCAGGAAGGAGGAGGGGATGACAATGGAACAGCTGTATCGGTAGAGAAGGCTATAGAGGCACCCGCACCCTCTCCTGCTGCGCCTCCTACTGTTCTGAGAGTGGGTGGTGGTGGTGGCGCTCCTGTTGTTCACCGAAAGCCCGCGCCCGCGCCCGCACCGAAAGTGGTCATCGCCCCGCCCAAAAAGAAACCGGCCAAGCTGCTGTTGGTACCCAAGACTCGTGTTCGGGCTCACGCGCCCAAGACATTCAAGGCTCGGCGCGTCAGCGTGGTCATAGATAACACTGTGCGCACCGCGAAGCGTCGTCGTCAGACTCTCCAACAGGTCGACGGTATGGCGGAGGAGCAGCTGCGTGAGGCGGCCATCGCTGCGCGTCTGTCGCGGGCAGAGACCGTTGCCAAGGTGCCCGCGGAACTACTACGGCAGATGCTGAAGGACTATTACACGATGCGCGGGAAGCTTCTCTAGGGCTCCACACTAACAGAAGTAATATCTGTCGTTATCGACACATTACGGGTGAGCGGTTCTCTAAGTATAGCAGTAGCAGTGCGACTATCCTGGCGAAGCGCCCGCCAGAGGCAGGCATAATAGAGCAAAATTACCACCATAATTACTCCAAGAATAATGAGCAGCGTCAACCAACCGTCGTTCAGCATTACTCTTTCTGCCACCGCTACGCTTTAACAGGTGTCCTCCACCTGATCAACAACCATGCGATCCAGCTCTGCAGGCGACACCGCTTGGTATCGGAGCACAACGGTGCGGAAAAACATCCACTCGTAGGCGCCCAGCATCAGCACGAGCACCAGATTTTCGGCACATATCTGCCCCCAGCGCATCTGGAGACGACGCCAGAGCGCGGCACCGACCGTGGTGGCCAAGAGCGCCAGGCCGCCACTGAAATAGAGCCAGCTGTTTCGAAGAAGAATTCCGTTGAAAGCCGCGCGGTCGGCGGCGGCGGCGGCGCCAGCTGTGTCGGTCGTAGTGCTATTAATAAAGAGGTTCAACACATCTAGCACTGCGGTGCGCTGTGGCGCGGTGAGATTCTGACATGCGCTCAGCAGGTTGCCGGTGTAGCTGCTGACGAGCCCAATGAGCGCGTCGTCTTCCGTGCGCGATATGAACAGCCAGAAAAACAGGGTTTCAAAGAGACTGATGAGCACAATATGGAGAATGAATCGGATGGCCCAGCGGTGGGCGGTGTGGTGCCACGGTGGGAGTAGCGGAGACGGAGACAACTCCAGTGGACTCGGCACAAGTCTGCTGCTAGACGCTGATTCTTCTAGTGGCAACCCAATATCCTCCAGACTACCAACAATTAGCGGACGCTCACGCGAGGTGATTCGGGGGAGCTGGATGTGACTCCGTGGCGAAACGCCGCCACGATGTGATATAGGGGTGGATATTAAATCCAACCCTATGTGACTCTCACTAAATGAGACCGGTCGACGAAAGGGTGGTGACCCTGCCGACATCTGCCTGTTGGTGTGTGCGGAATTACCAGCAGCAGGGCTAAACGAAGCAGCCACCTGACATGTTAATGTCGGCCGGGACGACGAAGATGTACAGGCGCTACTATGATGTCTGGCGGGAGCACGCCGACCGCTACGGCCCTCGCACGGCGCTCCTGTATCAAGTTGGCGGATTCTTTGAGCTCTATGACACAGAGAATCTGACAACCGGTGAGACCCAGGCGAACATTCGTGAAATTGCGGAGATCTGCCAGCTGTCGCTCACCGTCAAGGAGCTGGCCGGCGATGGGGCCACGCAGACGCTGTTCGGCGGCTTTCCCGAGTACTCGCTGGGGAAGTTTGAGCGGATTCTCGTGGGAGCCGGCTACACGGTGGTGGTGGTGGTCCAGCGGAAGGGTCGCTCGGGGGCCGTAGAGGAGCGGGTGGTGGATCACATTTCGTCGCCGGGCTGTTTCATGGAGGGAGGTGGAGGGGGAGGGGGAGGTGAGCGTCGTCTTGTCGGTGTTGTGCTAGAGAGTGCCACGGACGGGCCCGCCGCGCTGCGTCGCTGCTACTGGGCTACGGCTGCTCTTGATCTGGCCACCGGTCGCATCTGGTTCGTGGAGGGTCAGGCACCCGACCGACTCCACCAGTTTCTCTGTATGCATCCGCCCTCGGAGCTGGTTATCTGGTCGGACGGCGGAGCGGCAGCGGGAGACCTCGCGGGACTGCTGCGGGAGGCAACCGGCGCGACGGCATGCCACGTAAAATGTCTCGCGGCAGCATCTGTTGCAGTAGAGGAGGCAACGCTGGAGCGCTTCTGGACTCCCGTGCGGCTGAGGCTGGAGTGGATCGGCCGGCTGCCCCAGGCGCGACGGGCGCTCGCAGCTCTCATGGAGTTTGCTGCGGAGCATGTGCCATCGGCGCTGCGCAGCATCGCGGTTCCAGAGGCCTGGATTCCCACGGGAGAGATGCGTCTCGGCAACGCCGCGTTGGAGCAGCTGGGAATGCTTTCACTCGGGGGTGGGGATAGGCAGTCTCTCCTCGGTCTGATGGACCAGTGCCGATCTGTGGCAGGGCGACGACTGATGCGCGAACGTCTGCTGCGGCCTATCTGCGACCGGGCCGAGCTGGAGCGGCGGCTGGACCGTGTGGATGCAGCGGGGGCTGCCTTGGGAGATACGGGTCTTACGGCCCTTACAGAGCGCTGTCTGCGTTCGCTGTATGATATGAGCCGGCTGTGGCGACGACTGGAGCTTCGCACTGCCTCGGTGGGAGACCTGGCCTGTCTGCTGCGGTCGTGGGAGGCTGCGCGGGCGCTCATGGATGCCTGGCCTGGCGCCGCGGTGCCGGGCGGTGTGCGGGAGTTCGTAGACTGGGCTCTCGGACGCTGGTCGGTAGGGGTGCTGACAACGATGGCGCGGGAGGGTGTATCGGTGCCC
>Ga0214917_10006531_pt1 | contig 12064 bp, 5 predicted proteins | sample LL_1208_BB_MetaG_FD_177983 | JGI IMG/M metagenome (GOLD analysis project Ga0214917, IMG submission 177983) | Freshwater microbial communities from Lake Lanier, Atlanta, Georgia, United States - LL_1208_BB | ecosystem: Environmental > Aquatic > Freshwater > Lake | place: USA: Georgia | collected...
GTCGTAGTCGCGGATCATCGCGATGGCGGCGTGGGCGCCGGCACCAACGATCAGGAAGCCACCGATCCAGGTGTGGTGGGTGAAGATCGACAGCTGGGTGGGGTAGTCGATGCCGATGTAGGGATACGGAGGCATCGCATACATGTGCTGAGCCACGATGATGCTCAGCGAGCCCAGCAGGGCGAGGTTCACGGCCAGTTGGGCGTGCCAGCTGGTGGTCATGAACTCGTAGAGGCCGTCGTGGCCCTTGGAGGCGGGGAACAGCAGGGGATCACCCTTCTGACCCTCGAGGATCTCCTTGATGCTGTGGCCGATGCCCCAGTTGGTCCGGTACATGTGACCGGCCACGATGAACAGCACCGCAATCGCCAGGTGGTGATGGGCGATGTCGCTCATCCAGAGGCTGCCGGTCACAGGATTCAGACCACCCTTAAAGGTGAGGAAATCGCTGTAGGCGGCCCAGTTGCCGTTGAAGAAGGCCTGGATGCCAGCGCCGAAGCCAGGGAACAGCTGGGCAATGAGGTCCTGGTTCAGGAACTCATGGGGCAGCGGGATGTCGGCGTAAGTGGCGATGGTTTTGCCGTTGAGCGCCAGCGGCTTGCCGGCGTCGATGGCATCCATCAGGGCGGTGGTCGGCAGGGACACGTGGATCAGGTGTCCAGCCCAGGACAGGGAGCCCAGGCCCAGCAGACCGGCCAGATGGTGGTTGAGCATCGACTCAACGTTCTGGAACCACTCGAGCTTGGGGGCTGCCTTGTGGTAGTGGAAGACGCCCGCATTGAGCATCAGTCCGGCCATCACCAGGGCCCCGATGGCCAGGGCCATCAGCTGGGTGGTGTTGGTGATGCCCCAGGCCCGCCACACATGGAAGAGGCCGGAGGTGATCTGAATGCCGTGGAAGCCGGCACCCACATCGCCATTGAGAATTTCTTGGCCGAACACGGGCCAGACCACCTGCGCACTGGGTTTCACGTGCGTGGGGTCGGCCAGCCAGCCGGTGTAGTTGGAGAAGCGGGCGCCGTGGAAGAAGGCACCGCTCAGCCAAATGAAGATGACGGCCAGGTGACCGAAGTGGGCCGAAAAGATCTTCCGGCTGACCTCTTCGAGATCACTGGTGTGGCTGTCGAAGTCGTGAGCGTTGGCGTGGAGGTTCCAAACCCAGGTGGTGGTTTTGGGACCCTTGGCCAGGCTGCGGTCGAAATGGCCGGGCTTGCCGAACAGTTCGAAGGTGGCCGGGTTGTTCACCCGGTCGACCTGGGCCTTGGCCTTCCCACGCTCTGGTGGGCTGATGGTCATCGAGACGTTCCTCGAGGGACGGGGTCGAGGTGGAGGTCCACCCTGCTGGTTGCCACCGGCGGAAAACCACCGAGCGGAACACCAGTGGAGCCACGGAGGCGAAGGGCGAGGGCCGAAGCCCGAACCAAGCACCCCCATGGGCACCAGTCGCAGAGCGCTCAGCCGAAGCCGAAACCCCCTGCCATGACTGGAGCTTGGGCCCCAATGAGGGGACCGCTGGCGGAAGTATAAAAGCGGAATCCGAGCCCTCTGGCCCTGCAGTTACAAAGGTTCAATCCGAGACCGGGCCAGTCAGGGACTGAGCTCTCACGGCAGCAAGCAGTCAGCGAAAAAACACGAATTTCGGCGGGTTGATTAAGACATTTGGGCAAATCTGCAGAGATTTTCTATTGAAATTGCCGGCTTGCGCCCCGCCCGCTTCTCCGCAACGCTGCAGAATGAATGCAGCAGTGCTCCGCTCAGCGCATCGGGGGGATCGGCATGGTCACGGCACCAAGGCGGGGCCTGAGGCGGGCCCTGGTGGCCCTGGTGCTGTCGTTGGTGCTGTTGGTGACCACCGCCTGCGGGCAGCGGCCCGGCCCCACCGACACAGCCCCTGGGGCCCGGGCCGCCGCCCAGGTGCCCGGCGGCGCCCTGCAGGAGGTGGCCCCGCCCGGCGCCGTGCAACAACTCAACGCGGGCCTCAATGAGCGGTCACCGCGGGTGGATGTGCTGGCCCCCACCGACAACAGCGTGCTGCCGGAGGGCCCCTGGACCCTGCAGCTCAAGGTGCAGGACTGGCCCATTGCCGATGCCGGCCCCCTGGGCCTGGGCCCCCATGTGGTGGTGCAGCTGGATGACGCGCCGCCGATCCGCCTGACCAGCCCCGATGCCTTGGCGGCGGTGCCGATGCCGGAGCTGCGCCCCGGTAGCCACCGGGTCACCGTGTACGCCGCCCGGCCCTGGGGGGAGGCGGTGAAGGCGCCGGGGGCCACGCGCCAACTGCAGCTGCACCGGGTGAGCCGCAACGCCGCCGCGCTGCCCGCACCGGGCAGCGCCCAGCTGATCGCCGTGAGCCCCGATGGTCTGGTGCCGGGCGAGCCGGTGCTGCTCGATTGGCTGCTGCTGGATGCGCCGCTGCAGCACCTGCGCGGCGATGACGCCCAGTGGCGCCTGCGCGTGAGCGTGAACGGCGACAGCTTCCTGGTGGACCGCCAGACGCCCCTTTGGCTCAAGGGCTTCAAACGCGGCAGCAACGCGGTGCAGCTGGAGCTGTTGGATGGCCGCGGCGATCCCCTCAATCCCCCCTTCAACAGCTTGGTGAGGGAGGTGGTGATCGGCGGCGGCAGCCGGCCGGCCTGGCTCAAGCCCAGCCTCAGCGCCGATGAGCTGGCACGCCTGAGCGGCGAGGCCCCGCCCGAACCGGACCCGCAACCCGAACCCGAACAGAAGCCAGAGCCGGATGCCGAGGCGCAGCCGGAACCGGAACCGGAGCCAGCGAACGCCGCGGAGTCAGCCGAGGCCGTCGCAGCCCCCACACCGGAAGCGCCCGTCGAGGAGCCGGCGCTGGAGCCGGTGCAAGACCCTGAGCCCGTGGCCCCCAGCCAACCCGCACCAGCCACCGCAGCCGCCCCAGACAACGCTGAAGAAATCGCCGCAGCCAGCGCACCCGAGCGCAGCGAAGAGCCCCCCAGCGAGAGCACCGCGGCGGCGCACCCCAACACCCCCGTCGCCCGTGCAGAGCTGAATCTGGAGCTGCCGCCTCCGCCCCAGCCTGTTGCGCCGCAGGAGCGCCCCAGCGGCGGCGCAGCCACGGGCGAGCGGATGGCCCCCACCACCAGCTTGGCTGGCTCAGCCCGCGAGCAGGTGCGGGCGGATGGATCGCTGCTGCAGCCCACACCCCGCGGCCCCCTGGCCGGCCTGCGGGAGAAGCTGGGGGGATGACCGAAGCGCTGATCTGGGGATTTGGCCTCAGTGCCCAGGCCGAAGCCCCGCTGCAGCGGTTGCTCAACGCCGGCCTGATCGACCGTGTGGCCCTACCGCCCGATGGGCAGGCCTGGCAAAGCCAGGAGCTGCAGGCGTTTCTGAGCGACACCTGGCCCCAGGCTCAGGCCCTGGTGGCAGTGGGGGCCTGCGGCGCCATCACGCGGCTGGTGGCCCCCCTGCTGCAGGGCAAACACCGCGATCCGGCGGTGGTGGTGATCGATCCCCAGGGCCGTTTCGCCATTCCCCTGTTGGGGGGCCACAGCGCCGGAGGTGAAGCCCTGGCGCAGCGCATGGCGGCGCTGCTGGGGGGCGAAGCGGTGATCACGGGCGCCAGCGCCGCCGCCGGTCTGCTGGCGTTGGATGGCTTCGGCGGCCCCTGGGGCTGGCGGCGCGGCGGTGGCGATTGGGATGCCCTGATGAAACGGGCCCAACGGGCGCAGCCCTTGGCCCTGGAGCACGAGCACGGCAATGGCCGCTGGCGCCAGTTGCCGGGGTTGACGGCCCTCCACGCCGAGGGCATAGGCGCGGCCGAACCGGGCACACCGGCCGCGGGCCCGCTGGTGGTGAGCGTGCGCCGCGGCCCCGGTTGCCGCTGGCATCCACCGGCCCTGTGGCTGGGCGTGGGATGCGAACGCGGCACCAGCCTCAGCCTGCTGGAGCGGCAGCTGGAGCAGGCCCTGGCGGAGCACGGCCTGGCGGCCGAGGCGGTGGCCGGCCTGGCCAGCGCCGAACGCAAAGCCGATGAGCCGGCCCTGCTGGAGCTGGCGGCGCGGCGCCAGTGGCCGCTGCGCTGTTTCAGCAGCACCGAGCTGGCGGCGGTGGCGGTGCCCAACCCCTCGGCCGCGGTGCTGGCGGAACTCGGCACCGCCAGCGTGGCGGAGGCGGCGGCCCTGCTGGCCGCTGGCCCCGAAAGCCGGCTATTGCAACCCAAACGAATCGCCCGGGCCGAAGCGGGGGAACAGGGCGCCGCCACCCTGGCCATCGCCCAGGCCCAGCAGCAGTGGGCCCCGCAGCGCGGGCACCTGCACCTGATCGGCAGCGGCCCGGGCAGCCTGGAGCTGCTCACACCCGATGCGCGCCAAGCCCTGGCGCAGAGCTGCGTGTGGGTGGGCTACGGGCTCTACCTCGATCTGCTGGAGCCGCTGCGGCGGCCCGATCAATTGCGCAGCGACGGCAGCCTCACCGAGGAGCGCCAGCGCTGCCGCGAAGCCCTGGAGCTGGCGTGCCAAGGGCTCACGGTGGCCCTGGTGTCGTCGGGCGACAGCGGCATCTATGGCATGGCTGGCCTGGCGCTGGAGCAATGGATGGCCCTGGCGCCGGGGGATCGCCCCGGCTTCACGGTGCACCCGGGCGTCTCGGCGCTGCAGCTGGCGGCGGCCCGCGCCGGCGCCCCGCTGATGCACGATTTCTGCACCATCAGCCTCAGCGATCGCCTCACCCCCTGGGGGGTGATCGAGCGGCGCCTTGAGGCCGCCGCCGCCGGCGATTTCGTGGTGGCGCTCTACAACCCGCGCTCCCGCGGCCGCGATTGGCAGCTGGCCCGGGCCCAGGAGCTGCTGCTGGCGGGCCGACCGGCCAGCACCCCGGTGGTGCTGGCACGGCAGCTCGGCCGCCAGGAGGAGGCCGTGAGCCTGCACAGCCTTGGCGGGCTGCCGGTGGAGCAGGTGGACATGCTCACCCTGGTGCTGGTGGGCAACAGCAGCAGCCGGGTGGAGGGCGGACGGATGGTCACCCCGCGGGGATACCCGGGCGCTGAGCTCAGCTGAAAGTCGGGATGACAGGATTCGAACCTGCGGCCCCTTCGTCCCGAACGAAGTGCGCTACCAAGCTGCGCTACATCCCGATGGGCGGAGTGTAGGCGATGGGGGGGCAGCCGCCTTCCTAGAGTTGACATCCCACGGATGCCCACGGGCCGGATCACCCCCTTGCTCAAACCCGACTGGCTGCGCGTGAAGGCTCCCCAGCGGGAACGCATCGGCGACGTGGCCGACCTGCTGCTCGACCTCAAACTCAACACGGTCTGCCAGGAGGCGAGCTGCCCCAACATCGGCGAATGCTTCGCCAGCGGCACCGCCACCTTTTTGATCATGGGGCCGGGCTGCACCCGGGCCTGCCCCTACTGCGACATCGACTTCGACAAGAGCGTGCGGGCGCTCGACCCCACCGAACCACAACGGCTGGGGGAGGCGGTGGCCCGGCTGGGGCTCAACCACGTGGTGATCACGTCGGTGAACCGCGACGACCTCAGCGACGGCGGCGCCAGCCAGTTTGTGGCCTGCATCGAGCAGGTGCGCTGCCGGGCGCCGCGCACCACGATCGAGCTGCTGATCCCCGATTTCTGCGGCAACTGGGACGCCCTGGCGGCGGTGTTGGCCGCCGCCCCGGACGTGCTCAACCACAACATCGAAACCGTGCCGCGGCTCTACCGCCAGGCGCGGCCGCAGGGCATCTACGCACGCTCGCTGGAGCTGCTGCAACGGGTGCGGCAGGGCTGGCCGCGGGTGTACACCAAATCTGGGTTGATGGTGGGGCTCGGGGAAACCGATGCCGAGGTGCTGTCGGTGTTGGCCGACCTACGGCAACACCAGGTCGACATCGTGACCATCGGCCAGTACCTCTCCCCCGGCCCCAAGCATCTGGCGGTGGAGCGCTTCGTGACGCCGGAACAATTCGAGCGGTTCCGCCACCACGGTGAACGCGAGCTGGGCTTCCTGCAGGTGGTGAGCTCACCGCTCACCCGCAGCAGCTACCACGCCGGCGAGGTGCAGCGGCTGATGGCGCAGCACCCGCGCTAGGGCTCCAGCAGAAACTCCGCCTCCAGGGCCTGGGCCTCAGGGGCGTCCCCGAGGGCCTCAATGCGGCCGTTCACCAGGCTCACCGGAGCGTCGAGCCGGGCGCAGTGGTGCAGGAAGGCCACCGCCATCTGCCGGGCCATCAGCTGTTGCATCTGCTGAGCGAATTCGGGAGGCATGCGCTGGATTGCGTCTGCCGGAACCCTATGGATCCCATTCGGTGCCGCCACGGCGGCCAACCGAACCGCGCGGTGGGGCCAACCGCCCTGGCCGGCGGAGGCCCGAACCGAAACGGCGGCAAACCCCACCGGCCCCCTGGGGGGGGTGGCTCAGGCGGCCACGGCCTGGCGCTCGGCCAGCCCCAGGTTGGCCTTTTCGCTGGGGGGCACCAACAGGCGGAAGCGCCCCTTCCAGGTGGGCCAGTCGGCCAGGATCGCCGCGGCCTTGGCGCTTGCGGTGGCCTCGAGGTGGGCCTCCAGCAGCGGCTTGAGCAGGGCCTCCTGCTCGGGGGTGGTGAGCGCGCAGAGGGCCACGATCTCAGGGTTGACGCGCTCCGCCAGACGGCCGTCCTCATCGAGCAGGAAAGCCACCCCGCCGGTCATGCCGGCCGCCAGGTTGCGGCCGGTGCTGCCCAACACCACCACCACGCCGCCGGTCATGTACTCGCAGCAGTGGTCGCCAGCACCCTCCACCACGGTGCGGGCACCGCTGTTGCGCACGGCGAAACGCTCACCGGCGCGGCCCAGGGCGAACAACTCGCCGCCGGTGGCACCGTAAAGGCAGGTGTTGCCGAGGATCACCTGGCTGCCGGGGTCGTGGCCGCCGGCGGGGGGCACCACGGTGATTCGGCCACCGTTGATGCCCTTGCCCACGTAGTCGTTGGCTTCGCCCACCAGGCGCACGTTCATGCCCTGCAGCACAAAGGCACCGAAGCTCTGGCCGGCGGCCCCCTCAAAGGTGAGATCCAGCTGGCCGCGGAAGCCGGTGTTGCCGTGGCGGGCCGCCAGTTCGCCGGCCAAGCGCGCACCCACGCTGCGGTCGGTGTTCACGATCGGCAGGGTGCGCTCCAGCCGGCCGTGGCCCTCGATGGCCGCCATCACCTCGGCATCAGCCAGCAGCTGATCCTCCAGGATCAGGCCGTTGCCATGGGCCGCGGCATCGTGCTGCAGCCAGGCGCGGTCGGCCGCCGCCGGGATCGGATCCAACAGGCAGGAGAGGTCGAGGGCCTGGGTTTTGGCCAGGGCCACCGGCCGCGGCTGCAGCAGCTCGGTGCGGCCGATCAGATCCTCGAGGCGCGCCACGCCGAGCACGCTCAGCAGCTGGCGCACCTCCTCGGCCACAAACAGGAAGAAGTTCACCACGTGCTCCGGCAGGCCGGTGAAGCGCTTGCGCAGGGCCTCCTTCTGGGTGGCCACCCCCACGGGGCAATTGTTGGTGTGGCAAACGCGGGCCATGATGCAGCCCTCGGCGATCATCGCGATCGAACCGAAGCCGTATTCCTCGGCCCCCAGCAGGGCCGCGATGATCACGTCCCAGCCGGTCTTGAGGCCGCCATCGGCGCGCAGCAGCACCCGCTGCCGCAGGCCGTTGTCGAGCAGGGCGCGGTGCACCTCGGTGAGGCCCAGTTCCCAGGGGCTGCCGGCGTGCTTGATCGAGCTCAGGGGCGAGGCGCCGGTGCCGCCGTCGTGGCCGGAAATCTGAATCACATCGGCGTTGGCCTTGGCCACGCCGGCGGCAATCGTGCCAATGCCGATCTCCGCCACCAGCTTCACGCTCACCTTGGCGGCAGGGTGCACCTGGTGCAGGTCGTGGATCAGCTGGGCCAGGTCTTCGATCGAATAGATGTCGTGGTGGGGCGGCGGCGAGATCAGCGCCACGCCGGGCTTGCTGTTGCGCAGCCAGGCGATGTAGGGATCCACCTTGGGGCCGGGCAGCTGGCCACCCTCACCGGGCTTGGCCCCCTGGGCCACCTTGATCTCCAACTGCCGGCCGCTGCGCAGGTATTCGGGGGTCACCCCGAAACGGCCTGAGGCGATTTGCTTGATCGCCGAGCAAGCGGTGTCGCCGTTGCGCAGCCCGTTGAGGGTGGGCAGCGTCGCGGAGCGCCCCTCGCCATCCACATCCGCCAGCACCCCGAAGCGGGCCGGATCTTCGCCCCCCTCACCGCTGTTGCTCTTGCCGCCGATGCGGTTCATGGCGATGGCCAGCACCTCATGGGCTTCCCGCGAGAGGGCCCCCAGGCTCATGCCACCGGTGCAAAAGCGGCTGCAGATGCTCTCCACGCTCTCCACCTGATCCAGCGGTAGAGGCGTGGCGGCGGGCTTGAGCTCCAGCAGGTCACGCAGGGCGGTGACGGGGCGGTTCTCCAGCAGGGTTTTGTAGGTGGAGAAGTGGTCGTAGCCCGGGCCCGCCTCCACGGCGGCATGCAGGGCCTTGGCCATCTCCGGGCTGTTGAGGTGGTACTCACCGCCGGTGCGGTACTGCACAAAGCCCATGAATTCGAGCTTGCTGCGGTTGAGCTCGGGGAAGGCCTTGGTGTGGACGCTGAGGGTTTCGTTGGCCAGCTCCCGCAGGCTGAGGCCGGCCACCCGGCTGGTGGTGCCCTTGAAGGCCAGCTCGATCAGATCGGCGCCGATGCCGATGGCCTCAAAGATCTGGGCGCCGTGGTAGCTGGCCAGCAGCGAGATGCCGATCTTGGAGAGGATCTTGCGCAGGCCGTCCTCGAGGGCCTTGCGCACGTTGGCCTGCACCAGATCGGGGGTGAGGGCCGGCAGCTTGCCGCGCTCAATGTTGGTCTGCACCTTGGGCTGCGCCAGCCAGTGGCGGGCCGTTTCCCAGGTGAGCCAGGGGCAAACGGCGCTGGCGCCGTAGCCGATCAGGCAAGCCAGATGGTGGGTGCTCCAGCACTGGGCCGTGTCCACCACCAGGGAGGTTTGCAGGCGCAGGCCAAGGTTGAGCAGGTGGTGGTGCACCGCCCCCACCGCCAGCAGCGGCGGGATGTAGGTGGTGGTGGCGTTGATGCCACAGGGCTGGCCCTGGGCATTGGTGCGGTCGGAGAGCACCAGGATCTGGCCACCGGCGCGCACGGCGGCTTCGGCCGCCGCCTTCAGCTCCGCCAGGGCCGCCTCCAGCCCGGCGGGCCCCGCCGTGATCGGCATCAGGGTGGAGAGGGTGCTGCAACCCAGGCCCTGCTGGGCCACAGCAGCCAGCTCCGCTTCGTTGAGGATCGGGCTGCTGAGGTGGAGCACCGCGGCGGCATCGGCCTGGGGGCGCAGCGGTGAGCGGCGCTTGCCGAGGTGCATCTCCAGGCTCATCACCAGCTTTTCCCGCAGGGGATCGATCGGCGGGTTGGTGACCTGGGCGAAGCGTTGTTTGAAGTAGTCGTAGAGCAGGTGGGGCTTGTCGGAGAGCACCGCCAGGGGGATGTCATCCCCCATGCAGTAGGTGGGCTCCTTGGCGGCGCCGGCCATGTCCTCGATCACGAGGTCGAAGTCCTCGGCGGTGAAGCCGTAGGCGGTCTGCAGCTGCAGCAGCTCCAGATCCCCCAGCTGGCGCTGCTGCCCCCAGGGTTGGGCGCCAAGGCTGCGGCGGTGCTCCGCCAACCACTGGCCGTAGGGATGGCGCTGGGCCACCTCCTGCTTCACCTCCCAGTTGCGCAGCAGCCGGCCCTGCTCGAGGTCCACCGCCAGCATCTGGCCGGGGCCCAGGCGGCCCTTCTCCACGATGCGGCTCTCCTCGAGCTCCACCACCCCGGTTTCCGAGCCCATCACCACCACGCCATCACGGGTGATGCAGTAGCGGGCGGGGCGCAGGCCGTTGCGATCGAGGGTGGCCCCCACGCTGCGGCCGTCGGCAAACACCAGCAGGGCCGGGCCGTCCCAGGGCTCCTGGGTGCAGGCGGAATACTCGTAGAAGGCCTGGATGGCCGGTTTGTCGTCGAGCTCGGGCTGGTCGCGGAAGGCCTCCGGCACCAGCGTCAGCAGGCTTTCGGTGATCGGGCGGCCGCTGCGCACGAGCAGCTCCAGGGTGGCGTCGAGGTTGGCGGAGTCGCTGAAGGCCGGGTTCACCACCGGCTTGAGATCCGCGGCGGCGTCGCCCCACACCGCATCGAGCTCCGCCTCGGCGGCGCGGGCCCAATTGAGGTTGCCCAGCAGGGTGTTGATCTCGCCGTTGTGGCCCAGCAGCCGCATCGGCTGTGCCAGGGGCCAACGGGGCAGGGTGTTGGTGCTGAAGCGGCGGTGGTACACCGCAAAGCTCACGGCGAAGCGGGGATCGCGCAGGTCGCCGTAGAAGGAGGAGAGCACCTCCGAGCGCACCATCCCCTTGTAAACCACGGTGCGGCCGCTGAGGGAGGCGAAATACAGGTCGCCGGGGCCGGCCCCCCACACCTCACGGGCACGGTCGCCGCAGCGGCGGCGCAGACGGAACAGCAGGGCCTCCAGGGCATCGCCCTCGCCATCGGCGGCCAGCAGCCACTGCTCGATCACCGGGGCCGTGCCGCGGGCCATGGGCCCCAGCACAGCCGGGTCCACGGGCACCGGGCGCCAACCCAGGCTGCGCAGGCCCAAACGCTCGGCCTCCTGGTCACAAAACTGGCGGGCCTGGTCGCGGCGCTGGGGATCGGCCGGCAGAAAGGCCATCCCCAGGCCGCGGGGGCCGCCGCTGTGGGCTGCCGCCGCAGGCCACACCGCCTCCAGGAAACCCCAGGGGATGCCGCAGAGCACACCGGCACCGTCGCCGGAGTCGCCGTCGCCGCCACAGCCGCCGCGGTGCTCCATGCAATCGAGGCCCCGCAGGGCCTGCTGCAGCAGCCAATGGCTGGCCTCACCCTTGAGGCTGGCCAGAAAACCCACCCCGCAGGCATCCTTCTCACCGGCCACGGCCGCGGGGGCCGGGGTGTCGCGATGGGGCCATTCAGGGCGAGAGAACAGCGACATAACCCGGCGACAACCTGAACTGAAGAACGGAGTGGGGCGGGTCAGCGCCGTGGCGCCCCCACCCCTGGCCTGGCCATGCCGGAGGTTCAGCAGCTGGCTCAGCCGCTGAAAGCCCCCAGGATGCCCAAGCTGATGGCCGATCGCGCACGGCCGCAGGGCCGCGCTGCCAAACGACGATCCTAAAAGCTGGGGCGCTCGATTCGCCCTGGGCACCGCCGCTACCGTGGCGCCACCTGTGGCGGCGGACCGATGGCACCCCTGCCCGCGCTGGTGGCCTTGCTGCCCGGGATTCCGCTGGTGCCGCCCCCAGCCCTGGAACCGGGGGGGCCACCGGCCCGCATCCAGCCCCACAGCCAACCCGCCAATCGGCCCGTCCCCCTGGCCCCTGGGCAGGGCGATTGGCTCGAGATCAACGGCTGGCGCCAACGGGCCCGCTGGCGCATCGAGCGGGGGGAGCTGTGGCTGCCCCTGGAGGTGCTCGATGGCCAACTGGGCGTGAGCCGCAGCCCCGCTGGCGCCGAGGGCCTGGAGCTGGAGTGGTTCGGCGTGCGGGTGCCGGTGCCCCCCAGCCAGCAGCGCAGCCTCGACGACGAAGTGGCCGTGCCCACCGGTGCGCTGCTGCGGGCCCTGGGGGTGCGCATCCAACAGCGCCAGGGCACCTTGGAACTCCAGCTGCCGGCGGCGGAGCTGCTGGCGGTGCGCAGCCGCGACCAGGGGCTGGGGCAGCGGCGGGTGGTGCTCGACCTGGCGGCACCGGCCCTGGTGCGCAGCGGCGATGGCCGGCTGCAGCTGGCGATCCGCAGCACCGCCGAGCAACGGGGGCAATTGCGTCAACTGGGGCTCGACCCCAACGACACCGACGGCTGGCTCAGCCTGCGGGCCCCGGAGGCCCGGCGCCTCAGCCTGGCCTCCCCCTGGCGGCTGGTGCTCGACATGCCGGCCGAAGCCGCTGCGAGCGCCGATCAGCCGCCCAGCCCGCCCCGGGATCCGCGCCTGCTGGCCCTGCAGCAACAGGGGTTGCAGCTGCAGCGGCAGGTCGTGCGCCAGGGCGACCAGCAGCTGCTGCTTCACAGC
>Ga0214917_10006532_pt1 | contig 12064 bp, 11 predicted proteins | sample LL_1208_BB_MetaG_FD_177983 | JGI IMG/M metagenome (GOLD analysis project Ga0214917, IMG submission 177983) | Freshwater microbial communities from Lake Lanier, Atlanta, Georgia, United States - LL_1208_BB | ecosystem: Environmental > Aquatic > Freshwater > Lake | place: USA: Georgia | collected...
CAGAAATGCGCGAACGCGCTGTACGCATGGTGCAGGAACACCGGGGCAAGTACCCATCCCTGTGGGAGGCTATTGAATCCATTGCACCCAAGGTTGGCTGTGTGCCGCCGACCTTGCTGGAATGGGTCAAGAAGGCTGAAGTGGACTCGGGTGTTCGCGATGGCGTGACCGCTTTGGTTTTGGTCAGGCCCTCGCTGTCGGTAACGCCAATCACCGCCGCTTCCAGGACGGCGGCATGCGGATCTTGCTTTATTTCACACTGACCAAGGTTTTCTCGGCTTTAGCCACCAAGTTGACGCCAATCTGGGGCTTCCACTTGTTGTAAACCGCGCGGGTGGCGGTGACAAACTGCTCTCGCTGTGAGGAGGTGGGCACCACCACCTTCACGCCCAGGGCTTCAATGTCTTTCAGCAAGGGGCGACCGGCTTCGACCAAACCGGCACGGGCCAACGCAATTTCTTGCTTGCCTGCATCCACAGCAGCTTGGCGCACGATGTCGCGGTCTTGCGCGGACCAGCTGTTCCAAATTTCTTTGTTGGCCACAAACACCAGCGGGTCGATCATGTAGCCCCACATGGTCACGTTTTTCTGGCCCACGGTGTGCAGCTTGGCCGCGGTGAAGATGGAAACTGGGTTTTCTTGCCCATCGATGGCGCCTGAGGACAAAGCCGGTTGCGCATCGGCCCAGCTCATTTGCACCGGGTTGGCACCCATGGCGGTGAACATGTCAATGAACAAAGGCGAACCCACGACTCGGATTTTCAAACCCTTGAGATCGGCTGGGGTGTTGATTTCGCGCTTGGAGTTTGTCAATTCGCGAAAGCCGTTTTCGCCCCAGGCCAAGGGCACCACGCCCGATTTGTCCAGAATGGCAAAAATGTCTTTGCCCACCTCGCCACCCGTCAGGGCGTCGAGCGAGGCGTAATCTTTGATCAAAAACGGCAGCGAGAACAGGTTGAGCTCTTTCACCTGGGGGGACCAGTTGATGGACGATCCGATGGCCAGATCGATCACGCCTTGGCGGATGGCGGTGAACTCACGGGTTTGGTCGCCATTGATGAGCGACACGCCGGGGTACATCTTGATGTTGATGCGGCCTTGGGTGCGCTCGCGCACGAGGTTGGCCCAAATTTCGCCGCCCTTGCCCCAAGGAAAAGCGGTGCCCACCACGGTGGACATGCGGTACTCGGCCTTATAGCCAGCGGGCAAAGCCTGTTGGGCTTGGGCCGACAGGCCCATCAGGCCCAGACCCAAGCAAAGGGCATTGAGCCAATGGCGGCGGGTTGAAAGTTGTTTCATGTGGTCTCCTGGTAGAAAAGGGCTTCCGTTGCCCCGTTGAAAAATTTTGACATGGCCCAACGCCTCAATACCCCAGGTATTGGGGCAGCCACAAGGCCAAGGGTGGGTAAAACAGCACGGCGAGCATGCTGATCATCATGGCCAGCACCAACCACCACACCCATGGAAAGGTTTGCTCCATGGACACGCCGGCCATTTTGCATGAAACCATCAGGTTGACCGCCATCGGCGGGGTGAACTGGCCCACCGCCACCATCATGGTGAGCAAGATGCCGAACCACACCGGGTCCCATTGGTAGGCGCGCATCAAGGGCATGACCAGTGGCACAAAAATCAAAAAGATCGACACCCCGTCCAAAAACATGCCCACCACCAAGAGCAAGGCCACCAGCAGCAGCAAGGCCCCATTGGAACCAAGGCCGGTTTGCAAAATCGCCTGAGTGATGGGGTCAATGATGCTCAAGGTGTTGACCGAATAGGCAAAGATAGAGGCCAAGCCGATGATGAGCAAAATCACCGCAGAGATTTCAGCCGCTTCTTTGAAGATGGGGAACAAATCGGTGGTTTTGATGGTGCGGTGCACAAACATGCCCACAAACAAACCATAGGCCACGGCCACGGCCGCCGCCTCGGTGGGGGTGAACCAGCCCATGCGCATGCCGCCCAAAATCAAAAAAGGCGCCATCAAGCCCCAAAAGGCTTCGCGCATGCTGGCCCAAAAAGGCGGGCAATCTTGGCTGGCCTCGCCCTGGCCCAGTCTGTGGCGGCGCGACAACCAAATGGTGGGCAAGATCAAAGCCAGTCCGGCCAAAATGCCAGGCACCATGCCAGCGGCAAACAAGGCCGGTACCGACGCGCCAGGCACCAACACGCTGTAAACAATCAAGGCGATGGAGGGCGGGATCAAGATGTCGGTGGCCGCGGCCGCACCAATCACCGAGGCCGAAAAGGCCGATGGATAACCCGCGCGGGCCATGGCCGCGATCATCACCCCACCCACCGCAGCCGCGTTGGCCGGGCCGGAACCGGAAATACCACCCAGAAACATGGCCACCATGATGGCCACCACCGGTAACATGCCGGGTCCTCGCCCAATGATGGCCACGGCAAAGTTCACCAAACGTTGCGCCACCCCCGATCGGTCAAAAATCGAGCCCACCAAAACAAACATCGGCAGCGCCAGCAGGGGGTATTTGGTCAGCGACGCATAAAAATTTTGCGGCACGGCCAACAAACCGAAATTCGCCGTGTCCATGTTGGCCAAACCAATGGCCAATATGCCGCCCAAGCCCATGGCCACGCCGATCGGCACACCCGCCAGCATCAGCACCACGAAACTGACGAAGAGCAATGCACCGATCATGCTGAACCCCGCAACCGCTGTAAGCGCTGCATGGCCCGGGTGCAAACCACGCCGCAAAAAATGGGCAGCCAGACCGAATACCACCACTTGGGCACGCCAATGGCGGGGGAGGTTTCGTCGTAGCGAAATTCATCCCAGGCCATTTGGGCCGACAACACACCCATCAGGGCAAACAACAGCGCATTGGACAGCGCCGACAGCAACGCCAAGCGGTGTTGGCGTTGGGCCGAGCCACGCTCAAAAAAATACTCGACCCGGATGTGGGTGTCGCGCACCAAGGCCGCCGCGCTGCCGGCCATGGCCAGCAAGAGCATCAAAATGCAAGAGATCTCTTCGGTCCAGGCAAACGACTGGTCGGTGAAATAGCGCACCACCACATTGACCAAGGTGATCAACAACAAAACGGCCAACAAGCCTGCGCCCAGGCGGTCTTCAAGGGATGGGGATGGGGTGGTCATGTGGGGGCTTGGCGGCATATCCAGCAAAATTGGAGAGCATAGCTCACCGAACTGGTGATGGTCTGACACAGCTGGGCATTCCAAACCGGGCCGCTACACTCCCACGCGAAGAAACCCATGCCCCCAAAAACCTTGGAGCGCACCATGTCAAACACCCCCAAAGTCCCCTTGTTGGGACAGCTCTACACCCAAATGGCGCGCATCCGCGCTTTTGAAAACGCGGCTGAAATACTGAGCCAGGGCGGCGTCAGCGCCTACAACAAAACCGCTGACGGCAGCGCCAAGGTGCGTGGGCCCCTGCACCTGTCCACCGGCCAAGAGGCGGTGGCCGTGGGCGTTTGCGCCCATTTGCGCGCCAGCGATTACCTCACCTCCACCCACCGGGGACACGGCCACACCTTGGCCAAAGGCGCTGATTTGGGCCGCATGATGGGTGAGTTGTACGGCAAATCCAACGGTTTCAATGGCGGCAAAGGCGGCTCGATGCACATCGCCGATTTTTCGGTCGGCATGCTCGGCGCCAATGGCGTGGTGGCTGCGGGTTTGCCGATTGCCACCGGCGCGGCACACGCGCAAAAGTTGCTGGGGCGCGACGACATCACGGTGTGTTTTTTTGGCGATGGGGCCATCAACCGGGGGCCTTTTTTAGAGTCGCTCAACTGGGCCCAGGTGCACCAATTGCCGGTGCTGTTTGTGTGCGAGGACAACCGCTGGAGCGCCACCACCGCCAGCGGGCCAATGATCGCTGGCGACGGCGCATCGGCGCGCAGCCAAAGCCTCGGGATTGCCGCCACAGCGGTGGATGGCAATGATGTGCTGGCCGTGCACGATCTGGCTCAGCAACTGGTTCAAGCTGTGCGCTTGGGCGGTGGCCCGCGCTTGTTGCACGCCATGACCTACCGCATCAAAGGCCATGTCTCGGTGGATTTGGCCGCCTACCGCGACCCCGCCGAATTGGCCGCCGCCTTGCAAAACGACCCCTTGGCCAATGCCCGCGCCCGTTACCTGTCCATGGGTGGTGACAGCGCCGCCTTGGACGCGATGGACGCTGCAGCGCATGCTGAAGTGGCACAGGCCATGCAAACCGCCGATGCCGCCGCCTGGCCCGACCCCGCCGGTGCGTTCACAGACATCCAAACCACAGGAGAAGGCCAGTGGTACTGAACACCTTGCCCCAATGGAGTTACAGCGAAGCGGCCGTGCAGGCCTTGGCGCTGGAAATGCAGGCCGACCCCCGTGTGGTGGTGGTCGGAGAAGACGTCGGTCGCGGCGGCATTTTTGGCCAATACAAAGGCTTGCAAGCCCAATTTGGCACGCAGCGGGTGATCGACACCCCCATCAGCGAAGCGGCCATCATGGGCGGCGGCGTGGGCATGGCCTTGGCCGGTTTACGCCCCGTGGTCGAGATGCGGGTGGTCGACTTTGCCCTGTGCGCCATGGACGAAATCGTCAACCAAGCGGCCAAAAACCGCTATATGTTCGGCGGCCAAGGCCGGGTGCCCTTGGTTGCGCGCATGCCCATGGGCATTTGGGACGCATCGGCCGCTCAACACTCGCAGTCGTTGGAGGCTTGGTTTGCCCATTTGCCTGGCTTGGTGGTGGTGTGCCCGGGCACACCCCAAGACAACCACAGCCTGTTGCGCGCGGCACTGCAAAGCGGCGACCCGGTCATTTATATGGAGCACAAAACCCTTTGGGGCCAAACCGGTCCGGTGAACGTGAACCTGAGCATGCCTTTGGGCAAAGCGGCCATTCGCCGTGCTGGTGAACATGTCACCATGGTGAGTTGGAGCCGCCAACTGCTGGCCTGCGAGGCGGCGTGCCAAAGCTTGGCTGCACAAGACATTTCGGTGGAATTGATCGACCTGCGCACCCTGTGGCCCTGGGACCGCGAAACGGTGCAGAATTCCTGCGCCAAAACCGGCCATTTGATGGTGGTGCACGAAGCGGTGCAAGCGGCAGGATTTGGGGCTGAAGTTGCCGCCACCGTGGCCGAACAACTGGGTGTGCGTGTCAAGCGCCTAGGCGCGCCACGCATCCCGGTGGGTTATTCACCCGGCTTGGAAGCGGTGTCGCGCATTGGCCCAGAAGTCATCAAAGCAGCGGTTCAGCAACTGCTGGCACCGCGCCAGCGGGTTTCAACAGCAGCTGGTTGACTGTCCTTGAACACTGAGCCACTTTGACGGGGATTTGCATCCAAAACTGAGCCACTTAATTGGCCTATTCTGCTCATTTTTTGAGCAATGGTGCCCTGAAATGCCAGAGTCCAGGTTGCGGAGCCAATTTAATAAAAAGCCCCATGCAGAAATGCTTGGGGTTTTTTCTTTTCTCGTTCGAAGTTGGGCCACAGCTTATAAGGGTACCTACCGAGCCCGAGTTGAATCAGTTGACTTGATGACCGGTGCTAAAGCGATGTACTCATCCCTGATGAAATGATCAAGCTCTGTTGGCGACAACAACATGCTTTCCGCACCAAGGTTTTGCAGTCTTTCTCGCATCTCCTGGGTTTGTAGAGAGCGAGCGATCTCATGGTTAAGCTTTGAGAGAATATCTGCTGGCGTTTTTGATGGTGCCAAAAGGGCAATCCAGAAATTGAATTCAGCCGCTGGTAACCCTGCTTCCCCAACAGTTGGCACATCATTCAGAGCTGTTGACCTGGCTTTCGAAGAAACAGCTAATGCCTTAAGCTTTCCACCACGTATTGCAGGAATCGCCGCAGTGATGGGAAGAAATCCGAATTGCGTTCTACCGCCAATGATTTCTGTAACCATGTCGGGCGCACCTTTGAGCGGAACGTGAAGCGCATCAATGCCAGCAGCTGCCAAAAACTTTTCAGCACTCACATGCGAAGCACTGCCAATTCCACCAGATGCATAGTTGAGTGCACCAGGTTTGGCTTTAGCAAGAGCCACCAAATCCTTTAAATTATTCACACCTAATTCAGATGCAACCACCAAAACACTTGGCAAACTCGCCAACGGAATGACCCCACGAAAATCTTTCAGCGTGTCGTACGTTAGGTTTCCATATAAAAGCGCGTTCACCACATGACCAGCTGACACAACAATCAAGGTATAACCATCTGGAACGGCCTTCGCAACTTGACCCGTGGCAATGACGCCCCCAGCTCCTGGACGATTTTCTATGGTGACTGTTTGCTGCCAAGTTGCAGAAAGTCTCTCACTAACAGTTCTTGCAAGAACATCACTTGCGCTGCCAGGTGTAAACGGAACGATAAGCCGAATGGGTTTCGTTGGATAAGCAGTTGTTTGCGAAAAGGCCAAATTGCTGATAGCCATCAACAGTGATGCCAAGAGCACCTTGGTCATGGTGTGATTACGCATTGGCGTTATTGGCGCGTAGATAGGCCAAGTGAGGGTATTTTTCAGTCAATAAAGAACCTTGGTAAAAGGTCTTTTTGAATGCGGGATGCTTTTGCATCCAATCAAACCAATTGGCCACTGCAGGTTTATCAGACCACGACGCATTAAGGTTGATGTCGTTCATACGAACAATCACCGGCATGATGGCAATGTCGGCAAGGGTTAATTCATTGCCCATCAGCCATGGCCCACCACTCTCGCGTATCCAATCATTCATTCGAACGACCGCTCTGTTGAGACGATCCATTGCTTCGTCCATTTCTTTTTTTGGAAAGCCGGTACGACCCATGGTGAGAAGGAATTCTTTACGCAATGGTTTGGAGTTGGCCAAAGCCACGAACTCTTCCTCACTCATCGTTTTGAAGTGAGGAAGAAAAGCAAGGTTATAGGATGGAATACGAATGGCCGGCGTTGGAATTTCATCAATGTAGCGCATCATCCATCTCATCTTTGCCTTCTGCACTGGATCAGTAGGCGTAAAGCAGCATTGCAAATTTTTAACCTCATCCAAGTACTCCACAATCACTGATGAGTCCAGCACGGGTCTACCGTCATGCATCAATGCAGGAACAACGCCGTTTGGATTGATTGCTAAATAATCAGGTTTGAGTTGGTCGCCTGAAAACAGATCAAGTTTGACCTCCTCAAATGGAACATCTTTTGCATTTAAGACAAAACGAACACGTTGGCTGCAGGTTGATTGCGGCGCGTTGTAGAGGATGAATTCTTGCATCAGTTGATCGTCTTGGAAGTAGCACTTCGTGTCAAGAGAACCAACCCCTTGCAGTAGCGTCTTCGCTCGGTGTTAATTTGCAACTCCATTGGTTCACTTAAGTATTTAATTTAGCAAGGCAATTTCATCGAACTAAAAATCCAATGAATGCCAGCCAAATACCAAGCGGCAAGAATGAAAGACTCAATCTTGGCCAGGGTTTGCGATTGAGAATTCAGCAGCGATCTTGCAGGCAAAGTGGCGATCGAGACCAATTGTTCTTGGGTTGATCACCACACTGCGATGGAGATCAAAAGAAAGTTGCGAAAAATGCGATGTTTCACAGGGCTCCTGAATGGGCAAATGCTGGCGCAACCGTCAAGGCTGTTGTACCTTGCGTGCCAATTACAAGCTGAATTTTCTCAAGGTATGTTGTCACATCTGGCACTGGGGAAATCCCGTGCTGCATGTACACCTGGCCCACGCCTTGGGCCATGTGGGTCATCACAGCTTCGAATACTCTGCACGCAAAATTTTGGCGCCCTCCACCATGGCCTTGAGCTTTCCATGTGCCACTTCCCTGGGCAGGTATTTCATGCCGCAATCGGGCGCCAAGATCACCTGCTCCGGCTTGATGAAAGCCAAGGCGCGTTTGATGCGCGAAGCCACCACCACCGGGGACTCAATGGCCATGTCGCTCAAGTCCAAACAACCCACCATGATTTGCTTGTCGCCCAGGGTTTTCAGCACCGCGCAATCCAGCCCTGACTGCGCCGTTTCAATCGAGACCTGGCTGCAAGTGCATTGGGCAAATTCGGGCAAGAAACTATAACCCTCTGGTCGCGCATGGATCACGGCAGCGTAGCCAAAACAAATATGAACCGCCGTGGTGCCCGTCACCCCCTGCAAGGCGCGGTTCAAAGCTTGGATGCCGTATTGGCGTGCCTTTTCAGGGCGCGCTTGCATATAAGGCTCATCGACTTGAACCACGTCGGCACCGTTGGCAAACAGCTCCAATATTTCCTCGTTCAAGGCCACAGCGTAGTCCATGGCCGCTTCCTCTTCGGTGGCATAGAAGTCGTTTTGCGCTTGTTGCAGCATGGTGAAGGGGCCAGGCACCGTGATCTTGACCTGGCGTTTTGTATGCGCCTTTAGAAAAAGCAAATCCTCTAACTCGATGGGGCGTGCGCGCCTGATCTTGCCCACAATGCGTGGCACGGGATTGGGGTGCCCAGAGCGGTCCAAGCCCACGCCAGGGTTGTCAATGTCGATGCCCTCTAAAGCGGTGGCGATTCGGTTGGAATAGCTCTCACGGCGAATTTCACCATCCGTGATGATGTCCAAACCGGCATCTTCTTGAGCGCGAATGGCCAACAAGGTGGCATCTTCCATGGCTTGCTGCAAATGCGGTTCTGCCACGCGCCACAGTTCTTTGGCACGCACACGCGGCGGGAATCGGCTGGCAAGTTTTTCACGGTCAATGAGCCAATCGGGTTGGGGATAGCTGCCAACAATGGTGGTGGGGAAAAGCATGGTGTCTCCTGATGTTCTAAATGCGATGCTGAAAACAAAGACTCACGCTAGTGTCGCCCAAGGCATGAGATTGGCGTTGAGGCCCCAGTAAAAACTCTTTTGCAGGGTGTACTCCAAGATGCCTTGGAGGCCTTTTTCACGGCCTATACTGCTTGTTTTAACGCCATCAAATGGGTGCTGATGGCAAACACCTTGTAGGTATTGACCCAAACCGTTCCGGTATGCATCGCACTGCCCTTTGAACATCCTCAGACATAGTTAACAGTTTATACCGGACACATTCTTTACAGTTTTTTGGCATAGGAGGGAGCTGCTATGCCGTGGAAGGAGTGTCACAAGATGGATGAAAGAGTGCGTTTTGTCTCCCTTCACCTTGAGGGGGAGAACGCAAGCTAAATGCCTTGCGTTGAGTACCATTTAAACTGACTTATCGTTGAAGTTGACTAGGGTAAACGCGACATTGGGTTCGATTTGCAAACTCTGCAAATCAATATATCTTAGAAAGCAACACTTAAGTTGAATGGTCTGTTAGCGACAACACTTATTGAGTTTCCAACATGACAAATGCAGCAGTCACGCCTTCTCCCAAAACCATCATTCTGGTGGGACTGGTGGGTTGTTTTTTGACATCCATGGCCGGTGTAACCGCAATCATGTTGTTCAAAGTCTGGGCTGTTTCTGGTGGTTGGTGGGAATGGTTTATCAGGCTCGCGATTGGTTATCCATGCGCATGTTTGGTGGTGGTTGGGGTGTTTCCCATCTTGGTGCCTTGGCTGACGCGGCGATTAGAAACTGCCGAGTCATGATGCCACCTGCGAGGTGTCGATCGCATATCAAGGCCTGTGGACACGTTGTTTGAAAAGCTGAGCAAAGAGTTCGCCGCCCTCAGCCGGGTACTGGCTGGGGTGCGGCATTTGGCAGCATGACGTTGGCTTCATGGCCAAGTGTGAAGCGATTTTTAGCTTGTGCAAGATCTTGCAGTGCCCAAGGAAAATTGAAAAATACCGTCAGCTACTTTTGAAGTGAAGCCAACGCTGAACCATGAAGATTGCTTAACAGTGCTTCCAACATTCGCCCATGTGTAGGAGTTGCTGGACCTCGCCCAAATACTTCCTGCATTGGGAAAGTTGGAGTAGCTGGAGTTAGGGGTGCAGGGTATTGAACCAGCCCATAAGCCGTCAACTTGTACATAAGAAGCGCTTGTGGGCCTGACCCATGGAACATAAAGGTCTGCTGCTGGATTTGTCGATGTGCTGTAGGCTTGTAGGGTTGTGATGTCAGCTCTTGACGGCAAAACAAAATAAGTTCGAAGGTAGTTTTCAGTGGTGCTGTCCACACTGGTCAGGCCGGCTCTCATGATTGTTTCAGTTTTGGTTGGTCCAAACAGTTGTGTGCTCGCAAATGCTTTTTGAGCTGGTAGAACTGTTTTGGGTATGCCGCTGGAATTACAGTTCAAGCAGTTATTTCCGGTCATTGCTTTCACGACCAACTTGGTATATCCGCTGGACATCAGTTTGTAAATGTCACTGGTTTCCAACACCTCAAAAAACTGACAGCTGGTTTGACTTGCCGAATAAGAGTTACTGCAAGTTTGATTGGCGGGTTTATAGAGTGTGAAATCTACGGGCGTACTGGAAGAATAAATATCTTCCAACTTAAGAATGCTAACCAGCAATCGGTCAGGTGAAACACTGGCGGTGTAATTGTTCAAGTATGTGTTGAACTTACGGTTGAAATAAAGGGTGTAGTCACCTTTGCTCGAGCCTGAGTTCCTGAGCTCCAGTTCATGCCGCAACTCTAAATTTAGATTGATGCGCAGTTCATCACCAACCATCCGCCAGTCCGGCGTGCTGTTGGTGGAAACGTCCTTGAGCTTGAGCAGTGCTTGCGTGACACCACCTAAACTGGATTCCACTTCGACACGAGCGATCCACGCATTCGTCATTGGCTCGATGGCAACTTTGTTGATCGATTTCACGCTGATCGTTCCTAGTCCAGAACGTGCTTCATTGATCAAGTAAGTTGCAAACTCTGTGGGTGTTCTTCCTTGGTCATATTCAAAGGCCATCTTGGCAGCAAGTTCAGCAGCAGTGCCCGAATTCACCAATCGAATGATTTCTTTGATGGCCGTTTCAAACGATTGCCCTTGGTTCAAAGATACGGTTTTTCCAGCCACCTTGGTCGCTGTTTCGCTGACGGCGGTGTCTTTACTTTTCGAGTATTCAACGGTGACAGTGACCAATTCACCATTGGATGCAGGAATATAAATTTTGAATTCAGAGGCTGACGCGGCAAACTTCATGGTGGCCAGCACCTTGTCAAAGTTGTCAGAAGAGTTGCCCGCTCTAAAACTACCTGTCAGCGGGTCAGAGATGGTGACATTGCCGCCAGCCGTTGCCAAAACTTGGGTCACCACACCCTTGACCACATCGATGGCCGTATTTGCCTGGGTTTTTGCGTTGGGAACCAAGGCCGCTTGCTCGGGGCGTGAAATCATTTCTGATGCGCTGATGTTTACGACAGCAGCGTATTTCTGGGCCATCATTTCGGAAATCGGGGTGATGTTGATGGTTTGGTTGGTTGCTTCTGGAACAACCGCATGAACTTTGGTGGTTCCCAAAGTCGCTTGGATCAAGAAAGGTGCTGTTTTGGCTGAGTAAAGCGGGCAACTGTAAGAGCCAGAAGCGTCGGTTTTGGATGCGCAAACTTCTGTGGTGCCCGATGCATCCACCACAACCACGGTTGCGCCTTCAAGCGCAGCACCTGTTGCAGCGGTGCCTGAGATGGTGAGGTTTGCCGAAGCCAAAGGGCCAGAACTGCTGCCACCGCCTCCACAAGCGGTTAAAAAAATAGTCAAGGCAGCAGAAGTCAGCAATAAACGCATGAGGGTCTCCAAACGGTCATCCAGGATCGAAATTAATAAATATATCAATCATGATACACATCCAGCAATGCTTGTCTATGACAATCCTGTTTTTAAGTCGAACAAAAATACAATCACTCAAAAAATGAGTCATAAATTACCCATAAATATGGGCTTTTGCCAGTGTGGGCTTGACACAGCGCGACCCAGCAAAATTTGTAATTGCGCAATTGGGGTGACTGAACGTGTGAATACAAGTCGACCCTCAGCATCACCCAATTGATTGGAAGTGGTTATTGCCACTTAACAACATTGGCTTGGCTCATTGCTCAAAGCCAGAGACTGCCGCAGACCCATTCTTGGCTATGGGTCTTACTGAGGGAGGGCGCGGTTATCTGCTGGCCAACTTTGACTCAACATGTTTTGCAAACCGATTCAAGATGGCTATGTCTG
>Ga0214917_10006533_pt1 | contig 12063 bp, 11 predicted proteins | sample LL_1208_BB_MetaG_FD_177983 | JGI IMG/M metagenome (GOLD analysis project Ga0214917, IMG submission 177983) | Freshwater microbial communities from Lake Lanier, Atlanta, Georgia, United States - LL_1208_BB | ecosystem: Environmental > Aquatic > Freshwater > Lake | place: USA: Georgia | collected...
TCATCGCACAATGCACAGGTTTGTCTTCCACCACCGCCTCCTCCAGATCCACCTTGGCCTCCGGTGCCATCTCCACCGTTAGGTGCTTGTGCGCCAGGGCTCCAAAATCCACCTGTTACCACGCCAGGTATTCCTTGAGCACCAAGCGCTCCTGCTACCCCTGCGATTCCTGCAGTGCCTGCCGTTCCGTCTCCGCCCGGGTCGCCTTGTGCGCCGGGTTGACCTACCGTATTATTTGTACCTGCGGAAGCGCTTCCTCCACCGGCTGATCCTGCTACGGCGGAAGTACATCCTCCACAATTAAACCCTCCTCCTTTTCCGCCTGCTCCACCGCCGCCGCCATTTCTTCCGGTTCCTGTTGTTCCTGGGTTATTATTGGAGGTACTATTATTGGATGCTCCTCCGGAAACCCCCGCACCGCCCTGTCCTCCTTGACCGCCATTACCGCCAGGAGCCGATTCTGAACCAAAACAGCATGTGTAGTTTCCATTACAGCTTCCAGAAGATCCTTGTGACCCATTGCCTCCATTTACACCATTGGCACCCACCGTTCCGTTAAATCCAGCGCTTGCATTACCAGCAATGATTTGGCAACGCACAAAATCATACGAAGAACAACTGTCTAAATAAACGCCATAGACCGTAACACCATAAGGCAGCGCTTGCGTTGCTGAAGGAGCATTCGCGGTTTGAATCGTAAGGTCTTGAAACCTGAATCCGGATCTACTAACCAATTCAAGCGCTGAAATTCTCGGAGCATTGTTAGGACCCGTAGGGTTTGTACCGTTTCGAAGAAGGGTTGTAGCACCGGCGAGACTTGTTTTCGTCCATGCCAAAGAGTCGATAAACCCTCCTTCAACGGTAATGTTCTGCCCGTTCAAGGTTAAAGCGGAATTCAAAGCATACGTTCCCGTAGCCATGCGAATATAACTTCCGGAAGGGGCTGTGTTAAAGGCTGTTGTGATATCCATGGGGTCGTTCATGCTCCCAAGCCCTGTGGGTAACCCATTTGGCGTTACATAGATAAAATTGCATTGAGCGATTAACCCTTGTGTCAAACAAAGAACACAGGCGAATAACGTAATTTTAGCTTTCATAGAGATTGTTTTTTGGAGGCTAACTTAGTTATTTTCAAGCGCTAAACCAAGCCTTTTTTAATATTACAGCATTTGTTAATCTTCTCTAAAACTTAACGTAACCTTGTCGTTGATTTCGCTTTATTCAATAACTTCATTTACCTACTCCTAGTGATTTATGCTGTGAAACTCATTAATTGTTATAAACCATGAAACAGATTCTCACAAAATGGGATAAATTCAAACTCGGTAGAAAGCTGCATTATCTCCAAAAAAGATTGCACCGTGCAACGGAAAATGGCTACCAAGAAAAAGCAGAAACCTACCAGCGTTACCTTCGGGAGGTTCAAGAGAAACTAAAGCACATTAAGGAATAGTTTCCGGATTGATGATGTTCAACCATGCGTCCACGGATTGGGCGTTTGATACGTGGAATGCACCGGATTGTGTTCTACGTAGGGCAATTAACGTCGCTCCAGACGCTAGACGTTTTCCGAATTCCTGAGCAATTGACCGAATATACGTCCCTTTTGAACAACGAATTTCAAACGTTACTTCTGGAAAGCGGTCGATGTTTACATCAAACTGTTCAATCGTAATCTGATGTGCTTTTATTTCAACCTCTTTGCCTTCACGCGCCAACAAATAAGCCCGTTTACCTGCAACTTGTTTAGCGGAGTACATTGGTGCTGTTTGTTCCTGAACCCCAAGAAATCCTTTCGCTACAGCGCTTATTTTTTCTCCTGTAATATGTTCCACCGGAAATAGTTCATTATAGTCGGTTTCCAGATCAAACGAGGGCGTGGTTTTTCCGAGCAGCAAGGTGCCGGTGTAGGTCTTTACTTCCGCCATGTAGGTTTCTACGTTTTTTGTGCGCTTTCCTGTACAAATGATTAAAAGACCGGTGGCCAAGGGGTCAAGGGTTCCCGCGTGCCCTACTTTTATTTTTTTTACCTTCAGTGTGCGCTTTAAATTCCATCGAATTTTGTTGACCACGTCAAAGGAGGTCCACCCATAGGGTTTGTCTACTAAAAGCACCTCCCCTTCCAGAAAATTCATGGATGCGAAGCTTGCGAAGTTTTTTGGGGCTCCACGTGCTTTTTTGGGTTCGATTCTTGGTTGATGAAATACAACAACAAGAGCACGCCAACTACAATTCGGTAATATCCCCAAACCTTGAATCCGTATTTTTGAAGAACCCCAATAAACGCTTTTACCGCTAAGAAGGCGACTAAAAACGAAGCAACATTCCCCAGCAGGAAGACCAAGGTATTTTGTTGCGAACTGAGCACCATGTCAATGCCTTTCATTTCTTCTCCGTTAACCTTCCAATCTTTTACGAAAACGGAATAAAGGGTGACCGCAGCCATGGTAGGAACCGCCAAGAAGAAACTAAATTCAGCGGCTGTTTTTCGGTTCAAGCCCTGTTGTAGCCCTCCAATAATGGACGCCGCCGATCGGCTAACCCCGGGCATCATGGCCAAACATTGCCAAAAACCAACCGTGAGTCCTTGACGTAACGAGACTTCACGGTCTTGGATGTGGGTTTGTTTTGAAAAAATACGGTCTATAAACAGCAAGAAAATTCCCCCGACGATTAACACGGCTGCAATAACTAACGGTTTTTCAAATACCGCTTCAATTTTGTCGTCGAACAATTTTCCTAACACCAGCGCCGGTACCACAGCAATTGCTAACACTTTATAGAACGACCATGAAACATTGATCAGAAACCGTTTCCAATAAGCTACAACAACCGCGAGAATTGCCCCGAACTGAATGGAAACCGTAACCATTTTAACGTACTCCGACGAGGGAATACCCAACAATTGTTCGGTAAAAAGCAAATGGGCTGTGCTCGATACGGGCAGAAACTCGGTTAAGCCTTCCACAAGGGCGAGGATCAAGGCCTCAAGTACCGTCATCTATTTTTTACGTTTTTGATCTTTAACGATCTCCTTTTTAGGCTCTTCCGCCCGGGTTTCTTGAATTTCGGATGCAGCCTTGGGTTTTTTCATGATTGCAAAGAAAATCACCCCATAGCCCAATAAAATGAAAAATGGGGCCAGGGTAATGCGTATTGGGCTAAACAAGGCGTCTTCATTGAATACATTCGGGTCGTCCGAACCTCCTCCAATCATTAAAATGTAACCCAATACATTGATGCCTAATCCAATGAGTAAAATCCTGTAATTTTTAGCATCAAAACCAAAGTGCTTTATCTTGTTCATTCTTAGTACAATTTATCCAATTTCAATCGCAAATATTTGTTGAGGGCAAACCACGTGGATACGAAAGTAATGAAAACCCCTATAATTAACAATGATAGGGAAAGGATAATCAGATTGAGCCAAGAAAAAGTGATTTCAATGGTTTCTAACAAATTGTTCAATGCATAAAATACGGTTACCAAAAGAAACAGGGCGATTGCAGCGGCAAGCATTCCGTTACCTAAGGACTGAATCAAAAACGGGCGTCGAATGAATCCGCCGGTTGCCCCCACCAGTTGCATTGTTTTAATGGTAAACCTTCGCGAGTATAACGCCATACGTATCGTGTTATTAATCATGGCTACCGCGATGATAATTAGCAATAAGGCCACAGAAAGGAAAACCAGCGCAAATTGCTTAAATCCTAAATTAATCTGTTCAACGGAAGCGCTGTCGTAACTAACCTCATCAATGCTCTCTGGAAACGTTTTGAGCAATTTATTCTGAATTTTCTTCAACCCATTTTTGGTAGCATAGGCTTCTGACGGATTAAAGCACAACGAAGGGGGCAACGGATTCTCTTCTCCAAAAAGAGCTTGTATATCTTCGGCTTCGTCTCCCGTAAACTCCTCGATAGCGCGTTCCGAAGAGACAAACCAAACTTTTTTAATCTCTTTCCACGCACTGATCTGATTTTCCATTTGCTTGATGTCCGCATCGTTAACTTCCGACTTAAAAAACACATCGCATTGAATGTTTTCTTTCGCCTGTTTTTGTATCGAGCTTAAGGCCATGGACCCGCTTAATACAATTCCAATTAAAAATAACACCAGGGATATTCCAACTACCGTTGACACGTAACTATTCCGTATTCCGCGCTTGGTATATTTTTCTAACGATTCAGCCATGCTACGAAAGTAAAAAAATCCTCCATGTTGGAGCCGATAACCCGCCAGGATTAATTCACGATGCAATGTGTATAGTGCAATCTACCGGTTGGGCTCTAACCAGTCCCCGTTCGATTTAATCACGTCAATGAGGGCTTCCACGGCCTCTTCGGTATTCACGTTCTTGCGCACCACCTGCTTCTCCTTGTACAACGTAATTTTACCAGGTCCAGAGCCCACATATCCGTAATCGGCATCGGCCATTTCGCCGGGGCCATTGACAATACATCCCATAATTCCAATTTTCAAACCCTTCAAATGGCTCGTTCGTTCCCGAATTTTTGCGGTAGTTTCCTGCAAATCAAACAAGGTTCTTCCACAACTTGGACACGATATATATTCGGTTTTTGAAATGCGCAATCGCGTCGCCTGAAGCACCCCGAAGGACGCCGTATTAATCTCTGTTTTAGCTTGATTTGGCGCTTGTATCCAAAGGCCTTCTCCCAAGCCGTCCACGAATAAAGCGCCAGCATACACCCCTACCTCGAGTTGAAACCGCTCTAACTCTTCGGTGTCTGAGGTTAATTTTAGTATAACGGGGTTCAGCCTCTCCCGCGATTTTAAGAGCATAAATGCCCAACGAAACCATTGTACACGATTATCATGCCTTGCGCTTAACACCAGAACGTCTTGCTCGCGTAAAAGGTGCCAGAGGCTTTCCAACTCCGCGGCGTCCGTTTCACAAAAACACGTTTGGTCGTTCGGGAAATTCGCTCGATCGTTCAATGCAATCACTGGAAAGGTAGTGGAGGATGGCTCGTTAGTGGGAGTCCAAGAGCTCCCATGCACTAACACCCGCAGGGTTCCCGGAAGTTCAAAATCCAAGGTTTGGTGGCCGATATACACAAAATCCGCAGCGGCTTCCTGAATGTGCCATTTATCCAGAACCGGGGAATAAACATAACCGCAAGCGTATAAATTCGCTGGGGTAATTGCCTCTTTGTTCGAAAAATCCGCTACTACCCCAGGAACTTGTCCTCCTCCAAGCACCCCGATTTCGCGGGAAAGTCGCCGCTCAAAAGCGCGAGGATTGTAAGGCAATTCTTGCGGGATAAACGGGAGGGGGAAAATTCGTTGTTGATGGGTGATTTCCACCAGTTTCTGCGCCACAGGAATTTCGTATTCGGGCGCTTCCGTTAAGGAAACCCGCACCGTATCCCCCAAGCCATCCACTAACAAGGACCCTATACCCACCGCGGATTTTATGCGCCCATCTTCACCATCTCCAGCCTCGGTAACGCCTAAATGCAAGGGATAGTTCCGCCCTCTTTGCAGCATTTCTGCGGCCAATAAACGGTAGGCTTGCACCATGACCAAGGTGTTGCTGGCTTTCATGGAAATCACTAGATTAAAATACCCGTTTTTCTCACACACCTCAATAAATTCATAGGCGGATGCGACCATGCCTTCTGGCGTATCGCCATAACGGCTTAAAATTCTGTCCGAAAGAGACCCGTGATTCGTTCCAATACGCATCGCTCTCCCTAGCGACTTACACAACAACACCAAGGGCGTAAACTTTTCTTCAATGCGCAACAACTCCTCATGATAACTTTCATCGGTGTATTCGAGTTCTTCAAACTTTTTTTTGTCGGCATAGTTCCCGGGATTTACCCGCACTTTTTCCACATGAAGCGCCGCAATTTCTGCTGCATTGGGCGTAAAATGAATGTCGGCCACCAAGGGTTGTGTATACCCTTTTGCTAACAACGCCGCTTTGATGTCTTTCAGGTTCTCTGCTTCTTTTTTGCTCGGTGCCGTTAACCGTACCAATTCGCACCCCGCTTCTAACATACGAACCGACTCTTCGACGGAGGCTTCGGTATCCATGGTGTCGGCCGTGGTCATGGATTGTACACGAATGGGATGATCGGCACCTAAGACCAAAGACCCTATTCGAACCTCCAGGGTTTGAAGGCGTTGCTGTTGGTAGGGGTTGTTACAATATTGCATAGCTTAAAAACACGGGATGAATTAGGATTGTTTAGCATTGTAAGCCCTGTTGCTCGATTAAGTGCATAATATGTGTTTTTAATTCCACATAATCTGTTTCGGCCCGATGATCGTTTCGAAATACAACGTTCGCTTGGTTTTTGTAGGGTTCAATGTAGTTCTGGTAACACGGCAAAACATGATTGTTCCACTGATATATAATGTCGTGATGTTTGTAGCCTCGGCTCGTTTGGTCTCGATACATCCGGCGATCCAGTTGGGTGTTGAAATCCACATCCACAAAAATGCTGAAATTTACAAGGTTGCGCACCTCAGGGTAATGAAACAAAAATAGTCCTTCTACTAAGATCACTTCTGCCGGGTTAAGCGTAAGTAAGCTGTTTTTTTCGGGAACCGTGTTGAAAAAATACTCCTTAACCTCCACCGATTTTCCCGAATACAATTGCTTTAAATCCCGCGTCAGCTGCGCCTCATCCAAGGCCGTTGGCAGGTCGAAATTCACCACTCCGTTAGCGTCTCGAACTTGCTGCTCAATGGGATGATAATAATTGTCCATGGTAAAAATCACCGGGTTGACGGCAGAAAGATCCTCCTGCAGGCGTTTAATCAACGTCGTTTTACCTGAGCCGCTGCCCCCACAAATTCCAATCACCAATGGCAAGTTATCCTCCATACTTAAGCAAAGATAAGGAATCGCTTTTTGTGCATTTGATTGCGCAGGTTTTAGTTTTTAACTATTCTTGTAGTATAATCCATGACTATGAAAACCGCCGCGCTTTTCCTCAGCTTTTTATGCACCCTTTCTTTATGTGCACAATTAACCCTCAAGGACAAGGCCCCCTTGGAAAATTTAGCGCTACAAGGCGTCGATGACGTCCCACTCACCTTAGCGCAAGCTAAAAAAAGCCTTGGGTTGATTGTTGTATTTAGCTGTAATTCATGTCCCTTCGTGGTGGGTTCCGACGATTTTCCCGGGTGGGAAAAACAATACGATTCTTTGTTTCGCGCGGCCGCAGCCAATGATATTGGGTTCGTTTTAGTAAATTCGAACGAAGGAAAACGTAACCAAGCCGATTCTTTTGAAGCCATGAAATTGCACGCCCAAGAACAGGGCTACGCTATGCCCTATCTTTTGGATAATCGCTCGGAACTTGCGGATGCATTTGGCGCCAAAACCACGCCCCATGTGTACTTTTTTGACCAAGATTTAACCTTAATCTACAGCGGTTCCATCGATAATTCGTGGGACAGATCTCGAAAACAAGACCTCCCCTACTTGTTCCAGGCGATTAAGGCCCATGGAAACCACCAAAAAATTAAGCCCAACACCACGGACCCAAAGGGTTGTGGAATAAAACGCGTTACACCACCTGCTAAACATTAAGCCCTATGAAAGCCCCGTTCATCCTTACAACTTTTTTATTTTTTGCCTTCTTCGGTTATGCTCAACGGCAAGGTTCCGGCGGCAGCGGCCACTATTTTCCTCAACAAGGTTGGAATGCTGTTCCTTTGGTGGGCTTCCCAACACCGGATATCCCCTCCTTGAAGGCAGAGGACCGAATCTTGGACTCACTCGGAGATCATCCTTGGCGTTTTGGATTCAATCACGCTACTTCGCTCAATTGCAATTCCCACGGCGTTTGGATTCCTCTGAAAAACAAAGGAACCTTGTGGTTGCTTCGCATTCAAAGCCCAGGAGCCCTATCGCTGAATTTAACCTTTGACCATACGGAAATTCCTGAGGGCAACGAATTGTATGTGTACAATCCTGAGAAGTCGTTCATTTTAGGCAAATTCACCGCAGCACACCTGTACCAGCAACAACTTGGTACGGAATTGATTCCAGGGGATGAAATCATTCTCGAGTACTTTGTTCCTGAAGGAAACCCGAGAGGGTTCTTGCAACTAAGCACGGTAACGCACGGGTACCGAACCCCTAAAGAGTTTATGCAGAAAGCCTTTGGCAGCTCCGGAAATTGTAATTTTAATGTGAATTGTCCTCAAGGGGCGGCATGGCAGCAGGAACGCAACGGGGTTGTAATGCTGGTATCCGGTAGCAACGGATTTTGTTCGGGATCCTTAATTAACAACACGTTGAACAACGGAAAGCCGTATGTGCTTACCGCAAACCACTGCTACAGTAACCCCGCAAGCTGGATTTTTCGCTTCAATTGGCAAAGCCCAACCTGTGCAAATCCACCCGCAGAACCGAGTTTTCAGTCCTTAAGCGGTGCCGTATTGCGCGCGCGCGCTAGCGCCTCCGACTTTTGCTTGGTCGAAATTACCGGGGGATTACAAGGGAACACTGTTCCTGCAGCCATTGCCCCCTACTTTAACGGTTGGGATAATTCAGGAAATACGCCCAGTTCCGCGGTGGGAATTCATCATCCTGCCGGCGACATCAAAAAAGTTTCCCGCGAAAACGACCCCCTTATTTCAACCACCTTTGGATCCTGCCCGGCTAACTCGCATTGGGGGGTAACCGGTTGGGACGAGGGCGTTACCGAAGGAGGCTCTTCCGGATCGCCGTTGTTCGACCAAAACCATCGCATTGTGGGTCAATTGCATGGTGGGGCCTCAGCCTGTGGGGCAGCCTCCCTTTCCGACGAATACGGAAAAATGAGCTACTCCTGGAACCCTCAGAACAGCGACAGCACCAACCAACTGAAATACTGGTTGGATCCACATCAATCCAACGCCTCCTTTGTGAACGGCTATGATCCTACGGGAGGTGTTCCGGTCCAAGTAGATCCGGCGGTTGCCGCCGTTGGGGGCGTGAGCGGAACCTTTTGCAGCGATACGGTTACTCCAACCGTTACCCTTGCCAACGGGGGCGCAGTAACGCTGACTTCTGCCACGCTTACCTATGGTTTTGATGGAAACAACAACCTAAGCTACAATTGGTCCGGAAGCCTAGCTCAATGGCAATCGACCACCGTAACCTTACCCCCTGCAGCCCTAAGCAATGGGGCTCACACGTTTCAGGTAAGCGTTACCAACCCGAATACGGGTGTGGACGAAAACAACCTGAACAATACCCAATCGGGAGCCTTTTACACCGTGCTGAACGGACAATCCGTAGCCCTTGCCCTAACCCTAGATTGTTATGGGTCTGAGACCTCTTGGGAGCTTTTAACCGCTGCTGGGTTAACACTCTATTCCGGAAACGGGTATTCGGACAACACTCCCGGGCTCCTTACGGAAACGTGGTGCTTGGATGCCGGATGTTATCAGTACATTATACACGATTCGTACGGCGATGGAATTTATGGCCTCCCTTGGTGTCAGAGCAGCGGAAGTGTGCTCATTTCTTCCATGGGCAACCCGCTGGCTTCAATCGATACCGCAAATGCCAATTTTGGGAATCAAGCTACCCTAACGTTTTGCATCACCAATGCGTTGAACGCGGTGGAAGCAACGAACTATATGGTACACCCGAATCCTGCTACACACGAGGTAGTCTGGTCATCTTCCTTGCCGGTGCTTTCGTATGAACTGGTGGATCTTCAAGGAAAAACCATTGCCGCTGCTGCCGTTCAGGCATTGACCGAATTCAGTATTTCGTTGGAAGGAATAAATTCCGGCATGTATGTCGTGCGCTGCGCTTTGGAGAACGGTCGTAGGGTGCAGTTACGCATAGTAAAAAACTAAGCGCTTTGGCCGGGATTTACATTCATATCCCGTTCTGTAGGAAAAAATGCACCTATTGTGATTTTCACTTCTCCACGACCTTTTCGTCGTATCGAACGGCGCTAATAATCCAACTTCGTCAAGAATTTCAGACCCGAATTCACGAAATAACGGCTCCGATAGCAAGCCTATATTTCGGTGGGGGAACTCCCAGCTTATTAAGCCCGGAAGAATTGGGCTCCTTGCTGGAAGATCCAAAACAATACATAGGAAACCAAGCGGTAGAAATCACCTTGGAGGTGAATCCGGAAGACCTGACCGAAACCAACCTGGCCGCATGGCAAGCGCTTGGAATCAATCGCCTGAGCATTGGGGTGCAAACGATGAATAATGAGCTCCTGGCCTGGATGAACCGCAACCACCGCGCAGCAGACACTTGCAAGGGACTCAATCTACTGCAACAGGATGCTTTTTCGGTTTCGGTGGATTTTATCTTTGGCGTGCCCCAACAAACGGAAGCAGATCTAACGGCCATGTTGACGCTGGTGGATGAATACCCGATCGCGCATGTTTCGGCCTATGCGCTTACGCAAGAACCGCAAACCTTATTGCATCACCGCGTGACAACGGGCAAGGAACCTCAACTCAACGATGAGCAACAGGTGGCGCATTACCATTTCATTGAGCGGGCATTGCGCGCAAGAGGTTTCGAACATTACGAGGTTTCGAACTATGCTAAACCCGGTAAGCGGGCCATTCATAACGGTAATTATTGGAAGGGGAAAGCATATCTCGGCATAGGACCTGGGGCTCATTCGTTTGATGGGAAGACTAAACGCCGGTGGAATGTATCAAACAATGCCCAATACCTAAAACAACAGGATTGGTTTGAGGAGGAAACGCTGAGCGCCGACAACCAATGGAACGAACTATGGCTTACCGGACTCCGCACGCAAGGGGGCGTGCCTATAGCGCGTTTGGAAGCCATGGGCGGGTTGCGCACGAAGGAAGGGCGTATGTTGGAAGCCTTAATCCATCAAGGGAAAATACATGTCCAAGACGCGAGTTATTGCTTGGCAAAAGACCACTGGTTAGCTGCCGACGGGATCAGCATGCAGTTGTTTCGAGCGGGTTTAAAGGATTAATTACATCATATTTGTATATTCGCACATGCGCAACAAACCTGCTTCAATACACCCGATTTGGATGTATAAGCGCAAGATTGTAGCGTGTATAAGCTAGTTAGACTCAATATAGAAAAACATGAAACTGATCACTTTAATAATATTACTTCTAAGCATTGAAAGTTTCACTGCCCAATCATATTTGACAATTGGAGAAGTATTCGATTTCAATATCAATGATGAATTTCATTATACTAAAGAAAATCAACCTTCAAATGGTGAAAGAATAACAGTTATTGATAAGTATTATTCTATTAATTCTGATACTGTGTTTTATACTTTACTTCATGATATTTATAATGTAATTCCTGACTATAGTGTGTCACCACCTGGATCAATTTATGTTTTTGATACAATTATTGATACTATCTTTTATTCGAATTTAAACATGCCAATTTATTATTTGTGGCCTCAAAATGATCCTGAATTTGTATTCTATGATTCAATTAAGGAACTTGACACGAACTTTTGTAATATTGAAATGAATTCCTATTACATTCAGCAATATTCTTTTGAACCAAGTTGGTTCAAAAGATCTTATGGGAGAGGAATAGGAATCACTTTGGACTATTGGCATTATCAAGGTAATGGTGTCTCACAATTTCCAGTTTGGGAAAGAATGATATATTACAAAAAAGATTCGATGAATTGTGGCTCGCCAGATCTCACATCATTAGGTCTTACAAATCTTAATGGACAAGAAGATTTTTTTATTTTCCCAAACCCTTCAGACGGAATAATTTCAATTGATAATATATCTTCTCAAAAGATTAATATTAAAGTATTTAATGCAACTGGCGAATTGAAATACAAAGAACAAAATATAAGTTCAGAAATTGATCTTTCAAATCTATCTAATGGTATTTATATTTTGGAAATAGAAATAAATTCACAATTTTATTTCGAAAGGCTGATCAAAAAATAATACTGAGCCTAACACACGCTTAGCAAAAAAGCCGAGATTTTGGTTGCTAAAAAACGAATAATTGAAAAACTTAAGAACTTGGACCGTAAATAAAACTAATTTTAAAAATCGGCTTCTTCGCCAAGCGCAAAAACGTTA
>Ga0214917_10006534_pt1 | contig 12062 bp, 13 predicted proteins | sample LL_1208_BB_MetaG_FD_177983 | JGI IMG/M metagenome (GOLD analysis project Ga0214917, IMG submission 177983) | Freshwater microbial communities from Lake Lanier, Atlanta, Georgia, United States - LL_1208_BB | ecosystem: Environmental > Aquatic > Freshwater > Lake | place: USA: Georgia | collected...
TCCTACAATCAAGATGTCTTTGCAAATCCAAAGCACAGTTCAAGAACCACTTCGCTTTTGGCATATGTACAACAAAAAACTCATATAATAAACTCTTCAATTAACTCTAACATCTTTTTCCCTTACAGTCATAGTTCTATTCCAAATAGCTGTTACAAACGTGCTTGTCAAGCAACTGGCGTTTGGTCTATGGCGCCAAACATAAATGAAGATTTGGCCAATTTAGTCGGTGATTCTGGTTCAACTCTAAGTGGAGGTCAGCAACAAAGACTTGGTCTTGCTAGGGCATTGGCCAGAAATCCTCTCTTATTGTTACTTGATGAATCCACCAGTGCATTAGATCCTGCATCTGAAACAGCCATTCTCGACAACATTTTTGGCCGCTACCCTAATCTAACGCTTGTCTCAGTTACTCACAGACTAAACACGCTAGACAGATATACTAGAATAATCTATGTCGATTCTGCAACAATAGTTGCGGACGGTGAGCTTGGCTATCTTCTTTCTACGTGCGATAAGTTTAAAGACTTCTATTCAACATCTGGAATATGATTTCTGACTTTCACATTGTTATTGTAACATTTAATCGCGCTGCTTATCTCGAGCAATGCATCAATTCAGTTCTAAGTCAAGTTGGAGTATCAATATTCCTTCATGTTATAGACAACGGGTCGACTGATTGTACTCAGAATCTTCTTAATCAGCATCGTACTTCAAAGCGTCAAACTCAAAGTCAACTACAAGTCCATACTTCCTTTTTGCGGACCAATATTGATCCGCTAGACGCCTTCCTATGCTGTGTTTCCGGTTTTCAAGGAAAAATATTTACTATTCTTGGTGACGATGATTGGTATAGTGGCACATTAACCCTTTTTGCAGTAAAAAATGCTCTTCTTCATGGCACCTATGATTCATGCTTGTTAAATACCCGTCGCATTAACCTTTCCTCTCCTTCATTAATGAAAGTTAATGCTTCAACTAGTGAAATTTCACCGTCTATATCTCCAACAACGAAATTAACTTTTACCTCCAGGCAAATTCTCGAGAAGCAGTGTGATGACTGGAAAGTCAAATTACAGTATGCTTATCCTGCTTCAGTACCGTCCCCTTGTTCGAGTTTTCCTAGAGGGTACCGCTTTCATTCATCTGCTAGTTTTTTTTGTGTTGAGTCTCTTGAATCAATTCCTTTGACACCATTCTCTTTTTTGACAAGGCCATTCGGTGATATCGGGATGATTCAGGTTCTTCTAGATAATCATCAACACGTGCTCTTACCATCACAGTACGTCTATATCGGTGTTCTGCCTACTAGGGAAACAGGCATGATCCAAAACCCGTTTGCCAATACACGTCTAACTTGCTACCTTCGTGCTTCGCTAGACTCTAAAAGGAGCATAAATCTTCCAATTTTCTCTATTATTGCTTCTAATCAGTTTCTTCGCGAATGCACTCGACTGCCGTTCGTTGTTTGTGTAAAGCGTACGGCCTTCTTTTACCTATCTGCTGCCAAGCAAATTGTTTTTTCCGAGCTATCTTTCTTGACTAAGTGTAATTTTATACTTCGGCTCTTTCACTTCTGTTTCACCGATATTCTTGATATCTAATATCGCTATATTCCTTCTTGTGCTGGCTCTAACCACTTTTTCATCTAACCACTTCTTTATGCTTATTTGTTCAAATACTCTGTGTAATCATGGCCTAAGTTTCTACATAATACTCTGGCTAATTTGTTCTGACCAGAAAGCTTCTCATCTTGCTTTTCCGGTGTGACTATGCCCAGTTATATGAAAGCTATGTTCTTTGCGCTCCTAATCGGTGCGTTTTCAATACTCTACAACTTTCTAGCCTTAGGGTTAACACCATATACTCTATCCTACTCTATAAGCTATGTTGTTGCTTTTGTAATTCTTTTCGGGTTAAGTAACTTGCTCATAAATGTCTTTATTCAGAATCCGATACTATTAATTCCTTCACGTTCTGTTCTCCTCTTAGGTATCTCTTATTACTTCTTCTCATTTATGAGGAAGTTAGCCGGTCTTTTTTCTGCCACAAGTCTATACGCACTAAACAATCAATCTGTGATTTCCAAAGACTCTACCTTTTTGTCTAGAATGTTCACTTATATGCTACCTGAGGCTATATTTCTTGCAACCTTTATTTCTCTTGTACCAACATTTATTGCATTTCACCATTTTCCGAATATTCCTGTTAAGAAGTCAACTTCATATCTTTTATCTTTTTTGTTGTTCATCATGATAGTTGATAGATTCCTGTCATCCTCTGCAAATGCTATTGCTACTGTTTTGCTTCTTGGCTATTTTATGTATACATTATTCTCGATGATTGCGCAAATCCCAAGCCTCGATCAGATTATTTCTTCCTTGCTCAAAAGATTCTTCTCGCATCTTCTCTTAAGTAAAAGCTCTTTGTTTCAGCTCTCAATCGGCTTGATATTCATATTCTCTTTAGTTTTGCTTTCATTTAACAGAAGCGGAGATTATCTGTATCTATTCAGTCTTCCTTTCCTGTATCTCGAATCTCTTGCTACTTATACGTCATCAATATTTTCTTATTTTACTCAACACTCTGGTGCATACTGCGGTCTCCAGTCAAATATGGTGGGATTCTTGCTAACATCTTATGACTTAAATTCTTGCCTGGCTGCCTTCCGATCTGTAATACAAGCATTTCCCTTGTATCGCCAGGGATATTGGCTCGGCCTAACAGGCGCACATGCCATTGACTATGGATCTTTTCTGGTAATACCTTCAATTATTGCTACATCCGTCTGTTATTCTGCCCCTTTCATTCTTCTTAAGACTCTGCGAAGATCAAGTTCTGTGCGTTCTTTTATGTCCTTCCAATTGTCGTGCTTCTATATGCTTTCAATGTCTTCACTGTTTATTGAATTTATAACTGCGAACCTTCTGATTCCTTTTATTTCTTTGCTCTTCACGGTTTCTCTGATTTATCTTGGTCAGCTCTCTCCGTGCTGTATGAATAAATATCTTGACCGAGTCTTGACCGAGTCTTGACCGAGGCAATTGCCGGATGCGCTGATCGAGGTACCGACGATGCGCCGCTTTGCCGGCATCGCTTTGATCAGCGATCGGATCCCTGATGAGACCACGATCCTTCCGTACCGGCATCTGCAGGAGCAGAACAATCTGGGTGATAAGATTTTCGAAGTCGTGAAGGCGCACCTCTCAGCCAACGGCATGGCCATGAAGCAGGGCACGATCGTTGATGCCACCATCATCACGGCACCAAGCTCGACCAAAAACAAAGCTGGGAAGCGGGATCCGGAGATGCACCAGACCAAGAAAGGCAACCAGTGGTATGTCGGTATGAAAGTGCATCACGGCGTAGACAGCGAAAGCGGCTTAATCCACTCCGTGGAAACCACAGCTGCCAATGTGCATGACCTTACCCCAGCCGCTGAGCTGGCCGCTACAACCCAGAAGCGCAGCCTATTCGCGGAGCCAAAGGTCTTGACGATCTTTAGGAACATCAACAACTAGCATGCGGTTGTTTCCTCATCGCAATGAAAAAAACATGCATATTGGCTATACGACATACACTTCGAATTTATATGGGTGGTCGTCATGCATACAAATTTCAATCCAGTACGCGCAAGCTTCATCATTGCACTTGTGAATCTAATGATGTGTGCTCGGCATGATCTGGGTATTTCTTTGGTAAATCTTCTTTCCAATTATTTGTCCATTATCTGCTCTTCTTGATGCTGGCAATTCTTCCTGTCTTGGATGAGCAAAATCGTATTCAGTCAACACTTGAATACTACAGCGTCATTTTGCCTTGTCAACTTGTTATCGTTGATGCAGGCTCTTCTGATTCAACTATCAATCTCTGTCATCGTTATTCAAAACTCTTCAGACATCCAATACATCTTACTTGTCGGCCAAATAACGGCACCACTGAAGAACAGGATTGGATAGACTGGTTGATAAATAGTTTCCCTTCCGACTATTATCTTTTCCTATCTTGTTCTGAACGGATTCCAGCCCAATCAATTAATCTTTATCAGACTCATTCCTCTAATGCGATAGATCTTGTTTACGTTCCTAGGCGCTCATTGCTCAATGAAGATGATATATCTCTAGTTTACTCTCGATTGCAAGATCTCATTATTTTCCGATCTACTTATTTCCCAGTATGTCGTTTTGCTTCTAGTTTGGCTCTACAACAAATCCCTACAATTATTCATGATAACTGGCTTTCCTCAGCACATCTTGTGAATACCCTTTTCGTAAGGAATCCTGTCAATTGCATTGAACACCGCAAGAATCCCGATATTTACTTAAACTTACGCAAGCATATTGATTATGCTAAGAATGAAGCCATGCTCGGCTTTCCGCTGATTAAATATACTCTCAAGATTCACAGAGAGCTAACATATCTTTTCCTTCTTGCAGTCACCTTAAGGTTGAACCGATCCATTCTTACAGAGCTTCTTATGCGCATAATCTATCATCTAAACATTATAACCATAAGGGTTTCAAGTACTCCCAACTGATAGATTTTCCTGCCAATCTACTGTCTACCAATTAATTATGCATGCTTTTCCCACTTGCTATTATTCTGCAAAATATCATCTACTTCTAGCTTGAGTATGCTATTGCTCTAAAGCGTTAGTTTGGCCTTCCTTTTTGCCATTAGTCGTATAGACAGATATTCACCTTTAACCCCTTATCTCTTGTCATTTATTTTAATCTTAACCTTATGCTTGCAGAAGTGATTTCTATTGATATTATCATCCTTACTAAGGATAATCCACTTGAGCTACAGCGAACAGTCTCTTCAATACCACAAGAGTGCAATTTATTTCAGCTTCGGCTTATCATAATTGATGGCTCATCTGTTCCAGCACTTTCCCCTGAGTCGTTAACATCATTAACCCTCAAATATCCTAACTCATGTTATGTTAATACAAGGGCTCTCAATGTCTTTGGAATATATCCATGCATGAATCATGCCTTAAAGTTAATTTCCTCGGACTGGTTTATATTCATGAATTCAGGCGACGCATTCCATTCTGACTTCCGCCTGAAATGGATTCATGGCTTTCTTAGATCGCCTTCGCTCAGTGTTGTATTCGGCCGCGCTCAAATAATTTCTCCAAACTACCGAATAACCTGGGAGGTGCCATCGCCTAAGATTAAGCGAATTGAAGCATGGCTCCGTTATACTGAACCGAATCATCAGGCAATGTTTGTTCGTAAACATGTTTCTCAGCAAATCGCATTTGATGAGTCCTGTCCCATTGCAGCTGATGCTTTATGGAAGCGCCAAGTGCTAGATAAGAATAGGTATGTATATCTCCCTCTCACTATAGCTGTATTTATGTTAGGTGGCGTTTCTTCCACATATTCCTTGCGACATCTTGCTCTTAAATTGTCTGAACATTCACGCAGGCCTCATGAAAAGCTTATGGAGGTAGTCAAGTATATCCTAAGCAAAATGGGTCTTTTTCTGCCTGCTTTGCAAAAAGCTAAGTCTGAAGCTGTTGCTGTTCTATTCTCTTGACTATTTATTCTAACTCATAAATCTATCCTTGTTTTTGAGTTATACTCCACATGGCGAACCTAGCCCATCCTTATTTTTCTATTATTACTCCCGTATATAATGGTAGCAGATTTATAAGGCAATACATCCAATCTCTCCAGTCGCAAACATATAGTGACTGGGAGGCTATTATCATTGAAGACTGCTCTACTGATGATAGCTTCCAAATACTTAGTTCTTTGATGGCTGACGATCCTCGTTTTAAGATATTCTCTAGTCCTATGCCTGCAGACAACACGATATTACGTGGCCCTTACAGGCCACGTAATATTGGATTAAGTCTTGCTACTGGCCGCTTTATTTGTTTTCTTGATATCGATGATTATTGGCTGCCTAGTAAACTTGATGTCCAGCACTCTGTGCTTGAATCTAATAGAAGTTTAAAGCTTTTGTATTCTGATTATATTAAAGCTAATTCATGTCTTGTTAAAGGTTACCTCAAGCCAAGCCTAAATTATCCTTCCGTAAAATCGCAGATAGCCATTTGGAATCCTATACCCAACCTAACTAGCTGCGTGGAGTCTTCTATTGCTAAGGAGACTTCTTTTAGGCCAGTTCATCACGAAGACTATATTTTCTGGTTTGAGGTTATCGCAAAGCTTCATTCGTCCCAAATTTGTAAAATACATTCCGTTCTGTGCATTTATCGCTCTTCCTCGCTATCGGTCTCTGCGAATAAATTTCTTGTGCTTTCATGGTGGCTTGATTGCTACCGTTTCTTTGGCTATAATGTATTTTTCTCTATCTTGCTATTGTTGCTCAAAATCTTTGCTGAAGTAATTGAATCGATCCTTGTATTCATGAAGATAATACCCTGTCGGCCAATCTCTCTTACCCGCGCCTTTCGGTGACTGTTGCCATTCTTTACTTGTTATCATTGCTCGCCCTTCCCCTTGGATTCTTTCTGATAGGCACCTCTCACTTGTTCGATCTTGTTCAGCAGTTGACTGCACTCGTTTTCTGAATCTTAGCTCAATACTATTTGTCATGGCTCTCATTTATTAATCTTTCTCTTCTGTATCCCGTGGCCATCCCTTATTCAATTATTGTCACTGGTGCCAGTGGTTTTATTGGTTCCCATTTGTTCCGTCACTTCCTTGCGCGTTGCCCAGTTTTGCGTCTCTCTAGAGTGGGTGTACCTGATGACCCGGCATCTTTCTCTTACGATGAATTTCTAAAACCAAGTTTAGCATCTTCTATTGCAAGTTGGAATCCTCGTGTTCTGATTCATTGCGCTGGCATTGCTCATCGACCAAATCCTAGATCTCGTACCAGTTTAGATTCTTTGTATGAAGCTAATGTGTTGCTTCCTACACGACTTGCCGAGGCTGCAAGACTGTGTGGCATACAACGGTTTGTCTTCCTGAGTTCTATTGGGGTTCATGGTTCATACACTCAGAGTGGAGAAGCTATATCAGAGAACTCCGCAATTAAGCCTTCTAATGCTTATGCAGCTTCAAAAGCTCTAGCAGAAGATAGGCTTTTTGCTATTTTAGGTGGTTCCTCTTGCGATCTATCCGTTGTACGGCCGACTCTAGTTTATGGGGCGAATGCACCTGGAAATCTTCGTAAGCTTCAGCGTGCGGTTGATTTGGGTTTACCTCTCCCGGTTGCAGAGGCTGACAACTCGCGAAGTCTACTTTCTGTTCATAATCTAGTGAGTGCAATTGATATATTAGCACATAATCCGAAAGCCGCTAACCAGATTTATGTCATAGCCGATTCGGAGCTGATATCAACTAAGCATTTAGTTGAGACGATAGCTTTGCATCGCTTTAAGCGTAACCCTTCCGTGCGCATCCCGCGAGCGCTTATGCGTATCGGTAGACAATTGCCTGTCGTTGGCCAGCCTCTCAGCCAGCTCAGTTTAGACTGTATAGTCAATAGTTCCAAAATCAGAAAAGATCTTTTATGGAGCCAGCCCTTGGATCAGGCTTCGGCTATGGCTGAAGCTTTTTCACCACAGCCCAGTTCATTATAGTGATGACATTCTCACTACCCTTGCCATTGTTGCAGCTCTAAATGGTAGTCTATCCCATAATAAGCGGCTGTTGATTCATTGTTTGTATCTTCATTGCCATGTTGATTCGCCACATCGACAAATTCCTATGCAACTCGTGAAGTAGCTTGCTATTACCGATCCATCGGTCTCCTGCGAACGATTTATGCGGTCTATTAGTCTTTATTTGTGTGGCTCCTTGTTCTTGCGGTGATAAGGCGGCCTTTTGTCTTGTGATACACTCCTCTTCTTCGAGATATTCAGGCTATCCAGATTTCGGCTAATATGAAATTTCTATTCTTATGGTGAATGTTTTTTCGGTTTTGCTTGCCTGTGCTTGTAGCTGGATCTTAATCGCTTCCTTGATTCCATGGTTGAAACTTAGTTTATTGGATCACCCCAATAAACGCAGCTCTCACCACCAGCCCACCCCCCGAGGTGGTGGTGTGGTCTTTGTGTTGGTTGCCTCAGTTGCCAGCGTTCTGGCTTGGTTGGTCAGCTCCAGCTCCTCTTCAGTGCCGTTGCCGTTGCTAGCAGCCCCCTTGCTGGCGTTACCCCTTGGCCTGGTCGGCTTTCTCGACGATCGCCACAACCTGCCCGCCAGTTGGCGCTACGGCGTCCAGCTCGCCACAGCCCTGGTGGTGATCCTGGTGAGTCCGCTACTGACTTTGTCCGTCGGATGGCTGCCTCTCGTGACGTTCTTGGTGATTGCCGTCACTGCGGTGATCAACTTCACCAACTTTATGGATGGTCTTGATGGTCTGGTGGCTGGTTGCATAGCTGTGGCGATGACTGCGGCTGCGATCCAACTGTCGGCTCCCTGGCCTATCTGGGCTTTGGTAGGTGCCTTGCTGGGGTTCTTGCTCTGGAACTGGAGCCCCGCCAAGGTGTTTATGGGTGATGTGGGCAGCACGTTTTTGGGTGGCGTCTTTGCCGCGCTTGTGCTTCAGGCGTCGTCTTGGTCTGGAGCGCTCGCCTTGTTGCTGGTAGCCACCCCGCTCCTAGGAGATGCCTGCCTTTGCGTGCTGCGGCGACTGATGGCCAGGCAGCAGGTGTTTCAGGCCCATCGCCTGCATCTGTTTCAGCGCCTGCATCAGGCCGGTTGGCCCCATTCCCGCGTCTCCAGCCTCTACATCGCTGCCACCGCTGTGCTCGCCATTGCCCTCCTCTGGGGTGGCTTGCCTTGGGTGATCAGCCTTGCCGCGGTTGAGTTGCTGATCGGCATCTGGCTGGATCAAAAGGTTGCGGTTCCCTTTGCCGTGGCATCCCGCAGCTGATGGCTCAGCGTTGGTTGATTCTTGGCGCTGGCGGCCATGGCCGCTCTGCGGCAGATGCCATTGCCGCTCATGGAGATCGGGTTGTGGACTTTCTCGACGACGGCCAGCCCATCGGCACCCTGGTGAATGGCATTGCCGTGTTGGGAGCGCTGTCTCTGGCCTAGGAGCTTGATCGGGTCTTTGCTGGATCTGATCAGGCCCCTCCCGACCAAGTGGTGGTGGCCATCGGCAATCCAACGCTCCGCCAAACCTGGCAGCAGGTGCTTGAGCAGGTGTCCGCACCCCTCGGCCTGGTGATCCATCCCCGAGCCAGCGTGAGCGCATCGGCCCAGATCGCCCCTGGTTCTGTGGTGCTTGCTGGCGCTGTGGTGAACGCCAATGCTTCCTTGCATGCCGGCGTGCTCGTGAACAGTGGCGCCGTGGTGGACCACGACGCCACCTGCGCTGCCTACAGCCAGCTCGGTGTCAACGCCGCCATGGCCGGTGGATCCAGCCTCAGCCCGCTTGCTTGCCTGGGGCCTGGTGAAGTGCTCAACTGCGGCCAAACCCGTTTTGCTCTGCTGGAACTGGCACCCGGTGCGTCTGATCCCGCAGAAGGCTTGTCCCTGAAGCCGTGAAATCTGCCCTGCCCGGAGCCGTTGTGCTCCTTGCCTCGGGGCTCTGGCTGGCCTGGCCCTGGATGTTTCCGCTTGTGTCTCCGATTCCCCCATCCACTGCCGGTAGCGATCTGGTGGTGTTGCTCGATGGTGGCTCAGGTCGCTTCGCTGCCTGCTGATCCGCTGCCCCCGGGGGATGCCGCCGCCCCAACCCACCCCCGAACTGCTCGAGGGCTTCGACACCGCCACCCAGATCACCGCCCTCGCCCACTGGTTGCGCCACCAGCCCTCGCCCCGCATTGCCCTCGGCAGCCAGGGCATTCGCGTTGGCCCGACCTATTTGCCTACCCCCAGCCCTAGCGAGCACCGCAAGCTGCTTCGGGATGCCCTGCGCCTCACCCTCTGGCGGGCCACTGGGAGCACCGGCGCCTGGCTGGTGCCTGAGGTTGTTGCCCGTAAGCGGGCGGATTGTGGGGTGTAGGGGTGGTCCGGCCAACGCGTCTTTCGGACCGCGGTTCTGGTGGCTGTGGCTGGTTTGATCTACAGGCCTGGTGCGAGCTCTTGACCGACTGGTGCTACTCAGTCATACTTGAGACGGCGTATAGATGGTGTTCCAGTGGTCGTCAAGAGTTCAGTGTCTCTCCGCGAAGATCAGCATGCCTTTGCCAGGGCTCTGGTGGACGCTGGTCGCTTCCCATCGGTGAGTGCTGTGCTGCAGCAGGGCCTTGACCTTCTGCAGCAGCAGGAGGCTGATGCCCAAGCCGATCGAGCCGCCCTGCAGGTTTTGCTGCAGCAGCGCGCCAATGGGTCCTTTATCTCTGCGGAGCAACTGCGGGCCAGGTTGGCGGCGCAGCCCCAATGAGCGAGGCTCCGTGGACGGTGGTCTTCGCCGCAGATGCGACCAACGACCTGCTGCTGATCGCCGACCACCTCGCCCAGGCCTACTGCGGTTTTGGTGAGCCGCCCGCGCAGGCCGAGCGGCATGCCCAGGCGCGCATCGAGGCGATCATCACCGCAGCCGAACGCTTGGCCACGGCTCCCTTTCGTGGAGAATCTCGCGACGATCTCCTGCCTGGTCTTCGCCATCTCGCCCTCGACCGTGCCGTGTATTGGTTTCGTCCGCGCCCTGAGCAGCGCGACATCCAGGTGCTGGCCGTGTTCTTTGGTGGCCAAGATCACCAGCGCCGCATGTTGGTGCGTCTGTTTCAAAACAGTTCCGAGCTCTGAGCCCGCCTCTGAGATGGGATGTGGTCCTTCAAAGACCACGGCAAAACCCATGAGGCGGTTTTTGGGCGCGAACCCCGTCCGGCTCCCGCTGGCTTCACGAGCGCTACCGCTTCGCAGGCTTGGCCCCCGCCGAGCGGCTACCCGTAGCTCGCCTGCTTGGTGAACCAGCTTGATGTTTTTGGTACATCCCACCATCACCCCTGAGCAGATGGCCAGCTACGCCGAGGTGGTGCGAACGGTGGTGAAGCGGGCTTGCCGGCAGGTCAGATAAATCTTCTACAAAGACAATCCTTAGGAATAATTATTCGCTAAACATATGCAATTATCTTCCCAAAAGAATATACGCATTGGCCAATGACCCAGCAGGCAAAGCATTTGCTTTTATGTAAACATAACAATAAAAAGTTAACCCACCAATATTATGCCAAGGGGCTGAAGATTTAACAATTGTAATTGCTGCCTTAGTTGTTGCAGTTTTTCCCGTTTACACTGACCCAGATCTAGCTGTAGCAGCAACTGATCGCACTGCCTGGCTTGATTTAATGCCTCTGTTTCGTTAAAGCGCAACCATTGCAACCGCTGCCCCAGTTGCTGGCCCATGGCAATGGCAATGGGGCTGTTTGATTCAGATGAACTAAGCACTGCCAGCTTGCCGCTGCCGGCCAATGGGCCCTGCACCAAGGGCTCCAAGCTGTGGGCCAGCTCAACTTCATCGTTAATACAATCATTGATTCGCACCAACACAGGCAGCCCAAGCAACTGATCCAGTTCCTCCTCGGCCCACACCAAACCCTTCCTTCGCTCAACCACCAAAGCGGCACCACTGCCCAGCACCAATCCAGCCAGCAAACCAAGGGCCATCGTTCTACCTTTCTTTGGTGCTACGGGCTTATCCAACAGTGTTGGCGTACTTATCAGCTCCCAGGGGTCTTCTTGGCGGGCGGCCTCCAGCTGCAGGCTCCGATAGCTCTCTTCAAGTTTTAACAGGGTGCCCTCTTCCCGGGCAGCAACCCGCTGCAGATCGCGAAACTTCAACAGCACCCCTTTTGGCCTGGTGGCGGCACTAAGCTCAGCCTCTGCCGCCACCAATTGCGCCTTGAGCACATCAGCGGTTTCGCGATTTATGTAACCGATCAAAAGCTTACGTTGCTCCTTTAGTTTCTGAATAGTTTCATCCTGATCAGTAAAGCGTACGCTCTGTTTTGCAAGGCTACTTTCCACACCTTTTAATTCTGCAAATAAACTGGTTTGACCGGTGAGGGCAGGCACACTTAAACCTTGATATAAAACAGTATCGGCCGACTTATTTAAAAGACCAATCTGCTGCTTAAGGGAACGCACCCGCGCCGCCGCCCCTGCCCGTTGGGCATCAAGATT
>Ga0214917_10006535_pt1 | contig 12060 bp, 8 predicted proteins | sample LL_1208_BB_MetaG_FD_177983 | JGI IMG/M metagenome (GOLD analysis project Ga0214917, IMG submission 177983) | Freshwater microbial communities from Lake Lanier, Atlanta, Georgia, United States - LL_1208_BB | ecosystem: Environmental > Aquatic > Freshwater > Lake | place: USA: Georgia | collected...
GGGATCTGACTGTAAATCAGCCGGCTCAGCCTTCGGGGGTTCGAATCCCTCACTAGCCACGAATGCCCCAGCCCTCCACGGCTGGGGTTTTTCACTTAAGTCGAAGCCAAACGGTCTGGTTAGGTTCAATAGCTTGGGACGCTGGAGAGCTTGTGGCCAGTAGCTCACCTTCAGGCAGAGAAAGCGAATCTGTCCCGAAGTTATGAATTACAAGAATTCCTTGGTTTAGAAAACCGAGCGATGTGTCACTACAGAACCCCTTGACCCATTCAAATGAACCTGAACCAAGGTTCAGCTCCTTACGAAGCTCTAATGCTTCCCGATACATCTCCAGAGTTGATCCTTGAACTCCGGTTTGTCTATCTCTTGAGTAATCTGCGTAGCTAGCAGGTTGAGGTAACCAAGCAGCACCGTTAGGGCTAAAACCATTAGATGCTGAAGCGTTGGCTTCCCAAGGTAGTGGCACTCTGGCACCATCTCTACCGACTCTCTTACCTTCTGTTCTAAAGAAGGTTGGGTCTTGACGGTATTGATCTTCGAGAGTTGAATGCTCTGGAAGACCTAGTTCTTCCCCTTGATACAAATACATCGAACCAGGGAGAGCAAGAGTGAACAGTGTTGCTCCTCTAGCTTTAGCTAAACCTATTTCTGTGTTTGGTTGTGGGTCTTTAGCAGAGATTCCATCTGATGCTGTTGCTCTACCGTAGTCACCACCAAACCTAGAAGCGTGCCGAATTACATCGTGGTTAGAGAGCACCCAAGTAGATGGTGCACCAACAGAGTCAAATGCTGAATACGATTCGTTGATGGTGGCAAAGATAGTTTTTGCATCCCAGTTGGAATCGAGATATCTAAAGTTGAAGGTTTGTTGGAACTCATCTTCTCTTACCCATAGTGCCATGAAGGAAAGCGGTAAGACATATGCTTCACCACACATCACTCGTTCACCCGGGTAAGAATCTAGAATCTTGCGCCAAGATCTGAAGATCTCATGAACTGAATCTTGGAACCACATCGGCGGCGATTCTTCACCCTCGATAAAACCAGCTCCTGCTCTTTCAACGTAGGGGTGATCTGGTAATCCTTTAGCTTTAGCCATCGCATGTGGTTGATCAACTCTGAAACCATCAACACCAAGGTCTAACCAGAACTTCAGGATCTCTTCGAACTCTTTTTGAACAGCTGGGTTCTCCCAATTCAAATCTGGTTGAGATGAATCAAAGAGGTGGCAATACCACTGACCAGGAGTGCCATCAGGGTTAATCAACTGTGTCCAAGCGGGCCCACCAAACATTGATACCCAGTTGTTCGGAGGACCACCAGCTTTACCTTCTTTGAAGTGATAGTAATCACGCTCAGGAGAACCAGGTTCAGCTTTCAATGCTCGTTGGAACCAAGCGTGCTGGTCACTGGTGTGATTAGGGACTAGGTCAACTAAAACCTTGAGGCCTAGTTCGTGTGCTCTTTTGACCAGTAGTTCAAAGTCACTAAGGGTTCCAAAGAGTGGATCAACATCAACGTAGTTGCTGACGTCGTAGCCAGCATCCTTCTGCGGTGAAGACATGAAAGGGGATAGCCAAATAGCATCAACACCAAGTGTTGAGAGAGATTCAAGTCTCGAGTTAATACCTACTAGGTCTCCGAAACCATCACCATTACTGTCAGCAAAGGAACGCGGATATATCTGATAGATAACTGCTGAACTCCACCACTTAGCCTTAGGGTCAGCAGCATGCTTTAGGTCTATCCCTTGATTCATCAGTTCCTGCTTCTCGAGAGTTGGCTTCATTCAGTATTTCAGTTTCCCAGCGGTTCTATGGCTAGGGCTAGGGATGCCTTTATTGGAAATACCATTGGTCTAGTGAGCATCCAGAAGATTAGCTATCCAGCAGACCTGCCGGTCTCAGCTCGCCGTAGCGAGATTCTGGAAGCCATCAAGAACAACCAGGTTGTGGTTATCGCAGGTGCTACCGGTTCAGGTAAAACTACCCAGATACCAAAGATGTGTTTGGAACTAGGTAGAAACAGCATTGCTCACACCCAACCCAGAAGAATCGCAGCAAGAGCTGTTGCTGAGCGTATTGCCGAAGAACTAAAGGTTGAACTAGGAGACCTAGTTGGTTACCAAGTCAGGTTCACTGACCAGTCCAGCGCTAAGACCAAAGTCAAAGTAATGACCGATGGCATTCTCTTGAATGCCATGCAGAGAAACAGGAAGCTCGAGCAATACGACACCATCATTATTGATGAAGCTCATGAGCGAAGTCTAAATATCGACTTCCTACTTGGTTATCTAAAACAACTACTTCCTAAACGACCTGATCTAAAACTCATCATTACTTCAGCAACTATTGACCCAGAGTCTTTTAGTAAACACTTTGAAGGTGCTCCAATCATTGAAGTATCTGGAAGAACATATCCAATTGAAGTTCGTTACCGTCCAATCAAACAAGACGAAGAAGATAATCCTGATCCAGACGCCAGTACAACAGCACGCGATTACATTGATGGAATAGCTAGTGCTTTAGATGAACTAGCTCTTGAACCAGATGGTGATGTCTTGGTATTCCTATCTGGTGAATCAGAGATTAGAGATGCACAGGAAGTAATTCAGGGAGGAATCACTGCGGGTGATCTAGGTAAAGGTATTGAAGTATTACCGCTCTATGGAAGATTGTCATCTGCAGAACAACACCGAGTATTTGAAACCAGTAAGGTTGCAGGTCTCAGAAGAAGAATCATCTTGGCAACTAACGTTGCTGAAACATCGCTGACTATTCCAAACATCAAATATGTAATTGATTCTGGAACTGCTCGTATCTCTAGATACTCTCCAGCAGCTAAAGTTCAACGACTACCTATTGAAGCAATCTCTAAAGCAAGTGCTGATCAAAGAGCAGGTCGTGCTGGTAGAACAAGCCCAGGTGTTGTCATCAGGTTGTATTCAGAAGATGAGTATGAAGCCAAGGCAGAGTTCACCGATCCAGAGATTCTAAGAACTAACTTGGCATCGGTAATCTTGCAGGCCGCTCAACTGGGGCTTGGGGATATAACTAAGTTCCCATTCCTGCAAGCTCCTGATCCTCGAGGAGTTAGAGATGGACTCTCACTACTTGCAGAACTTGGTTGTCTAAAAGATTCAAAGAGTAAAGAGGTTGAACTAACTGGAGTTGGTAAGGCTCTAGCGAGATTACCTATCGAACCTCGCTTTGGACGCATGCTGCTTGAATCTAAGAAGCACGACCTAGTTCGTGAAGTGATGATCATCGTCGCAGGGCTTACCATCCAAGACCCTAGAGAGCGACCAGTAATCAAGCGAGTGCAAGCTGATGCTGCCCACGCTAGGTTCGCAGATCCAACCAGCGACTTCCTGTCTCTTCTAAACCTCTGGAACTATATCGAAACTAACCAGAAGAAGCTCTCCTCCTCTGCCTTTAGGAGATTGTGTAAGGGTGAGTTTTTGAACTACCTCAGAGTCAGGGAATGGCAAGACCTAGTTAGACAGATCACCTCTATCGCTAAGCCGCTAGAACTTATTCCTGGTCAACCAAAGGTTGATCCTGATGGAATACACAAGAGCCTGTTATCTGGTTTGCTGTCTCAGATTGGTCTTCGTCAACTGAGTGAGAAGAAGGCTGGAGATGTTGCTAAGAAGAGCGATAAGCCCGCTAAAGCAAGTAATGAGTATCTAGGGTCAAATGCCAAGAAGTTTGTAATCTTCCCAGGTTCTTCCTTAGCTAAGAAGCCACCGGCAGCAGTCATGAGTGCTGAACTAGTTGAGACCAGTAGGGTCTTTGCCAGAATGAACGCTGCTATCAACCCAGAGTGGGCTGAAGCTCTAGCAGGAGATCTAGTAAAGCGAAGCTTCAGTGAACCGCACTGGGAGAAGAGCCAGGGTTCTGTTGTTGCCTATGAGCGAGTAATGCTATTTGGTGTTCCAATTGTTGTTTCAAGAAGAATGCAGTATTCCAGGTTGGATATGAAACTCTGCCGCGAGTTGTTCATTCGTCACGCTCTGGTCCAAGGTGAATGGGACTCAATAAAAGCTTTTGATAAAGCAAATAGAGAACTCTTGAAGAAGTTAGAAGATGTTGCTGCTAACTCCAAGAAGCCTCAATACACTCCAGACGAAGACGATGTCTTCCGTTTCTATGATGCAAGAATTCCAGCTGAAGTTGTTTCAACTAGAAGCTTTGAAGGTTGGTGGAGAAAAGCAGAGCGAGAGACTCCAAACCTTCTAACCATGACAAGAGAAGATCTACTTCCTCAAGAGACAGAAAAACGAATAGACCTTCCAAGCCAATGGATCTTTGGTGAACAGAGCTACAAACTCGAATACAAATACCACCCAGGTGAAATAGAGGATGGTCTAACGGTTCTTATCCCGCTAGCAGATCTACCAAACACATCAAGAGATGCTTTTGACTGGTTAGTTCCTGAACTTCGAACTGAACTGATCGCTGAACTAATTAGAACCCTGCCTAAGAACATCAGGAAGTATGTTGTTCCAGCTGCTGACTGGTCTAAGAAAGCATTAGCAACTCTGCCGGATAACCCAACCGAACCAATACTTGAAACTGTTGCTAAGACCCTGAGAACACTAAGTGGCACCCACATGCTGCCAACTGACTTCAAGTTAGAGCAACTACCAACATCACTCCGCATGACATACAAAGCCACCTCCGAAAGCGGAGAGGCTCTTGGAGTTAGCTTGAGTCTTGATGAACTCAAGCAGAAATTTGCCCCGCAGACTACAACACCTGAATCAAGCGATGCAAAGTCTTTAGCAAGCGATTCTGACTACCTGAAGTTGAAAGATCAGTTTGTCTCTGACGTGATTTCTAGAGTTGCCTCTCCTGTCTCAGCATTTAGCGAGGGACTAAGTAAAGAAGACAAGCTAGTAATCCTCGCTGCTGGATACCGTAACGTTCAAGACTTTGTCGATGACGTTGTTACTGCGGTTATCGAAGGGGAACTTGAGGGCAAAGCGATCTTGAGTTTGAATGCAGGGGAGATTGCAGTTCAGGTATCTCAAGGCCTGCTAGAAGAGTGTTCAAGGTGCCTTAGTTTGATTGCCGAGATTGTTTCTGTTTCAAGAGAAGCCAGCAAAGCAATATCCCAACTGCAGGACATCTCGCTTTTGTTTGTTTTAGCCAATCAGAAGAAGCATGTTGCCTCTCTCTTACCTAAGAAGTTAATCAGCACAACTGGTATCAACCAGCTCATCAGATTGACTGTCTATCTGAAGGCTAATCTCTTGAGAACTTCTAAGTTGTTGGAAGATTTGGAAAGAGACAGAAGGTTAGAGATTGAACTAAACCAAGCGATTCTGTTGTTTGAGAACGCTGGTGGGGTAGTCCCGCTAAAGGCTGGAATGCCGGAGAACATAGTGAAAGCACGCTGGGCTTTGGAAGAGTTCAGAGTTAGTTTGTTTGCGCAGCAACTAGGAACTGCAGAGCCTGTGTCTCTGGATCGAATCAAGAAGATTTTGAATTCAAAGTAAAGAAAAGAGCCCAGATTTCTCTGGGCTCTAATCCTTTTACCGCTTTCGTATTACAGTTTGATCCAAACAACCTGGTCGTGCTCTAGTTCTCCTTCGAGACGTAGGTCGTGTTGGGTGGTAACCAGGATTTCACCAGCAGGGATGACTACTGGATCTCCTGAGAAATTAGCAAGAACGAGAATGCCGTTGTTGATGTATGCAAGGGTGCTTTCGTCCATGAACTCTGGAGCCCAACGGAATTCACCATTACCTAAATCAAATGCTTTACGTTCTTTTAGTAGGCGCTTGTATAGCTCAAGGGTTGAACCTGCAACGCCCTCCTGCTCACTTCTTGCGTAGCGCTTGTATGAAGCAGGTTGTGGTAGCCAAGAAGCACCGGTAGTTGAAAAACCATTTGACTCGTTAGCTCCAGCTTCCCAAGGAAGTGGAACACGGCAACCATCGCGACCAACTCTTTCACCGTTGGTTCTAAAGAAGGTTGGGTCTTCACGATACTTCTCTTCAAGAGTGGTGTGCTCAGGTAGACCTAGTTCTTCACCTTGGTAAATGTATGCTCCACCAGGAAGTCCAAGCATGAATGAAGATGCTGCTCTTGCTCTTCTCTGACCTTTAGCTTCATCAGGTTGTGCATACTTAGGGCCAATGCCATCACCTTGTTTAGGAACTTGGTCGTAACCCATTCTGGTTGCGTGACGAATCACATCGTGGTTTGAAAGTACCCAGGTTGATGGTGCACCAACTGCACCGAATGCAGTTAGTGATTCTGTAACAACATCTTGTAGTTTCTCCTTGTTCCAAGGAGTTTCGAGATAACCGAAGTTAAAGGTCTGGTGGTATTCGCCAGGCTTTACGTAGCTAGCCATTCTTGAAAGTGGGTGAACCCAAGCTTCACCACACATGACTCTGTCGTCATACTCATCCAAGATGGCACGGAATCTCTTGTTGATTTCGTGAACACCTTTTTGACCCCAGAAAGGGTTCTCAACTTGCAGTCGAGCAATTAGCTCTTCATCAGTTTCTTTAGTCTTCACTGCATCAGGTGAATCTTGACCAGACATAGTTGAGTTGTTGGCAACCACATCAGGTAGGCCATCGACCTTGATCATGCCGTGAGCTACGTCGATACGGAAACCAGCAGCCCCTCGGTCTAGCCAGAATCTTAGAACTGAGTCAAACTCTGCTCTAACTTCTTCGTTCTGCCAGTTGAAATCAGGCTGTGAAGAATCAAAGATGTGTAAGTACCACTGACCAGGGGTTCCATCAGCTTCTGTGATTCTGGACCATGCAGCTCCACCGAAAACAGATTCCCAGTTGTTCGGAGGAAGTTCTCCGTTCTCACCTTTGCCATCTCTGAACATGTAACGAGCACGCTCAGGAGAACCCGGAGCAGACTTTAGGGCAGCTTGGAACCAAGCGTGCTGATCGCTCGAGTGGTTAGGGACTAGGTCAACAATGATCTTTAGGCCTAGGGTTTTAGCTCTAGCAACCAGAGCGTCAAAGTCAGCAAGGGTTCCGAATAGCGGGTCAATGTCCTTGTAGTCAGCTACGTCGTAACCGGCGTCCTTCTGCGGGGACTTGAAGAAAGGGCTAAACCAAATGGCGTCAATGCCCAGTTCTGCAAGGGATTCCAGTCTCTGGGTAACACCTTGAAGGTCACCCATGCCATCGCCGTTCCCGTCTGCGAACGAGCGAGGGTAGATCTGGTAAATGACGCTGGTGCGCCACCATTCTGCATCTTTTCTTGCGTGGGACAGTAATTCAGTTGTTGGAATAGACATAAGGCTAAAAATACGACACGAAGAGCTAAAAAACCCGCGTATTTATCATTCTGTAATCGTTTTCATACAATCGTTATTTAGGAGTTCATTTGCTTGAAATGACCTTCAGTCAACGAGGATTGAGATTATGAGTAGCAAACTAGACAGCCTGCCAAGAGGTTTATGGCCTCATCACGATGGTTCAGAACTTTATGTTTCTAACCAAACCCCAAAGCTCGGGGACAAGCTAAAGCTCAAAATCAGGATTCACAAGGACCTAGGTAAGGTCAAGGCTGTTCGAGTTCGCTTCAGCGAATCAGGTGAAGCTTTCCCAACTCCCCCTGCCAAATTAGTTTCCTCAGGTAACGGTTGGTCTTGGTATCAAGCAGAGATCACCATGCACAACCCATACATGAACTACCGGTTCTATATCGAACTAACCGATGGTTCTATCTACTGGCTAAACGCTCGAGGTCTATCTGATCTAGAACAACCAGATATTGAAGATTTCAGAATCAACACTTTCTCTTCAGCTCCTAAGTGGGGTAAGAGTGCTGTGATGTATCAGATCTTCCCTGACCGTTTTGCAAGATCAAAACACGCAGATAAACACAAGACTCCTGAGTGGGCTAACGCTGCTAACTGGGGAGACAAAGTAATTGGTTCTGGTCCTGGGACATCAGAACAATTCTTTGGTGGAGACATTTACGGAATTACCGAACACCTAGATCACCTTAAAGATTTAGGTGTCACTCTGGTTTATCTAACTCCGGTATTCCCAGCTCGTTCTAATCACCGCTATGACGCAAGTTCATTCGATGAGGTTGATCCATTACTTGGTGGAGATAAAGCTTTAGTTGAGTTAGTTAAAGCAGCTCACAAAAAAGGCTTGAAGGTTATCGGTGATCTCACTAGTAATCACTCTGGAGCAGCACACGAATGGTTCAAGGCTTCTTATAAGAAGCCAGGTGCTAAAGAATCTGAGTATTACTACTTCTCTAACAAGAATAAGAATTATGACTCTTGGTTTGGAGTTCCTTCTCTTCCTAAGTTCAACTGGAACTCTAAGAGTTTGAGAAAGAAGTTCATCACTGGCGAGAAGTCAATTGTGGCTAGGTGGTTGAAGCAACCATTCGGTATGGATGGTTGGCGTATCGATGTTTCAAACATGACTGGGCGTATCCGCGATGAGGATATGTATATGGAATTACAAATTCTTATTCGTGAATCCATGCACAAGATCAATAAGGACACCATCCTCCTAGGTGAATACACTGGTGATGCTGGTTACCAAATCCAAGGTGAAGGTTGGCACGGTGCGATGACCTATTACAACTTCACCAAACCGGTTTGGCGTTGGTTCTATAACACTGAGAACAAGGCTGAAGCTGGTTTCCTAGGTCTTGGTAGAACCAAGATCTCAGGAGAGGAACTTGTTCAACAGCATTTAGATTTTGCGGCAGCGTTCCCTTGGCACGTGAGATTACACAACATGAACCCACTTGATACCCACGATATTCCTAGATTCAAAACCTTTGCGATTCCTGGTGCTCAGAAAGTTGCTGCTGGTATGCAGTTCACTTTCCCGGGTATGCCAATGATCTGGGCTGGAGATGAGTTTGGTTTAGACGGTGGCAACGGTGAAGAATCTAGAACTCCAATTCCTTGGAATGATGAAAGACCTAACGATAAGAGCATGCTTCAGGTCTATAAAGCCTTAGCCAAGATTCGTAAAACAAACTCCGCTCTACACGATGGATCTATGAGATTTGTGTATGTCTCAGCTGAACTAATCGCCTATGTTCGTGAGAACAAGAAGCAGAGCATCCTGGTTGTTGTCTCCAGAGGAGAAGACCCAAGGGCAACTATTCCTCTGGATGCTGTCCCTGGAATCAGAGGGGCTAGGAACCTATTTGGTGGTGGCAAACTCAAGGTGATTGGCAAGGAAGTTCTACTTCCAAATGAGCCTTTGAGTGTCAACATCTGGGCTCTAGCTGACACCAGTAGTGATGATTCAGTAGTAGTTATCGTCAGCTAAGGTTTGCGGCACTATGCCGGCAGGTGGTAATCTCGTCTAGTGCCTTGGCCGCTGTCTTGCCTAGGTCACGCCCCGATAGCTCAGTGGTAGAGCACTTCCATGGTAAGGAAGGGGTCGACAGTTCAATCCTGTCTCGGGGCTCTGCGGCGGGGTAGCTCAGGTGGTTAGAGCACACGACTCATAATCGTGGTGTCGCGGGTTCAAGTCCCGCCTCCGCTACCAGTTGCCCTAAGTCATCTAAAAACCTGCGAAACTTGTTCAGTGGTAAATCCAAACGTCCAGGGTAAGAAATATCCTGAAACAGCACCTTATCTAGTTGGTCGCGAAAAGATTCGTGAATTCGCTAACGCTGTCTTCTCAGCTAACCCAATCAATCACGATGTCTTTGCAGCTCAAGCAGCTGGTTATGCAGATGTGGTTGCTCCTCCAACCTTCGCTGTTCTTATTCAAGAGCGCTCACTGCACACGGTCCTTGCTGACCCTGAAGCTGACATTGATTTTTCTAGAGTTGTCCACGGTGATCAGAGATTCATTCACGTCAGACCAATCGTTGCCGGTGATGAACTAACTTCTATTTTAGAAGTTGCATCCGTCAAATCTCTAGGTGCTCACTCAATGATTACTTTCAACACCGAAGTATTCGATGCAGAGAAGAATCTTGTTGCTACGGCAATCAGCACTTTGGTAGTTAGGGGAGGCGAATGAGTCACATCGACATCCTCACACTAGAAGTTGGACAAGAAGTTGGTTCAGACTCCTTCACCTTTACTAGAGACTCTCTGGTGAAGTATGCAGGAGCATCAGGAGACTTCAACCCAATTCACTACCGTGATGACTTTGCTAAATCTGTTGGCTTGGATGGAGTTCTCGCTCACGGAATGCTAACCATGGGAACTGCAGTTCAGGTTGTTGTGAACTGGGTTGGTGATGCTGGAAAAGTTATTGACTACGGAGTTAGATTCACTAAGCCTGTTTTTGTTGATGCCAACGAAGGTGCGGTTGTCACAGTGGTTGCCAAGATTGGCGCTATTGATCTTGAAGCTAAAACTGTTCGAGTGGACATCACCTGTGTTTCTAACGAGGTTGCTGTTTTAGGTAAAGCTCAAGCTGTAGTGAAGTTATGAGCCAGGCACTAAGTTCACTCACAACTATTCGTGTTGGTGGAACACCTGCGGGTATTCACGTTGCTAACTCGAGAGATGAACTAGTAAGCATTGCTAAAACTGTTTGGGCTAAGACAGATAACTGGTTGGTTCTCGGTGGCGGATCAAATGTTGTTATTGCAGATGATGTTTCTGATCTAGAAGTTATTTTGGTTAGAAACCTAGGTGTTGAGCACCTAGGTCAAGGTTTAGTTCGTGTTCAAGCAGGTGAGAACTGGAGTGACTTTGTAATTCACGCTTGTAAGAACGGTTGGGGTGGGGTTGAATCTCTAGCTGGTATTCCAGGCACTGTTGGTGCTGCTCCAATACAAAACATCGGTGCATACCAACAGGAACTTTCTCTAACTTTCAAACAACTTGAGTTCTTAGATTTTGAAACCGGTGAACTTGAGATTCTCTCTAAAGAAGACTGCAACTTTGGATACCGAGAAAGTATTTTCAAGCAAGGTAAGAAGGGAATCGTTACCTGGGTTGAATTCCGGTTCTTTGTCGATCTACCTGCAGGTTCAACGGCTCTAATGCAATCGAGAGCAGAAGAGGTGCTTGCTCTTCGAGCAAGCAAGGGAATGGTTCTAAATGAATCAGATCACGACACTTGGTCTTGTGGTTCATTCTTTACTAACCCAATCGTCAGTGAATCATTCGCTAGAACATTGCCACTGGATGCACCACAATGGCCAACTGTTGAAGATGATGGCAAGACTGTGAAGCTAAGTGCCGCCTGGTTGATTGAACAAGCAGGTGTTCGCAAGGGTTTCTCACTGCCTAGATCTCACGCAGCTATTTCCTCAAAGCATGCGCTAGCTATTACCAACAGAGGAACAGCAACTGCTAATGAAGTTGCTGAGTTAGCTAGATATGTTCAGTTGCAGGTCTCTAACAAGTTTGGAATTACTTTGGTTCCAGAGCCTAACCTGATTGGTTTCTAACCAAGCCTTCCAACAGCTAGGTTGATTGCCAGTGAGAACATCACTGCGGCGATAAAGACATCTAGAATCTTCCAGAACACTGGCTTTGCCATCAGAACTGCCATCTTCGATGCAGCTAATCCCAAACTAAAGAACCAGATGAAGCTAGCGATTATTGCTCCAAGAGCAAAGAACCATTTGTTGTCACCGAAGTGGTTTGCAACTCCACCTACCAGAATCACAGTGTCTAGATAAACGTGAGGGTTTAGGAATGTAAAGCCAAGAGTTAGTAAAAGTGTTTTCTTTAGTGATACTTGTGAATCCTCTGAAGCAGTGAGTGCATTGGTCTTTAGAGCTTTTCTGACTGAGGTTGCACCAAACCAAGTTAGGTAACCAACTCCAAGCCAACGCATGATCTCTAAGAGATTGGGGATGGCTTGGATGAGTGCACCTAAGCCAAAAGTTCCAAGCGCAATTAGTAGTGCATCGCTTAGAGCGCAGATGGTGACGATTAGGTATACGTATTGTCTGGTGAGACCCTGTCTCAGAATGAAAGCGTTTTGAGCACCGATGGCCACGATTAGTGAAAATCCAGTTAGAAAGCCAGGCAATATTGCGTTCACAAGTAATCACCATACTCCTTAGAACTAATGGGTTCGGTAGGCTGAAACCATGAACGAGTTCCCAAGAA
>Ga0214917_10006536_pt1 | contig 12060 bp, 10 predicted proteins | sample LL_1208_BB_MetaG_FD_177983 | JGI IMG/M metagenome (GOLD analysis project Ga0214917, IMG submission 177983) | Freshwater microbial communities from Lake Lanier, Atlanta, Georgia, United States - LL_1208_BB | ecosystem: Environmental > Aquatic > Freshwater > Lake | place: USA: Georgia | collected...
GCCGGCGCTCTCCTGACCCCGATGCTGGAGCGCGTAGAGACCGTAGTAGGTCAGTTCCGCCGCATTGGGATGGTTGTACACCCCGAAGACTCCGCATTCATGTTTGGGATGGTAGGAGGTCTTCAAGGGTCCTTTCTAGACAAGCGAAGCCAATTTGAGAAGCGCCACCTGTCAGGACTCCAAAGCCCGTGGCAAAGAGCCCTCGAACATTTCCCTCAATTCCTTCACCATCCAACACCCCTCCTCCCCACCGCACTTGACCCGCAACATGTTCCCGCCCGTCTTGCCAATCGTCCGGCAACCCACCCCGGCCTCCTTGGCCAACCGCTCGATGTTGGCCACGGTCGCTTCTTCCACCTCAAGCAGGATTCGGCCGCCGCCTTCGCCGAACAACGCCTCCTCCGCCCGCCCGCCCGACCCAAGCGGAAGATCCGCCTCCGCCCCGGCGGATTCCGAACCAAAAGTCATTTCCGCCAAGGCCCACAAAATTCCGCCCTCGCCCACGTCATGGACCGCACGAATTCCGCTTTCCCTGAGAACCGACCGCATGAGCCGATGCAGTTTCTTTTCCAATTCCAAGTCCGCAGTCGCCGGCTTGCCGGCGATCAGGCCATGCACCTCCTGCAGATAGAGAGAGGCTCCCAACCCGCCGGACTCGCTTTTTCCCAAGAGAAGGATCACTCCCCCGCCCGCTCCAAATACTCCGGGCACCAATTTGACTCCCTCTTCCACTTTGCCCACCACCCCAACCACGGGAGTCGGATGGATGGGTCCGGCCGGTGACTGATTGTAGAGGCTTACATTCCCCCCCGTCACCGGAAGATCGAACGCCCGGCAGGCCTCCGCCATTCCCTCCACCCCCTCGCGTAACTGCCAGAAGATTTCCGGATCGTGCGGATTGCCATAGTTCAAATTATCGGTCAGGCCCAAAGGCACCGCCCCGGCACAGGCCAGATTCCGGCAGGCCTCAGCCACCAACGCCTTCGATCCCTCCCGGGGATCCTGAACGCACCAACGCCCGTTCCCATCGAGCGTCATGGCCACACGCACCCAACCTCCCCCAGGTTTCTCAATCCGCAGCACCGCTGCATCACCTCCGGGACGCACCACCGTCCGCAATCCCACCATGTGATCGTACTGGTTCCAGACCCAACGCCTCGATCCGGTGGCCGGCGAGTTGGCAATTTTTAGCAGATCCTCTTTTAATTTGGGTTTCGTCGGCAGGATTTTTTTCAGGTCCAGCTTCTGCCGTTCCACCAACTTGGCCGGCACCTTGGCCTCTCTCTCATAGACCGGAGCGTCATCCGCCAGAAGTCGGGCGGGCACATCCGCCACCACCTTGCCCGACTGCTTCACCACCACCCGGCCGGTCTCGGTCACTTGGCCAATCTCCGCCGCGTCCAACCCCCAACGGGAAAAAATCTCCTTCAACTCCTTCTCCCGACCCTTGTGCACAATAATCAACATTCTCTCCTGCGATTCGGAAAGCAGGGTTTCGTACGGGGTCATGCCCGTCTCCCGCTGCGGAACCTGGTCCAACTCGATCTCGATGCCCGATCCGCCCCGGCTGGCGGTCTCGCAGGTGGAACAGGTCAACCCGGCCGCGCCCATGTCCTGCACGCCCACCACCAGATCAGGCCGTGCGTACAGTTCGAGACAGGCCTCAAAGAGTAGTTTACCGACAAACGGATCCCCGACCTGCACCGCGGGTCGATCCGCCTTACTCTCTTCCGTCAGATCTCTTGAGGCGAAGGCCGCGCCGGCCAAACCATCGCGTCCCGTCTTCGCGCCCACATAGAAGACAGGATTTCCCACCCCTTTGGCCGCACCTCTTCGGATCTGATCGTGTCGCAGGGTTCCCAAACAGAATACATTCACCAATGGGTTTCCCTCGTAGGCCGAATCCAGGACCAGCTCCCCGCCGATCGTGGGAACGCCGACGCAGTTGCCGTAATGGGAAATCCCCTCGACCACACCCTTGATCAGCGAGCGGGTTCGTTTCCCCGCCTCCCCTTTCGCCTCCGGCCGACCAAAGCGCAACGAATCCATGAAGGCGACCGGGCGAGCGCCCATGGTAAAGATATCGCGCAGAATTCCCCCCACTCCGGTAGCGGCTCCCTGAAAAGGCTCCACCGCGCTGGGATGATTGTGGGACTCGATCTTGAAGGCCAAGGCCAGACCATCCCCTGCATCCACCACGCCGGCATTCTCTTCCCCCGCCTTTACCAAAACTGCCGGGCCGGTGGTCGGAAACTTTCTTAATTCCCGGCGGGTGTTCTTGTACGAGCAGTGCTCGCTCCACATGACCGAGAACATCCCCAGTTCGTTCTCGTTTGGCTCACGGCCAAGGCCCTTCTCGATCCGTCCATACTCCTCGTCGGTCAGTCCGAGGGAGAGGGCAAAATCCTTGGGTTTCATATCGGTCTCCCGACTCCGGCGGCACCAAGCAAAATTCCCCGGCCATCCGTGCCCCCCATCTCCGCCTCGCAGCACCGTTCCGGATGCGGCATCATGCCGAGGACGTTCCCCCGCAGGTTCCGGATGCCGGCAATGTTCAGGCTCGACCCGTTGGGATTAGCCTCGCGGGTAACGCGCCCCTCCGCATCGCAATAGCGAAAGAGAATCTGTTGGTTGGCTTCCAACGCCTGCAACACTGCCGACTCCGCCCGGTAACATCCTTCCCCGTGGGCGATGGGAATCCTCAGCGTCTGCCCGGTGATGTAGTGGGAGGTGAAGCGCGAGGCGGGGTTTTCCACCCGCAAATAACTCGTTTCGCAGCGAAAATGCAACCCCTCGTTGCGGGTCAAGGCGCCGGGCAGCAGTCCGGCCTCGCAAAGGATCTGAAACCCGTTACAGATCCCGACCACCACCTGCCCTCTTTCCGCCGCGGCTTTGACCGCCTGCATGATCGGCGAAAAGCGGGCGATGGCGCCACAACGCAGATAGTCCCCGTAAGAAAACCCCCCAGGCAAGATGACTCCCTCATCGGGATGAATCGTGGTTTCCTGATGCCAGACAATCCGGGGTTCCTGACCCAGAACGCGGAGGGCGTGGACGCAGTCCTGATCGCAATTGGATCCGGGAAACTGGACGACCGCAAACCTCATCCGCCGGCCCGCAGATCGAGATGGAAGTTCTCCATCACCGGATTGCTCAACAACTCCCCCGAAATCTGTTCCAGTTTCTTTTTCAGCGTCTTTTCGTCCCCACCTTGAATCTCCAACTCGATGTGTTTTCCAATCCGAACGGATTTCACTTCCTTCCCCCCCATGCCTTGAATCGCGTGCAACACCGCCTCTCCCTGTGGATCCAGGATGGAGGGCTTCAAGGTAACGGTGACGATGGCTTTCAGGTAACCTCCTAAAGACCGCACCGGCGGTAAATCAGTTTCTCGTGACGGAGGTGGCGCATCGCATCACCTGCCTCCCTCAAACCCTTGCGTCCGATCTTTTTCCCAAGGTCCGGATCGTTTTCCAAGCGGGTCGGAAAATCCGCCCCTCCCTCCAGCCAAGCCGCCATGGCATGTTTCTGGATCGCTTCATAGGCCTGACGACGCGGCAATCCGGCCCGTGTCAGCGAAAGAAGAGCCCCTTGGGAAGCCCAAAGTCCGCGGGTGGCTCGGAGGTTGGCCAGCATCCGCTTGGCATCCACCGTGTGTCCGCGGACCAACGCCTCGAGATCAGCCAAAATGAAATCGAGCAGGATGGTGGAGTCGGGAAAGAGAATCCGCTCCGCCGAACTGTGGGAAATGTCCCGCTCGTGCCAAAGGGCCACGTTCTCGAGAGCGGCCAAGGCGTTGCCCCGGACAATCCGGGCCAAGCCGCAGATCCTTTCCGCATTCACCGGATTGCGTTTGTGCGGCATGGCGCTGCTTCCTTTTTGCCCTTTGGAAAAAGGCTCCGCCGCCTCCCCCACCTCCGTTCTCTGCAGGTGCCGGAACTCGGTGGCCCATCGCTCCGCGCTGGCCGCCACCAAGGCCAAGGCTTGGGCAAACGCGGCATGGCGATCCCGCGGCACCACCTGGGTGGCGGCACCGGGTTGGAGTTTCAACTTCTTGCAGACAAAGGCCTCGATCGATGGATCAAGATGGGCGTAGGTGCCGACCGCTCCGGAAATTTTGCCGACCGCGATCTCCCGTTTAGCCTCCTGCAACCGCTCCTCGGCCCGGAGAAATTCATCGTGCAGCAATGCCATACGAATGCCGTGGCTCGTGGGTTCCGCGTGGATGCCATGAGTCCGACCGATCGTCAGCATCCCACGATGCTTGCGGGCGCGCATCGCGGCAGCGGCTTGAACTTTTTTCACTCCTTCGATCAAAAGATCCGCCGCGTCGCGTAACTGCCACGCAAGAGTGGTATCGAGAATATCAGAGGAGGTCAGGCCTTGGTGAATCCAACGGCCGGCCGGTCCCACATGGGAGGCAACTTCCTCGAGAAACGCTAGGACGTCATGCTTGGTGCGTACCTCGTTTTTCTGCACCTGGCGAAGATTGAACTTGGCCCGGCGACGGATCGTTCGAGCGTCTTTACGGGGAATGATGCGCCGGCCGGCCATCGCCTCACAGGCCAGAATCTCGATTTCCAGCCACCGGGAAAGCTTGGCTGGCTCCGACCAAAGGGAGGCCATTTGGGGTCTGGAATAGCGGGGGATCATGAAACACTTAAAGTGCTGAAGCGGAAGGAATCGGACAAGCGTCAAAGCAGACTTATTGACCTGCTTTTCTCAACACCCTGCGTCCATTCCAGAGGCCGGGCCTAGGCCCGGCCTCCCCTCATTCCCATGAATCATCCTACTTTCCTATGAATGTAGGATGATGAGTGGAGATCGAAACCCCCGTTTCCGGAAGTCGGGTTATCCTGCTACAATCCATGGAAAGTTGAATTTGTTTCGGGCATTCTCCCCGCGTGCCCAAACCCATCACCGTTACCCAAGCCGGCCCCCTGCTGGAGCAGATGTTCCAATCCTGGCCGGAAGAAAAAAAGAAGCAGGTGCGCACCTGGCTAAAATTCCAAGCGGTCACGGTCAACGGACGCCCGGTCTCCCAATTCAATCACCCTTTGAAATCCGGTGATGTTGTGGCCATCCGTTCCGACCGCTTTGCCGCACCCAAAACCAGTCTCCCCTCCGGAATCAAAATCTACTTCGAGGACGCCTCCCTACTGGTCGTAGAAAAACCCGCCAATCTTCTGAGCATCGCCAGCGAGGCCGAACCCGAAAAAACCGCCTACTTCCAGCTGACGGAATACCTCCGTCAGGCGCACCCCCGCTCCAAACAGCGGGTCTGGATCGTCCATCGTCTCGACCGTGAAACCTCCGGACTGATGGTCTTTGCCAAAACCCCGGAAGCCAAAGAGATCCTGCAAGGCAACTGGGACCGCTTCGAAAAGAAATACGAGGCGGTGGTGGAAGGACAACTTCCCAACCCCTCCGGCACCTTTGAATCCGACCTCGATGAATCCAATCCCTTCAAAGTCTTCCTCCGCCCTGCTTCCGCCCTCACCCGACACGCCATTACCCACTACCAGGTGTTGGCCAAAAACAGAAAGTTATCCGTGGTCGAACTCACCCTGGAGACCGGCCGTCGCCACCAGATCCGGGTTCAACTCTCCTCGATCGGATGCCCGATCATCGGCGACGAGAAGTACGGGGCCAAAACCGATCCCGCGGGGCGACTAGGGCTCCACTCCTGTTTTCTCCGCTTCACCCATCCCATTAGTGGACAGGAACTCCGCTTCACCTCTCCCCTGCCCAAGCTTCTTTCGAAGCTGGTCTCCACTTGATCTTTAGATTTTTCTCACCTCCACCACGACCTTGAGGTCTCGCCGGTCGGTTCCGTGATAGTTGCCACTCACGGGAGGCACATCCCGGTAATCGCGGCCATGGGCCACCTTCACATGCATCTCGTCCACCAGACAACGGTTGGTCGGATCCAAGGCGGTCCATCCCCCCTCTCCTGCGTGAACTTCCACCCAGGCATGACTCGCCTGGGCCCCAAGCATCTCCTGCCGATCGCCACAGTAGACGTAGCCGCTGACATACCGAGCCGGAATCTTCACCGAACGGCAGAGGGCGATCATGGCATGCGCCAAATCCTGACAAACTCCACGACGCAAACGAAAAACCTCCTCCACATGCGTGTGCACTTGGGTGACGTTGGGCTCGTAGGTGAAACGGTCGTGCACGTACTCCATAAGGCATCGGGCTCTCTTTGCCATGTCCTCCCCGGCTCCTTGGGCATCGACCGCTTCCCGGAAGATTTCCACCGGCAGGGAAACAAACGGGCTGGCTTGCAGGTAGTCATGCAAGGATTCACTCACCCCAACGTTTTTCGCCACACCCGTAGGACTTGCTCCGGTCCGGACACGACTCCGAGCCGTCACCTTAAGTTCCGCATGAGGGTCGTTGACCTCGAAATAGTGAACCACGTTGCGGTAAAAATCCCGGTACTCGCCCACTCGTGTGCCGGGATTGATCTCCAGTCCGAAATCCAGCCGTTCCTGCCGGTCGTTGTGGATGGGTTGTAGCCGGGTTTCATTAAAACTGTTTCGCACCGGTTCGGCGTAGGAAAAATGTGTGGTGTGAAGAATTTCCAGATCCATGCCTAACACCTTTCCGCAACCTGCTGTTGCTGCTCCTGCTGACTATGCCAGGCGCTCACCTCCGGCAACTCCAGCTTTCCGCCGATAATACGTTCCGTCATCCAATCAGCCAATCGATGCAGTTCGGCCTGCCACACGTCGAGAAACCCCGCCAAGGCTTGGCCGGTCCCCTCAGCCACGGGAGCCTTGGTCAATCGGGCCCGGATCGCCAGCACCAGCGCCTCAACCTCCACCTGATCTTCCGGTTTGGCCAGCCGCGAGGCGATCTCTCCGACGCGCACCAGTCCATAATGAAGGCTCCGGGGAAATTTCACATCGTGGATCAAGTAACCCAACACCCCGGTTGCCTCCAGGGGAACATGATGATGGGCCCGGTAGGTTTCACGGGCACTGCAACTGCGTAACAAGGCGGCCCACCTCTCCTCTACATCCCCCTGATCCTTTTGCAGGCTTTGGGCCTCCAGAATCCGGGAGGTGGCATCGGCCCGCTCCAGATACATCCCCAGATCCAGAAAGTCCCGGGCATCCCCTTGGGGTAAAGTGGATGCGGTCGTTCCACGAAAAAGATGCGAGGCCCGCCGCAACTCTCGGTAGTACTCCGATGGCCCCTTCCGCCGGAGGGACTTGCCCGCGGATCCGCTCAATTCCAGCCAGGCGCGGTTCAATTCCTCCCACATCTCCGTCGTAATCTGGTCACGGATCATGCGAGCGTTCTCCCTGGCCCGATTGAGGCAGGCAAAGATGGAGTTTGGGTTTTCCTCGGAAATAGTCAGGAAGGAGGTCACCGTGGAGGCGTTGACCGGCAAACCACAGGTGGCAAAAGACTCCGAAGCACCGCTGGCCTGCAGAATGGCCGACCAGTCGACTTTCCTCCCAGCCGCCCGATCCAGCTCCGCCTGAAGGTAAACATCGGCGATGCGTGCAAGGTTTTCCGCCCGCTCAATGTAGCGGCTGATCCAGAACAGGCCGTCGGCAACCCGGGAAAGCATGGCCTACGAGTCCAAGACCCAAGTGTCCTTGCTTCCACCCCCTTGGGAGGAGTTTACCACCAAGGATCCCTTGCGAAGCGCCACGCGGGTCAATCCTCCCGGCAAAACCCGTGTGGTCTTGCCCGTTAGGATAAACGGACGCAGATCCACATGCCGCGGCTCTACTTTGTTTCCACAAAGCGTGGGGTGCGTGGAAAGAGCAATGACCGGTTGGGCGATATAGTTTCTTGGGTCTTTCCTGATGCGGCCACGAAACTCTTCGATCTCTTTGCGGCTGGCATGAGGGCCGATCAACAGGCCATATCCTCCAGATTCGTTGGTCGGCTTGACCACCAGCTTGGCCAAATTTTGCAGAATATATTTCAGATCTTTTTCCTCCGAGGCAAGATACGTCGGAACGTTGGGCAAAATGGCCTCCTCCCCCAGATAGAACCGGATCAACTTTGGCACATAGGCATACAGGGCCTTGTCGTCCGCCACCCCGGTCCCAATGGCGTTGGCCAAGGTAACCTGCCCGGCCCGCACCGCCCGCAGCAGTCCCGGCACACCCAAAACCGAATCCCTCCGGAAGGCCAACGGATCCAGAAAGTCGTCATCGATTCTCCGGTAAATCACATCCACCTGCTGGGGTCCCCGAGTGGTTCGCATGAACACCTTCTGCCCTTCGATAAAAAGGTCACAGCCCTGAACAAGTTCTATGCCGGTCGATCGGGCCAGGAAGGAGTGTTCGAAATAGGCACTGTTCATCGGGCCGGGCGTCAGCAAAACGATGACCGGGTTGGTCTCTTGTCTCGGGGAGATCTGCCGCAGGGTCTCAAGAAGATCCGCCCCGTAACTTTCCACCGGTTGCACGGCATGCCCACGAAACCATTCGGGAAAGGCCTGCTTCAACGCGCGGCGGTTTTCCAATACATAGGAAACCCCGGAAGGGCAGCGCCCATTATCCTCCAATACCATATACTCCCCGCTATCTCCCCGGATCAGATCCGTTCCACAGATGTGGATATAGACGTCGAGCGGAACCTTCAATCCGGCCACTTCCCTGCGCAAGTGCTTGGCCGAGTGAACCACGGCGGGGGGCAGAATTCCTTCCAGTAGGATTTTTTGATCCCCGTAGATGTCCTTGAGAAAAAGATTCAAGGCAGTAACCCGCTGGATGAGCCCCTTTTCAATCCGAACCCAATCCTGCTGCGGAATCAAACGGGGCAAAGGATCAAAGGGAAAAATCCGCTCCGTACCCGTCGGGTCGTTGTAAACCGTGAAGGTGATCCCACGCCGCAAAAAAGAAGCCTCCAAAGAGGCCCTTCCTTGGGCCAAGCGCGGGGGATCGACCAACTGCAGGGAATCCCGCAAACCCTCATAGAGCCCCCGAACCTTTCCCCGCCCCTCCGCCATTTCGTCGAAAGCCTTGCCGGGAGCGTATTCCGCCAAGCCGGCGAGCAGAGAGTCTCTCTTTACCTTTTTTCCTTCGGACTTTGGCATGGCATCAAACTAGCAGGTTTTATGCCATTCTGGAGATCGAAACCCGCCCAAAAGAAGAGCAATCAATCTTTGGCCGACAAACCGTAACGTTCGACTCTTGTCCGTAAAGCCGCTCGGGTCACCCCGAGAATTTCCGAGGCTTTTTTGACGTTCCCGCCGGCTTGGGCCAACGCCTTTTCCACCAGCATCTTTTCCCCCGCCGCCAAAAGATCCCCGTCTTTCCCTGCAACGCTTGCCACCAGGCTCCACCAATCGGAGCCCGTCGGGGCTCCCGCCAAAGAAACCGTTGGCCCACTCATCTCCGGCGGCAGATCCCCCGGTTCGATCGCGTGGGACGCCGCGCAAACCACCGCCCGCTCCACCGCATTCTCCAATTCCCGCACGTTCCCGGGCCAGGCGTAACTTTGCAGGGATTTTTTTGCCGCGGCGGAGAACTTGAGGGCCTGATCCTTGGCCGCTCGTTTGAGAAAATGTTCCGCCAAAGGCAGCACATCCTCCGGCCGCTCCCTCAGCGGGGGCAACTGGATCTGCACCACATTCAAACGGTAAAAAAGATCCTCCCGAAAGGTCTTCGCCTTCACCATCGCGGTTAGGTCCTTGTTCGTCGCGGCGATCACTCTGACTCTGGTTCGCAGGGTCTGATCTCCGCCCAATCTCTGAAATTCTCCGTTCTGCAGAACCCGAAGAAGTTTCGCCTGCAGAGCCAACGGCATATCCCCGATCTCGTCCAAAAAGATGGTTCCCCCATCCGCCCGCTCAAACTTACCGATTCTCTGTGTGAGTGCCCCTGTAAAAGCCCCCCGCTCATGCCCAAAAAGCTCGCTCTCCAACAAGGTGTCAGGGATCGCCGCACAGTTGATGGCCACATACGGACGGGCGGCCCGAGGACTGTTGGCGTAGATCGCCCGGGCCACCAGCTCTTTGCCAGTCCCGCTTTCCCCTACCAACAACACCGCCGCATCGGCTCGGGCCACTTGCCCGACCAACTTGTAGATTTTTTGCATCGCGGGAGAGGCTCCGATGAGTCCCGGGGTGATATTCCTGTCTTCCGTCACTTTCTTCCCCTCCCCCGAAGCCAGCTCTTTCATCGAGGCAGCGGCCTGCAGTCCTCTTTGCAAAATCGAAAGCAGTTCCGACACATCAAACGGCTTCAGGATGTAATCGAAAGCCCCAAGCTTCATCGCCTCGATCGCCGTCTGCGCCGTGCCGTGTGCCGTCATGACAATGACCAGTTGCCGAGGATGGTCTTTTCTCAACTGACGGAAGACCTCCAGTCCGTCCTCCTCCCCGATTCGGACGTCGAGTAACACCAGATCGTACGGACCCTTCCTCAGCCTCTTCAATCCCTCCACCCCGCTGGTGACTCCTTCCACCCCCACCGGCTCATCCGCCAACAACCGCTGAAACGAATAAGCCACAGCCGATTCGTCATCGACCACCAAAACCCTTTGCGCCCGGGGAGGATTCTTGTTGGCGCTCATGCGCACCTCCCAGCCGCCTTCACGAACGGAGTAATCTCTTTCACCAGCTGGTCCAAGCCTTCGAGGTCCAGCTGCTGTTGCCCGTCACTCTTGGCTTCCGCCGGATGGGGATGCACCTCCACCAGCAACCCATCCGCCCCAATCGCCGCCGAAGCCCGGCTCAAGGCAATCACCAGATCCGCCCGGCCGGCCCCCTGGCTGGGATCCACGATCACGGGAAGATGACTTTCCCTTTTTGCCAGAGCCACGGCCCCCAGATCCAGGGTATTGCGGACGGCCGTCTCAAACGTGCGAATGCCCCGCTCACACAAAATCACCTGCCCGTTACCCGAACTCATCACGTATTCCGCCGCCAGGAGCCACTCCTCAACCTTCATGGCCAACCCACGCTTCAAAAGCACGGCCCTTCCGCAACCGGCGGCCGCCTTCAAAAGGGAAAAGTTCTGGGAGTTCCGCGCCCCGATCTGAAGGATGTCGGCCACCGCCGCCACCTTGTCGACATGGAGTTCGGACAACACTTCCGTGATGATTCCCAGCCCGGTCTCTTTCTTGGCCAAGGCCAGCAATTCCAATCCTTTCTCGCCCAACCCCTGAAATTCATAGGGGGAGGTTCTCGGCTTGAAAGCCCCTCCACGCAAAAAAGTGGCGCCCGCTTTTTTTGCCGCCCGGGCCACGATCAAAAGCTGCTCCTCGGACTCCACCGAGCAGGGCCCCGCCATCAGGCAAAAAGGCTCAGCTCCCCCGATCCCCACTCCGTTCGCCTTGACCACCGTCGGGGTTTTTCTCCCTTCCTGCGCCACCAGCTTATATCGCCGCTGCACCGGCAAAACGGATTCTACCTGAGGCCAAGTCGCCAGACTTTCCAGGGAGGCATGACCCCGCTCATCCCCGATCGCCGCAATGACGGTCTGGATCTCACCACGAATGGCCCTGGGTTCGTAGCCCAGTTTGCGCACCTCCGCTTCGACCTGCTTCACGCGGGCCTCCTCGGTCTTGGGACGCAAAACGATGATCATAACGTGTTCATCCTATCCATCCCGGAGCAGGCCCCGCAACCAATCCGCCCACTCCCGGGGTTCCGGCCACGTCCCACCCCGGCTCCAACACTTCACCCCTTCCCCGGGCGGGGCCCAGATTTTCGGTTCGGTGGGACCAAATAAGAGCCCACACCTCGCCCCCGCCCACGCCGCCAAATGACTGATTCCACTGTCATGACCCAAATAAAGATCGGCATTTCTCAGAATGCCAAAAACTTCGGGTAAAGGTTTTTGAAAAACCACGCGGTGGGGTGATGCCTTCCATTTTTCTGGCAACTTTTCCAAAAGATCAGACTCCGCCTCCCCGAAAAGCCAGGTGACCTCCAGCGGGGCATCGACCTCACATCTCTCCAAGGAATCTAACCAGAAGGATAACGGCCAATTTTTTTTGGGACTTCCACTTCCCGGATGGATGACCAGCCGTTTGGCCCGACCCACCCCCTCGCGGGCCCTGGGAAGTTTGCTGCCATGG
>Ga0214917_10006537_pt1 | contig 12060 bp, 8 predicted proteins | sample LL_1208_BB_MetaG_FD_177983 | JGI IMG/M metagenome (GOLD analysis project Ga0214917, IMG submission 177983) | Freshwater microbial communities from Lake Lanier, Atlanta, Georgia, United States - LL_1208_BB | ecosystem: Environmental > Aquatic > Freshwater > Lake | place: USA: Georgia | collected...
AGAGTTCGATTGCCGGAACCCTGTCCGGATTTGTCCGGGTACAAAGTGATCCCGCCCGGGGCCGTCTTCAGGCGGAGCTGGATGTGTCCTGTCCGGACTTTTCCGTCGACCTGCCCGAACTCCGGTTGGCGGACAACCGCACGACCGTCAAAGCCGATGCCGAACTGGGTTCCGACCGGAATCTGGCGATCCGCAAGGTGATGGTTGCTTCCCAACAGGCGGGGAAGGACTGGCTGGAGTTATCGGCGGAGAAGGCGGCCCATCCCGGATTGGCCGTGGTGGGCAAGGTGGATCTGGCCACGCTTGCGCAGAATCTGCCGGCGGTGGCGCCTTACGTATCGGCAGGGTTGCTCTTGCTGAAGGCCAACGTCGGGGAGCCCAAAACCGGAATCCGGAAAGTGGGCTTCAGCACCCAGGCGCAGGAGCTGGCCGTCACCTTGCCGGAAATCGGAAAGGCGGAAAACCTGCGGGCGGAGGCGCTGGGAACCGTGGAGTGGGGGCGGGAAGGAATTTCTTTTCTGGATGACCTGCAGTTGACGGTGGACGGGATGGGAGGCCGGCTTCAGCTGGCGAAGCTGGACTGGAAAAAGGGCGGGGCGCTTTCATGGGAATCCGCCCGAGCTTCGGAGGGTTGGGTGGCTTATTTGGCCGGGCCCTGGTTGCAACCCAACCGGTGGGTGGACGGGGATCTGGTGTTGGGGCAGGGATTCTGGGAGCCGGGGGATCATGGGTCGTCCGGGGAGATCGACGCCACACTTTTGGAAGCGAGGGTTTCGGAGCAAAAGGGGTTGGTCCCCTTGTCCGTCCGGTTCGGGGGAAATTGGGAATACGACACCCGTACGCATCTGTTCGTGCTGAAGGATGCCTCCCTTCTTTTTCCGGACTATCGGGATCAGGCGGTGCAAATCCCCTCCTTGCAGGCCGGTCCGGGGTTGTTTCAGCTGAAAGCGGACGGGGGCACGCTCGATTTGCGGGGCCTGGTGGACCAGTGGGGGGCTTGGCGTTCGTCCCCGCCGGCGGCCGGGGCCAAAGCCGATCCCGTGCGGCTGGACATCTCCGCTGACCTCGACCGGGTGGTGCTGAAGGATGCGAACGTGGGACCGGTGAAAATTTCCAGATTCCGGTACGGGCCGGACGGAATCCTGCTGGAGCCTTCGTCCGTGGAGGTGCAGGGAGGATTGATCCGGGCATCCGTGGTTTCCTCGGGTGGCACGGACCGGCCCCTGCAGGCGCGCCTCTTTATGGAGAAGTTTCCATTGGGGGCCATTCTCAGCCCGATGATCCAGGATGCCCGCGGACCGCTGGGAGGGTTCGCCGATCTTCAGTTCACCGGACAGGCTGCGGGCGCAAAAATGGAGGACCTGCAGCGAACTCTGGCGGGCCAGGGGAGCTTCCGTTTGTACCAGGCGCACCTCGAAAATCTTCCGGCCATCTCCAAGGCCCTCCAGGGTGCGGGTCAATTTCTCGGCTCCGCGTTCATTGCCGGCAGCGAAATCAACGACCTGGGAGGCACGTTCCAGGTGGCCGGCCCGAAAATTTCCACCCAAGACCTGAGGGTTTCCGGAACCGCACTGGCGGCAGGGATGCGCGGCTGGCTGGACTGGGTAAGCCAGGCCCTCGATTTTCAGGTCAACCTGGCCCTCACAAGGGAGGCGATGCAAAGCAGTGGTCAGCTCCAGGGGGTGATGACCCAGCTCGTCGGCAACAATTCCGATTACTACACGAAAATCCCCGGATCCGCATCGATCACCGGGACGCTGGCCGATCCGAAGGTCCAGATGGATATCGGAAAAATGCTGGCGGAAGGGGGCATCAACCTGCTTCTGAACGCCCCGCAGGGTGTCCTGCAGGGGGCGGGAGGGGCGGCGGGTGGGGCGGCCGGGGCGGCTGGCAGCATCCTGCAAGGGGTCGGGAATCTCTTTAAAGGGTTTTGAGCCGCGGGGTCTTTCCCCTACGATTTTACGATGCGTAGCATGACCGGCTTTGGATCGGCCAAGGTGGCCACGCCTCATGGCGCGTTCCGGGTGGAGGTTTCCTCGGTCAACAAGCGCGGTTTGGAGGTGATTGTCTATCTCCCCGGCGATCTGGCCCGTTTGGAGCAGGAGATTCGGGAAGAGGTGGCGGGCCAGGTGGCCAGGGGCAAGGTGACCATCTCGGTCCAGGCCGAGGCTGTGACTTCCCGGAACGGTCGGAGCCTGGATTTGGAAAAGGCCGCCTCCTATGCCGCCCAGTTGCGGGCGGCGGGAAAGAAACTGGGGGTTCAGGGTGGCCCCACCTGGTCGGATCTTTTGGGACTTCCCGGAGTGGTTTCCAACCAAGCCCACACGCTCACGCCAAAAGATGACCGCAAGATCCTTGCCGGCGTCCGTGCCGCCTTGGTCAAAATGGTGGCGAAACGGGAGAGGGAAGGAGGGCACATGGTGCGGTCCCTGAAGACCCATCTCGGCCGGATGGAAGCCGTGCGCACGAGGATGGAAAAAGCGGCGGGGGCCATGCGCAAACACCAGGGGGAACGGCTGCAGGCCCGGCTGCAGGAGTTGGCCGGCGAGGCCGGGGTGGAGTTGGAGGCGGAACGGCTTTTCAAGGAAGTGGCCTCGGCGGCCGACCGCGGGGATGTCACCGAGGAGATCAGCCGGATCCGGGCTCATCTCTCCGAGGCCGTTGGCCTGACGGGCAAACGGGCCCCGGGGGGCAGGACGCTGGAGTTTTTGATCCAGGAGCTGATGAGGGAGGCGAATACGGTTGGCTCCAAATCCGGCGAACTGGAACTGACGAAGCTGGCAATAGAGTTCAAATCCGAACTGGAAAAGCTGCGGGAACAGGCGGCGAATCTTGAATAACTTCACCCGATCCGGGATTTTGTTTGTGGTGTCCGCGCCCTCGGGCACCGGCAAGACCACGCTCTGTGCCAATGTGAGGCAGACGCCGGATCTTGTGTACTCGGTAAGCTGCACGACCCGCCCCATCCGCAAGGGGGAGAAGGACGGAACCGACTACACGTTCCTTTCCAAGGGGGAGTTTGAAAAGCGGGTTAAGGCGGGGGAGATGTTGGAGCACGCGGATGTCTATGGGCAGTACTACGGAACTCCCCAAGGGCCGATTTTGGAGCATCTGGCGTCGGGTCGCGACGTGTTGTTGGACATTGATGTCCAAGGCGCCCGTCAGATCCGGGGTTCCCAGGACCCCAGGATCCGCGAGGCCCTGGCGGACATCTTCATCATGCCTCCGGATCTCGAGGAGCTCCGGAGGCGGTTGGAAGGACGGGGAACGGAGACAACCGCACAGATCGACAAACGAATTCACGCGGCCAACTCCGAGATGGCGGATTGGAAAAGCTACCGCTACACGATTTTAAGCAGTTCCATGGAAGAGGACCTGATCAAGTTCCGCGCGATCATCCGCGCGGAACGGTATCTGAGCCGGAGGCTGAACCTGCATCATGGCTGAGAAGAAAACCCTCCGCATCGTTCTGGGTGTGACCGGCTCGATCGCCGCTTTCCGGGCGGCGGATTTGGCCAGTGCCATGACGAAGGAAGGATGGGAAGTTCACGCCATCCTCACGCAGGACGGAGCGCGGTTTCTTCCGGCCCTGACCTTGGCAGCCCTGACCCATCGTCCCGTACACACCTCCTTGTGGGAAGAGGGGGAGGGGGGAAGGATGTCCCATCTGGACCTGGCTCAGGCGGCGGATGTGGTCGTGGTGGCACCGGCCAGTGCCGACTTTCTGGCGCGGACCGCCCAGGGGTTTGCCGGGGATGTTCTGGGGGCGGTGTTGTTGGCCACGCGGGCTCCGTTGATTTTTGCCCCGGCCATGAACACCAACATGTGGACCCATCCCGCCACCCGGGAAAATGTGCAGAAATTGTCCTCCCGTGGGGTGATCTGGGCCGGGCCGGCCGAGGGTCGGCTGGCCTGCGGCGCGGAGGGGCCGGGGCGGTTGGCCCCCACCGAAGAGATCCTCGGGCGGGTGAAAGAGACCTTGCGAAAGGAGATGAAGAAATGAGCCAACCCTCCCAGATCAAGCCTTCGCCCGCCTTTGTGAAACAGGCGGCTTTTCATAGCCCGGCCAAGTTTAAGTCGATGCATCGGGAGTCGGTGCAGAACCCGAAAAAGTTTTGGGGGCGGATCGCGAAGGAGGAGTTGAGCTGGTTTCAGGAGCCCAAAAAGGTGCTGGAATGGAAGGAGCCGTTTGCCAAGTGGTTTGGCGGCGGTCGGCTCAATCTGAGTCACAACTGTCTGGACCGGCATCTGACCGGAGCGCGGCGGCACAAGGCCGCCATTGTGTTTGAGGGGGAGCCGGGCGACGTCCGGGTGATCACGTACCAGCAGTTGCATGACGACGTGTGCCGTTTTGCCCATGCCCTGCATGGGGAAGGGGTCCGGAAGGGCGACCGGGTGATGATTTATCTGCCGATGGTTCCGGAGGCGGCTATCGCCATGCTCGCCTGTGCCCGGATCGGGGCGGTCCACAGCGTGGTGTTCGGCGGTTTCAGTGCCGAGGCCCTCAAGGACCGGATCCACGACTGCGGGGCGAAAGTGGTCATCACCGCCGATGGAGGATATCGCCGTGGCCAGGTGGTGAACCTGAAGAAGAACGTGGATGCCGCCGTGGCGGGATGTCCGGAGGTCCGAAGGGTCATCGTGCTGAAGCGCACGGGCACGGTGGAAAAGCTGAACGAGATCGACCGCTGGTGGCACGAGATCACGCATCATCAACCCCCGCACTTTCCCCCCGAGAAGATGGAGAGCGAGGATCCGCTTTTCATCCTCTACACGAGCGGCAGCACCGGAAAACCCAAGGGCATCCTGCACAGCACGGCGGGATATCTGCTCGGGGCGCATCTGACGACGAAATGGGTTTTCGACCTGAGGGAAACCGACCTGTTTTGGTGCACGGCGGACGTGGGCTGGGTGACCGGCCACAGCTACGCGGTGTACGGGGCGTTGAGCAACGGGGCAACCACGCTGATGTACGAGGGGGCGCCCAACCAGCCCGAACCGGACCGTTTCTGGCAGATCATCGCCAAACACCGGGTGACTATTTTTTACACCGCGCCCACGGCTATCCGGGCGTTTATCCGGTGGGGCGACCATTGGGTCCAGAAGCACGATCTCTCCACTCTCCGGTTGCTGGGATCGGTCGGGGAACCAATCAATCCGGAGGCGTGGCACTGGTACCACCGTGTGGTGGGCGGAGGTCGCTGTCCGATCGTGGACACCTGGTGGCAAACGGAGACAGGAAGCCACATGCTGACCACCCTGCCGGGAGTGCACGCCATGAAGCCCGGACTCGCGGGGGTGCCGTTCTTCGGGGCGGATTTGGCCGTGGTGGACGATCACGGCAAGCCGGTGAAGGACGGGGTGCAGGGCAAGTTGGTGATCCGGAAACCTTGGCCGTCTATGTTGCGGACGATTTACGGGGATCCGGAGAGGTACAAAAAGCAGTACTGGAGTGAGGTGCGCGGCTGTTATTTCACCGGAGACGGTGCCAAACGGGACAAGGACGGATATTTCCACGTCATCGGACGAATCGACGACGTGTTGAATGTGTCCGGCCACCGGTTGGGCACGGCGGAGGTGGAAAGCGCCCTGGTGAGCCACCCCGCGGTGGCGGAGGCGGCGGTGGTGGGTCGGCCCGATGACCTCAAGGGGCAGGCGGTGGTGGCCTTTGTCACGCTGAAGGCCGGGCAAAAGGCCGGGGAAACCCTGGTGGCGGCGTTGCGGGACCAGGTCAGCAAGGAGATCGGTCCGATCGCCAAGCCGGACCAGATCCGTTTTGCCGAAGCCCTGCCCAAGACGCGGAGCGGAAAGATCATGCGCCGGTTGCTCAAGGAAATCGCCGCCGGTGGGGCGGTGAAGGGGGATGTGACCACGCTGGAGGATCTTAATGTGATCTCTTCCCTGCAGTCTTCTTCCTCCGAGGAGGGGTAGCATGTCCTGGCGGTTACAACCCACCGAGACCGGCCTTTTGGTTGTGGATGTCCAGGAGAAGCTGGTCCCCGCGGTGAAAGAACCGGCGGATTGGGTGGAGCGGGTGGAGATTCTGGTGAAGGCGGCCAAGTTGCTGGGGATGCCGGTGGCGATCACGGAGCAGGTGCCGGCCAAACTGGGAAAGACCTTGCCGGCTGTCCTGCTGGCGGCAGGGAAGGTGTCCCCGATTTCGAAAACCAAATTCTCGGCGGCGGAAGCTGGCAAGGATCTGGGCAAAAAGCGGGTTCTCGTGGCGGGATGTGAGACCCATGTGTGTATCCGGCAGACGGTGTACGAGCTTCGGCTCCGGGAAGTGCAACCGGTGCTGGTGGCGGATGCCGTGGGATCGAGGAAGGATTCAGATCGGCAGTTCGCCCTTCAGGAAATGAGGCACGACGGGATTGTCGTGACCACCACCGAGGCGGTGTTGTTGGAGTTGCTGGAGACGGCCGAGCATCCGAAATTCAAGGAGATCCAGGGCTTGATCAAATGAGGCTTGGGTAGGGACGATCCGCAGGATCGTCCGTTACCACCAATCCTTGGATGAAACTTGGCCTTTCCGAGGGGTCGGCGACCCGTCCCTGCTTAAGACGCGGAGAATTTTCTGGCCTTGGTCAGCTAACCCTTTCATTCTCACCTCTTTATGTCAGTGCCCAACGCGACGGCCCAGATATGGCCTTTCAATGTTTCCGTGGTTCCAAGGGTCCCGGAGGGATTAGAGTCCCTTCGGCGAATCGCCTTTAACCTGTGGTTCAGCTGGAACTTTGACGCCCTCGAGCTCTTCAAGGAACTGGATCCGTCCCTGTGGGAGGAGTGCGGCCATAGTCCCGTCAAAATGCTGCGGTTGGTCAGGCAGTCGCGGCTCGAGGCCGCCTGCAAGGACAAGGCGTACCGCGACCGCGTCGAAAAGGTTCACGATAAACTGGAGTCGTACCTGAACCGGAAAAGCACCTGGTTCACGAAAAACATGCCCAAGGAGAAGAAGGACTCACCCTTGGTGGCCTATTTTTCCGCCGAATTCGGCTTCCACGAATCCTTGCCGGTCTATTCCGGAGGTCTCGGTATCCTGGCGGGCGACCATTGTAAATCGGCCAGTGATCTGGGGCTGCCTTTCGTGGCGGTCGGTTTGCTTTATCGGTTTGGTTACTTTTCCCAGAAGATCAACCGGGACGGATGGCAGGAAGCCAACATCGTCGACAATGTTTTCCACGATCTGCCGGTGCGCGAGGCCCTGGGCCCGGATGGAAAGACACCCGTGGTGGTTGAATTGGATATGCCTGGACGGAAGGTGAGGGCCAAGGTTTGGGAGGTCCGGATCGGGCTGACCCGGCTGTTCCTGCTCGACACGGACCTTGCCTCCAACTCCCCCGATGACCGGAACATCACCTACCAACTCTACGGCGGCGACCATGATATGCGGGTGCGCCAGGAGATCGTGCTCGGCATCGGCGGGGTGAAGGCCCTGGATGCCATGGGCCTCCAACCGGCTGTTTTTCACATGAATGAAGGGCACGCCGCGTTCCTTGGATTGGAGCGGATCCGGATGCTGGTCGCCCGGGAAAAACTTTCCTTCATTGAGGCGCTGCAGTCCGTGGCGGCCAGCAGTGTGTTCACCACCCACACGCCGGTGCCGGCGGGTAACGACGCATTCGATCCCTTGCTGATGGAAAAGTACTTCGCCGAATATATCCGTGAGTGCCAGATTGGATTCGACGATCTCCTCAAGCTGGGCCGGCCCTGGGCCCACCCCGAGCAGGAGCCGTTCAGCATGACGATTCTCGCGCTGCGGCTGTCCCGTCAGGCCAACGGGGTAAGTGCCATCCACGGCCAGGTTTCCCGGGAGATGTGGCAAAGCGTCTGGCCGGGGGTGCCCAAGAAGGAGATTCCGATCCGGCATGTGACCAATGGCATTCACACCTTCACCTGGATGGCTCCGGAGATCCGTCAGCTCCTCGAAAAAGAGGAGGGGACATTCACCGAGGATCACCTTGCCGAAGCTTCCCAGTGGAAAAAGAGGGTCGATTTCAAGGACAAGGAGTACTGGAGCGTTCACCAAAAGCTGAAGACCCGGCTGTTGGAATTTGTTCGGCAGAACGTCCGGAACCAGCGCATCCGCAACGGGGTAAGGCCGGAGGAGATTCGCGCCGCCCAGACCATGCTGGACCCGAAGGCGCTGACCATCGGTTTTGCCCGCCGCTTTGCGACCTACAAGCGGGCAGCCCTGCTGTTCCGCGACCTCGACAAGTTGGCGGCGATCGTCAACGACCCGAAGTATCCCGTGCAGTTTGTCTTTGCGGGGAAGGCGCATCCGGCCGACGAGGGGGGCAAGAAGCTGATCCAGTTGATCGTGAAAGTCTCGGAAATGCCGGTGTTCAAAAACAAAATCGTCTTCGTGGAGAACTATGATTTCAACGTGGCCCGCCACCTTTACCACGGTTGCGATGTCTGGCTGAACAACCCGACCCGTCCGCTGGAGGCCAGTGGCACAAGCGGCGAGAAGGTCATCACCAACGGGTGCCTGAATTTCTCCGTCCGGGACGGTTGGTGGGACGAGGCCTATGACGGCACGAACGGATGGGCAATCGGTGAGGATGGCCTGCGGCTGGAGCCCGAGGTGCAGGACGAATTCGACGCCTTTTCCATCTACGAGCTCCTTCAGCATGAGATCGTGCCGCTGTATTACGACCGTGACGCCGACGGCGTGCCCAAGCGCTGGGTCGACCGGGTGCGGCGGAGCCTCATGACGATCGGCCCCGTCTACAACACCCAACGCATGGTGGCGGAGTATGCGGAGAACTTTTACAGGAAAGCGGCGGAGAAGGGGCGGATGTTTGCGGAAAACCGGTACGGCAAATCCCGGGAACTGGCGGTCTGGAAAGACAGGATCCGTAAGTCTTGGTCGGAGGTGGCGGCCAATGCGGTGACCTGGGGCGGGGGCAACGGGACCACCGTAAGCGTCGGGGATACTGTCTCCGTTTCCGCCCAAGTGTATCTGGGTTCCCTGAAAAACGAGGAAGTGGCGGTGGAGGCTTATGTCAAAGCCGTGGATCCCCACGGACCTTCGTTGGCCCTCCGGCTCGAGCCGACCGGGGAGGGGTCCAATGGTTGGATGAAATATGCGGGACGGGTCGAAGTGAAGGACTCTGGAAATTTCCAGTTTAATGTCCGGGTTCGGCCCTCAAATCCATCCCTTAGCCAAGCCCACGAACTACGGCTGATCGCTTGGGCATCCAATTCATAAGCATCTCATCATCAATTAATAACGGAAAATTCGGTTCCATTTGACCGGATTTTTGGGCTCGCTAGGGTCGATGGCTATGTCGACCCCCGTTCTGCCGACGGAGCCAAAACGTACCACCACCCCGAGCCCTGAGTTGGTGGGGTTGGATCCTGCCGATGTTGATCTTTCGGCGGTGGAAAAGACCGTTCATGCCTGCCGCGATTATCTCCTCGGCTTGCAGAAGCCTGAGGGCTACTGGGTCGGGGAGCTGTTCGTCGACAGCACGGTGGCTTGTGATTACCACCTCCTGATGTACCTGCGCGGCAAAGTCGACCGCGCCAAGGAAGCCAAGATCGTCCGCCACATCCTCCAGAGGCAGTTGCCGGACGGTGGTTGGCCGATTTACCCGGGCGGGCCCAGCAACGTGACCGCCACGGTGAAAGCCTACTTCAGCCTCAAATTGGCCGGCTTTACCCCGGACGAGCCGGAGATGCGCAAAGCCCGGGCCGCCGCCATGCGGTTGGGCGGAATCCCGAGCACCAACACCTACTGCAAATTTTATCTCGCGATGTTCGGGCAGTATCCGTGGAAATATTTGCCCAACATTCCCCCGGAGATCCTGCTCCTGCCCAAGTGGGCACCGTTCGACATGTCCGAAATGAGCTCCTGGACCCGGGCCATTGTGGTGCCGATGGCGATCATCCGGAGCTTCCGTCCGGTCACCCATCTTCCTCCGGAAAAGCAGCTCCACGAGCTCTACCCCTACGGTGTTGAAGGCGGGCCTTTCTTCCATCCCGTCGAAAATCGCTTTTTCTCGATGAAGAATTTCTTTGTCCGGGTGAACGAACTGCTGGGATTTCTCGAAAGCCTTCCCTGGAAGCCGTTCCGGAGAAAAGCGCTCAAGGTGGCCGAGAAATGGATCCGGGATCGCACCGGCCCGGAGTCGGAAGGTCTGGCGGCGATTTTCCCTTCCATGATGAACTCCATCCTGGCCTTCCGCTGTCTTGGTTATGCGGAAGAGGATCCCTGGATGATCAAGGCGGTGAAGGACCTGGAGGGACTCGAAGTGGATGATCCCGCCAACGGCGACTTCCGGGTCCAACCCTGCCTCAGCCCCGTCTGGGACACCGCCATCACCCTGACCGCCCTGGGGGCAGCCGGCGTGAAGCCCGACCACCCGGCGATGCAGAAGGGCGCGGACTGGCTGCTGTCCAAAGAAGTGAGGATGCGCGGCGATTACGTGATGAAAAATCCGACGCCGATCACCGGCGGCTGGGCCTTCGAATTTTTCAACGACTGGTATCCCGACGTGGACGACACCGCCAAGGTTCTCCTCGGGCTGCGGAAGGCAACCGCGGCCAACCCGAACCAACAAAAGGAGGCGATGGATCGCGGTCTGGGTTGGGCGATGAGTTTTCAGTGCGACAACGGCGGCTATGCGGCCTTCGACAAAAACGTGAACAAGGCCTGGCTGGAGGACGTGCCCTTCGCCGACCATAACGCCATTCTCGACCCGCCCTGCGCCGACATCACCGGGCGTCTCCTCGAGACGATGGGCAAGCTGGGTATCTCCAAAAATCACCCGCAGATCCAGCGGGCGTTGGCCTTCCTGCGGAAGACGCAGGAGGAGGACGGCTCCTGGTTTGGCCGCTGGGGCGTGAACTACGTCTACGGCACCTGGCAGGCCCTGCGCGGCCTGCATGCCATTGGGTACGACATGAACGATACCTGGGTGGTCCGCGCCCGCGACTGGCTGGAGTGCGCCCAGAACCCCGACGGTGGCTGGGGCGAAAGCTGCGGTTCTTATGACGATCCCCGGATGAAGGGGCGGGGGATCAGCACCGCCTCCCAGACCGGTTGGGGACTGATGGGTCTTCTGGCTTGCGGCGATATCCAACGGCCCAGCGTGCGTCGGGCGGTCCGTTATTTGGTGGAAACCCAGGCCAAAGATGGAAGCTGGGAGGAGAAGCTCATCACCGGCACCGGTTTCCCGTGCGTGTTTTATCTGCGTTACGACATGTACCGGAACAATTGGCCGCTCCTCGCCCTGGGCGAGTATCTGGAGATGGCCCGGGCTTCCGGCGTCCGCTGACCACCGCCGCGGGACTTTCCGCGGATCTTTCCATGGCCCCCCCCTCCACGTTGCCGGTCGGAATCCTTTTCCCGATGGAGTTCGAGGCGGAACCCACCTGGAAAAAGCTCGGCGGCAAAAGCCGGTTGGCCACGGCGCTGGAGACGCTCCAAGGAAGCTGGAAAGGATTGCCGGTGGTCTCGGCCCGGATCGGGATGGGGCATGCGGGCCTGGACAGGAAAGTGGAGTCTTGGCTGAAGGAGCACCCTTGCCGGGCGGTGATCCTGGCCGGATTGGCCGGGGCGTTGGATCCGGATTGGGACGAAGGGGATCTCAGCTCTTTTCATGCGGAGGCTTGGCCGGAATTCGCCGTGTGGGCGCGGTCCAAACCGGCGGTGCGGGCCGGAAAGTGGCATACGGCTCATGAGATCATTGAGACGGGACTGGCGAAGCTCGAGTTGGGCCGAAAAACCGGGTGCGGGCTGGTGGAGATGGAGTGGGACTATGTGGCCGAAGCCTGCCGGAATCAGGATGTGCCCCTCGTCGGCTTACGCGCGGTGAGCGATCACGCGGACAAGCTGCTGCCGGCGGATCTTTTCCTGCTTGGGTGTGATGCGGTCACCGGCAAAAGCACCCCGGTGAAAATCGGCCTACATCTGGCCCTTCGTCCTTGGCGTTTGCGGGAATTGCTTCCCGCCGTGTCGGGCTGTACCCATGCGAGGGAGGTGATGAGCAAGGCGCTGGCGGAGTTTCTGGATTGGATGGCTGAAAAGTTTTGTGAACGTCACACGTGAACGTG
>Ga0214917_10006538_pt1 | contig 12060 bp, 7 predicted proteins | sample LL_1208_BB_MetaG_FD_177983 | JGI IMG/M metagenome (GOLD analysis project Ga0214917, IMG submission 177983) | Freshwater microbial communities from Lake Lanier, Atlanta, Georgia, United States - LL_1208_BB | ecosystem: Environmental > Aquatic > Freshwater > Lake | place: USA: Georgia | collected...
GGGCGGTGGCGTCGGCCTGATCTCGCATCCAGGACGCGACCGCTGGATCGTTGACATCTTCTAAAAAGCGGAACGGATCCGCTACCTGCGTGCCCCAGTAAGCTTCGCGGGTGTTCGTACCGGGCAGGGGCGAGGCAAGTTCGATCCCACCGAAGCGTTCGGCGTGAGTCGCTAGCGGGCTGGCGGTGGTCTGCGCGCAGGCAGGGGCGGTTGCAGCGCCGAGGGTGGTCATCAGGGCGACGAGGCCAAAGACGTAGGCGAAATGTTTGGACGAAGCCATGATGCGCTCAAAATTTTTCTAGGGATAACCCTCAAGGCAGGCTTATCTGCGTGTTTTGGGGGCGCCCCGAATGTAATCTGGAGCGCTGACGTACCATAATTCAAGTATCGCTTCTCTCGTGGGAGCCGGTCTAGTTTGGGTAAGCGGGCCCGAGCTTGCGTTTTTATTTTGAACCCGCCAGCGGAGGAGATGAAGGATGTCGGAACAGTCAAAGGCGCCCGTTAAACGTCGCCAGTTTTTGAAGAATTCGGCGGCTGGGGCCGCCGGTGCTGCTGCTTTGGCTGCGCCTATGGTGAGCACGGCGCAAACCGTGACGATGCGTTTTCAGAGTACCTGGGCCACGAAGGACATCTTCCACGAGCTCGCGGTTGATTTTGCGCGCCGTGTGAACGATATGGCGGGCAATCGCCTGAAGATTGAAGTGCTGCCTGCGGGTTCGGTCGTGCCGGCGTTTCAGCTTCTTGACGCCGTTAGCAAAGGCACGCTCGACGGCGGCCATGGCTCGCTGGCCTATCACTACGGCAAGAGCCCGGCGGTCGCGATCTGGGGCTCTGGCCCAGCGTTCGGCATGGACCCCAATATGGTGTTGGCCTGGCACTACTACGGCGGTGGCCGGGCGCTGTTGGCCGACCTCTATAAATCGCTCGGCGCGGACGTGGTCTCGTTTCTGAATGGGCCGATGCCGACCCAACCGCTGGGATGGTTCAAAAAACCGATTGCCAAGGTCGACGACCTCAAGGGCCTCAAGTACCGTACCGTCGGGCTGGCGGTCGATATCTTCACGGAACTGGGCGCTGCCGTGAACCCGATTCCTGGCCCCGAAATTGTTGCGGCATTGGATCGCGGGCTCATCGACGCGGCCGAGTTCAATAATGCGACGTCCGATCGTGCCTATGGGTTTCAGGATGTTGTGAAGAATTGCATGCTGCAAAGCTTTCACCAGAGCGGCGAGCAGCTTGAGATTCTGTTCAACAAAACCAAGTACGACGCGCTACCGGCCGAGCTCAAGGCGATGATCGAGTACGCCGCGCAAGCCTCGAGCGCCGATATGTCTTGGAAATTTGTTGAGCGCAACTCGCTGGATTACGTCGAGTTGAAGAAGGCGGGGGTCAAGTTTTACAAAACCCCAGACGCGATCCTGCGTGCCCAGCTCGACGTCTGGGACAAGATCATCGCCAAGCGTTCGGCTGAAGACCCGGTCTTCAAGAAGGTGCTTGATTCGCAGCGCGCCTTTGCCCAGCGTGCACGGCAGTGGCAGGACGACTATATGGTCGATTTCAAGATGGCTTACAACCACTTCTTTGCCAAGAAGTCCTAAGTTCGTTCTCGCCCTGAGCGGCCGCCCGGGCTGAGCACCGGGCGGCCGATTTGTTTTCCTGAGAAGCCATGTCGACTGAAAAACTGCTTCACTTCGTGGATCGCGTTAGTACGTTTGCGGGCAAGGCCGCAGCATGGCTGATCGTCAGCCTGATGTTGGTCGTTTGTGCCGAAGTTTTTAAACGCTACGCGCTCAATGCGCCGACGGCGTGGATCTACGACGTTAACAACATGATGTACGGGACGCTCTTCATGATGGGTGGGGCCTATACGCTCGCCCAAGGTGGCCACGTACGCGGCGATTTTTTCTACGGCAGCATGAAGCCTGCCACGCAGGCTAAGTTCGATCTGGTTCTCTACTGCCTGTTCTTTTTGCCTGGCGTCGCCTCTCTGATCTGGGCGGGCTGGACCTACTTCAGCGATTCATGGCGCATCCACGAGACGACCTTTAATGCGATGCCGATCCCGGTCTATCCCTTCAAATTCATCATCCCGTTGGCTGGCTCGATCGTGTTGCTGCAAGGGCTGGCTGAAATTCTCCGTTGTGTCGTCTGCATCCAAACCCGCCAGTGGCCACCACGATTGAAGGACGCGGATGAGATGGACGTGGTTGAACAACAACTGTCCTCGAGCGAGTTCGTCGACGAGAGCGCGAAGCGCGAGGTGATCGAGAAGGCGAAGTCGATCGAAGAGGCGGCACACCAGCGCGCCTCCGGTGGCAAGGGGGCATGATGAGCAATCCAGCAATGGGCTTGACCATGCTCGGTATGGTCGTCTTGGTGATCATGCTGGGCTTCCCAACAGCGTTCACGCTGATGGGGCTGGGGATGATCTTTGGTTTCCTCGCCTTTTATGACCCCGCGGTCGCTTGGCACCAAAATCAGATTTTCGACCTCATCGTCCAGCGTGCATTCGGTGCGATGAACAACGAGACGCTGCTCTCGATCCCTTTGTTCGTGCTGATGGGCTACGTGATGGAGCGCGGCGCGCTCGTCGACCGCATGTTCAATAGCGTGCGCCTGGCGTTTCGCAGCGTGCCCGGTTCCTTGGCCGTCACCACGCTGATCATTTGTACGTTCTGGGGGATCGCCAGCGGACTGGTGGGTGCCGTCGTCGTCTTGATGGGCGTGATCGCGATGCGGCCGATGCTCAATGCCGGTTATGACGTCCGCCTCGCGTCGGGGGTCATCACGGCGGGTGGCACGCTGGGAATTCTCATTCCACCCTCGGTGATGATCATCGTCTACGCAGCGGTCGCTGGCTTATCCGTGGTTAAGCTTTACGCCGCTGCCATGTTTCCAGGATTTTTCCTCGCCCTGCTTTATCTGATTTATGTCATTGGCTGGGCCATGCTGGATCCGAAGGTGGCGCCGAAATTGCCGCTCGATCAGATGCGGGCACCCATTTCGCCGTGGGTGGCACATGTGGCGAGCCAGTATTCGTCGCGCATGCTGCCCGCGCTGCTGATCGCCGTGGTTTCGCCGGCGCGTGCACTGGCGGCGCAGGCCCAAGGTATCCGGATCACCTGGTGGCAGCTGTTGTGGGCGCTGTTTCGAGCTTTGGTACCGTTGTGGTTGACCGTGGCGGCCTTTGGCACGACCTGGTGGTACGTGGTGATCCACGCGCAACAGGTCGACGATGGCGGGGGTAGTAGCTTGTCGGTCCCCGACGCTGGGGCGATGGAGCAACGGGCTGATGCAGTTCAGGAACCACCGGGCAGTTCACCCAGTTCAACGGGCTTGGCAGAACCGCCTGGGGCGAGCGCGAGCTCTTCCACAGGGCTCGCAGAACCGCCGGGCAGCGCAGGGTCGACGCTCGCTTCCCCGCCCGGCGCTGGAGAGACGCTGGCTCCGCCGCCCGGCTCTGGAGAGACGCTGGCTCCCCCGCCGGGTTCTGGAGAGACCCTCGCGGCGCCGCCTGGAGCGGGCACCAGTGCCCCCGCCGAGGCGCCGCTGCAGGCGATGGGGGGAGTCGAAACGGTGGCCCAGCAGCCGCCCGGGGTCCCCGCGGGGTTTGAAGCAGGCTTTGGCGTGGCGTTGTTGCTTACCCTTGGTTTGCTGCTTTGGTACTACGCCAAATTTGACGCTGAGCAGTACGAGATTTTGACGATGCTGGTGTCGTCGGTGATGCCGCTGGCGACCCTGACCCTCATCGTTCTTGGGGTGATTCTCTTCGGGATCACGACGGCGACAGAGTCTGCGGCGGTGGGCGCCGCGGGCGCGTTCATCATGGCGTTCTATGCCAAAACTTTGAACTTTCAGAAGATCAAGGAAGCGGTTTTTCTGACCGCTAAAACGACTTCGATGGTTTGCTGGCTCTTCGTCGGTTCGGCTTTGTTCTCGGCGGTGTTTGCGCTGCTTGGCGGGCAAGGCTTGGTCGAGAAGTGGGTGCTGTCGATGAACCTCAGCCCGATCCAGTTCATGCTGCTTTCGCAGGCGATCATCTTTGTGCTCGGTTGGCCGCTGGAGTGGACCGAGATCATTGTTATTTTTGTGCCGATATTCCTGCCCTTGCTCCAGCACTTTGAGATCAACCCGATCCTCTGGGGGGTGCTGGTGTTCGTCAACTTGCAGGCCGCCTTCCTGTCGCCTCCGGTGGCCATGTCGGCGTTCTATTTGAAAGGGGTTTCGCCGTCTCACGTGACGATCAATCAAATCTTCGCCGGCATGATGCCTTACATGTTGATTGTTATTCTGTGTATGGTCTTCATGTACCTCTGGCCCAGCCTCACCCTGTGGTTGCCGACCTTTTTGTACGGTGGTTGACGCGTAACCAGAACAGTTCATCCGCTGTGGACGTTGCTGAAAATCAGCGTCTCTTGATTAACATGAAAGGCTTTCGGTTTGTGGTGGACCACACGAAAGCCGCAGCGCAGCGGTAGCTCGCGATAGTTTGGGTTGGTGTAGACGAGGATTGTTGGCTGCTCGGCGAGGCGATCGAGCACGCGCGCCAGCAGAGCGTCATCAAACGGGTTGTAGAGGTAGGCGATCAGGCGTTCGCCGGCCGCTCGGTAATCGTAGTGGCTGGCGTCGCAGACGACGAACACGCCAGGGTCGCCAAACATTTTGCGGTGGTTGCTGCGCGCGATCTGGATCAGCGGTTCGTAGTAGTCGATGCCGATGATGGTTTGTTCGATGCGTGCGCGCTGACACGCCCGACGCCATTGCAAGATAACTTTGCCTTTGCCGCAGCCAATGTCAACAAAGCTCCAGTGCACGAATGACGAGCCCAGTAGGGCCTGTAAACGTTGGAAGATCGCCTCGACCTCGCTGGTCCACGAGCTGGCGTACGAGAGCCCATGCTGGAAGTGCGGTGGCCGCGTGGAGAAGTCCTGGCGAGCCAGCGGCAGGCCGGTATCGGTGCCATGCTGCCAATCAAACCAGTAGCGCTCGAGTAGGTTCGCCCAAACGCTACGCATGCCTTGATGGCGATAGGTCAGCCAATAATCGTAGAACGTGCCCATGCTCAAGCCCCTTGGCGCCCTAACAGTAGCAAAGGTGCGCCGCTAGCGCTCGCCGCGCAGAAGATGGCGTTGCGGGATAGCGTGCGCGATGGCGTGCGGGATGGCGCGCTCTGCTAGGATCAAGAACGCTTCTGGTTGATTGTTGAGTGACGCTACAACCGATGAAACCTGCTCCTTCTGCTGTGCGCTCGCGGGTGCAAGTCTTGTGCAACCGACTGGGGCTACGCGTACCAATCCTGCTCGCGCCAATGGCAGGCGCTTGCCCCCCTGCGCTTTCGGTTGCCGTTGCCAACGCCGGTGGACTCGGTGCCTGCGGAGCGCTCCTGCTGAGGCCAGACGAGATCTTGCAGTGGGTCGAACGCTTTCGAGCCGGTAGCGCGGGTGTTTTCCAGATCAATACCTGGATTCCTGATCCGCCGCCACGGCGTGACGCCGAAGCGGAAGCGCGGGTACGCGCTTTTTTGGCGCAGTGGGGGCCGTCCGTAGCCGTCACCGCAGGGGATACAACGCCGCCAGACTTTGAAGCGCAGTGTGATGCCATGCTGGAGGCGCGCGCGCCGGTCGTGTCCTCCATCATGGGTCTGTTTACAGCGGACCGCGTTGCGCAGTTTAAAGCGCGCGGGACGGCTTGGCTGGCGACGGTGACGACGGTTGCAGAGGCGCGTATCGCGGAAGCCGCCGGAGCCGATGGGGTGATCGCACAGGGCATGGAAGCGGGTGGCCACCGGGGAAGCTTCGATGCCGCGCAAGCCGAGCGCAGTCAGGTTGGTTTATTCGCGTTGGTCCCTGCGGTGGCCGACGCGGTTCGAATTCCGGTGATTGCGAGCGGAGCGATTGCCGATGCCCGCGGGATCGCGGCGGCGCTGACGCTCGGTGCCTCGGGGGTGCAAATTGGCACCGGCTTTTTGCGCTGTCCGGAAGCGGGCATTGCACCGGTATGGGCCGAGGCGCTGGCGCACACGGCGCCCGAGGGGACTCAGTTAACACGCGCGTTCAGCGGTCGCGCCGGGCGCAGTCTGGCCACCGATTACGTGCGGGCGGCAGGCGCTGCTGAAGCGCCTTTACCCGCTCCCTACCCGGTACAACGCGGCTTGACGACCGCCATGCGTGCCCGTGCCGCGCGTGAGGGCGATCTCCGAGCCATGCAAGCCTGGGCCGGTCAGGGCGCAGCGCTCGCGCTTGCCGAGCCTGCGCAAACCCTGACCACGCGGCTTTGGGCCGCTGCTGAGGAATGCTTGATTTAAATCAGGCGGCGCGCGCCAGCCCACTCGCACCTGCGCGCCCGGCGGTGCGTCGCGTATTTTCGAGGGAAGCGGCCAGCGCGGGGGTCAGCCCGTCGATCCGTGCAGCAATATGGGCCATCGCCTGTTCAACTTGGTCAACCAGAATCAGGCAGAGGTCGCCGGGCCGCAAACGACGCAAGGCGGTATCGATGGCGCGGAATTCGCCCTGAATTTCGTCGATTCTGCGCGTGCGGCGGGCACCGTTGAGTCCTTGGCGCAGTAGGGCTAGCACTTCTCCATCCGCGCGTCCGCGTTGGCACGCGTCCTGATAGAGCACGACTTCGTCGAACGCACGACCGAGAATGCGGGTTTGGTCGCTGATGTCCACGTCGCGGCGGTCGCCGGCGCCGCTAATAACAACCGAACGGCGTCGTGCCGACATCGACTCGATGGCGTCCACGAGCGCGAGCATCGCGTCCGGGTTGTGGCCGTAATCGGCGATTACGGTGGCACCCCGATGGAAGGAGACATTAAAGCGTCCCGGAGCGCCAGAATCCTCGCTACCGAAGCTGCGCAGGCCCTCGCGTACCTGGCCCCAATTGAGCCCCAGGGCCCATACCGCCGCAATGGCCGCCATCGCGTTCTCGACCTGGAAGCCAAGTTGGCCTTCATGCGTGAAGGGAATCTCGTCGAGTGCGAAGCGGTGTTCGACGCTGCCTTGCACAGCCACGATTGCGTCGCGATCCTGAAACACCACCCGCTGGCCGCGTACCCGATGCGCTGCGATCACCGGGAGATGGCGGTCGCGCGCAAAGTAGGTCACGGTGCCAGGGCAGGTTTCGGCCATGGCGACGACCAATGGATCCGCCGCGTTGAGCACGGCAGTTCCGCCGACGGCGACATTGCGGACGATGGTCCCTTTGACCTGCGCGAGTTGCTCGGCCGTCTCAATGAAATTCATTCCCAAGTGGTCGCCGCGCCCGATGTTGGTCACCACCGCGACGTCGCAGCGGTCGAAGGCCAACCCTTCGCGGAGCATGCCGCCACGGGCGGTTTCCAGCACCGCCGCGTCGACTTCAGGGTGCGCCAGAACACTGCGGGCACTGCGCGGTCCGCTGCAGTCACCGGTGTCGATGCGCGCGCCGTTGACCCAGACCCCGTCGGTCCCGGTCATTCCAACCCGACGCCCAGATTGATTCAGGAGATGAGCGATCAGGCGCACGGTGGTCGTTTTGCCATTGTTTCCGGTTACCGCAACGACCGGAATTCGGCCGTCGTCGCCGGGTGGAAACAAGGCGTCGATCATGGCTTGGCCAACCGGCCGTGAGGCACCTGCCGAGGGGTCGAGATGCATCCTTAAGCCAGGGGCCGCATTGACCTCGACAATGCCTCCGCCCTGTTCTTCGAGGGGCTTTTCGATCGTTTGGCAGACCACGTCGATACCGCAGATGTCCAGACCCACCATGCGCGCTGCCGCGGTGGCACAGCGCGCGACGTCAGGGTGCACGATGTCGGTGACGTCCGTGGCGGTGCCGCCCGTGCTGAGATTACAGTTGTTGCGCAACACGACACGGGTGCCCGCGCTCGCAATTGAATCGAGCGTAAGACCCTGTTGCCCGAGGGTCGCAATGGCCAGCGCATCCAGCGGGATACGGGTGAGGGAAGTCGCGTGACCGCTGCCGCGGCGCGGGTCACGGTTGACTTCATCCACCAGTTCGCGCACCGAGCGAAGGCCGTCCCCGAAGACTTGGGGTGGATCGCGTCGGGCCGCAGCGACCAAGCGGCCTGCGACCACCAGCAGCCGGAAATCAAAGCCGGGCAGAAAGCGTTCGACCAGCACGTCGCGGCGTACGGCAGCCGCGGCCTCGTAAGCCGCTTCGATCTCTTCCCGGGTCGTGAGGTTGACCACGACGCCCTTGCCTTGATTGCCGTCTCGTGGCTTCACCACGACGGGTAATCCGATCGATTGCGCAGCGCGCCACGCATCCTCTGCATCGCCCACCTGTCGGCCAGCCGGGACGGGAATGCCCGCCGCGTCGAGCAGGCGTTTGGTGAGTTCCTTGTCTTGCGCGATGGCTTCTGCGATCGCGCTCGACTCACTCGTTTCAGCGGCCTGGATATGACGTGCACGGCTACCCCAGCCGAGCCGCACCAGGCTGCCGTCGGTGAGGCGGGTGTGAGGAATGCCCCGCGCGGTCGCGGCCCCGACGATTGCGGCGGTGCTCGGCCCGAGCCGTTGTTCCTCGTCGAGCTCGCGCAGTTGGGCGACCGCCGCCTCAAGCGCAACGCTTGAGTTCGTCAGGATCCCGTGCAAACACTGCTGGGCAAGTTCGAGCGCCAACTCGCCAACGGCTTCTTCTGCGTACTGAAAAGCAATCAGGTAGGTGTGATGGTCTGTGGTCGTCCGTACTTGGCGAAATGCGACCGCGCAACCGGCGCGAACCTGTAGCGCCAATGCGATCGCGCTCAGAGCCTGCGCACAATCACCCGCAGCGTGTCCCAGGCGAGCGAGCTCGTCGCACTGCGCGAGCTCGGGGAAGCAAACGTGCAGGCGAGCGCCCCAGTTGCCCGGCTCCGCTCGCAGCGTTGCCGGATCGCACTGAACCACCGCCTCGATGGCAGTGCAGGGTGCCCAAACGTTGGGGCCGCGCAGAGCGCGTACACGGGTGACTTCCATCAAACAATCTCAGACCAGAAAAGGGTTGCCTGCGGGCCGAGCAAGGTGCTGCGCAGTTGCGCTGGAGAAATCCCCAGCGCCCAAGCGGCAGCGGCAGCGGCAGTCAAGACGGCGGTATCCGGGCCAGCGCTCGGACAAGGCCCGAGCGTGATTTCGCTGGATCCCTGGGCAAGAACGAGCAGGCCGTCGCGGACGAAGCCCGCACGCCCCCCCGCCGCGAGGTGATCGACCAGCGCCGGGGTCTCCCAGACTTTGGCAAATAGCAGGACCTCGCCGTCGCAGAGTTCCATCATCCGCAGCGCAATGGGGTCTTCGGCATCCAGAACTGCAGCCCCACTGGGCAAGACCACGTCAATTTGGGTCCGCAAAATCCGTAACGCTGCTTCAGCGTCAATCTCGGTCGGGTTCTCGATCGATTTCTCGCGCTGGAGTTCGTGGCCCCCGATGACGATGCCAACCTGACACCGGTCGTAGGAGAGGCCGGCGCTGAGGATGGCTTGATGATCGGTTTCGATGACCGCCGCCTCGACTTCAGGATTAATCAGTAAACGCTGCCCGTTCGACCACGGCAGTGCGGGGCTTGCGGAGAGCTTGCGTTGGTCGATCCAGAGACCGTCGGCACAAGCCAGACCCGTGCAGCGGCCGTCGCTGCGCAAGAGCGCAGCCAAGGTCTTGGCAAGGACGGTTCGCTCGCGGCCACCGGTGACCCCAATGATCGGGATTCGGCTGTTTTCGTCGGCAGCGAAAAGATGATCGATGATTGCGCGACCGACCGGTTGCGGCTCGCCTCGGGCCGGCTTGAGGTGCATCAGCAAACCGGGGCCCGCATTGACTTCGACGATCGCGGCCCCTTGCTCGGCTAGAGGGCGCCCGATGTCTTGCGCAACCAGATCAACGCCGGCGATATCGAGGCCAACGATGCGCGCGGCCAAGCAAACCTGGGCGGCGACTTCGGGGTGTACCTGAGCCGTAACATCAATCGATACGTTGCCATTTCGCTGAATCAAAACCGCTTGGTCGCGGGTCGGTATTGCCTCGGGGGACAGGCCTTGACGCGCCAGCTCCATTTCGGCTGCTGAGTCGATCCGAACCCGGTTGAGCGGGTGATCCTCGGTCGTCCCGCGTCGTGGATCAGAATTCAGCTGGGTCTCGATCAGGCAACGCACCGAAGAACGTCCGTCGCCGATGATCCATGCGGGTTCGCCTCGCGCGGCGGCGACCACCTTACCTCCGACGACCAACACGCGGTGCTCATCGCCGGTGATGAAGCGTTCGACCAAGACCCCACTACCTTCCTCCACCGCGATTTTCCAGGCTGCAGCGACCTCGGCGGCGGTGGTGAGGTTGGTGAAGACGCCGCGCCCATGGTTGCCATCGCTGGGCTTCACAACGATCGGCAAGCCAATCTCTTGCGCGGCTGTCCAAGCCTCTTCGGGGCTGTTAACCAGCTGACCCTGGGGAACCGGAACACCGCACTGCGCCAACAGCCGCCGCGTCAATTCCTTGTCGCGCGAAATGCCTTCGGCGATCGCGCTGGTGCGGGTGGTTTCTGCGGTCCAGATGCGTCGCTGACGGGCGCCGTAACCGAACTGGATCAGGTTGCCGTCGTTGAGCCGGATCATCGGAATTCGGCGCTCGTCGGCCGCTGCCGCGATCGCGGCCGTGCTGGGCCCCAGCCATTTGTCTTCCGCGCAATCGCGCAGGGATTGGATCGCGGCAGGCAGGTCAAACGCTTCGCCTGCCATGGCCGCCAAAACGAGATCCCGCGCGAGCTCCAACGCGAGCCGCGAGACCTCGGGTTGCTGGGCCTCGATCACAACCCGATAGACGCCGCGCCGGTCGCCGTCGCGGGCACGACCGAACCCCGCCGGCACCCCCACCAGACCGAGGAGCTCGAGACTAACGTGTTCCAGGATGTGCGCTGGCCAAGTTCCCTCGTGGAGTCGCTGCAGGAAACCGCCGCGAACGCCCGGGCTACAACGGTGTTCGACGAGCCCCGGTAGCCATTCTTGCAGGCGTTGTGCAAAACCCGGCAAGGTGTTCGAGGGACACTCTTCCAGCGTCCCGATGTCGACTTCGACCTCCAGCGCTGGGCAGTAAGTCCACACATTGGGCCCGCGCAATACGATCTCACTGAGAAATTCGATCGAATGCGGAAACGTCTTCATGGAAGGGCTGGGCTGCAAGGGCGGTGCCTGAATCGATGCTGTAATTCGAAGTTCGCGAGTCAATCCGTTGCGTCCAGAACGCCTCGGGCTGGCTCCCGGTTGACGCTGGGGCCGAATTTCGCGTGCTGGCTCGCGGATCAACGGCAGGGTGCGGAGTCCTCCAAATCAGGGTCTCGTGCGTTGAGGACGCATGCAAAACGCTCTTGACACCTTGCCGCCCGACATTCCACTGCAAGCGGGCGAGCGGGTCGTCGCCGTCTTGGTGACGAACCTCGACGCCCAACTGCGTTTCGCGCACGGCACCGTTGGCCTCACCTCGAGGCGTTTGACGGCGCGCGCGGCCGGCGCCAGCGACTGGCAAACCTGGCCCCTGGCCGCGGGCTTGCGCTTGCAGCGTCGGGATCACGCGGGCGTCGCGATGCTGGAGTTACTCGACGACAAACAGCGGCTCGCATGCTGGCGTTACACCTTGGCCCAGCAAGACGCGGCGGCGCGTCTGATGGCGAGTTTCGAGCAGCAACAGGTGCTGCGCGCGATGGAGCAGGCCGAGGGTTTGCAGCCTTATGCGCTGGGGGCCGACCTGGCGGGCGTTGCCGGGTTCGGCGACGAGTCGGAGCGCGCGAGTGCGCACGCCAAATCGGGCGAACCCGATGGCCTTGCGGCCGAGGCGGCAGAGGAGTCCGGCGCCCCCAATGCCTGGGCGCTCCTGCGTTTGGGCCGTTTTGCGCGGCCTTACCGCTCGCAGTTGTTGTTGGGCCTGCTGCTGACCCTTGCCACCACGGCGGCCACGATGGTGCCGCCCTACCTGACGATGCCGCTGATGGATGAGGTGCTTATCCCTTACCAGAACGGACGCCCGATTGATCGCCTGCAGGTCGCCGGTTATCTCGGGGGCCTGTTGGTCGCGGCGCTCTGCGCCTGGGGCCTGGGCT
>Ga0214917_10006541_pt1 | contig 12058 bp, 11 predicted proteins | sample LL_1208_BB_MetaG_FD_177983 | JGI IMG/M metagenome (GOLD analysis project Ga0214917, IMG submission 177983) | Freshwater microbial communities from Lake Lanier, Atlanta, Georgia, United States - LL_1208_BB | ecosystem: Environmental > Aquatic > Freshwater > Lake | place: USA: Georgia | collected...
GCAGTCCCGAAGTGCAAGTCGCCATCTTGACAGCACGCATCAATGAACTGACCCCTCACTTCAAAACCCACGCGAAAGACCACCATGGTCGACGTGGCTTGTTGCGCATGGTCAGCCGTCGTCGCAAATTGCTCGACTACCTCAAATCCAAAGACGCCGAGCGCTACACATCGCTCATCGCCAAGCTGGGTTTGCGCAAGTAATTTTTCATCTCAGCCAAGCTCTAAGCGCAAACGCTCAGGGCTTGGCCGTATTGAAAAACTTTACAAAAACTCTGAAGCAGATCGAAGCTGTGTCATTCCAAAAGAACCGATTTTTCTGGAATGGCATCGTAGTCTGATAAGTGTTTTTGGGCTTTGGTGAAGTGGCCTTCACTTCCCGCCTAATTTCAGGAATTACACATGTCCCTATTCAACAAAGTAAGCAAAACTTTCCAATGGGGCCAGCACACGGTCACCATGGAAACCGGCGAGATTGCACGCCAAGCCAGCGGTGCGGTGTTGGTCAATATTGACGACACCGTCGTACTCGCTACCGTTGTCGCTTCTAAAAGCGCCAAAGCGGGTCAAGATTTTTTCCCCTTGACCGTTGACTACATTGAAAAAACCTACGCCGCTGGCAAAATTCCTGGCAGTTTCTTCAAACGCGAAGCCAAACCCAGCGAACTTGAAACACTCACCAGTCGCCTGATTGACCGGCCCATTCGTCCGCTGTTTCCCGAAGGTTTTTACAACGAAGTGCATGTGGTCATCCACACCGTTTCTTTGAACCCCGAGGTGGATGCAGACATAGCCGCGATGATCGGCACATCGGCTGCCTTGGCTATTTCTGGTATTCCATTCAACGGCCCCATAGGCGCGGCCCGTGTGGGTTACATCAATGGCGAATACGTCTTGAACCCTGGACAAACCCAGCGTAAAGACAGCGTCATGGATTTGGTGGTGGCTGGCACCGAAGCCGCCGTGTTGATGGTTGAGTCGGAAGCGCTTCAGTTGTCCGAAGAAATCATGTTGGGCGCTGTGGTGTTTGGTCATGAGCAAAGCCGAGTCGCTATCAATGCTATTCATGAACTGGTGCGTGAAGCCGGCAAGCCCGTCTGGGAATGGACGGCAGCAGCCAAGGACGAACCCCTGATTGCCAAGGTTGCTGCCTTGGCTGACGACAAACTCACTGCGGCCTACCAAATCCGTAACAAGCAAAGTCGCACCCAAGCTTGCCGCGAGGCTTATGCCGCGGTCATGGCGGGCTTGAAAGCGGATGGTGTCGAGTTCGATGGCGTCAAAGTTGAAAACATGCTGTTTGACATCGAAGCGCGTATTGTTCGCAGCCAAATTCTGGCAGGCGAGCCCCGCATCGACGGTCGCGACACCCGCACCGTGCGCCCCATCGAAATCCGCAACAGTGTCTTGCCCCGCACCCATGGTTCGGCTTTGTTCACCCGCGGTGAAACACAAGCCCTGGTCATCACCACCTTGGGTACAGAACGCGATGCCCAGCGCATTGACGCACTGGCTGGTGAGTTTGAAGACCGCTTCATGTTCCACTACAACATGCCTCCATTCGCCACTGGCGAAGTCGGCCGCATGGGCAGCACCAAGCGCCGCGAAGTAGGTCACGGCCGTCTGGCCAAGCGTGCTTTAGCGGCTTGTTTGCCCTCCAAAGAAGAATTTCCCTACACTTTGCGTGTGGTGTCTGAAATCACCGAGTCCAATGGCTCCTCTTCCATGGCGTCGGTTTGCGGCGGCTGCTTGTCCATGATGGACGCGGGTGTGCCCATGAAAGCGCACGTGGCAGGTATCGCCATGGGCCTGATCAAGGACGGCAACCGCTTTGCGGTGCTGACAGACATTTTGGGTGACGAAGATCATTTGGGCGATATGGACTTCAAAGTGGCCGGTACCACCAATGGCATTACTGCTTTGCAAATGGACATCAAAATCCAAGGCATCACCCAAGAAATCATGCAAGTTGCTTTGGCCCAAGCCAAAGAAGCCCGCATGCACATTTTGGGCAAAATGCAAGAAGCCATGGGCGAGGCCAAAACCGAGGTCAGCAACTTCGCACCCAAGCTCTACACCATGAAGATCAACCCCGAGAAGATCCGTGACGTGATCGGCAAGGGTGGTGCGGTGATTCGCGCCTTGACTGAAGAAACAGGTTGCCAAATCAATATCGAGGAAGACGGCACCATCACCATTGCTGCCACCGATGGCGCAAAGGCCGAAGAAGCCAAGCGCCGCATCAGCGAAATAACTGCAGAAGTTGAAATCGGCAAGGTCTACGAAGGCCCCATCACCAAGATTTTGGACTTCGGCGCTTTGGTGAATTTGTTGCCTGGTAAAGATGGTTTGCTGCACATCAGCCAAATCAGCCACGAGCGCATTGCCAAGGTCACCGACGTGTTGGCTGAAGGTCAAATCGTGCGTGTCAAAGTGCTGGAAACCGATGAAAAAGGTCGCATTAAGTTGTCCATGAAAGCCTTGTTGGACCGCCCCGAAGCGCCTCCTCATCAGTCACACGCTGACGAGCAACCTCACCAAGAGTAAAGCCATGACGCGCAAATTGATTGTGGGCAATTGGAAGATGAATGGCAGCTTGGCTGCCAATCACGATCTGCTGCACGCCATCAATGCTGGCTTGACTTCAAGTTCTTGCCAAGCAGCGGTTTGTGTGCCTGCGCCTTACTTTGCGCAGGTGCAACATCTGTGCGCTTCCAGCTCTTTGCTTTGGGGTGCTCAAGACGTTTCTGCGTCGGATAGCGGGGCATTTACAGGTGAGGTGTCTGCAGCCATGCTGCGGGACTTTGGTGTTCGCTATGCACTGGTAGGGCATTCTGAACGCCGTCAGTACCATGGTGAGACCGATGAAGTTGTTGCGCTCAAGGCCCAACGCGCTTTGTCTGCTGGCATCACGCCTATCGTTTGCGTGGGTGAAACACTTGCCCAACGTGAAGCCGGACAAACCGCTGAGGTTGTCAAGCGCCAGTTGGCTGCAGTGATTCATACCAATGGACATTGCATCAGCGAGATTGTGGTGGCTTACGAACCGGTATGGGCTATTGGCACAGGCAAAACAGCCACGCCAGAACAGGCCCAAGAAGTACATGCCATGCTCAGGCACCAACTGTCAGCAGCCTCTGCGCATGCTGACAAGATTGCCATTTTGTATGGCGGCAGTATGAATGCCTCAAACGCTGCAAGCTTGTTGTCTCAACAAGATATTGATGGCGGTTTGGTGGGTGGCGCTTCCCTGAAAGCGGCCGATTTTTTATCGATTGTGGCTGCAGCCTCGCAGTAACTGATTTGGAGTTTTGATGAGCACACTACTGAACTTGTTAATGGTTGTTCAAATTTTGTCTGCGCTTGGCATGATAGGTTTGATATTGGTGCAACACGGCAAGGGCGCTGACATGGGAGCGGCTTTTGGCAGCGGTACATCAGGCAGTTTGTTCGGCGCCAGTGGTGGTGCCAATTTTCTTTCTCGCACCACAGCCGTTTTAGCTGCGGTGTTTTTTGTGAGTACTTTGGCCCAAGCGTATTTTGGTAATTTACGTATCGCACCCACCTCCGAAGGTAGCGTGTTAGAGCGTGCTAAGCCAGTGACACCCACAGCAGCCGACCAAGTACCTGGTGCTGTAACGCCGTCTGCAGCTCCAAGTCCCTCAGCCCCAAGTTCTGTGCCTGCGCCTGCTGCTAACGGTTCTCCTGCGTCTCAAATTCCGGGGAAATGATCTTTTCGCCAGTAGATATTCATACTTGTCACAGGGGAAAAAGACCTGTTTCGGGTTAAGATAATCGGCTTTGACAGCCCGTCGCGAAAGCGGCAGTGCGATAAAAAATCAGTCATGCCGTCGTGGTGAAATTGGTAGACACGCTATCTTGAGGGGGTAGTGGCGAAAGCTGTGCGAGTTCGAGTCTCGCCGACGGCACCATCTCCAGCTTGTTGTCATGCTGGAGTCTTACATTTTTGTCAATCTAGCTTCCAAAGTTGCAACCTGAGATTGAAATGAGCCTAGAGCAATATTTGCCCGTCATGTTATTTATTCTCGTTGGCCTGTTGGTCGGCGTAGCGCCGCAGGCCATAGGTTATTTTCTAGGTCCGCAACGTCCTGATGCGGCCAAAAATTCCCCCTATGAGTGTGGCTTTGAAGCTTTCGATGACGCTCGAAGCAAATTCGATGTACGTTACTACTTGGTGGCGATTCTTTTTATTCTTTTCGATTTAGAGATCGCTTTTCTTTTTCCATGGGCAGCATCGCTGAAAGAAATTGGAACCACAGGTTTTGTGGCGATGATGATTTTTCTTGGCATCCTTGTCGTGGGTTTTGCTTACGAATGGAAAAAAGGCGCCCTCGATTGGGAATAACTTATGTCACTTGAAGGCGTTTTCTCTGAAGGCTTCATCACCACCTCATATGACTCGGTGGTGAATTGGGCCAAGACCGGCTCGCTTTGGCCTATGACCTTTGGCCTGGCTTGTTGCGCTGTTGAAATGATGCATGCAGGTGCTGCTCGCTATGACATCGATCGTTTTGGCATGTTGTTTCGTCCCAGTCCTCGACAATCTGATTTGATGATTGTTGCGGGTACGCTTTGCAACAAGATGGCACCAGCCTTGCGCAAGGTATACGACCAAATGAGCGAGCCTCGTTGGGTGCTTTCCATGGGCTCTTGCGCCAATGGCGGTGGCTATTACCACTACAGTTATTCTGTGGTCAGGGGTTGCGACCGCATTGTGCCTGTCGATGTGTATGTGCCGGGTTGCCCACCCACTGCTGAAGCATTGCTCTATGGCATCTTGCAGTTGCAAAACAAGATTCGCCGTGAAAACACCATTGCCCGTGGATAGCAGACCATGGCCTTGACTGTTTCAATCACCCAACTTGAAGACACTTTACGCAAGGTGTTTGCAGATCATTCACCTGACATTCGCGTTGCGCTAGGTGAAATCACCATGACGGTTGCGGCCAAAGACTATTTAGAAATTGCCCAAATACTGCGTGACCATGCAGACTTGGCTTTTGAGCAACTGATCGATTTGTGCGGCGTAGATTACTCAGATTACAAAAACTGTGCTCCCTCGGCGTTCACAGAATTACCTCGTTATGCAGTGACCAGCCATTTGCTGTCATTGACACACAATTGGCGTTTGCGTCTGCGTGTATTCGTCACAGATGACGATATGCCGATTCTTCCCTCCCTCACAGAGTTATGGAATTGCGCCAATTGGTACGAACGTGAAGCTTTCGACTTGTTTGGTATTTTGTTTGAAGGGCATTTGGATTTGCGACGCATCCTCACTGACTACGGATTTATTGGACACCCTTTCCGTAAAGACTTTCCAACTTCAGGTCATGTCGAAATGCGTTACGACGCTGAGCAAAAGCGTGTGATTTACCAACCTGTCACCATAGAGCCCAGAGAGATCACCCCTCGCATTGTTCGAGAAGACAACTACGGCGGCTTGCACTGATCGTATATGGCTGACATCAAAAATTACACACTGAACCTTGGGCCACAGCACCCCGCAGCCCACGGCGTTTTGCGTTTGGTGCTTGAGCTCGATGGCGAGGTGGTGCAACGTGCTGACCCGCATATTGGCTTGCTGCACCGCGCAACCGAAAAATTGGCTGAAAGCAAAACCTATATTCAAGCTTTGCCCTATATGGACAGACTTGACTATGTGTCGATGATGTGCAATGAGCATGCGTATTGCTTGGCGATTGAAAAGCTCATGGGTTTGGAAGTGCCGATTCGCGCCCAATACATACGCGTCATGTTCTCTGAAATCACCCGTATGCTGAACCATTTGATGTGGCTAGGTGCGCATGGCTTCGATTGCGGCGCAATGAATATTCTGATTTACTGTTTCCGCGAGCGTGAAGACCTGTTTGACATGTACGAGGCTGTATCGGGTGCCCGCATGCATGCCGCCTATTTTCGACCTGGTGGTGTGTACCGCGATTTGCCTGACGCCATGCCGCAGTACCAAGTCAACAAAATCAAAAATGCCAGAGCGATTGCGCAGTTGAATGAAAACCGCCAAGGCTCTTTGCTGGATTTCATCGAAGACTTTACAAAACGCTTTCCCAAATACGTTGACGAGTACGAAACGCTTTTGACCGACAACCGTATTTGGAAGCAGCGTACCGTGGGCATTGGCGTGGTCACACCTGAGAGAGCCAAAAACCTGGGCTTCACCGGACCTATGTTGCGCGGTTCTGGCGTTACTTGGGATTTGCGTAAACACCAGCCCTATGAGGTGTATGACCAAATGGATTTTGATATTCCTGTTGGCAAAACAGGTGACTGTTACGACCGGTATTTGATTCGTGTCGAGGAGTTGCGCCAATCCAATCGCATCATTGCGCAATGTGTGAAATGGCTGCGCAGCAACCCCGGCCCTGTCATCACCGACAACCACAAAGTGGCACCCCCTAGCCGCGAACACATGAAGTCCAGCATGGAGGAGTTGATTCACCATTTCAAACTCTTTACCGAAGGCTTTCATGTTCCCGAAGGCGAGGCTTATGCTGCGGTAGAGCATCCCAAAGGTGAGTTTGGTATTTACTTGGTTAGCGATGGCGCCAACAAACCCTATCGCCTCAAAATCAGGGCCCCTGGGTTTGCACATCTGTCGGCCATGGATGAAATGACGCGGGGACATATGATTTCAGATACCGTCGCCATCATTGGCACTTTGGATATTGTGTTTGGTGAGATTGACCGATGAACAGCAGACATATGCCCATCATTGAAGCCCAGACTTTTTCTGCTGAGGTGCTGGCGCGTTTTGATAAAGAGCTTGCCAAATACCCTGCAGACCAAAAACAGTCTGCTGTGATTGCTTGTTTGTCCATCGTGCAACAAGTGCATGGCCACATCAGCCCTGAGGGCGAAAAAGGCGTGGCGCAGTATTTGGGCATGCCGGTGATGGCTGTGCATGAGGTCAGCACCTTCTACAACATGTTCAATTTGAAGCCAGTGGGTCGTTTCAAAATCAATGTGTGTACCAATTTGCCGTGTCAGTTGCGCGGCGCCCAAAAAGCAATTCATCACTTGTGTGAAAAACTTCAAGTTGAAGTGGGTGGCACCACGGCCGATGGTTTGTTCACACTTCAGCCAGGGGAATGCATGGGCGCTTGTGCTGATGCCCCCGTTTTACTGGTCAATGACCGATCCATGTGCAGTTTTATGAGCGATGACAAGCTTGATCAAATGATTGATGGTTTGCGTGCTATCGCAAAGGAGCAGTCATGAACTTAGATCAAGTTTTGGCCCAGTTTCAGTCTTCGGGTGCGAAATCCTGTTTTCACGGCAGACATTTAGAACCTCAAATTTATGCTGGCTTGAATGGCAAAAACTGGCGTTTGAAAGACTACGAAGCGCGTGGTGGTTACCAAGCTTTGCGAACCATTTTGGGTATGCATGGTGCTGAAGCTATGACCCAAGACCATGTCATTGCCACCATGAAGGAATCTGGTTTGCGTGGGCGTGGTGGTGCTGGTTTTCCTACGGGCTTGAAGTGGAGCTTCATGCCGCGTCAATTTCCCGGGCAAAAATACCTTGTCTGTAATTCCGACGAAGGTGAACCTGGTACTTGCAAAGACAGAGACATCTTAGAGTTCAATCCGCATATCGTTATTGAGGGTATGGTTATTGCAGCTTATGCCATGGGTATCTCGGTGGGCTACAACTACATCCATGGTGAAATCTTCCAAACCTATGACAGGTTTGAAGAAGCCTTGGAAGAGGCGCGTGCTGCAGGCTACTTGGGCGAGAAGATCATGGGCAGCACATTCAATTTTCAGTTGCATGCAGCCCATGGTTTCGGTGCTTACATTTGCGGCGAAGAGACCGCCTTGCTGGAGTCCTTGGAAGGCAAAAAAGGCCAACCGCGCTTTAAGCCACCTTTTCCAGCCAGCTTTGGTGTTTATGGCAAACCCACCACCATCAACAACACCGAAACGTTTGCTGCTGTTCCTTGGATCATCCGCAATGGTGGCCCTGCCTATTTGGCCTGCGGCAAACCCAATAACGGCGGTACCAAAATATTTTCTGTCAGCGGCGACGTAGAACTCCCCGGCAACTATGAAATCCCCATGGGCACTTCTTTTGCAAAGTTGCTTGAACTCGCAGGTGGTGTACGTGGCGGTCGACAACTTAAAGCGGTGATTCCAGGCGGATCCTCTGCGCCTGTGTTGCCAGCGTCCATCATGATGGACATTTCCATGGACTATGACGCGATTGCCAAGGCTGGTTCTATGCTCGGCTCAGGAGCTGTCATTGTCATGGATGACACCCGCTGTATGGTCAAGAGTTTGCAGCGTTTGTCAGCGTTTTACATGCACGAGTCTTGCGGACAATGCACCCCGTGCCGTGAAGGCACAGGTTGGCTGTGGCGCATTGTTGACCGTCTAGAGAGCGGTCAAGGCAAAGCTGCTGATATGGACTTGCTCGATAGCGTTGCTGAAAACATCATGGGCAGAACGATTTGTGCGTTGGGAGATGCCGCAGCCATGCCTGTGCGCGGCATGCTCAAGCACTTCCGCCCAGAATTTGAACACCACATCACGCACAAGACCTGTATGGTCCCTGCGTACATTTAAGCGCGACACAGACCATGGTTGAACTTCAAATCGACGGCAAGACAGTGCAAGTCACCGAAGGCAGTGTGGTGATTCAAGCTGCCGAACAAGCAGGCACGTTCATCCCGCATTTTTGTTATCACAAGAAACTCAGCATTGCGGCCAACTGCCGCATGTGTTTGGTTGATATCGAAAAAGCCCCCAAGCCCATGCCAGCTTGTGCAACGCCTGTGACGCAAGGCATGGTTGTCCACACCAAGTCTGAACGTGCCATCAAGGCGCAAAAGTCGGTCATGGAGTTTTTGCTGATCAACCATCCGCTGGACTGTCCCATTTGCGACCAAGGTGGCGAGTGCCAGCTACAAGACTTGGCGGTGGGTTATGGCGGCAGTGCTTCACGCTATGACGAAGAAAAGCGTGTGGTATTCCATAAAGATGTGGGACCGCTCATCAGCATGGAAGAAATGAGTCGCTGTATCCATTGCACACGCTGTGTACGTTTTGGGCAAGAAATAGCCGGCAGCATGGAGCTGGGCATGTCGCACCGCGGTGAGCACTCCGAGATTGAAACCTTTGTCGGTGAAACCGTCGACTCCGAACTCTCGGGCAACATGATTGACATTTGCCCTGTGGGTGCATTGACCAGCAAGCCATTTCGCTACCAAGCGCGTACCTGGGAGCTGGGGCGACGCAAATCCATCAGTCCGCACGACGCCACCGGTGCCAATTTGATCATGCAAGTCAAAAACCATCAGGTTTTGCGTGTGGTTCCTTTTGAAAATGAAGAAGTCAATGAGTGCTGGATTGCCGACCGCGACCGCTACAGCTATGAAGCGCTCAATGGTCCTGATCGACTGACACAGCCCATGATCAAACAGGGCGGCGAATGGCAAACCGTAGATTGGCATGTGGCATTGGAATATGTCGCCAATGGTTTGAATGCCATCAAGGCCGACCATGGCGCAACTGCTATTGGCTGTTTGGCCAGTCCACACAGCACCTTGGAAGAGTTGTATTTGGCTGGTAAATTACTGCGCGGCATGGGCAGTGACAACATCGATTCACGTTTGCGTGCAGCCGATTTCCACCATCATGGTCACGTCAGGTGGTTGGGTACCAGCGTCGCATCTCTTTCTCAGTTGCAAAGAGCTTGGGTGATTGGAAGTGATATTCGCAAAGACCAGCCTTTGCTGGCACTGCGTCTGCGCCATGCTGCTCGCCATGGTGCTCAAGTCCATGCTTTGACAGGCACAACGCCAGACTGGGCTATGCCCTTGGCGCAAATGCAGGTTTTACCTGCCTCGGATTGGTTGCAAGCCATGGCCGATGTGGCTGCTGTGGTGGCTCAGCACACTGGCATGGCTTCTCCTGTCCCGGGCAATGCGCAATCACCCGTTGCAATCGCCATTGCTTCTTCGCTCTTATCAGGCGAACGCAAAGCGATTTTGTTGGGCAATGCAGTTGCCCATCATGCGCATTGTTCTGCTTTGCTGACGCTTGCCAATTGGCTAGCCAAGCAAACAACTGCCACGGTGGGTTTCTTGGGTGAGGCTGCCAACACCGTGGGCGCACAAGTCGCCGGTGCTTTGCCGCTGCAGGGCGGTTTGCATACACAGGCTATGTTGCATTCACCTCAAGTCAAAGCCATGGTGTTGCTCCATACCGAACCTGCTGACGACTGTGCCCAAGCACCAGCGGCAGTTAAATCCGTGGCAGCCAAAGACATGGTGATTACCTTGTCGCCGTTCAAAGCCAATATGGAATTCAGCGACGTGCTCTTGCCTGTTTCACCCTTCTCTGAGACTGCAGGTACGTTCATCAACACAGAGGGCAGGGTACAAAGTTTTCATGGTGTGGTTCGTCCTTTGGGAGACACGCGTCCAGCTTGGAAGGTGTTGCGTGTTTTGGCCAATATGTTGGGCGTGAGCGGTTTTGATTACGACACGGTGGAGCAAATCCGCGCGGATGTTTTATTGCCACAATGGTCTTTGCGCCTGAGTAATGCATGTGAGCAAGCCATGACCCAGTTGCCCGTGATGGCCCACGCACCCGAAACAGCTCGCATTTACCAGTTGGATGGCTTGGTGCGTCGCTCACCCTCGCTGCAACAAACCGCAGATGCACGAGCGAAGGAAGCCACCCATGTCTGAATGGCTTTACCAAACAGGTTTTGCGTTGATGGATGCCGCTTGGTGGCAGACCATGGCTTGGCCCGTGCTTTGGATATTGCTCAAGATTGTGGGCGTGGTGTTGCCTTTGCTATTGTGCGTTGCTTATTTAACCTTGTGGGAACGCAAGGCCATTGGCTTTACCCAAATCCGCTTTGGCCCCAATCGCGTGGGACCCTTGGGGCTTTTGCAACCGATTGCAGACGCACTGAAGGTGTTTACCAAAGAAATCATTCAACCCACACAGGCCAGCAAAGGTTTGTTTTTCATGGGCCCTGTGATGACCATGATGCCTGTGCTGGCTGCATGGGCGGTGATCCCTTTTGGTCCTGAAGTAGCTTTGGCCAATATCAACGCAGGCTTGCTATTTTTAATGGCCATCACTTCTTTAGAGGTCTACGGCATCATCATTGCCGGTTGGGCCTCCAACTCCAAGTACGCTTTGTTGGGTGCATTGCGAGCCTCAGCCCAGATGGTCAGCTACGAGATCGCCATGGGCTTTGCCTTGGTGGTGGTGTTGATGGTGTCGGGCAGTTTGAACCTGACGGATATCGTGATGGGCCAAGGTAAGGGCATGTTTGCAGACATGGGTTTAACGTTCTTGTCTTGGAATTGGTTACCTTTGCTGCCCATTTTCTTGGTCTACTTTATTTCAAGTTTGGCTGAGACCAACCGCCATCCTTTTGATGTGGTGGAAGGCGAATCCGAGATCGTGGCTGGCCACATGATCGAGTATTCCGGCATGTCGTTTGCCTTGTTCTTCCTTGGCGAATACGCCAATATGATTTTGGTGTCCGCTATTGCTGTGTTGATGTTCTTAGGCGGTTGGTTGCCACCCATCGACAGTGTTTGGTTGGCTTGGATACCTGCATGGATTTGGCTTGCCATTAAAACCTTCGTGGTGGTGACCATGTTCTTATGGGTGAGGGCGACCTTCCCACGTTTTCGCTACGACCAAATCATGCGCCTGGGTTGGAAAATCTTCATCCCCATCACTTTGGTGTGGTTGGTGGTCGTTGGTATTTGGATGCAAACACCATGGAATATTTGGACATGAAGCGGAGCCTCACATGACAACGCTTGAGTCAAGCACTTACCGCGCTGCTTTTTCTTGGAAAGACTTTTTCTCCAGTTTCTTGCTGTTGGAGATGTTCAAAGGCATGGCTATTACCGGCAAATACATGTTTGCCAAGAAGATCACGGTGCAGTTTCCTGAAGAGAAAACCCCTTTGAGTCCACGATTCAGAGGTCTTCATGCTTTGCGAAGGTATGACAACGGGGAAGAGCGTTGCATTGCTTGCAA
>Ga0214917_10006542_pt1 | contig 12054 bp, 18 predicted proteins | sample LL_1208_BB_MetaG_FD_177983 | JGI IMG/M metagenome (GOLD analysis project Ga0214917, IMG submission 177983) | Freshwater microbial communities from Lake Lanier, Atlanta, Georgia, United States - LL_1208_BB | ecosystem: Environmental > Aquatic > Freshwater > Lake | place: USA: Georgia | collected...
TGCAGGTCGTCCACCTGCTCCAGCTTCTTGGCATCCGCGTGAGCGAGAAAAACCCTCTTACCGGCAAGTGGGAGGAAAGGCTTGTCTCAAAGTCTGACGACAAGACGCTGAAAAAGATAAAGGGCGTTCCCTTTGTCCAGCTCCTGAAGCAGTACAGGAGCTTCATGGTGCGTCTTAACACCTTTGGGCAGCCCTATCTCGACGCCGTCCACCCAAAAACCGGGATGATCCACCCCGAATTCTCCCAGATTGGAACCGAGACGGGACGCCCTGCCAAGGCCTCAAGAAGCCCCGTTAACATGCTAAATATCCCGCGCGAGGCAGCCATGAGAAACTGCTTTACAGGCCGCGAGGGGGAGCTTGTCGAGACAGACGACTTCTCCGGCTGCGAGCTTAGGATCTGGGCTGCCATATCAAAGGACCCTGAGCTGACAAGGGCCTTTGAACAGGGGGTCGATGTCCACTGCTATGTCGCCTCAAAGCTCTACGGACTTCCCGTTTCAAAAACAGAAAACTCCCATCTGAGGGCCCCTGCCAAGGGGCTTAACTTCGGGATCGCCTATGGCATGGGGGCTGTGAGCCTCTATGAAAGGCTAAACGGAGATGGCTTTAAGATCGAGCTTGCCCAGGCAAAAGACCTCTTTGCCAGGTACTGCCGCGAGTTCTCGGTTGGAGTCAACTTTCTGCGCGGGGCTGGAAGACTTGCTGCCGAGCAGGGCTACCTTCACAACCTGCTTGGAAGAAGGCGCTACTGGGTCAAGCCAGACCCTGACAGCTATCCAAGAGGCCTCCGCGACGAAAAGTACCAGGGCGCCCTTGCCGCCATCGAACGGGAAGGGGGGAACTTTCTCATCCAGTCGGTCAATGCCGACATCACCAAGTATGCTATGGTCTTAATTAGACGGCACAAAAAAGAAAACAAGGTGAAGACCGAGTTTGTAAACCAAGTCTACGATGAGATCGTGACCCGGACCAAAAGCTCCCAGTCTGAGGAATTCCACCACACAAAGCTCTCTCTCATGAAAAAGGCAGCAGAGCGGTGGATTACCTCCGTTCCAATCGAGGTCGACGGGCACCGAGGCCCTTGCTGGACAAAATGACTGGAGCTATTTTGTGAGCTACCCGACAGACGTTTCCTGGAAGGTGGAGAGGGTAAACTCCTTTGTGACCGTGGCTAGCTTTGGCGACGGAGAAAGCCACATTGCAATCGATTCTGGGTGTTGGGTGGTCCTTTTTGAGGGCCGCCTGACCCCCTGGATTCCAGAAGAGGCGGCCGAGATCCTAAAAGATCTTCCCTCCTCCCCCCTTGATTATGAGCCCTACCGGGAGTTTGTCTCGGAGACCTGCCCCGTGTGCAACGGAAACGGAAGCCCTTACGGCAAAAAGGGGGCTGGAAAGCCCGAGTGCTACTACTGCTCGGGAAAGGGCGTCGTCTGCCCTCTTCTTGAGGAAAGCTATGTCAGGGTCATCATCACTTTTCTCGACGGGAAAAGGTTTGAAGAGCTTGTAAGCCCAGAGGGCCTTTCAAAAAAAATCTCTGCAACCCGGCCTGATTCCGACGGGGTCTATACGTGCTTTCTTGTGAAGGAAGACCCTAAGGGGGTTTTTCACTACGAAGAAAGGCTGAGGCTTCTTCAGGAGGAGCCAGACAAAAAGCCGCTCGATAGTTGAGGTAAAAATAATACCAAAGTCGTCGGTATAAGACCTCTGAACAAGGAGGTTTTATGCTGAATTTCTTTCTCATCTGGCTCTCAAGTGCTCTTGGCTGGTTTCTCCTCTCATCCCTTGTGGCCGTTATCGGCTCGTCTCCTCAAGGCCCGCTTCAACTGAAGCACTCTTTTGCCCTGGGCCTTGTCACAAGCATTTTTTTACTGACACTTCAAAACATCACCATGTGAGGAAACCATGATGATCCTTAAAATCAAGCATGATGCCTTTGCCGAATCCCCAAGGGAGTGGGACAACATCGGAACCTTCTGCATGCGACACAGAAAGTACAGATTTGGCGATAAAGGTGCTGAAGACATTGACTTAGACACCTTCAAGGGGACTTGGCTCCCTGTTTATATGTATGACCACGGCGGCATAACAATTAATACCAGTGGATTTTCCTGCCCGTGGGACTCAGGTCAAATAGGGGTTATTTATTGTGATGACCAAAAGGCAAGAAAAGAATACGGGTGGAAGCGCATCACAAAAAAGAGGCGGGCCAAAATAAGGCGGATCCTAGACGGTGAAATTAAAACCCTCGACCAGTTCCTAAGGGGCGATGTCTGGAGCTATTCCCTCGAGGATGAAGGTGGGAACGAAATTGACTCCTGCTCGGGATTTTACGGGGGCGACCCTTTCACAAATGGGATGGCAGACCATCTGCCAGAAGAACTTTCTCAATATAAAATCAGGCACTTGGAGAATTAATGAGCCGCAAAAAGAAAAAGAAAGTCCAGGTTTTTGTCACCTTTGACGCCTCAATTTATGTCGACAAAAACGGCAACTACGAAGAAGAAGACGTTAAAGAACACATCTACACATGCCTTCGCACCATGATTTCCGACCAGCAACTTGGCTTTAGCATCATCCCGATTGAGACCACGAAAACTCAGGTCTGGCAACATTAACCCACAGGAGAAAACATGATTCAGCAGACATTTGACCAACCCATTGCAATCAGCCGGCCCTACGACCCGCAAAACCCAAACCATATGCAGCTTTCCGAGCCGCCCTTTCTAAGAAATAACTGGAAGAGGGTTTTTGCAACAGGCGAGGAAAAGTACCGGTATGTGAGGATCCTTCGGGGCGTAGCCAATGTTACCAACGCGCATGTTCTGCTCAGGACAAAGATGCCAGGTTTCTCCGACGGGTTTTATAGCTTCGGGCCATCCGGGGGCCTTGTCTCGACAGAGCCAAAACAAATGCTTGGCTTTCCAGACACAGAGACACTGAGGCCGAGGGCAGAGCACATGGCATCATCGCATGCGATTCAAAACGAGCATGTGCACAAGCTTGTTATGTTCGCTGACGAGGTGATTGGGCAAGACCGTTACAAACGGTACGACTACCCGGAGGTCGTTCTCGACAGCCAAGGTATGTATGCACGGTGTAATTCAAACGTATTCATCCAGTTCAAGTTCCCGCTTCCATTTTCCGGCGACGGGGTGGCAGTAAAGGCCGACCACCTAAAAATGGCTTTGACTGAATGCCTTAGATACGATCAGATATTTATTGCGCATGAAAATAATCCCGATAAAAAATGCCCGGTGTTTTTCGGTGTCGACTGGGACTGCTGCGCTCTCGTCGAGACGACCTACCACTCGAGAAAGCTCTGATGGATAACACCTTCGACAAACTCTACTACGGTGAGGGAAACCTGATCGCAGGGGTTGACGAGTCGGGGGTCAGCGACATCGCTGGCCCGCTTGTCGCCGCCTGCGTCATCCTGCCAAAAATCGACCCCCAAAGGGATGATCTCCAGATCTTTGAGGTCAACGACTCAAAGAAGGTGCCGGAGAAATTCCGGAAGAAGCTTGCCGAGATCATCTGGCAAACAGCAATTGGAATCGGGATTGGGGAGGTGCAGCCCTCTGAGATGGACTTTCTTGACCGCTCGGCCTCTATCAGGCTTGCCATGCTCAGGGCTGTCTCCGCCTGCAAGACGACCGGGCGGGGAAAGCCAATAAGGCCTGATTTTATTCTGGTGGACCGGGCAGAGAGGGTCTTTGTCCCGCTAAATATCCCGCAGTCTTGCGTGAGGGACGCCGACCAGAAAAGCCTTTGCGTCGCCTCGGCAAGCATCGTGGCGAAGGTCTACCGCGACGAGATCATGGCGAAGCTTCACGAAAGGCACCCCTTCTACGGGTGGATCAAGAACAAGGGGTTTCCCTGCGAGACCCACTTCAAGGGGCTTGACGAACACGGGATCAAGATCGGGGTGCACCGGGTAAAGAGGTGGCCTTTTGTAACGAGCGCAAACATGCCTGAAAAGCATGCCCAGTGGCAAAAAAGACGGCGCGTCTGGAAGGAAGCGACCGAAAGAGCCTTATCAAAGGAGACAGGAGAAAACCAGTGGACCTTAAACCCGCCCTCATCAAAAAACTCTCAGACATGCAAAACAGCTTAGTGGAGGAAGACCCCGACCGGAAAAAGCTCGAGTCCCTAAAAAAACAGGCCGAGGCCGAAGCCGACGACCGGGTGATCCTTCAGATGATCCTTCTTACAAATTCACTCATTCAAAAAAACCAAACGCCGTTGCAAGAGGAGGGTGCACGATGAAAAACACCTACCGCGAAATACTTAAAAAGGCCCTTAGCTGCCGCACAGAGGACCAGCTGGAGACCTGCAAGGACTGGATGCTCAGAGTCGCCCAGCAAAGTACCCTGAGCGAGAGCGAGATTAAAAGCCTAGATGACACGATCGATGTCCTAAAGGAGTGGCGCCTCGAGCAAAGACCAGACGTGGTCTTCAAATGGCAAAATGAGGATAGCATCCTGGTCTAAAAATACCCCCGGAAACGGGGGATTTTTTTTAGGTATCGCCTTGAAAATAACGCCGTAACTATGGAAAATAATGAACAAGCCTTGCCTGCCATAAATAAATTCCATGCAAGCTTCCTCCATAGGAGATTCAAATGACCGCATTTTGGGATGGGTTCGAGAAACGAGCAAACAACCTTCCGGCAGTGGTGCCAGAACTCAATCTATCGACGGCCAAACCATCTCTTACACACAGGGCCTCCAGTCTCGGAACAGGGATGGCGGTAGGTGGTGCGGCCGGGGCTTTGCTCGGAGGAGAGCGGGGGCAGGACGGCAAAGTAAAAAACAGGGGCATAGGGGCTTTGAGGGGGGCTGCAGCAATAGCGGGATCTAATGCAACCAGTCAAGCGGCCCATCACTATTTACTTCCACACCTACTAAAGCACAACCCCAGCCATCCGCTTCTTAACGCGGCAGGTCTTACAGGGCTTGCTGCGCTCGGAGGCTACGCCGGCTATAAGGCCATGAAGCGCCTTGGTCCAAAGTATGAAAGAGAGCAGGCTTCCCAGAGGAAAGAAAATGTCAAATGACAAAAACACATCGCAGGAAAAGATGGAGACTTCCATGGCAAAGACCGCAATGAACGATTTCTGGCACGGGTTTGAAAAGCAGGCAAAGATCAAACTAAAAGACGTTGAAAACCAACTGGGCTTCTACATAGCGCCAGAGCACGTAGCCGAGACAAACGAAATGATAAACCGGCTCAATGAAGAGCGACTTGGCCTAAAACACCCGTGGCTCACGGGTATCCCGACCCTTGGCCTCTGGCCGGCCATTTCGCACTCAAACGCCGCAGAAGAGGTGGCAGACCACCTCATGAGGACAAACCCCTCTTACATCGAGGCTATAAAAAAAGACGAAGAGATCGCCCACCAAAGAAGAAAAGAAACCCTCCAGGCGGAAATCGCTGACCGCGAGGCGAGGGCCAAGGAACGGATGGTGAGCACCGCCACCCTTGGGGCAGTTCAAGGCCTTGGCATGTACCTGGGCAGAAAAGGTAGGGAAGAGGATGAGTAGCATAAAAAGCTCTTGGCTCAACACTCTTCAATCAAAAATAAAGGGATAGTTCCTATGAGCCAAAAAACCGCGTCTGCTTTCTCGCGCCATCTCGCGGAAAAGCTGTATCAAAAAAAACCAAAAGAATTGGCAAAAACCCTAGTCGATGCTGGGGGCGATATCCGCTACCTACGGCATTTGACGCATGAGCCAGAAATTGCAGAAGCGCTTGGCTACCACGACGCCATCATCAAAGCGCGCCGGAGCCTAGCCCAAGAATCCGCCGGCAAGGTTTTGAAGATGCCTCGTCACGCACCCTTTCAAAAAGCTGCTGAATTGGGGTTTTGGCAGGGGTTTGAGAAAAGAGCTGCGACGTTGTTGATGCCAAAAGACCAAACCTCTCAGGAGTACCAAAACAACGTCAAAAATCGATTGAGATCTCGAGAGATTATGAAATCAGCCCCCCTGTCCGGGGCTCTTGGTGCTCTTGCAGGCCATTTAGCTGACCAAAAATTGAATAAAAAATACTTGTTACCGATTGGCGCAGCGGCAGGGTCCCTTGCTGGAAGCGTCCACGGATGGAGAAAAGGAACAAAAAAGTTCAACGACGCCAAATATGTTGCTGCCCCAAACGTTCGCAGCAGTGACCATGCGCAAGCCATCCTCCATCATGTTGGGTACTCTCCGAAGGATCAGATATGAACCACTTCTGGCACGGGTTTGAAAAACAGGCGATTTCTGTAGGTTGGTTATTCGATAGAATACACAGCGGTAATAAAAGCCGAGTCAAGAACATAATCTTGCATCATCCAGACCCGGGGTCCGTTATTCCGGGGTTATCAGAAGAACTCGCTGGCAAAAAACTAACTCCTGAATTGAGGGCAGAGCTTGTAAAAAAAGTCGAAAGATCCCCTTCTTTTAAAGAGTTTTTGGGCGAGTTGGAAAACCAAAACTTTCGGGGAGCCGATCCTGATTTAAAAACAGCTATAAAAGATAGCACGCGGGAAGCAAAAATGCTTCCCAAGGTAAAAGCCCCTCCTGCGCCGAGTGCTTCTACAGCGGCAAACGCTGCAAAGGGCTCCACGCTTTTGAAAGCCCTTAAAGGAGGTGGGATTGCTGCCGGCATTGGATCTCTTGGCGGCGCTATGTCGGGAGGGGAGCCTGATGATAAAGGGAAATATAAAAACCGCCATATCGGAGCCGTGAGAGGGGGCGCTAGTGCTGGGACTACCTACCTTACGCACCATCTTCTCAACACCCACACACCTGCGGTAAAAAACTTTATCTCCGCCGTCAAGGATGGGCACATCCTAAAAACCCTCGGATATGGAACCGGGCTCTCCGCAGCCCTTGCAGGATCGGCAGTTCTTGGACATCAGGCCGCAAAATATTTTGGTCCGAAATACGACCGTGAAAAGCAAACTGGCGACGGGGATATGAAATGAAGGAATACTTAAAAAAATCCTTCGGCCTTCTTCAAAAAAACCTGAAAAAACAAAGTAGAAAATGAAAGAAGTCTCAACCGTAGCCGTCAAAAAAGACGGGCTCCTCCTCATGGGAAAAAGGCGCGACAACGGCCGCTGGACCTGTCCTGGGGGACACTTGGAAACGGGAGAGAGCCCCCTTTCTGGGGCCGTTAGAGAGCTCCTAGAGGAAACGGGGATTGAGGCGAGGGCCTCTGATCTAAAGCCCATTTCCTCGCGCACGGTGAAGCCTGGCCTCAGGGTCCACGGGTTTCTCTATGAGCCAAAGGGGGAGGTCCAGACCTCGATGAAAGAGGACCCCGACCAGGAGGTGAGGAGGTGGCATTTTGTCGACCCCGAGAAGCTTAAAGACTCTGAGCTTCACGTCCCAAGAAAAGACAACGTCCTTCTTTCAGCGATGGAGAAAAATGCGATGAACTATTTTTGGCTGGGGTTTGAAAAGAGGGCATCTGAAGAAAAGCTGGCTTGGGACGCTGACCACAACACTGATACCCATTATGGATATGGCGCTAACCGTTGCATGCACGGCAGTGGTTATGTGCACGACGCTCTCCTTAAAGCCGCAAAAGACCCTCATCTTGAAGTCTCTGTCTTAGGGCCCGGTCTTCATTTTGACAACAAGGACCCTGCTAAATTTGAAGCAGGGATGTCGCAAATGCGTGAGATTCTGGGCCCTCGACCAAAGAAATTGAATCGTGATCGCATGGATTGGCACCGCAGCTACGCGTGGTTTATTGCCGCCCGTAAGGACAATCCAAAGTTTAAGCCCACGCCTGGGAAAAAAGACAAATATGGCGATCCGGAGACAGTGCAAGGCAAGATCTACGATCACATTTCGCGCTTTGATTTGTAAAAACTGCTTCGAATTACCATGGAGAAGTCTGCAATGAACCACTTCTGGCAAGGGTTTGAGAAAAGAGCCGAGGAGGAGAAGACAGCCCTCCCGTGGCTTGCGGGGCTTGCGCACGTTGCGCAAAACAAGCTCATGAACACCCTGGTCAGAAAAGACTTTTTCGGGAAGAACCTCGGAAGGCACTTTACTGAGGGGCTTCTTAACAAAAAGCCAAGCGCCATAAGAAACTTCCTTGGAGCAGCCGCCTCGGGAGCAACAGTGCCAGAGGTGAACCTTCTTCAATCGCACGTGAGAGACCTTGGAAATCACCTTCGAGAGGGCCTGCTCCAAAAAGGAATCACCCACCTTGACAGCAAGGACCTGGAGTCGATCCAGCATGCAATCAAAGGGGATATGCTCTCAGCGAGGAGGTCGAGCCCAAGGATCTGGCAGGCAACCGAGTCGATCCTAAAAGAAAGCCCCCTTCACCAACAAGTCCAGCACAAGATCAGGCAACTTGCACAGGATCCAAACCACCCGCTTGCCTCAAACATTGCAGCCAAGCTCGTGCAAGCACCTGAGAATCTAAAAGGGATGGCCCCGATCTCAGGCGCCCGCGTCAACCCGGGGCACGGGGCAAGCCTTGCTGGGGGTCTGGCCGGAAGCGCTGCCCTGTCGGTTGCAGACCCCTTTACGGGGGCTCTCAATGCCTCAAAATTCATGGCTGGCAACGAGACGGGAAGGCATCTTGTGTCGAAACTTCCCATGGGCGAAAGGGCTTTAAGGGCAGCAGACAGGGTTGCCGTTAGAAACCCCGTCCAAAAGGCATTCCAAGAGGGCGTGGCAAAGAAAAAAAGGTCTTGGTTGGCGGATGCGTTCCAGCGCTACGGCCTAAACGCAGTGACGGCCGAGGCTTCCCACACGGCAAATCATGTGGGAAATGAGGCGAGAAGGGTCTTTGACCAAAAACTACACGCCCTCAACCAAGCCCCAAGCGTAACAAAAGCCTTTGGCTTAAAACCGCCATTTAGAAAGGTTGGTACATGAACCACTTCTGGCAGGGGTTTGAAAAGAGTGCCTCCACCCGCTGGGGAAGAGAGTTGGCAGATTCCTTGGGAAAGTCCGTCGGGATTGACGGGGTGACGCCGAAAATTCTCAGCCTCGGCCGAAAACTAAACCGAACTAAGTTCCGCCCAAAAACACCCTACAGATTTCGCCGTGAGGGCACAAAACATTCGAAAGGGCTGGCCCCAAAAATTCCAGATACGGCCTTTAAACCAGATAACCTTGACCGGCTACGCAACCATGTCGCTACCAGGGGGCGTTTGCCAATCGGGGCCCCAAAACTGCCAGAACTTTACAATAGAGCCGTTTACAAAATGAGGCCCAAAACGTCTTTTGCGGAATCAGCTAGAGATAGGGTAGAAAAGCTTTTGGACCAAAAACGGTCTCATCAACCATAAAAAACGTAAAACGAAAAACCAAATGAATAGCTTCTGGCGGGCATTTATAAAAAGAGCCTCCCCCCCGAAGTTTGACGTACTGAGATCGCTTGGTTTGAAAGACGACGAATACTGCATTCTCGGGGGTGCCGTTGAGCTTCTTGGTATCCGGGCCAGCAACGATTTGGATGTCGTCGTGACGCCGCAAGCCCTTGCCCGCATCACCAAGGAGAAGGGGCTGAGAACCCAAAGAAGCTTTCTTGGCTCTCGCGTGGTTCAGTACAATGGTGTTGAGATGTTTACCGATGACGGGTTTGGAAAAACCGCCCAGAACTTGATAAAGAATGCACGGAAGGTCGGCGGTTTTATGGTCGTATCCGTCCCCGATCTTCTGGCCTGGAAAAGAAAGCTAAAGAATCAACCAGGCCGCAATCCACTTAAACTCAAGACCGACGCAAGCGACATAAAAGCTTTAGAGGTGATGACTCATGCGTAGCTTCTGGCACGGTTTTGAAAAGAAGGCCCGCGAAAATGTCCTCGACTACGCCAAGCTTTTTGCCAAAAAGCCCCTTCCCCCCGGCCCTGTCATCAACTACGCCTCTGGCACCCCGGTCGTGAGCCTCTCCCAAAAAGCCCTCGTCTCAAAACTGCCCCGGGTCTCAAAGGCCCAGGTGGCCAAAAATAGGGTGGCAAACGCCCTTAAAAACTCTGCCCCCAAGTCGGCCTGGGAAGAGGCCCTTTCCAAATGAAAAACCCCTCTCTCCTAAGAGAGGGGGCTATTTTGGAAGATTTCTTTAAACTGCTTTTCTATGTCCTCCCGGGAGACGACCCCAGTCCTCCGGTCTGCTGCGACCGAAGCCCCCGAGCGCTTCACCTCCGGCAGCTCTTTTTCCCTTGGCCGCCTCATGACCACAACCACTTCCTTTGAAGGTTGCGTCAGGGCGGCCTCAGGCTTTTTTCCGGAGGCGGCCTTTTTAAGGAAAGCCTGCTTTACCTTGGCAATCTGGGCCTCCTCCTCTTTTTTTGGCCGGCCCGGTTTTCTTCCCGTCGGGTTTGGCCTGATCCTTTTTCTTCTCTTGATCCCGGCAGCCGCAATGAGCTCCTGCTCCTCCTTGGTCGGACGGCCTTTTTTCCTTAGGATCGTTTCAAGCTGGGCTGGCTTGACCGGCTTTTTGGAAATCACGGGAGAGGGCTTGACCGGCTTCTTAGGAGAAGCCACCTTCTTTGGCTCCCCCTTGGCCGGCATGGCTGCACCAGAGAGCTGCGCAAGAAGGGTCGAAATGACTGCCTCCTGACGCCTTACGACGGTGCGAAGCCTTTCGTGCTCCTCTTGCTCTTCCCTTATTTTGAGGAGGACCTCTTTTAGAAGAGACTCCGCTCTAAACGGCGTTTCTTTTTTGTTTTTGGTCGTCACGGCCTACTCCTTTATTGCCATCAAACCGAAACACCTCAATGCAAGACTTAGACTCAGAGAGCACAAAATGAGGTGCATTTTTTGTGCATCCGTGCTCAGCAGTAAATCTTAACTGCCTGATATCTATGCCAATTTTTTTAAGAAGTGGTCGGGGTAGCGGGATTTGAACCCTCTATCACCGCTTGAGGTCGTTTACTTCAACTTGAGCTTACTTAAGCTATAATTGCAAGGAATTGCTACAGAAAATAATGTTTTTTATTAAAATGCTTAGTTCGCTTAAGAAGCAAGTTCAAGTATCAAAACGTAAACTCGAGTGCATTTTTTGTGCATGCGCCCAGAACGGCCCAAAGGAAAAACCGCGACATCTTTTGACAGATGCCGCGGCCTAATCCCCATCCGCCAAAAGACTCAGCCCTCCCTGGGCCCCCTGTCATAAAGGTGGTCCGTAACGTGGCGAAGCCGGTGGAAGTCAAGGTGTGTATAACGCTCGGTTGTCCGAAGGTCTGCGTGGCCAAGGACCTTTTGCACCATGTACTGGTCACCGCACTTTTCGCTTAAAATCGAAGCAAAGGTATGGCGCAGCTCGTGGAGCTTTAAGACCGGGACCCCGGCTTTGGAGCAAGCCCTCTTTAGGTAACGAAGAGAAAAATGCTCGATTGTGATCGGGAAATACACGGCAGGGGTTGAGGCCGGCCAACCCCGGATCGGCTCAACCAACCGTACGATCTCATCGTTGAGCGGGACAAACCGGTGCTTTCTGTGCTTTGTAAACGGCTGGACCTTCCGCCTTGTGTAGTCAAAGCTCTTGTTCACCCGGATGATCCTGTTCTCAAAGTCTAGGTCGCCCAAGGTCAGTGCCTGAAGCTCGGCCCTTCTAAGCCCTGTATTCAAAATGAACATCACGACATAGTATATCCGGCTGTCGTTTTTTTGTGCCCAATCAAGAAACCTCCTGGCTTCCTGCTTGGTCCACGCCCGCGACTGTGGCGGAGGCAGCTCAAGGGGGGCCACCCCGGCGCACGGGCTTGAATTGATGTACTTCCAGCGAACGGCGTCTGAGAGCATTTTGTGGAGGATCCCAACAATGTTGTTGACCGTCTTTGGGGCCCTCTCCCGAATCAAATCAGACTGAAGCTGCTCGATCTCGCCCGTCTCGATTGTCGAAAGCTTTCGCCCTGCCCAAAGCGGTTTGAAATACCGGTCGATCGTCGAAATATCGATTTGGTGCATCTTAAGAGACTTCTTCGTGAGAGAGTGCCTCTTTAGCCAGAGCTCACTGAAATCCTCGAAAAGAAGGTCCTCCAAAAGCCCTGGAAACATCCTGAGCTCTGTTTTTTTCGCCAGCTTCTTTGACTCA
>Ga0214917_10006544_pt1 | contig 12052 bp, 14 predicted proteins | sample LL_1208_BB_MetaG_FD_177983 | JGI IMG/M metagenome (GOLD analysis project Ga0214917, IMG submission 177983) | Freshwater microbial communities from Lake Lanier, Atlanta, Georgia, United States - LL_1208_BB | ecosystem: Environmental > Aquatic > Freshwater > Lake | place: USA: Georgia | collected...
CCCGCCCGCCGGGAGGAGGCCTGACAAGCCAGGCGGATCTGCCGCGCCCGGGTCAGCGCCGGGAGCTCAACCATTCCCGGTCCCTCTGGAATTCCGCCACGGTGTCGGCAAAAGGCATTCCCTCACCCTGGATGCGTTTTCGCATCCGCAGGAACGCCGCCAAAGCGCCCAAGCCGTAAACGGCGGCCAAGCCCACCAAGGCCAAGAGCCGGGCCCGGGGATCGGGCCAGACCGCCAAGACCACGGCCAACGAAGCCACCAAAAGAGCCAAAGCCCCCAGAATCAAACCGGCGGCCAGCCAAAGAACCGCCTCCACCGCCCTCCACTTTTCCTCCTGTAGTTCCGCACCCAAAAGACGCAACCGCTGTTCCACCACCTGGATGGAGGTCAAAGCGAGATCACGCAGGGCGGAAATCATGGCAGGCCTCGGAATTAGCGGCGGTTGAGAAGGGCCCCGATCAAAAGCCCTGCCACGAGGGCCACTCCCACGGATTCATAAGGATGCTTGCGGATCACCCGGTCGGCCTCCTTCATCCCCTCCTCCGCCGCCTCCTTTACATCTTCCAAGCTTTGAAATTTCTCTTTGGCTGCCTCGATCTTGTGGGCCAACTGCTGCCGGATCTCAAGGGCCTTTTCCCCCAAGTCTCCGGCTGTGGCCTGCAACAGCTCTTCGGCATGGGAGATGACCTCCCGGACATCGCGCGAAAATTTGGTGGAAGTCGCTTTGCGGGCGGTTTTTTTGGAGCGGGATTTGGCCATGGCATCATTGTGCCCCCCTACCTCAACGGGAGCAAGTTTCCCGCCAAGGGCTCACTCCCCGCTCAAACTTGCAAGTCTTTGGAAGCCAATTGCCTCTCTAAAAGAAGCCGCGCCTGATGGCGCGCTCGCAAACGGGGATCAAACCAAATCTCCCCGAACATCTGCCCAAGAACACTGAAAACTCCCAACAGAGGCATCGCCAGTAGAAGCCCATAGACCCCCCCTAACATTCCGCCCGTAAAAATCATCATCACGGTAATCAAAGGATGCATGCGCAAAGCCCGTCCCACCGTCATGGGGGTGTAGACAAATTCGTCCAGCAACCTGACCAGAAGAAATAAAAGGATGACTGCCAGCATGAGCCATCCAGCCTGAGGAGCCTTGACCGCACAGGTCGCCACGGCGACCAAACCCCCAAGGGCGGATCCGATGTAAGGAACCCAGGCAAAGACCGCGCAGATCAACCCAAGCAACATGGCGTCACGGAATCCAAAGATTCCCGGGCCGTGCCCCAGAAACCAAAGCCCTAGGCCCAGGGTCACCGTGTCGAGGAGGGTTAGGCCCAGCATCCCCCGAAAATAGGCATGCATCTGCCGGTTCAACCGATCGAACAAGATCAGGGTCTTCTCAAAAAAAGCGTTCGGGACAGCGCGGAGCACCAACCGGTGGACCGCCGCCCCATCCCTCAGAAAAAAAAAGGCAAGAAAAGGAACCAGCAGGAGACTGGGCAACCAGTGAAGAAAAAAAATGGCCGTGTCCGTGATGTACTCCTTTCCGGACGTGGAGGCAAAACGGTCGATTTGGTTCTGAAAGGCCTCCGCGAGGTGGGCCTTTTTGGCAAAATGAAATTTGTCCTCCAGCAAAAGCAGGTTGTTCCGGATCACCTGCTGCAACCGATCCCAATAGTCCGGAAGGTTGTTTTGAAACTCCGAAAGACCATTCAACATGGCCGGCAAAACGGTGACCGAAGCGATGGCGGTCACCAGAACTGCCGCCCCGAGAAAGATGCCCAGGGCCTGGTTGGGGGTTGCCCCGGCGAGTTGCATGCGTTGCAACAACGGCTCCACCAGATAATAAAAAACCACCGCCAAGACCAAGGGCAGGGTCAGCCAAGCGATGGAATTGAGCAGCACAATCGCCCCCAAAGTGCCTGCGATCACCGCCACCCAGATGATCGGATGCTCCAACGAGCGGGCCGTGGGATGTGTTTCGTTCACGCAGTCAGGGATTTTTCCAGGTGCCCATCGGCGGTCTGGCGCATGCGCGACTCCAGAACCCGGGCCACCCCCATGGCAATTTTGTACCCCAGGCGGGGTCGCCCCTCGGCCAATCGGAGTAGTTCTGGACGGAACATGGCCAACACCGTGGTCGGCTCCGTGGCCACCACCGTGGCCACCCGGGGACTGGCGCCCAACATGGCCATTTCGCCGAATGATTCACCGGGGCCGATTTCTCCCAAGGTCTTTTTTTTGAGCATTCCCTTGCGGACAGCCCTTAGTTTTCCACTGATCACCACATACATGCCCTCTCCCTCCTCCCCTTCGTCAAAAACGATCTCCCCATCCAAGAAATGCCTCTCGTGCAAATGCAATCGCAACGTCTCCAGCTCGGCCCGGGTGCAGTCGCGAAAAATCGAGGCTCCCGAGACGACCTGAAGCATGGGGTCCAAGGGGGGGGGCCGGAAAAAGTGAAAAAGATTCATGAAACCCACACTCTCCCGAACCCACCCTCATCACCAGTGAAAAATTAACCCCTTTGCGCTTGGGCTTGGCCCCCTCTTGGCATAGAAAGATTTTTTATGGAAATCAGCGAAACAACCGACGCCGGGATCCTAATTCTCACGATTTCAGGAGAGGTTGACCTCAACCAGTCCCCCACCCTCCGAACGACGTTGCGAGCCAAAGCGGCGGCCAAGACCCCCTGCCTTCTCCTCGATTTTTCCGCCGTGCTCTACATTGATTCGTCCGGCCTCGCCACCCTGATCGAATACTACCAAAGCTCCCGGGCGTTCTCCGGAAAGCTGGCTCTTTGCTCGCTCGCCCCCCGGGTCCGCAGCTCCTTTGATTTGGTCCGGTTAAGCGAAGTCTTCTCCATCTATCCCGATCTGGCCGCCGCCCGCCAAGCTTTGACCCACGGCTCATCTTGAAATTTCTTGTCCGCCTTCTGCGCCGGAATGAGGGAAAGGGTTACTGGGTGCTCAATGCCCGAATCTACTCCTTTCTTCTTTGGGGTCTGACCAACCCGAAGGTTCTATCCCCTGAATTGACCCTTTCCCAAATGCTCCGCATTGGAATCCAAGCCCTGCCCATGGCCAGCCTGGTGGCCCTGAGCGTCGGGTTCATCCTGGCCATGCAGGCCTCCACCGAACTGGGGAAGCTGGGTGCCGACTCTTTCATTCCCGATCTTGTTTCCCTGAGCCTGATGCGGGAGCTCGGCCCCCTGCTCATCGCCATCATCGTTGTTGGCCGAAGCGGATCGGCCGTGACGGCCGAAATCGGCACCATGAAGGTCAACGAGGAAATTGAAGCCTTGCGTGTCATGGCGATTTCCCCTGTCCGCTATCTGGTGGTCCCACGCTATCTCGCCTTGGTGATCATGCTTCCGATTCTGACAATTTTTGGAAACTGCGTTGGCTTGGCCGGAGGGTGGGCGGTTTGTGCAGGCACGTTGGATATGCCCACCTCCTTTTACATCAAACATGCGGTCGATCGGCCGGAGTTGTGGGATCTTTACTCGGGTCTGATCAAAAGCGTGGTGTTTGCCCACATCATCATCACCATTGCCTGCCATCAGGGATTGAACGTGGAGGACGGCGCCCAGGGCGTCGGCCGGGCCACCACCAACTCCGTGGTCTTCTCCATCCTTTGGATCATCATTTCCGATGCCATCCTCACCGGTCTCTTTTTCTTTGTCTCATGAAAAACACGCCCAAGAAAACCCCCGACTCCACCGACGTCATCCTTGAGGTGCGGGATCTGGTTCAGGTTTTCAACGGGCGAGCCGTTCTCAATGGACTCAATTTCAAGGTTCGCCGGGGGGAAACCTTTGTCATCATGGGCGGCAGCGGTTGCGGGAAAACCACCTTACTCCGGATTCTGATCGGCGCCCAAAAGCCAACCTCGGGCTCGGTCCATCTTTTCGGCCAGGACATCACCCAACTGGATCCGGAAGCCTTGGACAAGATTCGCCTTCGCTTCGGCATGAACTTCCAGTTCGGCGCTCTTTTCCAGTCGATGACCGTGGGGGAAAATATCGCCCTTCCGCTACAGGAGCACAGCCGGGTCGATCCTTCCCTGATTGAAATGGTGGTCAAAATGAAGCTGGAACTGGTGGGGTTGACCGGGTTCGAGAATTTCAAGCCCTCGGAGATCAGCGGGGGAATGCGCAAGCGCGTCGGACTCGCCCGCGCCCTGGCCCTCGACCCGGAACTTCTTTTCAGCGACGAACCCACCTCAGGCCTCGACCCCGTGATGACCGCCGTGGTTGACCAACTCACCTTGGACAGCACCCGCAAGATTGGGGTCACCGCCGTCGTGGTCAGCCACGACATGACCAGCGCCTTCCGCATCGCCACCCGGATGCTCATGCTGGGCAACGGTCCGCGCCAAGGGGAGATCGTGGCCGAGGGGACCCCGGAGGAAATTCGCAACAACCCGGATCCCTTTCTCCAACAATTCATTCGCGGAGAGGCGGACGGCCCCATCCCCTTCCGGCTTTCCCAAGATGATTACTTGAAACACCTTCTCGGAGACGGCTGAATAGTCACCCCTTCGTCATGAAAGCTTTCAAAACGGAATTCCTCATCGCCGCGACTGTCATCATCTCCAGCTTGGTGTTGCTGGCTGCGCTTTCCATCGCGATTTCCGGCGTTCACCTGGATCGGCCCAAATCCATCCTCACCGTTGACCTTCCCAGTGCCGTGGGTCTTTCCCCGGAGGCAGCCGTCCGTTACGCCGGCACCCCCGTTGGCAAGATCCATTCCATGCGTCCGCTCAATGACGAGGAAAGAGGCAAAACCTCCCCGGGATGTGCCATCCGCCTCGTGTTGGATATTCATCAAAAGCTCCCCACCCTCCGCTTGGGAACCACCGCCTCCATCGCCGCCGACACGGTGTTGGGCGAAAAGTACCTCAACTTGGAGCCGGGTCCCGTGATCAATCCCGCCCTCCCCTCGGAAACCATTCTCTACGCCAAACGTTCAGCCAGCCTGGACGAGGTCATGACCTCCGGCAAAGAACTGCTCGATGGGGTTAACGAGCTGTTGACCAAAAATGACACCGCCATCACCCAGGCCATCCTTGACCTCAAAAATGTCCTCCAGAACTTCAAGGTGATTGCCACCTATGGCAAAACCTTCATGGGCACCGTCGCGAGAAAACCCTGGCGTCTTTTATGGGGAGGGCCCGTTCCCCGGCTCCCCTCCGAGGATGCCATCCTCAAAAGCGACCAGCCCGTTCCCGCCCCGATTCCGAACGACTAAGCATGTCGGCGCCTCAACCCCTTCCCACTCCGGAAGCTTCGGTTGAAATCGAGCTGGCTCCGCCCCGCCTCCACGGCCTGCGGCAACTGGCCGAGCGGTGGGCTATCCACGCTGGCTTCAGTGACGCGGAAACGGGCCGAATTCTCGCCGGAATAGACGAGGCTTTGGCCAACATTCACCTGCATGCCTATGGCGGTCGCCCGGGGCCCGTCCGCATTGAAATCAAACAATCCGAACCGGAATTGATTTTCAAGCTCTTCGACCAAGGGAAGGCTTTCCCGCCCGAGCGAGTGGCCGGTCGGCAACCCGGGGAAATCGGGCAGGGAGGCTGGGGCACCCTGATGATGCAGGCCGGCTTCCAAAGAATTGAACGTCGCCGGGTGGGGGACAAAAATATCCTGCTTCTCGCGCGCACCCTATCAGGCAAAAAAGAAAGTTCATGAAGCTTACCTTCTGGGGCACCCGGGGCAGCATTCCCTCCCCCTCCACCGCGGAGGTGCCCACCCATCAGTACGGCGGGGACACCACTTGCGTCAGCGTGGCTTGGGGAAAAGACGGGTTGCTTATTATCGACGCCGGCTCCGGTCTCCGCCAAGCCGGTCGCACCTGGATCCAGTCGAAGAAAAAATCCTTCACCTTCCTCTTTACCCATGCCCATTGGGATCATCTGCAGGGGTTTCCCTTTTTTGCCCCCGCTTTTTTTGAGGATGTCTCGATTCAAATTTACTCCCCCCGGCTGCCCGGCGCACCGGCCGGAAACCTGATTGAAAAGGCCCTTTACGCCCAACAGAGCGAACCCTTCTTTCCCGCCGGATTTCCCCAACTCCGTGCCAACATCTCGTTTGCGGAAATCGGGCCCGAAAAACCCGTTCAGATCACCTCCCCCTCGGGAGAGCTGAACATCCGATCCGCCCCTGTCTCCCACCCCGGAGGCTGTCTAGCTTACCGACTGGAGCATGCCCAACGCTCCTTGGTCTTCGCCACCGACAACGAGCCCCAGCCCTCTGCCGATAGTCCGTTGGTCAAACTGGCCTCCCATACCGATCTTTTGATCTGTGACGGCCAATACAACCAAGAGGAACACCAACTGCGCAAAGGTTGGGGCCATGGAACTCCGGATCTTTGCCTGCAGGAAGCGGTTTTTGCCCGGGCCCGCCGGTTGATCATCACCCATTTTGACCCCTCCCACTCGGATGCGACCCTACTGGAAATGGAAAATCAGATAAAAAAATCCGCCCCCGCCAAGACGCTCCCCGTTTCGTTCGCCCGGCAGGGACAGACTATCGACTGCTAGCCGCGGACAGACCCTCCCTTCCGGAGTCTGTGGGAACGTTGGCCAAGGCCGCCTGGCTGTGTTCCAGCTCCTGAGTGAGAATTTTTTCCCTCTCGAGCCATCGACCGCTCCGGTCGATCTTTCCCGAACGGCAATTCATCAGGGTGACCTCCGCCAAGCCCTCACGGAAAGGTGCCGCCTTGAGAAACTGCGCCGGAATCTTCACCTCGCCCTGCAGACTCAGGTATCCCCAAGCCCCTTGCTCCTTGAAAAGAACCAAATCCTGCGCGGCCTCGAGGATCGCTTCGTATTTGGGAGGAACCACATACTGGTCCTGGGCGTTGATCAGGGCCCATTTTCCTCCGGAGGAAGCCGGTGCCTGAAAATCGATTTTCTTCGGAATCTTGGCGTACACCTCCGGCAACCCCAACAACTGATCGGCTTTACTCACGACATTGGGGCTTCCCCCGATCTGCACGGCCGCCACTCCCTGATGAAAGGGACGGGCATCGGAATAAAATGGGGCGATAGCCCATTGACCCTGGCGATTTAGATATCCCCACTTAGCTCCCTGACGCGCAGGGGCCAGCCCATCGCCAAACAAACCCACCCAGTCAAACTTCGCCTCCCCCACTTTCCGGCCTTGGATGTCCAACAGACTCCACTTGGGGCCGCGGCGAACCCCCGCCCTCTCCTCGGTAAACGGCCAAGCCCAGTCCCACTCTTCCGACCAAAGCTTGCTTCCGGAGGTAGTCAGGTAGACGAATTTCTCCCCTTGCAAAGCGGGGCACGGCGGGTTTTCTGCCACACAAAAAAAGGAACCCACCATACCAACTAACCAGATCCATCCCGCCTTTTTCTTCATCATAGAAAGATCCTACCGCCCCGGCCCCACGCCAAGGTTTCCAGGGAAAGATCGACGACAGCCGGAGAATAACCTGTGCGCAAAAGAGCCCCGCTTGTTCTTCCGCCACCCCCTTCTATCCTCATCGGATGCCTGTTGACCCGGCTCAGAAAAAAATCGGGGAAGAACGTGTCGCCCGATCCCTCGTCTGGCGGGGAGTCTATGCTCTTGGCTCTCTGGATCTGGCCATTCTGCTCCTTATTACTCTCACGGGAGTCTGCGCCGCCGCCACGTTTCTGGAGTCCGGCTTCAATGCCCGAGTGGCCCGCGCTTATGTCTATGGCTCTCCTTGGTTCAACCTCTGGCTTGTTCTCCTCTGCCTGAATCTCATCTGTTCGGCCGCCACCCGCTGGCCTTGGCAACGCCACCATTTCGGTTTCGTCATCACCCATGCTGGCATCATTACCCTGCTGGGGGGAGCCCTGATCGGCCGGGCCCGTGGGTTTGAGGGATCCCTCGATCTTTTTCAAAATGCCCCCCCGGTCCAACAGGTGTTGCTCGACCGCCCCCGCCTGACGGTGGAAAGTCCCGCCACCGGCCAGCTTTTCTCCACTCCTTTTGATCCGGAGGTCCGCACGCCCCGTTCTAACCGTCCCCGCTTACTCCCTCTTCCTGGCTCCGACACTCAACTGGTCATCGACGGATACACTCCCCGCTCCACGGAAAAAACAACCCTGGTTGGCGACTCCTCCGCCTCGGGACCCGGATGCACCTTGGAACTGACCGGACCCTTCGGCCCCGAACCGATTCTTCTCTCCCTCACTTTGAGTTCCCCTGCCGATTCCCAAGCAGACTTGGGTGCTCAAGCCAAAGTGGAATTTCTTCCCTCCCTCCCGAAGAACCAAAGCCCGACCGTCGCCCCCACCTATCGCGAGACCCAGATGATCCTCGCACACGAACCCTCACAACCGATCGTTCACAACACCACCGGTTCTCCCGGCGGATTTCGCTTCTTTTTGGGATCCCGCCGGGAGGGGGATCCGCTGGAGGTGGAAATCCTCCGGCCCGATGGCTCGGGAGAGGTCTACCGTCTCAAGGATCTCCTCAACCGCACTCTGGACGATCCATCTGGGACAAAAATTTTGGTCGCCCGCTACTGGCCCAACCTGATTCTCCGGGAAGGCCAACCCACCTCAGATGGGGATCGTCCCGACAACCCCGCCATTCTCGTCATGCTCGAAGGCACCCGCATCGAACCCTCCACCCCCTCCCGCCTTCTGCTCGCCCCCGGCCCGACCCCCGGCTCGCTGACTTATTTCGGTATTCCTGCCTCGGGCCCGTCCGTCAATGGAGTGATTCACCCGGGAGATGTCTTCTCGCCCGGTTGGCGGGGTTGGTCAGCCAAGTTTTTGACTTGGGAGCCCAAGAGCCGGATCGAGACGACCACCGTCCCGGAAGAAAAACCCTCTACTCAGCCGGGTCGTCCCGCCATCCACGCCCGTCTGCGGGCTGTCGATGGTCGCGAAGGTCCCGCCTTTTGGATCTCGTCCGGATCCTCCACTGTCCTGCAGGTCGGGGACATCGCCTCCCGGATTGGATTTGGACTCGAACTCCAGCCCCTTCCTTTCACCATCCGGCTCGACACCTTCGAGGTGCCGCGCGATCCCGGCACGGAGGAGCCCGCTAATTTTCGGGCCACCGTCACATTTTCGGACAAAAAGAAAAACCAGACCGTCCCCGCACAACTGGAAATGAACCAGCCCGCCACCTACCCGCCCGGGCTTCTCCCCCAGATCACCGGACTTTCCTACAAATTTTCCCAAGCCGGCTGGGATCCGCAAAATCTGAACCGCACCACCCTTCAGGTTCTTCATGATCCCGGTTGGCTTTTGAAGTGGAGCGGCTCACTTCTGATGGTGGTCGGAATCTTCTCCATGTTCTATCTTCGTCGTGATCCTATCCCCTCCTCATGAGCCGAATCCTTCTCCTCTTTCTCGTGCTGCTGTCCGGCATGCAGGTTCGGGCCGCCCAAACCGAGGCCTCGCTGGTCCCCAACGACGCCTCCTTCGACTCTCTTGCGGTTCAACACCGCGGGCGCATCAAACCTTTCCTCTCCTTTGCCCAAGAGATCACCACCACTTTGACGGGCCGGACCTCTGTCCAAATTCCTGATCTGGGCAAGGTGGGCGCCCGACAGCTGATCCTCTCTCTCTGGATGGAGCCCGCCGGCTGGGACGAGGAGCCGATTCTCCTGGTCGAGGATCCTGCGCTCCGCCGGGAACTCGGACTCACGGAGCACACTCGCCTGTTTTCCCTCCGGCGTCTCCTGGCTCTGCCCCGCCTGACCCAGCTGGCCGCGGTGGCCGAATCCGCCCGCGCCTCCGGCTTGCGCGACTCGGTTCCCCCGGTGGCCGCCGCCGCCCAGAACGTCACTCTTCGCGTGAGCCTGCTTCAATCCATCCTTTCGGGAGACGCCTTGCGCATGATCCCACCTCCCGAGGGCTCTCCCTCGGGAACCCCGTGGGCCCCGACATCGGGACAAATCAAGTCTCCCTCCGCGTTGGCGGAAATTCAAAGCCACGCCCATCTTCCACAAACCAAACTCACCCTCGAGGTCCTCTACCTCAAGTTTCATCCGTTCCGCTGGGCCTGGGTCTCGTGGTTGCTGGCGGCCCTATTCCTGCTTGCCGCCGGAAAAGAAAAGTCGTCCCAGGCTCTTTTTCTGGGCTGGGCCTTCTCTCTTCTCGGATCCCTGCTTCTGGTTGCCGGTTTTGCCGTTCGCATCTGGATCGCCGGTCGCCCGCCTGTCACCAATATGTACGAAAGCATTCTCTGGGTGGCTTTCGGAGCCTCCCTCTTCGCCATCTTTTTTAGTGCCCGCCACCGCGTCCCGGCCTACCTCTTGGCCGCCTGTCCGGTTGTCATCCTCACCTTGGTTGCCTCCGACCTTCAGCCCGCTGTCCTGGATCCCTCCCTCAATCCCCTCGTCCCCGTCCTGCGTAGCAACTTCTGGCTAACCATTCACGTTCTCACCATCACCCTGAGCTACGGGGCCTTCGCACTTGCCACTGCCTTGGGGCATTTTCTCGTCTTTCGCTCTCTGCAAAACCGCACCCTTCCTTCGACCACCGATGCTGGCGTCCTGCAGCTCTATCGCTGCCTTCAGATCGGTGTGTTACTTCTCGCCGCCGGCGTCATTTTGGGGGGAGTCTGGGCCAACTACTCTTGGGGGCGCTTCTGGGACTGGGATCCCAAGGAAACGTGGGCTCTGATCGCCCTACTCTCCTATATCATTCTCCTCCACGGCCGCTTGGGCGGGTGGTGGGGGGGATACGGCCTCGCTGTGGGATCCATCGCCTGCTTTCTCACCATCCTCATGGCCTGGTACGGGGTGAACTTCATCCTCGGCAAAGGCCTGCACAGTTACGGCTTCGGCAACGGCGGCCAGCTCTATGTTGGCATATTCGCTTTTCTGGAGGCTGGTTGGATGGCCTGGGCTCTACTGAAAAGACCCTCAACGTAACTTATTTTTTCGCATCCAGGGCGGCACTCACCGCCTGCATGATTCCCTCCCCCCGCAAACCATTTGCCATCACCTTGCCATCCGGTCCAATCAACCAAATGGATGGTATGCCATGAACATCATATGTCTTTGTCACTTCGTCCTTGCCCCAATCCCCTAGAAATCCCTCCACCCATTGGCATCCGTTTTCTTGGGAATAGGCAATAGGCTTCTCCGCCTCCTTGTCCAGAGACAGTCCAATCATGACGAAATCCTCCCTCTTGCCGTACTTCTCATAGACCGCCTTTAGGTTGGGCGTTTCTCCACGACAGGGTCCACACCAAGTTGCCCAAAAATCCAGCAGAATGTATTTTCCCTTAAAATCGGCCAGCTTCAGATCTTTTCCCTCAACCGTCTTGGTTTCAAATAGAGGGGCCTCCTGCCCCACCTTCACTTTTCCGCTTCCAGGTGCCCGTCGCACCGCACGAACAGGAGCAGTCGGAGCACTCCCGATAACTTGTTCCATGGCTTTTTTCAGTTCTCCATCCGGAAGATTTTTGACCCATTTTTCTGCGGCCGGCCGATCCTTGAAACACCAGCCGCAGACCGCCTTGCCGAGAAACTTCTCCTTGAGTTTAACGTCACCTTGAGCCTCTGCATAGTTCAAGGCGGCCTGACTATCTTGTATCGCCCATGACTGCACCACCCCCGCGATCGCAGCTTGCCGGTCGGTTCCAGATTCGATTTTTTCCGCCCACCCCAAGGCCTCGGTGCGGTTTTTAGCCCCCCAAGCTGCTCCAAGATTTTCCAGGAATTGAACCCTGCCGGGACCGTCCGTCATTTCCATCACCCACTTGGACGCGGCGGCAGGATCCTTCCTGCCCCACGTGCTGATCACCACAGACGCGATCCAGCTTTCCTGTTCGCCAAGGTTTTTGGCCCATTGAATGGCCGCCGCCGGATCGGTTTCTGCCCATCCCACCATGATTCCCTGCAAAGCCTGACCCCTCACACCCTGGGGCAAGTTTTTCGCCCACTCCGCTGCCATCTCTGCGGGTGATGTTTGCCCCTCACACCACCCCAAATGCCCGCCGACAAGCCCCGAGACATAGAAGAAAGCGAGAATTAAAAAGGCGTAACTTGATTGTCTTGTTCTCATATTCGTAGAATAAGTTTTTTAGGATAGCTTGCTAG
>Ga0214917_10006546_pt1 | contig 12047 bp, 12 predicted proteins | sample LL_1208_BB_MetaG_FD_177983 | JGI IMG/M metagenome (GOLD analysis project Ga0214917, IMG submission 177983) | Freshwater microbial communities from Lake Lanier, Atlanta, Georgia, United States - LL_1208_BB | ecosystem: Environmental > Aquatic > Freshwater > Lake | place: USA: Georgia | collected...
TTGTCCCAACCGGTCTATCGCTATGTTCTTGTCGGGGTTTCCGAAAAAGAATTACAGAAAAAGAGCGATCGCAAGCCGGTGGAGGCTTCCGCGTAAGAAAACGTTATGGCCAGTCTGAACAAAGTTTTTCTGATGGGGAATCTGACCCGGGATCCCGAAGTGCGGCATACGCCGAAAGGAACCGCCGTGGGAGATTTGGCCATGGCGATCAACATGAGTTATCGCGCCCAGGACGGGACGGAAAAGGAAGAGGTTTGTTACGTGGATGTCGTCGTTTGGGGTCGGCAGGCGGAGACCTGCAGGGATTATCTTTCCAAGGGTGCGCCGGTGTTTGTGGAAGGGCGTTTGCAGCTCGACCAGTGGGAGGGACCAGAAGGGGAAAAGAAGAGCCGGATGAGGGTGCGCGCGGATCGGGTGCAGTTTCTTTCGCGGGGTGGTGCTGGGGGTGGGGGACGAGGTGGAAAAGGCGGTGGGAGTGGCGCAGCCCCAGAGGTGGAAGGCGGTGGCAAGGGATCCGCACCGGCGCGGGAGATTCCTGAGGACGACGTACCTTTCTAACGAAACCAGAAACAGGAGAAAGCAACTATATGAACCAAGAAGTGATTTTAAAAGGACCCGTAAAAGGTCTCGGAGCCGAAGCAGACATGGTCAAGGTGAAGCCCGGTTATGCGAGGAATTTTTTATTTCCGCGTGGATTGGCCACTCCGGTCAATGCGGCCAGCAAGCGCCAGTTGGAGTCTTTAAAGAAGCGCCGCGCCGAGCGGGAAGCGGCGGAAGCAGCCGTGACCCAGGAAAAAGCGGCCAAATTGGCGAGATTGGCGTTGGCTTTTGAATTGAAGCAGGCCCAGGAAGGTGCGGAAAAACTTTTCGGGGCAATCACTTCGAAAGAGATCGCTGCCGCTTTGGTTGAAAAAGGATTCGAAGTGGAGCATCGGGATATCACTTTGGCCAAGGTCATCAACCAGGTCGGGGAGCACGATGTGACGGTTGACTTGGGATATTCTGTCAAAGTGCAGATCAAGGTGAAGGTGACCGGGAACACGGACGAAAATTTTGAAAAACCTGCGAAAACCCGCAGGCCCCGCAAATCGGTAGCTTCCGAGACGGCAAAAGAAGAATCTCCAGAGTAAGCTGTTTTTAACTTATTGTATATCAATAAGTAATATATTAAGTAAGTCAGTATCGACAAAGGCTTACTGTCAGCTATTTACGTACTTTACCGTGAAAAAATCGGGCAAGGTATCGGGTGTGTCAAAATCAGGGTCTTACCAAGGCCATAGGAGGCTTTTTGCTTTGTTGGTTCCGGTTCTTTTGGGCTTGGGTTCTCCCAGTCTTTGGTCGCAGGAACCTGTTCCTGAATCACAACCTTCGCAGACCCGAGCGAAAACATATGTTCCGTCTCCTTCTTCCGCTGAAAAGGTCGCGACGGGCCAAATCCGCATTTTAGAGATCGAATTTTCATCGAAACGAACCGATGTGGCAATCAATGACGACAAAATCCGGCAAAATATGCGGAGCACGAAGGGGGGGGTGTACTCCCAGCAGGTGGTAGACGGGGACATTGAAAGCCTTTATCAGACTGGCGACTACGCGAACGTCCAGATTGTCACTTCTGAAATGCGGTCGGACGACGGCGAACGCGGAGTCCGCCTGACTGTTTTGGTCGATCCGAAGGTGCGGGTTTCCGAGGTCGAGGTGAAGCGTTTGCGGGCGGATGGAGGGCTGGATGACGACCTTTCCGTCGAAAAGGAAGACTTGCTGGACCTAAAACTCAAGGCATTGACTGCAAGTGATGCAAAGGGTGCGGCGGCTTTGGCCAATGCCTTCAGTCCTAAGGAAGTTGTGACGAAGGCAGGCGACACCCTAAGCGAGGAGCGTCTGAAGAGGGATGCTTTCGCCATGGAGGATTTTTATCGGGACAAGGGATACAAGGATGTGAAGATCACGCCGAAAACCGAACCAGTGAAGGGCGGGGAGGCAAAGGTTATCTTCGAAGTCGATGAGGGAATCCGAGGTTTTATCAGCCGGATTCGGTTTATCGGAAATCAGGCGGCGACCTCACAGGATTTGGAGAAAGTCGTCAAACTCAAGCCGAAGGCCTGGTGGCAGATTTTCAGCAAATCCGATCGGTTTGAAGAGCTGCAGTTCAAGGACGACGTCGGCCGGATCAAAAACTTCTATCTCAACAAAGGGTATATCGACATCAATGTGCAGACTTCCGTTGATCTCCCTCGGACAATCAAGAATGAAGAGGCGCAAAATGCGGCGAAGGGAACGGCTCCGAGAGGAGAAGATTTTGATCCTGATGATGTCCCGGCCGAGGATTTGATTTTGACCTATCGGATTGAGGAAGGCCGCCAATACAGGGTCGGAAATCTCTCCGTAGATGGAAACACCTTCTTTTCCTCGGACGATCTTTTGAATGAATTGATGACGAAATCCAAGCAGGTGGAAATCTTCGACTCGGTCGAACTGAAAATGATCAAGGCGAATGGCCTGCAACAAGGGGAGGTGTACGCGATCAACTCTCTCCAGGCGTCGATTGAAACCCTGCAGGACAAGTATGGGCGGCGGGGATTTCGGGAGGCTCGAATTGAATATCGAATGACTCCGAATGTGGAAAACGGACAGATCGACGTGAGTTTTTCCATCAAGGAAGGGGAAAAATTTTATGTGGATAAGATCGAAATTCAGGGGAACACCACGACCAAAGACAAGGTCATCCGGCGGGAAATCGATCTGGCGCCGGGCGAGGTGTTCGACACCGTCCGGGAAAAGGCGAGTAAACGAAAAATTGAAGGGCTGAATTATTTCTCAAAAGTGGAAACGTATGCGGAAGAAACGGATGTTCCCAACCGACAGAAGCTGATCGTCAAGGTCGAGGAAAAGGGGACCGGGGAAGTGAGTTTCGGGGCGGGATTCAGTTCGGTTGAGTTGCTTACCGGAAACATTACCGTCGGTGAAAAGAATTTTGATCTACAGAAAATCTTCCAGAGTTTCCCGCCTAGAGGGGGTGGGCAAAAAGTGCGGATGCAGGCATCCATCGGTTTCCGTTCGCAGAACCTCAACCTCTCCTTCACGGAGCCGTGGTTTTTAGATAAACCGATTCGGTTGGATGCAGGTGGGTATTACAACGGGGCCTCTTATCTTAGTGAATTTTATAATCAGAAGAACTACGGAGCTTTTACCGGGCTCAGTCGCCGCTTGGGGGATGATTATCCTCTGAACCGCTGGTCGACGGGGATCACCTACCGGCCTGAATTTTACGATATTTCCGATCTGCAGTCCACGGCGCCGCCTTATTTTCAGGCTTCGACGGGGGATACCTTCAAGTCTTCACTCCGGGGATCGGTCAGTTATGATGGGAGGGACAGCTATATGCTGGCCCATTCCGGGCAGTATTTTGAAGTTGGAGCGGAAGGGGCCGGCGGACCGCTTCTGGGGAGCGAAAACATCTGGAAAATCAAAGCAGAGTTCAAGACCTATCATACCCTTTGGAAGGAGAAGGATGTGATTCTTTCTGCCCGGGCTTTGGTGGGTTTGGTGGATACGTACAGCACGACCGATTACGTTCCGGTGTGGGATCAGCTTTTTGCGGGAGGGTCAGGATCCATCCGAGGGTTTGATCCTTCCTTGGGGAGCACGGTCAACGGCGGTTCGGTCGGTCCCAAGCAGAATGGTCAACCGGTGGGTGGCGGAACGCAAGGGGTCTATCAAGTGGAGATTTCCGCCCCGTTCCCGATTCTGGAAAATCGGGTGAGATGGGCGGTCTTTTGTGACGGTGGTTTCGTGAATGAGAATGTCTTCGATTTTCAGCCCAAGACGTACAACAACACCCAGTCGATGGATGTGAAGGGGACTCCGACCGATTATGCGGCGATCAACGGGGGATTCCAAATCGGAGCAGGGGTGGGCATCCGGATGGATATCGGCATCGGCCCCATGAAATTTGACGTTGGAGTCCCCGTGATGACCGGCGATCCGAACAACGGGGGTGGGTTGGGCGCCTTCAAAATGTACTTTGACGGCGGGTACCAGTTCTAACTATCCTCCTATATGAAATTTACCCTTATAACCGCTTGGCTAAGTGCGCTCGCACTCGCTTTCCTTTCCCTCGGTAACGCCGCCACCGCCCAAGATGCTGCAAAAGTGGCCGTGGTTGATTATAACGCCATTCTCAAGGAGTACTATAAAGCGAAGGATTCCCAAAAACAGATGGAGGATCTGGCCGCCGGATACCAAAAAGAGAGGAATGAAAGGGAAGCTGGGTTGAAGACATTGGTGGATTCGATCAACGGTCTCCAAAAAGAGATGCAGGATCCTGCCATCTCCGATGCCAAGAAAAAAGAGAAGGAAAATCAGCTGAAGGCCAAGGGGGAAGAGGGACAGGTGAAGCAGCGTGAGATGATGGCTTTCGGACAGACCGCTTCCAAGATCCTCGAGGATAAACGCCAGCGTCTGACCACGGAACTCACGGAAGACGTGAACAAAGCCCTGACCCAAGTGGCCAAGAACAAATATACCATGGTTTTTGTGAAACCCCAAGTTCCGAGCCCCGGGGCTCTCATTTTTTCTGAAGGGTTGGATGATGTGACCCAGCAGGTGTTGGGGATCCTCAATAAAGACGCTCCGGCCGCCAAAAAAGAAGAAAAGAAATAAGCCCCAAGGGGCTTACGCAACATGAGCTCCACGAGGAGCGTGGGTGAATTGGCCGAAGTCGTTGGGGGCCTCTTGGAAGGGGATCCGAACTTAAGCATCCATGGTGTGGCCGATTTGCAGGGAGCAGGTCCGCAGGACATTTCCTTTTTTGCCCATCCTAGATATGAGAACGCCGCCCGGCAGACGAAAGCCGGAGTCCTCCTGGTGGGGTTGAAGGCCCCGAAAGATTTAGGGAAAAACCGGATCCGGGTTGCTGACCCATCTTCGGCATTTACCAAAATCGCCGCACTTTTTGCTCCTCCCACGCCCCCTCCTTTACGGGGTATCCATCCTTCTGCGATCGTGGCGCTCGGGGTGAAGCTGGGAAAGGACCTTGGAATTGCTCCTTATGTGGTGGTGGAGGAAGGAACGGAAATTGGGGATGGCACCCAGATCGGGGCTGGCGCATACGTCGGTCGGAACGTGAAGATCGGGTCGGGCTGTGTCCTTCATCCCCGGGTTTACGTTGGGGATCGGTGTAAGATTGGGAATCGTGTTGTGCTACATGCCGGAGCCGTCGTCGGGGCGGACGGATTCGGATATGAAATGAAGGGCGGAAAGCACGTCAAAATTCCCCAGCTTGGGTATGTGCAGATTGATGATGATGCGGAGATCGGCGCCAATACCACGATTGATCGTGGGCGTTTTGCCCGGACCCATATCGGGGAAGGGGCCAAAATCGATAATCTGGTCATGATTGCTCACAACTGTGTGGTTGGACCCCACAGCGTGATTGTCGCGCAGAGTGGGCTCTCAGGAAGCACCACGACAGGGCATCATGTGGTGATTGCCGGTCATGTCGGTACGGTGGGGCATGTACACCTGGGCGACGGAGTCATCATCACGGCCAAGTCCGGAGTGACGAAGGATGTGCCCAACGGCCAGACCTGGCGGGGGGCACCCGCCCGCCCGATCAAGGAACAGATGGCGATGGAGGCCCACATCCAGCAATTGCCCCAACTGGCCCAGCGAATCAAAGCTCTTGAGGAAAAAAAATCGACCGGCGGGATCGTGGCGAAAAAAACAAAAAAGAAGAAATAAACGGCTAGGCGTAGACGCGCCAGTCGAGATCCAGAAAGATCGGATTCCTCCATTCGCAGTTTCCAAGAAAGGACTCCTCGATCCGATCGGCGAGAATTTGTTCGTAGAGCCTTTGGAAACGCAGGAGGTGGTCTTTCGTCCGCTTGACGGCATAGGGAACCATCGTTCCTGTTTTCATGATGAAGGCCCAGTCGCTGGACTGGGCGAGGAGTAGTTCCCGTGCGGCCTGGCGCAGGGCCCGATCGCAGAGGGAATGAGGCGTCCGATTCCGGAAACGTTGTGCCAGTTCGATCATCCGGCTTGTCGCAACATGGAGGTGGGGGTAGATCCACGCATTCGAGCCTTCCAGCCAGACCGACCAGTGCCCTTCATTGCCCCAAGAGGACGCGCTGGGGGTACCGATCTGGTGGGTATCGTGCCGGGTGAGGAATTCGGAGGGGGTGATCATCGAAAAGGTTTTTTGGTCGTAGGCCGCTTTGCGGAAAAGGTAATCGAGGAAGATCGGGCCTTCATACCACCAGTGTCCGTAAAGTTCGGCATCGTACGGGCAGAGTACGATCGGTTCGACACCCATGACACCACGCAGGTGTTCGATCTGCTTTTCCCGGTTGAACATGAAGTTGGCCGCATGTTCCGCAGCCCGTTGTCGGGCCAGTTCGGGGCGGTATGGCTCCTTGTGAGAGGTGCGGTCGGTGATGCGGTGGTATTTTAATCCGGTGAATTTCCTCATCCCATTGGGTTGGATGTAGGGGCGGATGTAGTCGTGCTCGAGGTCGAATCCGCAGTCGCGGTAGAAATCCCGGTATTCTCCGTCGCCGGGATAGCCCTCCTCGGCACTCCACACCTGTTTACTAGATTCGATGTCCCGGCCGAAGGCGGCCGGACCCGCAGGGGTGAAGATGGGGGCAAAGACCCCGTAGGCAGGACGGGGTTCGGCATAAATCAATCCGTGGGCGTCGACGATGAACCAGCGGATTTCGGCTTCCTGCAGATGATCCTCCAATCCGGGATAGTAGGCGCACTCCGGGAGCCAGATGCCACGTGGGTCCCGTCCAAAGCAGTTCCGGTAATCGTTTCGGGCGACCTGAATCTGGGCGCGAACCGCCTGCGGAAATTCCTTCATCAGGGGGAGGAACCCGTGGGTAGCTCCACAGGTGATAATTTCCAGAACGCCCGCGTCCTGAAACTTTCGAAACGCAGCAACCAGATTCCGATGGTAGCGATCACAAAAAAGATGACGGCAGTGGTGGAGACGGTCGTGATAAAAGCGCGCGAGAGGGCGGAAGGCGGGGTCATTTTTTGTCCGGTGCAGTTCTTTGCCTGCGAGTTCAATCTGCTTTTCGAGTCCGTGGACATAACGACCCTGAAGGAGGGGGTCGCGCAACATCGCACAGAGGGGAGGGGTCATCGACATGGTGAGCCGGAAGTAGACCCCGTCGCGGACGAGTCCTTCCATCATGTCGAGCAGGGGGAGATAGGTTTCCGTGATGGCCTCATACAGCCAGTCTTCCTCGAGGAATTCCGGATATTCTGGGTGCCGGACAAAGGGAAGATGGGCGTGCAGGACGGGGGCGACGTATCCTTGGATCATCGAAGGGGACTCCTGGATTAGGCGAAGGGGGGTGGATTCCCCGGAGAAGTGCCGTGGAGCTGGCTGGACCCAGGCTTGGGGCAGGTTTCCAGTTGGAGACGGAGGATTTCCGTCATTTCGAATGATGCCATGCGGTGTCGACGAATCATATCTTCACCCAAATAGGCAAAGATCTTTTCCGCCATGCCGGAAGCCAAAAATCGGCGGAGGGCATATGCGAAGGGAAAGGGGTGGCCCTCGTGCTGGAGTCGGGCCAAGGCGCGGGCGAGCGCTTCCCCGGGGCGAACGTAGGAACGGATGAGCTCCCAGAGTTGCTGAAACGAATAATGGAAGGGAATCGTAACGAACTGGATGTCGTGGTTTGGCGAGGGATCGTCGCGTGGGGTGAGGGCTTCACCTGAAACGGCCAGTTGCTGAAAAGACCCGTTTGAACGGTAGTAGCCGAGTTCGGCTTGGAAACGTGTGGCGGGGCGATCGACTGGGAAATACCACTCGCGGAAGCCCGGATGAATATGAATCTGATGAACCCGTTCTCGGCCAGGAATATAGATTTGGAGGTAAACTTTACCATCGGGGGATTCCTTTTCGGCGTCTCGCAGTTGATGCCAGGTGAAGTCCCAATAGGCAAAGAGGCAGCGGGGGTCGCGCGCGGTGAGGAAAAGACGGCGTGTTCCGTACGATTCGGGAAGTTCGCCTAAAAAATCAAATTCGGGAATTCCGGGAGATGGATTCCGGGGAAGAAAGGAAGGCAGTGGAAACAGGTTTTTTTTAGGATGGATGGGAATCGGGGATTTTCTAAGGCGCGGCTCGGTCGATTTCCTCGCGGAAGCTGTCTTGGGGGGGCGCTTCTTCGAGAGGGATTTCTTCGCAAGGGGAAGCGGCTTTTTGGCCGGCTTCTTTTTTTCGTTCCCTTTTGGTTTCTTGGTCATGGATGAATCACCGACCCAAAACAAGACTCGGATTTTTGCTGATCCTGCGGCAAAATCCAAATCCTTATTACCCATGGGAATGAAACAATTCAAGAAACGGCCCCAACAATCTTTATGAATACCAAACGGATTATTCCGTGTCTGGATGTCGATCGGGGAAGGGTGGTCAAGGGGGTTCGGTTTGTCGGTATCCGGGATGCCGGAGATCCAGCGGAATGTGCGCGTGCCTACAACGAACAAGGTGCCGACGAACTGGTTTTTTTGGATATCACCGCCTCGTCGGAAGCCCGACCTATTCTGCTCGAAGCGGTCAGGAAAACGGCGGAAGAGGTTTTTCTACCACTCACCGTGGGGGGAGGGATTCGTTCCGTTGAGAATGCACGGGAGTTACTCCGGGCGGGGGCGGACAAGGTGAGCCTGAACACGGCGGCCGTGGAGCGGCCGGATCTGATCACCGAGGTGGCGCAGGCATTCGGCTGCCAGTGTGTGGTTCTGGCGGTGGACGCGAAGCGGAAGGGTCCGGGAAAATGGGAAGTCACGACCCACGGGGGTCGGACTCCTACGGGGAAAGATGCGGTGGAATGGGTGAAGGAAGGGGTTCGCCTCGGGGCGGGGGAGATTCTACTCACCAGCATGGATGCGGATGGGACCAAGGAGGGGTATGATCTGGAGATGACCCGGGCGGTGAGTCTGGCCGTGGGGGTGCCGGTGATTGCGAGCGGAGGAGCCGGAACCAAGGAGCATTTTGCGGAAGTTCTGGGAGAGAAAGGCGGGGCGGATGCGGCCTTGGCCGCGAGTTTGTTTCATTTCGGGGAGTTGACGGTGCCCCAGGTGAAAAGACATTTGCAGGAGCGGGGGATCGCCGTAAGACCTCCGAAGAAGCCATGATCTTTCCAGACGAACAAAAATTCCTCGAATTGGCAAAACAAGGGAACCTGATTCCGATCGGTCGGGAATTTCCCGCCGATGGAGAGACGCCGGTTTCAGCTTACATCAAGCTATCGGGCCAGCCCGGAGGGGCGGCTTTTCTTTTGGAAAGCGCGGAGACCGGGGGAAGATTGGGTAGGTATTCGTTTGTGGGTTCGAGGCCAACCGCCGTGATGGAGTTTCGGGGGGGACGGGTGCGGTTGACCAAGCTGAACGGCGAGGTGGAGGAAAAAGCGCCCGAGAATCCCGACCCCTTGCAGGAGGTGCAAGAAATGCTCAAGGGAATCCGGCCCGTGGCCGCCTGGCCCGGCGATCCGCCTCCCTTTGCGGGAGGAGCGGTGGGATTCCTGGCATTTGAGTCGGTTCGATATTTCGAGCCGACCGTGGGCATGGCCAAAAAGGACGACCTAGGGGTGCCGGATGCCTGTTTTGCCCTGGTGGAAGAGTTTGTTATTTTTGATCACGAGCAGAAGACGCGCCGCTTGGTTGTGCAGGTGAAAACGGGAAAGGATCCCCGTGATGATTATCAAAAAGGAATCGAGCGGCTTGATGCGTTGGCCCGGCGGTTGACGCAGTCGGCTGGAAAATTGAGTACCGAAGTTCCGAAACGGCCCGAAGGAGATCTTTTGGCCGGGGCGACCCCGAACATGACGAAATCCAAGTATCTGAAGATGGCCGGGGGGATGCAGGAGCACATTCGGGCGGGGGATATTTTTCAGGTCGTCCCTTCCCAGAGGTTTACCGTTCCATTTCATGGCCGGCCAGTTGATCTCTACCGCGCTTTACGGGCGATCAATCCATCCCCTTACATGTTTTGTCTGGAGATGGCGGGGTTGGCGCTGGTCGGTTCGTCCCCGGAGACCCACGTGCGTTGTGAAAATGGAAAGGTCGAGATCCGGCCGATTGCCGGAACGAAGCCACGCGGGGGGACTTTGGAGGAGGATTTGCAAAACGAGCAGGAGATGAAGGCGGATCCAAAGGAGCGAGCGGAGCATATCATGCTGGTTGATCTGGCCCGGAACGATCTGGGGAGGGTGTGTGAGTATCAGAGCGTCCAGGTGGTGGAACTGATGGAGGTGGAGCGCTTTTCCCATGTGATGCATCTGGTTTCCCGGGTGACGGGGAAGTTGAAGCCCGGGCAGGATGCGTTCCAGGTGATGCGGGCGACCTTCCCGGCGGGGACGGTGAGCGGTTCTCCGAAAGTGCGGGCCTTGCAGATCCTGGCGGAGAGTGAACCGACGAGGCGGGGGGCGTATGCCGGGGCGGCAGGGTATTTTTCGTTTGATGGGAATTTGGATTCCTGCATTTCCATCCGGACCATCCTGCTCAAGGGCGGCAAAGCGCATGTTCAGGCCGGAGGCGGGCTGGTGGCTGATTCGACACCGGAGGGGGAGTATCAGGAAAGCGTGAACAAAGCGAAGGCCGGACTGGCGGCAGTGGCGGCAGCGAGGACCTTGGCGTAGGATTTTGTCATGTTGCTGGTCATCGATAACTACGATTCGTTCACCTACAATCTGGTCCAATATTTTGGAGAGTTGGGGGCAGATCCAGTGGTGAAGAGGAACGATGCCGTCACCGCTGATGAGGTCGAGAAGATGAGGCCGGACAAGATTGTGATTTCTCCGGGACCGGGGACGCCGTCGGATGCCGGGATTTCCATGGATCTGATCCGTCGGTTTGGACCGAAACTGCCGATCTTGGGGGTGTGTTTGGGGCATCAGAGCATTGGCGAGGTGTATGGCGGAAAAGTGGTACGTGCCGAGCGCTTGATGCATGGAAAGACCTCCCCGATCCGGCACGATGGGAAGGGGGTTTTTGCCGGACTACCGAATCCCTTCGAAGCCACACGATATCATTCGTTGCTAGTGGAAAAGAAATCGGTGCCAGCGTGTCTGGAAGTCACGGCGGATACTGCGGAGGGGGAGATCATGGGGTTACGGCATCGGGAGTTTCCCGTCCACGGTGTGCAGTTCCATCCTGAATCGATTTTAAGCAAAGAAGGAAAGGACCTGCTGGCCAACTTTTTGAAAATGTAAGTTCGGAGGGAGGGTCTTTGATGGCGCGGAATTTCGTCAAAAAGATGTCACCAAAGGGATAGTGGAAAAGAGGCAGAGACATGATAAGTTACCCAGCATGGAGTGGTTGAAGTTTATTCTCGGTTTGCGAAACCGCCGGCAGGACGGCCCGGGAATGCCTAAGTCGACTGTGTTGGAACTGCGGATGCTGTTTTTTGGTGGGGCATTGGTCCTGTTCATCTTGGGAGGGTGGGCTGTGATGAAAAAAATGGAGAAAAACAGCTACGTTTCCACTTCGATCCAAACGATGGATACGGCGGCGGGAAAGAACTGAGGGCTGGAAGTTTCGGTTGAGCTGGGGGGCGCAGGGGCGTAGGATTTTCAGCGAAAAGGGGGGAGAAAAATATGGAACAACGAGGAGAAGAAAGAACATTGCGTTCGGAAAAAGTCCAAATTGAGAGGAAGACCTTCTTTCTCGATTTGAAAGAAAATGACCGGGGGCGGTTTTTGAGAATTACTGAAGATGTTGGGGGTCGGCGTGACCGGATCATTATGCCCGCGACCGGGATGGAGGACTTTGCCCGGGCGTTGGACGACTTGATTATCTTCGAGCAAGAAGAGTTGGGTCCAAGGGGATCCTAAAGTTTTCTTCTCTTAGCCCCCGCGGGCTTTGATTCGAGACGGCTTACTTGGGGGATGCGGGACTTTGCGGAAGGAGTTCGAGTGCCTTGCCGGCGGCGAGGCGAACCTCCTTGGGGGCGGTTGAATCGGACGCGATTCTTTTGATCAACGGGGCTGATTCCTTGTCGTGCAGTAAGCCCAAGGCGATGAGGGCGACCATGCGGA
>Ga0214917_10006548_pt1 | contig 12044 bp, 16 predicted proteins | sample LL_1208_BB_MetaG_FD_177983 | JGI IMG/M metagenome (GOLD analysis project Ga0214917, IMG submission 177983) | Freshwater microbial communities from Lake Lanier, Atlanta, Georgia, United States - LL_1208_BB | ecosystem: Environmental > Aquatic > Freshwater > Lake | place: USA: Georgia | collected...
GCTTAAAAAAAGCAGAATCGATCCACATCACACGCGCGTTGGAAGTCATTGATAGGGCGGCAGAGAAGGGCACTTGGCAAGCGGCAGCTTGGCGCATTGAGCGCAGGGCCCAGGAGCACTTCGGGCAGCAGTCCCGGGTCCAGGTTGGTGGAGCAGTGGCTAACGTACATTTCACCGCGGCCGACGCTGCGCTGTTGGTCAACGCGAATAAAATTAAGTATGCAGGAAAGGCGCAGTCGAAACCTGTTTCCGATGGCAATTCAACACAAGACTCATTGTGCGACAAATGAAACAGGCAATAACTCAATCATATTTTCTGGGGGTAAGGAGTCAATAAAAATATGGAGACGATCGTCGATACCACACCCCCTCCCCACGACACCCCCCCCGGGGGGCCCCCCACACGCGCGCGCGCGCGCGCGACCCCCCTCAGAAATTCGGCTAAAAATAAAAAGGGGTCATCAAAACCCGGCCCGGCATCCAAGGTTGACGAACAGGCTACCCCGGCAGGATTCGCGGAGGGTGTGCTCAGGCTAAAGCTATACCCCTGGCAAAAGGAGGTCATGAATAACCTGGCCCCGATCTATAGCCGGGTGGCGCTAGTAGCTGCCAACGGTTCCGGCAAGACGTCAAACGTAATCGCCCCGGCCTTGGTCTGGCACATGGTATGCTTTGAGGAGTCCCTGAGCGTCGTTACAGCATCTGTATATCGCCAGGTCGAATCCGTGCTCTGGCCCGCGATTAAAGCCCTTCTGAGGCCCTTTGGCGACATGGTTGAGGTCACCAGTGGGGAAATCCGCTTCAAGCATGCCTCGGGGCGTATAAGCCGAATTTTGGGGTTTACAGCAGGTAATGACAACGAGTCTGCTGGCCGGGCGGAGGGTTTCCACGCTGCGAACCATGAAAGCGCCCCCCTACTGTACGTTGTCGACGAGGCCAAGACCGTCCAGGACCCAATCTACGTTTCAGTGTTTCGATGCCAACCAACCCGCCTTCTGGTTGCCAGTTCGCCGGGCGCTCCGGTTGGTCAGTTCTACCGATGTTTTACGAAAGAGGCAGATCTGTGGAAAAAGACCCGGGCAACTGCCTGGGACTGTCCGCACATTAGCCCTTTATACATACAGGAGATCCAGCAACGATATGGGGTTAATAGCCCCTTCACTCAGTCTATGTTAAAAGCAGAATTCATGGACCTAGGCGAGGAGCGCCTGGTCGTGAGCCTTGCTAGCTACGACAACTGCATGGACAACCCCCCGATCCAGAACGGCAACGACCGGGCGGCTGGCATTGACTTTTCCGCGGGTGGCGACGAGAACGTGATCGCAATCCGGGAAGGGAACAGAATCCTTCCGCTGATTACCTGGCGCGAAAGGGATACGATGGCAACGGTTGGCCGGATTATTATGGAGCTAAAGAAGGCCGGGATTAGGCCAGAACAAGTATTCGCCGACGCTGGAGGGCTTGGTCTGCCTATGTGCGATGCCCTTGCCGAGGCTGGGTGGGAGGTCAATCGAATTAACTTTGGTGGCAACGCCAGGGACAACGACGCGTATCAGAACAAGGGTTCCGAGATGTGGCACAGGCTTGCCAGAAAGATCGACACTTGCGACATTATCTTGCCAGAGGACGACGTTCTTAAAAGCCAGCTTGTGACCAGGAGAGCTCAGGCCACGTCCAGGGGGAAGCTAGGGCTTGAATCAAAAGACGCTATGCGGTCCCGAGGAGTGGCGTCTCCGGACAGAGCAGATGCAGTCGCAATGGCATGCGACAACTGTGGGATTGCCTACGACTTGACAATGTCCTACACGCGTCCATCTTTGATCGAACTAATGAAACAGGCGTCCGCTGACACTGAAATGTCCGGATGGGATGCCGGGGGATAAAGGGGGAACAAACATGAACTGGAAAACAACCGCAACTGGGGTTTTGTCAATCGTAGTAGCTGTGGCTGGAGCCGCGGTAGAATTTTTGAAGACAGGCAAAGTGCCAGATCTTGGAACACTCATCGCCGCGATCATTGCCGGGATCGGACTGATCAAGGCCGCTGACGCCAAATAAGATTTTGTGTTTTCGTGGATTGGCGCGCTCATCGAATTGCTCAAGGCAATTGTCGGATTGTTCCCCGGGGAACGTGAGCGCAATGAGTCTGCCGCAAGGAAAGAATGGTCTGACGTTCGCGGTCGCATCGATGCTTCTTTTGGTGGTAGTGCTTGGTGGCTGCGCAACCGTCAATCCGGTGGTGAGAACGTCGGGGAACGCGGACAGATTGATCAACGACCCAAGGTTTGAAGAGGTCACAAGGTCTACACCTGACGTTCAGTCCTGGGCATATGACGCAATCAATACGGTAAACGATTTAGAATACGAAGTAAGGGCAAGGAATAATGGAACCAATAAATAACGAAATTCATACACGCATTCTCCGGGATCTAAAGAACCGTGCGACATGGGACGCTCGGCAAAGGCAGTTCTATGAGATGCGCACGTTCGGAATGCGTCGCAAGGTTAAGCCATGGCCGACCGCGGCAGACATGCACGTCGCGCTGATTGATCGCATTATCGAAAGACTTAAACCCAACTACGTCAACTCAGCCCTTGGCAACGACGTCGTCGCCGGGTTTGTCCCTATGCGCCAGCAGTTGGCCCCTCTCACCGTCACGGCAGAACGCTACTTCGACTATAAGATCCGCGAACGCACAGCATTCCAATTTGAGATCGTCAGACTAATTGACGACATGCTTTTGTTTGGTCGTTCTGTGCTCAAGTCAATTTGGGACGAGGGCAAGAAAGAGATTATTTTCCAGGCAATCGATCCTACCAGATTTATCGTGCCCGACCAAACTGTCGCCCTGGACGACGCCGACTACCTTTGCCACGTCATGGTCCTTTCGGTCGACCAGTACAAGCGCGTCGCGGCCTATAACCAGGACGAAGATTTTATCAAGAGAATTGCCGGAAGAGGAACTAAGTTTGAGGGCATCAATACCGAAAAAGAACAGGCAGTTTATCAGCGCGAAGGCATCACCTACGACTCTCGTCCAGACCGAATCATCCTTTGGGAGATCTACACTCGCAACGATGACGACGAGTGGAATGTTAACACCTACTCGCCCCTGGCGACCATGGAGCCTGTCCGGGAAGACTTTGTTCTGCCATACAAACATGGTCAGTGCCCATTCACAGAATTTAGCTACGAGTTGACCAACGGAGGATTCTATTCATCCCGCGGGGTCGCTGAGATTCTGGCCGCAAACGAGATGACCTTGGCGAAGCTGAAGAACTCCATGCTCGACTTCCTGGAACTGGCAAACCGTCCGCTGTTCCAGGCCGACAATCCAATTTCGTTGAATATGGCAAATCTGAAAATGCAACCTGGGCAGATCCTGCCACAGGGCATCAAGCCTGTTCAGATGACGACTCCTCCGATGGACTTTATGCGCGTTATGTACGACGAACGCGCGGAGGCAGAGCAAAGAGTTGGAACAATTGATTTCGGAGTCGGCAACAATCCCTCGGAGCCAGGTAGCTCCAGAAAAACAGCAACTGAAATTCAAGCGTTGGTGAACACCGGGTCCGCGGGTGCCGACTTACGAAATCGCCTTTTCCGAATGTCTCTAGGTCGCCTATTCCGTCAGTGCTGGTCGATCTATCTGCAGTACGACAAGAAGGATCTCAACTTCCGCTACGCTGAAGATACTGGCACCGTTCCTCCGGAGGCACTGCACGAACAGTATTCGATCATGCCCAAGGGCGGGTACGATTTCCAGACTCGCCAGTTCCAATTGCAAAAGGCAGTGGCTCGAATGCAACTCCTCGGTCAGTCTCCATTCATCAACCAGGCCGAGTTGGTCAAGTCTGTGCTCGAACTCGATGACCCAAGTTTGGTGCGTCGCCTAGTCCAAGACCCAATGATGAACCAGCAGGAGCAGAGGGAAGAACAGGCGAAGGAACTCGCCGCGATGATGACGACAGCGTTCCCGATTTCCATCAAACCTACCGACGACCACAAGGCTCACTTAGAGGTGATCTTCGACTTCCAACAGGCCTCAGAAAAAGGATTCCGACAGATCGACCAGGCAACAGCCCAGGCGATTGGTCAGCACTTGAACCAGCACTTACAGGCGCTGGAACAGATCGATCCGAACACTGCCCGGGCGATTACTGCCGAGCTCAAGAAAATGGATAAGGCAAAGATGAGACAGCAGGAGCAACTAATGGGGTCCCAGGGTCAACTGCCTCCCCCAGGAACGGCTGGACAAGTTCCTCTCGAGATGGCACAACCGATGATGTGATCGCACTAATGAGGCCAGAAGAGCAATTGAATGCTCTTAGGTTGCTATACAGTTGGGCCAACGAAGTAGGATTAAAAAATAATGCGGTCGAGGTCGGGACATTTTCTGGAGAAAATGCCATACTCATGGCACAATATTTTAACGACGTTACAACTGTTGACCCATGGCTGAATGGATACGACCCAAACGACCATGCTTCGAGTGCAAACATGGAAGAGGTTGAAAAAAAATATTTTGAGAATATTTTGGACTTTCCGAACATCACGCACATTAAGATGAAAAGTGTCGACGCATCCAAACGGTTTGAAGACGCGTCGATTGACCTTGTGTACCTAGATGGGGATCACCGAGTCGATGCGTTAGTGGCGGATATTGACGCCTGGAAGCCAAAGGTTAGGCCTGGAGGAATTCTTGCTGGTCACGACATAAACATAGAAAGTGTGCATGATGCTCTCAAGCAAAGGTTTATGGGAGTTACTGCAAGGATATTTACAGATAGTTCATGGGGGATAATCATATGATAAAACTAAGAGCAATATTAAACTTTATTCGATTTACCAAATGGGTCGACGAGCCGGAATGGACCGCAGACGACGCCAGGGCCCTCGGTAGCTTTATGAGATCGGAGCACGGAGTAAGATTCGCCGCGGTGCTTAGAAATATGACTATTAGACAAGATTCTAGCGCTGTTCAAAAAGGTAACTTGACAGCATGTGGATTTGCAATAGGCTTCAGATCTGCAGTGGCAGTTATCGATTCCCTTGGAATTGATGCCACTCATCCCGCGGGAGGGGCAGACGACTAGAGGTTACCCGCGGAGTACATAGACTAGTCACAATCCCGCCCGGGATCGTTAACCATTCCGGGGCTGGAGTAAAGGGGTTAGCATGGGTGATGGAATAGAACTGACAGCGGAATCGTTACGAAGAGCGGCCATGATTGAGGATGGGATTATCCCTCCAGAAAGAGTGGAAGCGAAAACGGAAGCGGAGCCAACGTCGGAACCAGTGGAGAATACCGAGTCGAATCCCACGTCGACAACAGAACCCGCAACAGAAAATTCGCCTTCCGCAGCTGATTCTGCGGATCAAAAAGGTGATAGTTCTTTAACAACGACAGAGTCTGAGAGTCCGGTTGAGTCATCCGACAAGGCAAAAGAACCGAGCAAGTACGAGAAGCTGAAGAATCGCCAGCAGAAAGAATGGGAAGCCATTCAGCAAGCGAAGGCGGAATCTAAGGCCGAAAGGGAACGTTTGGAAAACGAGCGCCAGGAATTCCTGCGCGAGCGTGAACAGGCACGGAAGGCCGACCAAGAGAGACCGACAGGCAAGTTTGATGCAACCGACTACCGGAACGCTGCAAAGCAGTTTCGGGAAGAGGGCCGAGAAGACCTTGCCGAGCAAGCCGAAAAGAAGGCGACAGAAGTCGAGCGATACGAACTAAAGCAACACGAACAGAAGGTCAGAGAGCACGGAGAGAAAGCCTGGAACGACAATCTCTCCAAAATGGCAGACAAGCATCCAGAACTGAAGGACGCGACGTCTCCATTGCATAAGAAAGTTTCAGAGTTGCTGAAAACGAAGGCAGTTCTTCGTCAATATGCCGATGGGATCGTCGACGCGGTAGAGATCGCACAGCTTGCCTTGAAGACGGATAACTCAACCGGATTAGCAGATGAAGTCGAAAAGCTCCGCAAAGAAAATGCGGAGTTCAAAAAACGTTTACAACCTGGAGTTGGTTCACCGTCAACATTGGCGCCTAAAAAACAATTTAGGGACCTATCGGTCTCTGAGCAAGGCGCCGAGCTCCGCCGAATGGCAGTAGAATTTGACGAAGCTAACTAAGGTTTAGACATAGGAGATAAAATTATATGGCACTCGTAACCTCTGGCTCGCTAGCAGCGGCCTATCAGGAGTACTTCTCGAAAGAGTTGCTCCAACGTCAATTGCCCATCCTTCAGATGGAACAATTCGGAATGAAAGCCGCGCTTCCCCGGAAGAACGGCAACAAGCAGATTCGCTTCTTCCGTTATGACAATCCTAGCATCAGCAAGATCATCGAAGTAACGTCGGAAGGCACAAACCCTGGCAATAACGAACGTGAGTTGACCCTGTCGACTGTACAGGCGTCATTGCAACAGTTTGCCAGCTTGGTCAAACTGTCCGACATCCTCCAAGCCACAAACTTGTTTGATTCCATGGCACAGGCCACGACTCAATTGGCAGAAGATCATGCGTTGCATGCCGACACATTGGTTCACCGTGTGCTCACGACCGGAACTACCTCCGGAACTGGCACTCTGTCGACCTCGGTTCGCTACGCGCAGAACAGCAACTCGACGGCATTCATTGCCGCGACAGCAGCTAACTCGGCCTTCACGGCCCTCGACCTGCTCGATTCCGTGACTGCTCTCCGAGTTGACAAGGCTCCTACGATCAAGGGTGGTTACATCCTGGTTGCAGATCCTCGCACTGCTCGTTCGATCCTCAACGATGACGACTATATCCAGGCTCATCGTTACTCTGGCGCGGACAGCTTGCTGAAGGGTGAAGTTGGAACGTACTACGGAGTGAAGACTCTGTTGTCGCACAACATTCTGTCCTTCGGTTCTGCTTCTGCTAATGCCATCTCTGGCACTGCAGCTGCGTCCTACAACTCCAGCACTGCGCCTTTCTTGGCGAACATTGTGCTCGGTGACCAGGCATTCGGCGTACCTAGCCTCACTGGCGACTCGCCCTATAGCCCCAAGGTCCTAATTGCAGAAGGTCCGGACAAGTCCGACCCTCTGGATTTGGTAACCTCGGTCGCCGTCAAAACGTACTACACCGCGGTTCAGTTGAACGGAGCGTTCTACCGCATCGTGTTTAGTCGTTCTGAAGTCAGCTAATTAACATGGGCGCGGTTGTATTAATGATCGAGCCCTCGGCAAAGACTCGGGGAGGCAAAAACCTCCCCGGGTCCGAGCCTAAAAGCAAGGGGTTAAAAATGGCTAACACTGTAAGCATTCCGATCGAAAATCTAACCATTTCGCAAGAGACCGAACAGGCCGAGCCTATGGTTGGCGATATGGTTGAATTGACCGGAGAAGTTGTTGAAATCAAAGAAGGCGTTGCCATGGTTCGCGTAAGCGAGGCTGAGGCAGAGATTGCTAAAGAGTCTTTAGATGCTGAATCTGAAGGCAAACGTCTCAGGAATGAAGCCGTCAAGATGGACGGTGGGGAAATGATGGACGACTGATGCCACTTTACGAGTACGAAGACAGGGACACCGGGGGCGTCGTTACGCTCGAGCGTCCAGTAGACGAAAGGGATAATGTCCCAAGTAAACTAAAAAGACGCAACTTTCCCTCTAGCTTCAGACTTGTTAACTGTGGCTCAGAACCAGCATATCATCCAGCGGCCATGGATGGCCGCAACATTCTAAAAGGTTATCACGCACTAGAACAAAAACTCGGCTCCAAGTTCCGCCCAAGACATAAAGCCGATACAATCAAACAAGTTTGGGCAAAACATAGGAAATTAGATCTATGAGTCAAATCAATATTCGCCGCGAATTGAAAGCAAAAGGCAAGCCTGTTCGGATTAATTCTGGAACAGAAGCTACCGCAATGGAATTCACCACAACTGCAACTACCGGGACATTTGTTTCTGGTACTTCGACCCTGGGAATTACCGTTAAGCTCAACGGCACTTCATACAAGATCCCGGTCTACAGCTAAACTGTATGTCACGCGTATCATCTCGACTCGTCCTTGGCGAGGCCGGGACGGCTATCGTTTCTAGTGCTTCCACGAGCACCGGAAACTTTGATGCCATCACGGCTATTACCCAGGGGACTGGAAGTCTTACCATCAGTGGGACAGCGTACAATAACGTCGCGTTTTATCATGGTTCGACACTTCACGGAGACATTACGTCATTTACATACGTTAGCGGCGGTCCGTTTGCGTTGTACAAAGACCTTCCGTAAGGAGTAAATCATGGGACGTCAGATAGAGGAGATTATCTCCAGCCTTACTGGCGGGACCGTATCCATCAATGCAAATCTGACTGACATTGAGGCGTTGCTTACCACGCTTCAAGCTGACATTGTTGACGGAATTATTGTTTCCAGCGGTACGGTACAATCCAATCTGCGTGATGGATCTGGAAATTTAATCACATCCACAACGTCTGGTACAAAAAGACTCCTTGATGTTTCAGCCAATGTTTCACTTTCATCAGCACTTGATGCAAATATAAGAGATGGTGCTGGGAATCTTCTTACATCTAGCTCTAGGGGCAGCGAGAGGGCATTATCGGTTCAAATTGTAGACGCATCAGGAAATCAAATTACATCATTTGGAACCGCAAATGTATCAGTCACAAATGGAACAATTGCTCAAATTACAAGCGGAACAATTAATTCAAATCTTCGGGATGGATCAGGTAATTCAATTACATCAACATCCATATCTGGGAAGCAAAGATTAGATGTAACATTGGCTGGTGGTGGAACGGTTGGAAGCGCATCCCCAACATTTGCAGATTTGGTTGCTGGAACTGATGGAACAAATCTCAGGGCACTTAAAACCGATTCCAGTGGAAGGGTTAGTACACAGATTTTTGATTCAAGCGGTACTGCGCTGACCTACGCTGGCACGGGAACCGCTGGAACGCCTTCCTCCGATGTAGTGTCCATCCAAGGCATCACGGGGGCAACCCCCGTCATTGTTTCACAGTCCACGGCTACCAGCCTCCGCACGCAAGCCGAGGCTTATCAGGGTGGTACTTCTGTATCCACTTCCAATCCGCTCCAAGTTTCGCTGGCTAATACAGGAGCCAACACGACATCGCTCCAAGTGCGCCCCCGTAACGCTTCTGTCGCAGTAACTTCAGGCACAACCTCGGGTACGGCTAATACAAGCGCACAAGCCTTGGCATCAAGCTCAACTCGCCAATATCTTCTGATTCAAAACATTTCCGATACGGATATGTATTTTAATTTTGGAGCGACCGCCACAACGAGTAATATGCTTATTACAAAAACCGGAGGAGGTGTAGTATTTGAAACAGGCTTTGTCCCAACCGATGCAGTCAACGTGATCTGCTCTGCTGCAAGCAAGTCTTACTACATATTGAGTGCCTAATGCCGATACTGCCTCCACGACTAGGTTTTAAGATGATGTCGAACGCCCCGACATTCTTTCGTGATTTTGCTACCAACAAAACGCTCGATCACGGGTTCGGGCCTAGCATCACATTTACACGAACAGGCACAGCCACTTATTTTGACTCTAGCGGAACCCTGACCACGGCCACGGCTAACACGCCTCGCTTCGACCATGATCCATCAACGCTGGAAAGTAAGGGTCTTTTGATTGAGGAGGGGAGGACGAATAGTTTGCCAAATAGCCAGATGAGCGGGGCTGTGACAGGGTCTGCTGGGACTACCCCTACGGGATGGGGAATTAGCGGAAATGCAAATGGACTTACAAGAACAATTACAGTTGGTTCAATTAACGGATTTAGTTATATTGATGTAAAATTTGTTGGGATAGTAACAGGTGGGCCGATAAATTTACTTTTTGATCCACAATCTACAGCCGCAGGATATACAACTAGTTTAGGTCAAACATGGACATCATCTTGTTATCTTGCGCTGATTGCTGGTTCATTTCCAAGTGGCTCAACCCCGTCAGTAAAAATTACTGAAAGAAACTCGTCTAATACTTTTCTGGCATCAAGCGATGTCTCTTTTTCAATAATTACATCAACACTTAAAAGATTTTCTGTATCAAGAACATTAGATCAGTCAACAGTTGCAAAAGTAACGCTTGATATACGAGTCGACTCTGTTCCAAACGGCACATCCGTTGACTTCACCCTCCGCATCGCCGCCCCGCAGTTGGAGCTAGGAGCCTTCGCCACTTCGTATATCCCAACAACAAGTGTGGCGGTGAGTAGGGGTGCGGATGTTGCAATAATTACACCAATTACAAGTTTTTATAACCAGAGCGAAATGTCTTTATTTGGTGAGATTCAAAGATTTGGAACATCTACATTCTCTGGAATTATCTCACTGCATACAGATGCAAACAGTACAACCGATGAAATTTATTTTACTCAGGCAAGGTCGCCGGTAGCATCGCAAGCAATTGGTGGAGTGTTTGCATCAACATCAGGAACTATCGTTGGCATTGATACTGGAGCTTCGTTTACAAATATGAATGAAATAACAAAAGTATCATCTGGAGTTAAATCTGGAGATTTTTTTGTTACAAGCAAAAGCTCAACATCCACAACTGGAACTGGATCAACTTCTGCATCTCAATCGCTAATATCGGCAACAAAAATGAGAATTGGTGCAAGGGCAAATAGCACAACATTCCTAAACGGCCACATCCGCAAAGTCGGCTACTGGCCGCGCCGCCTGACCAACGCCAATCTTCAGGCAATGACAGCATGAGAATCGCCATGCCTATCGTAGCCCTGCTTTTGATCCTATCCATGCCTGTTGGCCTTGTCGGATGCTTCGGAGATTCTGGAACGATTCAGGAGAAGCTACCACGCTACTCAGACATGGGTGCGGCGGAAGATGCTGGGAGGGTGAAATAACATGGGCTTCTTCGGAGGTGGTGGAGGAGGGACAACTCCAGTAAACATGGTTGGTGCCAGCAGCGGAACGGCTGGAACGGCTGGGTATGTTCCCGCTCCTGCGGCTGGGCAAGACCGTCATGTGTTAGCTGGTAATGCAACATTTATTCCAAATGTTCCGCTTGTTAGGCCAACTTCTGCAAGTGGAAGGCTGATTGGTTGTATTGGAGCCAATGGAAGAACCAATCAGACTTATGCAAACTCTCAATCAAACACTCTTTTTTCTCCCATATTTCTTCCTAGCGGCACAATTACGGCAATCGGATTGACTTTCTTTTCTCAAACTACTGGGAATGTAAGATATGGGATTTATGATTCATCTTCTGGTGATGTTCCAACGACACTTCTAGGAAGCGGAACTGCATCAACACTTACTGCGGCGGCGGCAAATGCGGCCGTTGTGGTGTCTAGTTTATCGATTGCAATACTTGGTGGCCTTTATTGGATTGCCCTGCAACAAGATCAATCAAACAATGTAAATCATATTACAACTGCAAACGGATGGGCATATCAGTTTGCTGGATTTACAAGTGCTGGACTACTGACAGGACAAACTCTTTCCTGCGCCAGAAGCTATACATCTGGACTAGAAACAACTAGATCGGTGGCAATCGATTATACTTACAATGCTTGGCCGCTTTTCTATGTAACAATATGAAGCAATATATTTATGAAAATGGTCAGCTTGTTTCGGTTTTAGACAATAGAAGTCTAGCTGAAGCCATAAGTCTTAATGTCGAAGTTAACAGAGAAAAAGCAAGTCAGTCTATTCAAGCGGCTGGCTTAGACGAATTCACCCAACAAAACGCCGCTCTCGGCATCTACTCATCAGATCGTTGCGAGGCGATCAAGTCCTATATCGCCACTTGCCGAAACGAATACCTGCGGTGCAAGGGATTGATCCTAGCCGCCACGACCAACGATGAGGCCGATGCGGTGCAGTTTGTGGCTCCAGAAGTTCCAGAAGGTTTATAATCAAATGTGCAAAAAACTCGCCACCTGGCTCACCAATTTCAGTTTGCGTTTCTTGATGACGGCAAAGGATTACGCCTGTTTCAAGGAGGCGCTGAAGTGTGCCGAGGACAACAACAGGATTGCCAGTGGGACGAAGTATATC
>Ga0214917_10006549_pt1 | contig 12040 bp, 9 predicted proteins | sample LL_1208_BB_MetaG_FD_177983 | JGI IMG/M metagenome (GOLD analysis project Ga0214917, IMG submission 177983) | Freshwater microbial communities from Lake Lanier, Atlanta, Georgia, United States - LL_1208_BB | ecosystem: Environmental > Aquatic > Freshwater > Lake | place: USA: Georgia | collected...
GTTCGATAGTTTACTTTTTTGCGGTGAATTTAGGAGCCTTAGTTTCCGCAGGGGCCAGTATCGGGTTGTTTGCATTAGGTAGTTTCACTGAAGGAGCCGCTAAAACCAATCCAGCACTCGACCAAAATCCAGTTTGGAAAATCATCACAGCGCTACTCCCAAACTTTCGACTATTCAACGTTAAAACCCTGGTTTCCTATGGCCTCACAACCGATTGGAATCTCATCGGAATAGTCACCTTGTACACTGGAGTTTGTACTAGTTTGTTTTTGGTGCTGGCCGGCATTTGTTTCTCTAAACGGGATATTTATACTTGAACCATTTTTTGCTGGGTTCACAACCCCATTTTCTCGGATTGCTCTGGAGTTCGCTCTTGGGTCTGATTTGGGGGAGCTTTTTCAATGTCTGTATTTTTAGACTCCCGGAAGAGAAATCGATTGTTTGGAATCGTTCTCACTGTCGATCGTGTTCCACTCCGCTTAAATGGTTTCATAACATCCCTATTCTGAGTTTTATCCTGTTGCGCGGAAAGTGTGCCTTCTGTGGACATCGCATCTCTATCCAATATCCTCTGATAGAAGCAGTCACAGCGGCTTTATTTGCAGGAACATGGCTTCATTATGGCTGGTCGTTAGCTTGGATTTTTTATACCTACTTTGTATCGAGTCTCTTAGTCATCACTGTGATTGATCTTCGACACATGATTATCCCTGATGAATTGAGTTTAACGGGAATTCTCATTGGAGTACTTGCTTCGTTTTTTGTCCAACACATTACCTGGTGGGAATCTCTGCTGGGAGCTGCTCTCGGTGGCGGAATTTTCATGGCAATCGCGATGGGGTATGAAAAATTTGCTCGGCAGGAGGGATTGGGTGGAGGAGATATTAAATTATTAGCCATGATTGGTGCCTGGTTGGGCTATCAATCCATTCTGGTAGTTATAGTGATTTCGAGTGCCCTGGGTTCGGTAGTTGGTTTGAGTCTCATGCTCTTGAGAAAGAAAACCTTAAAAACAGCAATCCCCTTTGGACCCTTTTTGGCATTGGGTGCCATTGTCTACTTATTTTGGGGAGAATGGATTGGACGATTTTTGTTACCTGCCGTTGATTAATCATGAAACACGCCCCAACAATTCTTTTGAGCGGAGGAAACGGTTATATCGGAGGAACAACCGCCTATGCTTTGCGAGAAGCCGGTTTTCTTCCAGTGATTATTGACAATTTCTCTACGAGCAAAAAAGGCATGCTTAAAGACTTTAACGTCGTCGAAGCTGATCTCACTTGTTTGCAAAGCATTCGCTCTCAGATGGAAGCTCTGGGACCCATCAGTGGGATTATTCATTTTGCAGCACGGGCGCTTGTGCCCGAGAGCTTTCAAAAACCGGGGGAGTACTTCAGAAACAACCTCATTTCTACTTTCAATCTTGCAGAAGTTGCGAGTGAGCTTAAAGTTCCGGTGTTTGTGCACTCCTCGAGCTGTGCTGTTTATGGAGTCCCTGAAATGACTCCTATTTCTGAATCGGCTGAACTCGCCGCCCATTCTCCTTACGGAGACACTAAGATTTTGGCGGAAACCATTTTGAATCGGTATCATCAAGAAAACCTCTTGAAAGTGCTTCATTTGCGCTACTTCAATCCCGCAGGTGCTTGGCCCAAATATGGATGGGGGGAATCCCACGATCCGGAAACTCACCTGATTCCTAATGTGGTTCGGGCTGCGATTCTAAATCAGCCCGTAACGGTTTTTGGGAATCGCCATCCCACTCCCGATGGCACGTGTATTCGAGATTTTATTCATGTCATCGACCTAGCCCAAGCCCACGTGCTCGCGCTGCAAGCTCTGCTTTCAAATCAAGCGTTACCGCTCTGTTTAAATGTCGGCACTGGCCGCGGGACGTCAGTGCTGGAGGTCATTCAAATTGCCCAGGAGGTTTTGGGTCAGAAAATTTCAATCCAAATGGAACCCGCCCGCCCAGGAGATCCCCCCATTCTGGTGGCAGAAGCCCATCAAATTGACCAGAAACTCCGCTGGATTCCCAAACGAACGGTTCGAGAAATGATCGAAGATGATTGGAGATGGCGGACTTCGATTGTAAAATAGTCTTATGCAGGCTCCTTCTTCCATGCCTCAGCCGGAAGGCTGGGAAAAATGCAGTAGTTGTAAAAAAGTGATCCCCTGGGGCGCTAAATGGTACAAGTGCTCGGTTTCAACTTGTAACCGGGTTCGCTTCCACCTCCAGTTTTGCAGTGTGGATTGCTGGGATGCCCACGTTCCGGGCCAGAACCACCGAAGTGCCCATTGTACTGAGCAAACAGCCCCCAAAAAGCCCTAAACCACTAAAAATTATTCAAAATCAGCCTTTTTGAGACTTGCCACCCTAGCATTCCTCCGGCATAAACAGGGCTTTTCAAAGCTACAGGGAGGAACCATGTCAGCGATTACTGTGATTTTTGCTCTAGCGGGTGCTGGAGTTCTAACAGCCATTTATTTATCTCAATTCGTGATGGCCCAAGAATGTGGCACTCAAAAAATGCAGGACATTTCCAATGCTATTAAGGAAGGCGCGGAAGCTTTTCTGCGTCGGATGAATAAAACCATCCTGATCTTGAGCGTCGTTTTTGCTGTTTTCCTGTATGCATTTTACCTCAAGTTCAAAGGTGCTGACGTTGCCAGAAACATGACTATTGGGTTTCTGTTAGGAGCCTTGTCCTCTGCATTGTCAGGTTTTGTTGGAATGTACGTTTCCATTCGATCGAACATTAGAACAGCTGCTGCTGCAACCACCAGCTTAGCTAAAGCACTTCAAGTGTCCTTAAGAGGGGGAGCGGTTTCAGGCTTGGCGGTAACTGCCTTAAGTCTCCTGGGCGTCGTAGGCTTGTTTGTGCTATTCGGCGGAAAAGAAGATCTTGGTGCCACCCAGCTTAAAGATATTGCGCTTCAACTGGTGGGATATGGTTTCGGCGCAAGCTTCGTGGCGCTTTTTGCTCAGTTGGGCGGCGGTATTTATACCAAAGCTGCTGACGTCGGCGCTGACTTAGTGGGAAAAGTAGAAGCTGGAATTCCCGAAGACGATCCAAGAAACCCTGCTGTAATAGCCGATCTCGTAGGTGATAATGTCGGCGATTGCGCAGGCCGTGGAGCTGACTTGTTTGAATCCACCGCTGCTGAAAACGTAGGCGCCATGGTACTTGCCTCGTTCTTAGCAATGAAAAATCCAAACATTCCAGTCAGTGTAGTGTTCTTCCCGCTGGTTGCCCGAGCCTTCGGAATTGTCGCGAGTATTGTAGGTCTGTTTGCAGCTCGAATGAAAAACGAAGCTCAGGACCCCATGGAAGCTCTGAACAAAGGGTATTACGTCACTACCGTTTTAGCCATTGCGGGCTTTTATGCTGCTGTTCAATGGTTGTTACCTTTTGATGGAGCCAATTGGTATTTCGCTTGCGGCGTTGTGGGCGTTCTCACCAGCTTTGTTTTCGTTTGGATTACTCAGTACTACACCGAGTACAAGTACCGTCCGGTGCGCTCGATTGCTGATAGTTCACTCACAGGTCCAGCCACCAACATCATCAGTGGTATTGCGGTAGGACTCGAGTGCACAGCCGCTCCGGTCTTGGTGATTTCTTTGGCTCTTTATCTCTCTTATTGGATGGGCAACCAAGCACTCCCAGGCGGTGGGCTCTTCGGAACTGCAGTGGCTACGATGGGCATGCTTTCAACAGCTGCTTACGTGCTTGCTATGGACACGTTCGGACCCATCACTGATAATGCCGGTGGCATCGTGGAAATGTCCGGCCAGCCCGAAGATATTCGCAAACGCACAGACCGTTTAGATTCCGTTGGAAACACCACAAAAGCGCTTACCAAAGGCTACGCTATTGGAAGTGCTGCTCTGGCTGCATTCCTTCTGTTCTCTGCTTACATGGATGAAATCCACGATCTCACGGGTAAAGCGTTCACCTCAGTGGATTTAGCTAAGCTGGAAGTATTCATTGCAGCTCTTGTGGGCGCAACCTTGGTGTTCGTGTTCTCAGCGCTTGCTATTAAAGCCGTGGGCCGAGTGGCTGAAACCGTCATCAAAGAAGTCCGTCGCCAGTTCCAGAGTAATTCAGGAATTATGGCCGGAACCAGTAAACCTGATTACGGCTCCTGCGTGGACATTGTCACTAAGGGTTCACTCAAAGCGATGGTTGCTCCAGGTATCTTGGCAGTTACAGTACCGATCGCCGTGGGTGTTATTTTCCGAAGCCTCGCAACACCAGAACAAGCAGGCTTAGGCGCTGAAGCAGTGGCTGGTTTCCTAATGGTCGGAACTATCACTGGAATCCTGATGGCGACACTTCTCAACAATGCGGGTGGCGCTTGGGATAACGCTAAAAAATACATCGAAACCGGTGTGCACGGTGGCAAACGTTCAGATGCTCATAAAGCAGCCGTAGTGGGGGACACTGTAGGTGACCCGTTCAAAGACACTGCCGGTCCTTCTTTGCACGTGTTGATCAAATTGCTCTCAACCATCACCTTATTGATGGCGCCCCTGTTCATCTAAACAGGGAAAGAGTGGCTAAGCAGGCTTGATCTGTTATTCTAATTCTTGGTAAGCTTTCAGCTCGAAAGCTTACCAAGATGATGAGGAGATTAAGCTATGCAAGAAACACTCTGGGGTACTTTTGTTCAAGGCGGCTGGGTGATGTGGCCGCTTCTAATTTTTTCCGTACTCAGCTGGACCGTTATTTTTGAGCGAGTTATTTTCTTTTTAACGTTCCGCCCCAAGCTCAATCATTTGTCTGAATCCCTCACTCAAAGTGTTAGGGCGGGCGATCTCGCTGCTGCCAGACAAATCTGTCACTCTCAAAAGCCAGAAATTCAGGAGATTTTTCTCGGAGCCATTGATACGAAAAAATCCCGTGAGCTTTCCGAACGCACGGTAGAACGCAGCCGTCTCCGACTCATGGGTTACATGAAAAAACATCTGTGGGTGCTTGGCACCATTGGGAGTGCCAGTCCCTTCGTCGGGCTTTTGGGCACAGTGGTAGGGATTGTCCGAGCCTTCAACGACATGGCTCTGAAAGGAGCTGGAGGTTTCAGTGTGGTTGCAGGCGGTATTTCAGAAGCATTGATTGCAACTGCGTTTGGTCTAATCGTCGCGATTGTTGCGCTTCTGGCCTACAATATTTTTGTCACAGCAGCCAATCAAACCCTCAGTGGTATGAAACTGGCGCTAGATGAATTGTTAGATCTGGCTCACGATCCTTCCACATCGCATTCATCATAAAAGGAGTTATTATGGCGATACGTATTGGGGACACCGAAGAGGATTCAATAGTTGCGGAAATTAATATCACTCCTTTAACGGATATCTTCTTAGTTCTGCTCATCATCTTCATGATCTCCAGTTCCGCAATGTTAGAAGGCGGACTGAATGTGAAGCTGCCTTCATCAAAAGCCAGTTCCTTAACGAAAAATGCTACGGGCAATCCTTTGACCATCACCATCAACAAAGAGGGTCAAATTCTGATTGAAAAAGAAGTAGCAGATGAAAAGCAACTCACCCTTTCCATTAAAGCAGCTCTTGAAAAAGCGACAGAAAAAACAGTCATTATTCGCGGGGATGAATCTATTTTCTTGGGAAAAGCTGTAAAAATCATGGATGCTGCCAGAGATGCTGGAGCTGAAAAAATCGCTATCGCCACACAGCCCGCTCAATAATCAGTCAAACGGGATATAACTGGAATACGGCATGATCAATCGCCGTAAATTTTTTGTCGTGTAAGGCTTCGCGCGTTCGGCAATCTCTCTGAGGTGCCGGTCAGTGAAAGAAGATTCATTCAACATGTCTCGATAAATAGAGAGTGCTTGGGATCGATGTCCTTGAAGCTCGTAGGTCCTCGCCAAATACATTTTCAATTCAAAATATTCAGGAGGAAAAGAGCTTTTCCTTTGAGTTTGCATTTTGTTTTCGATTTCAGAGCACCCTTTTAAGACCCAATCTTGAGATTGTCGAATCTCACCCCCACATTTTAAATTCACAAGGGCTGCCACCAAAGCAGCTTCTGGAGTGAACACATGGCTTAAACTCTCTTGGAGTCCCTTCAAAGCAAGTTCAAAATCATGATTAAAAGCTGCCACAAAGCTCAAAATGTATTCCTGTTTTCCTTTACGAAGGGCCTCATTCTTAAATCGATACGCCTCAACGGCTTTGGGGGCTGGATCCTGTCGCTGGAGAAAAAGGCCATTGAGATCAATCTCCTGAAAACGTCCCAAATGGATAGGGGCATCTCCCACTGCTAAAACCGCTTTCATCCCGACCGGATCTAATACATAACTCTGAATGTTATAGACTTGAGAAACCGTCCGATTGACTATTTTTTCCTCATTCCAAAATCCGTCCCAATGACAACTCAACGCCTGGACCGCCTGAAAAACAGTGAGATCTTCTAATTGGGATCGCAAATTGCGTTCTAACGTGGTTTTTCTCCAAAAATTATCCCAATTCATCCGCTCTGTTGTCGCATAATCTTTATTACGACACGCTTCTGACTGAAAATAATTCGTGTGTACGAGCAGGTTGTTTTCATCGGAAAGCCATCGCACGCCACACCGCTTTGGCGTTGCCTCATAAATAAAACCATCCCGGGCTTTTCCATCTGCTACTACAAATGCCCAAGAGGAAGCTAACCGAGATTGTTTGAGAATTTGTAACGCCTGCTCTAATCCCTTTGCTTCCCGCAAGATTTTTTCAGAAATGACAAATGGCAGTTGTCCTGTCCAATCTGTTTCCGTGCAATAGTGTTGGTGGAGCGCCACTGAAATGCCGCATTCATTGATCCCTGAAATTCCCGCCAAAGGGACCCCAGCGGAAGTGATTCCAATGTATTGATACCCCTCTTGGGGCCGAGTGACTTGGATCACGGGATAGCGATCCCAATACGACACACCGGGAAAGTCGAGGTTTCTTCCGTGTAAAAACTGCTCAGATTTGACAACAAAACTAGAACACCCCATGAACGGCGGCCGATTCACTGCTATCCCCAATTCCGGTTTTAAACGAACCCAGTGGGCCTGAAGCATGGGCAAAAGATCCGGCAGAATCAGCGTGGTTAAAAAGGCTTCCTCCGGAATTCCGCTGGCCTCTGACACGCCTTGAATCCGCTGTCTCAGACCTTCTGGAATTTGGCTCACCAGTTTCTTAATGAGAAATCCATCTACAAAGGCCGATAACAATTGAAAACCCCATTTTTCCCACGGGGGAACGGGGTGTGGATTGAGAATGCGTCTAAAAAACTCATAATAAAAAGGAGCCATGCCCACTCGTAGGGAATCGATCAACTGATCCGCATGTTGTCTGCCAATCTCACGTTCCGATCCTCCAACCCAAATCACTCGGAGAGGAACCGCAGGGTAAGGGTGCAGCGTTGAGTTTTTTCTAGATTGAGCCATGGTATAATGGGAACTCTTGAAACCGGTACTTTAGCAAAAGTTTTTCTCATGGCCTATCAGTTTGAATCACATCTCCGTGGGTTGAGTTCTCTCAAACCAGTTGTCCCGATCTTGTTACTCATTCAAGTCCCGGAAGCTCTTCTGGGGCTGCTCTGGAGATACCTGGAGACGCACTGGGCACAGCAACCCTACCTCGTTTTAATCGCTCTTTATCCCCCCTACTGCATTTTTAGCTCCTGGTGTTCAGCGCTTTCATTTGGGGTGATTCGTTCGCTTAAAACCCAACCTGTTTCTCAGCCCCCTCTATTCCGTAGTTTTTTGAGGAGTCACTTAAAAATTGCCGGTGCAGCTCTTCTGCTGGGTTTAGTCTGCATTCCCGCTATTTTGCTCATCATTCCTGGAGTCATACTCTTAGCATTTTATCTCTACTTACCCTTCATTCTTTGGAATGAACCGGAACTTTCAGTGTCACAGGCATTCAGTCGATCCAAAGTGCTTGCTAAAAAATATTTTGGGGTGTCTCTGTGCACAGCCCTAGCGAGTTTTCTTTTGAGTGCAGTGACGCCACTCACTCTCTCGGTTGTTGAAAATCGTTTCATTTCAGGTTGGGGCAGCTTGATGGTGGAGTTGGCGTGCAGCATAGCACTCACATTCATACTGAATATCTGGACCACTACGCTTTTTTTGGAGGTATCTGAAACATGAAAGATCTGGCATCACGAATTCAACAAGCTCTAGAAAGTGCTCCTTGTTGGATGGAGGCTCGTTATCACAGACGTCGAAGCCATTCATTACAAGTTCAAAAGGGACTTGTGAAACAAACCAAGGCGAATTTGACTAGCGGCTTGGGGATTCGATGCCTAGTCGATGGGGCTTGGGGCTTTTCGTCCACTTCGGACCTTTCTGCCGAGGGTATTCAGAAAGCCATGAGGCAAGCCATCGATTGTGCTAAATCCATAAGCCAAATGAAAAAATCGGCGGTTCCGGCACTTCCACCGACAACTCTTTCGCAAGGAGAATTCACTTTGGAGGGCTATGAAGCGTTAGAAAAGATGCCCCTTCAACAGAAACTTCAAGCCGCTTTACGTGCGGAGAGTGAAATACGAACCGCATCGAAACTGATTCAAACCTCCACCTGTGTCTACAGTGAACAGTTTGAGGATAAGATTTTAATCACTACAGATGGAGCTCGTGCTCTCAGTCGCTTAGCAAGAAATGAAATCCGTCTTTCTGCTATAGCAGCGGATCATGGAGAAATGGCTGAGGGTCAACAGACCGTAGGGCGCACAGGAGCTTGGGATTGTTTATTTACCGAACATCCCATGGAGGAAATGGGAACTACTGCAGCCCAATTGGCGGTTGATTTGCTAAAAGCTCCTCGAATTCCAGGAGGATTAGCAACTTTAATTCTTTCTCCGGCAATGGTGGGCTTGCTCTCGCATGAAGCCATTGGACATACAGTAGAGGCAGATTTTGTTCTCTCTGGCAGCGTTGCTCAGGGCAAACTTGGGCACACCGTTGCAAGCCCTCTAGTCAGTCTTTGCGACTCTGGCTTTTTACCCCAACTGCCTCATGCCGGAGGGAGTTTGTTGGTGGATGATGAAGGAGTGCCCACCCAGAACACGGTCATCATTGAGAATGGGGTTTTGAAATCCTATCTCCACAATCGGGAATCAGCGGCAGCTTTCGGAGTGGCCCCAACCGGAAATGCGAGGGCCTGGTTATACCAAGATGAGCCGCTCATTCGAATGAGAAATACCTATGTGCAGCCGGGAAATCAAAGTTTACAGGAAATCATCGAATCGACTGAAGACGGCTATTTAGTCGACTGTCCTCTGGGAGGTCAAGCGGATGCCACTGGAGAATTCATGTTTGGAGCTCAAAAGGTGATGAAAATTGAAAAAGGAAAAATCAAACACATGTACCGAGGCGCCACGGTTTCGGGACAAGCTTTTGATGTCCTTCGTTCGGTAGATGCAGTTTCAAAGGAGTTTCATTTGGATTTAGGCGCAGGATATTGCGGCAAAGGACAACCCGCAAAAGTAGATGCAGGGGGGCCTTACCTGCGCTGCCAAGCCACAATCGGAGGAGTTCAGGAATAAATGACATCACTCAATCGCGAAACTCGACGTCTAGAAGAAGCAGGTTCTCAACTCATCTCAGATGCATTCAAAGCAGGTGCGGACGCTGCTGAAGTGTGCGGATCTTACGGCAGCAAAAGTAAAATTTCTTTAGAGAAACAAGATTATCACTTAGCAGCTTCTGATGAAGGTTATCAATTCGGAATCCGCGTTTTAAAGGGCCAACGCCAAGGCTTTGCCTCAACAAATTCGCTCAACAGTAAAGAACTCAAAGAAGTCGCAAATCGTGCCGTTGAAATTGCAACGTTCTCCCCTGAGAATCCCTACTTTTCAATTCAATCAGTTGCGGAGTCTAGTTCCGCCCCCAATTTAGCTTTATGGGATCCCACTTTAGCGCTGACTTCTCTGCAAACTCAAAAAGAGTGGATTGAACACCTCCGTAAGGAGATCTTAAAAGATAAACGTATTCGTCTGAATGAGGGCACCTTAGAAGTCGGAAAAAGCTTATCGTTGGTAGTGAATTCAAAAGGAACTCATCAACTGGAATCAGAAACTTATTGCGCTTGGAGCTTGATGGCGATGGCAGCCGACTCCGAGACCCTGACGAGCTTCGATTATTTTTCCAATATTGCTCGACAGTCTGCCAGATTGGGCGATCACATTGTTCAGACGACTGCTCGTTTTCGAGAAGCGCTACTTAAAAACTTAAAAACAGGAACCGCCCCTAGCTATAAGGGAAAGGTGGTTTTTTCTCCACGTGCAGTTTTGGATATTTTGATTGAACCCCTATGCTATCACTTGAATGGTCGAGTGATTCTGGAGGGCAGCAGTCGTTGGAATCTGCAGACATTAGGAGAGCAAGTTTTGAGCCCGCTCTTAAATTTGAAAGATACCGCATGGCTTGCAGACCGATTCTCCTGTGGAACTTTTGATCGGGAGGGTACTCCGACACAGAATTTACAAATGATTGAGGCCGGTGTTTTGGGAAAGATTTTTTTAGATCATTACTCCGCCAAGGGCTTGCATCAAACTTCTACGGGGCATGCATCCGGGGGATCTTCAAGCTTACCCTCAGTGGGACCCCATACGTTGTTGGTTGCTCCGGGAGCAACACCTTTCTCAGAGCTCATGAGGCAAACCAATTCAAATACGGGAGCCTTGCTCTTGGTCCACCGTTTTTCAGGTCAAACGGATCCCGTAACAGGGGATTTTTCTGGAGTTGCTAAAGGAGCGGAATGGTGGGTGAACGGAGAGTTTCAATTCTGCGTAAAAGAAACACTTATTTCCGGAAATGTTTTTGAATGCCTTTCTCAATCCTTATTGGGATTGTCCGCAGAAACTTCAATTGTGGATAGCGGTTCCGAGAGTCCTGCAGCTTTAATCGACGGAATCTCCGTAACCTCCGGATAATTTGACATAATATCAGTATCTTACAAATTTTTGGCTCAGCGCAGAAATAGGAGTTGATTTCGAGAGGCAATTTGGTATGAATCGACTCGCTTTGGTTCCCCCAAATAACCAAAGTGGTTTCAACCCAAACCCAAAATAAGAGGCGCCCGAGCACAACTCGGGCGCCTCTTCTGTTTTTTTTGGGGTTTGCCGTTCCAGTCACAAGCGATTATTTTTTTAAGCCATGTTTGAATCACTCACTCAAAAATTATTAGTTTCTTTACGCAGCATTGGTAATCGTACTCGTCTTACAGAAGATGTCGTAGACGAAGTTTGCCGCCAGCTAAAAACCAATCTTTTAGAAGCTGATGTTCACGTCAAAGTGGCAAAAGATTTTATTGATGGCGTAAGAAAAAAAGCGCTGGGGACCGAAGTTCAAAAAAGCCTGTCTCCCGAACAACAATTCATTCGTATCGTTTACGAAGAACTTTGCTCGGTGATGGGAGGAAAAAACACTCCCTTAAGTTTCAGGGTCAGACCCCCTGCAGTGATCTTGGTGGTTGGGCTTCAGGGTGCCGGCAAGACCACAACTCTCGTTAAATTGGCCAAACACATTCGAGAAGTGCATAAAAAATCGTTGCTGGTAGCTTCTGTAGATGTCTACCGACCAGCTGCTATTGAACAACTAGCCACTCAAATCAAAGCTCTTGGCTATGACCATTTTGATTGTCCCGTTATGGAGGCCCGCCCTCGTGCTGTTTTAGCCAAAGAAGAAGCGATCAAACAAAATGCAGAAGTGCTTTTGATTGATACTGCTGGAAGACTCCATATCGATTCCGAGATGATGGCGGAGCTGCAGGAACTGGTGCAGGTCTTTTCACCTATCGAAATTTTGTTGGTGATTGACTCCATGACTGGGCAAGACGCCGTCAAAATTGCAACCCAATTTCAAGAAACACTCCCCATCTCAGGGATTGTCTTAACTAAAATGGACGGGGATGCCCGAGGCGGAGCTGCTCTTTCCGTCAGGGCGGTTACGGGATGCCCCATCAAATTTGTGGGAATGGGTGAAAAGGCATCGGATTTAGAACTCTTCCACCCTGACCGGGTTGCCTCCAGAATTCTGGATATGG
>Ga0214917_10006550_pt1 | contig 12040 bp, 9 predicted proteins | sample LL_1208_BB_MetaG_FD_177983 | JGI IMG/M metagenome (GOLD analysis project Ga0214917, IMG submission 177983) | Freshwater microbial communities from Lake Lanier, Atlanta, Georgia, United States - LL_1208_BB | ecosystem: Environmental > Aquatic > Freshwater > Lake | place: USA: Georgia | collected...
TAGGTGCTAATTGTGAGTTGAATTTAAAAAGAGAGCAGGAATCGAACGATACTTAATTTTACAAAAATATCCCCCGATTAGGAAGGGTTTCATTCCTAAACGGGGGATTCTAGCAAGATACTTGAAATATTTGCTTATTGAGGAAGGGCGACACAGTGCACTTCTTCATCAGAGAGCTCTTTCCAGTCTAAGCCTTGCTCGCAAGCGCGTTTACGTAATTTCCCCATAGCAAAGCAAGCATTAGAGCCTTTACCCAGGACTGGGGATTTAACCACTTCCCCGCCCACACTCAAAGCTACGCACCAGGCAGGAGCATAAAGTTGGATGCACATCGATTGATCCACGCCATCGCACTTCTTAGCTGCTGAAGCATTTGGTGAAAAGAAAGTTCCTAAAATCACAACCCCTACTACCCAAAAAATTTTTTTCATGTTTTCTCCCCGTGAGGAAGAAGATAGCGAAAGAGTAAGTTTAAAATTTGTAACGAGTGGTAAAAATTCGTCACAATTCCATCAGCCCAAGGGCTAATACAAGGAGTTCAATCAAATTAGGTACTTAGGAAGGCAGAAATGGGGCTGTTTTTAGTTTTTGAGAAAAACCTCTTAATTGAGACTTGAGAAATTGGGTTTTGTGTTCGGTGAAAACAGAAAATAACCAAGCCCAAAAATAGCAGAGGAAGAGAATGAAAGCGGCAGCTAATAAGTACCTCAAATCTAAAGTCCATCGGGTGGACCCTTTAACAAAAGCTGCTCTGAGAAAAACAAGGAGCGGTAAATGGGTCAGATAGAGACTAAAAGAAAAGTTAGAAAAGAAGCTCCACAATTGTTGAGCTCTGGGAGAGGCTTTTGAGGGATAAGTTGCAAGTGAGAAACAAAGCAGACTGGAAACCACTCCCAACGCCAAGTCATTCCATTGGGTTTGGTAGACTCGGGAAATGAGTAATACCCCGGTAAAGAGTGATCCTGAAATCCAAAACCAGACACTTGAAACGGATTCCTTTTTTATTGCAGAAAAGCTTGTCAGCGTGAGACACCCCATTGCCCAAATAAAAAAGCCCTCAAAAAAATGAATTCTGATTAGCCATGCCACCAGGAGAGCTCCGCAAATGAAAGGGAGATTTAAAGACCTTCTCACCTCAAGATTTCGGATTCCTTGCACAACAAATGGGAAAGTTACGTAATACCAAAACTCATTAGACAAACTCCAAAGTGCTCCGTTACTACCAGCAGTCGGAACGATTATTTGCTGCAGAAAGAGGGCATTACCAAGAAAAACTCTCAGAGAAGTTTGGATAGGACTTGAGATCACATTTCCCCCAAGACTATCTCCCCCATAAATAGTTGAATCGGGAAATAAGCTCATTCCTATTTTGTCTAGAATAAAAGTGAAACCCAATGCGGGTAAAAGCACTATCCACAACCTAGTCATTCGATCGAAAAGATAAGTTCTCCAGGACCAACGATTGCTCTTTAAATCGCCTAATGCTTTTTGACCGATGAGAATGCCACTCAAGACAAAAAAGATAATGACAGCTTGGTGTCCAAATCCACTAAGAAAATAGAAAGCGTTAAAAAAAGGGGCTACCTGGCTGGAGGAGTAATCACAAAAAAACAAATTTCTGAGGTGTCCCAAAACAACTGCGAAAGCAGCAACTGAACGCAAGAGATCGAAAAATGGAACTCGTTTTGGCACTTTTCTATTTTAAACCAGAACTGATCTTTTTCCTGGCCTTTCCAGAGGCTAACTGCGTCAACTGCAGAATGCCTGATTTACCCCAGTTGACTCTTTGTATCTGGAACTGAAACGGCTACAATTGATGTCTTCTTAAAAACACAAACAGGAGGTAATAATGAAAATCTTATTTTTAATTCTTGCTGCAACGAGTTTCTCTCTTCTCGGCTTTTCAAGCACCTGGGAAATCGATGATGCACATACAGCTGCCAAATTTAAAATCAAACACTTGATGGTTTCTAATGTATACGGTCAGATTACCGGAGCTAAAGGAAACCTTGAAATTGATGATAAGGATCTCACTAAAACAACTGGCACTGTCACTTTGGATGTGACCACGATCAATACCAATAATGAAAAGCGAGATGCTCACCTTAAGGAAGCTGATTTTTTTGAAGTGTCCAAGCACCCCACACTGACTTATCAAATTAAAAAAGTATCTAAATCCAAGGGCGGCAAATACAGCATTGAAGGCGAGCTTACTTTAAAAGGAGTAACCAAGCCCGTTTCTTTGAAAGATGTTGAAATTACTCCGACGGTAAAAGATCCCTGGGGAGGTATTCGAAGGGGTTTATCCGGTACCACCACTATCGACAGAAAAGATTTTGGAATCACTTGGAATAAAGTGCTTGATGGAGGCGGCATTACTTTAGGTGAAAAAGTAGAAGTTGAAATCGCTGCCGAACTTAAAGCAAAAGCAGAGAATGCAAAGAATTAAATTGTTATCAGTGGACGGTAACTCCCTCAAGGGATGGTGCCGTCCACATCTTATCTCCTGCCATTTTTTCTAAAACTAATTTGCAAACAGACTTTGTAGTTCCAGAGGGACTCAAAGTAAGGGTAGGTATGTAGTTTTCCGTGTGTCCTTGCCAAACTTCTTTTTCTCCCTTTGCCAGTTTTTCCAAAATGACATTTTTCTCTTTTCCTATCTGGGATTTTAGGAATTCCTCATAGCGCTTCTGGCTCAATTCTCTCAATGTTTGGGATCTCTCAGAAATTACATCGTCCGGAACCACAGGACTGAGAGATGCCGCAACGGTGCCTCTTCTTGCAGAGAAGGAAAATACGTGGAGTTTGGTCCAATAAGAATCTTCCAACATTTTCACAGTATCCCGAAATTCCTTTTCTCCTTCTCCTGGGAAACCCACAATCACATCTACTCCAACAAAAGTATCTGGATTTGCCATTTGAAGCTTTGCAGTCACATCAGCAAATTCCTTTGCTTTGTAAAGTCGCCGCATTTTCTGAAGAACTTCATCATTTCCACTCTGGAGAGCAATGTGGAAGTGGGGACATAAACGAGGTTGAGACTTTAAAAGTTGGATAAGGTTTTCTGGAATCTCAAAAGGATCCAAAGTGCTCACTCGAACTCTGGGACCTTCGGGGATTTCAAAAATAGCCTGCAGCAGGTTTGCAAGATCAGTGTTGTGATCCCACCCGTAATGAGCCAAGTGAATCCCAGTTAAAACTACTTCTCGAAATCCTTGCCGGTGGGCTTCGCGGACTTGATTTAAAACAGTCTCCAGTGGAAGACTCCTACTTCTTCCGCGAGCTTCTGGAATAATGCAGAAACTGCATTTGTAATTGCATCCATCTTGGATCTTGATAGTCGCTCTGGCATTTCGAGAACCAGGAAAATGCTCAGGAAGAAAGCCCTTTGCTTCCTCTACATGATCCCTACTCCACGTCTTTGTTCGAAAAGCCTCTTCAAAATAATCGAGAGTTTTGAACTTATTGGCCGTTCCGACCAGAAAGTCTACTTCAGGAAGTTTCAAGAGTTCATCCCGAGCCACTTGAGCATAGCAACCAACTAAAGCTACCAGCGCTCCTTGATTTTGCCTCTTAAATCGATTGGCTTGATGTCTGGCATCTCGATCTGCATTTTCGGTCACGGTACAAGTATTAATGACATATGCATCGGCAGACTCGTTCTCATCTACAGGAGTATATCCTCGTCGAATGGCTTCCAAGTAGAGAGAGTCAGTATCATTACTGTTGGCTCTACATCCAAATGTTTTAAATGCGATCTTCATTGAATAGACAAATCCTCAATCCAACCACCGCCAATTACTTTTTCGCCTTCATAAAAAACCATGGCTTGCCCGGGAGTGATAGCTCTCTGGGGAATTTCAAATTTCACTTCGAGCTTACCTTCAGCAGTCGGAGAAACTTCAACTGGGCTTTCTTTTGACCGATAACGAATCTTCGCAAGAACCTTCTTGGGGGAATTAACTGGCGCATTAATCCAACTCACGTTGGATACTAAAGCAGATTTACGAAAAAGATTTTGCTCCGGTCCAACGACAACTTCATTGCTTTTACCCCTAAGAGCTAAAACAAAAAGTGGTTCCTTTCCGTGAACTCCCAATCCTTTTCGTTGTCCAATAGTAAATTGGTGAAGCCCAGTATGTTGCCCGAGAATATTTCCATCAGGGTCTACTATATTCCCAGGGTTAAGAAGTGCTTTTGGAACTTCTTCTTCAATAAAATCTTTGTAGCTCTTTGCTTGCACAAAACAAATTTCCTGGCTGTCTGGTTTATTAGCAACCAAAAGACCATATTTTATTGCGAGATCCCTCACCACTTTCTTTTCAAAACCACCGATGGGGAAGAGGGTTTTGGCTAAATCTTTTTGTTTCATAGCAAAGAGGAAATAGGACTGGTCTTTATCGTTATCCCCTCCTTTATAAAGCTCAACTTGCTGATTATCTTGATTCAGTCTGACAGTCGCGTAGTGACCTGTAGCTAAATAGTCCGCACCCAAGTCCAAAGCCCAATCCATGAGTTGTCGAAACTTTACTTTTTCATTGCACCGAATGCAGGGATTTGGAGTTCTTCCATTCAAATATTCTTGGATAAAGTCATCGACTACCGCTTCCCGAAACTCTTCTTCCATATTGTTCACATAGAAGGGAATTTCGAGTTTTTCGGCCACCCTTCTGGCGTCCATGATATCGCTAAGCGAACAGCAGGTTCCGAATTCGTTTTCAACTTTTTCAGCCATATCATGAAGCTGAAGAGAAATTCCGATCACTTCATGGCCTTGCTCTTTTAGCCAGCCAGCAGTTACGGAGCTGTCCACTCCCCCGCTCATTGCCACAACAATTCGGGAGGGTTTTTCGGGAACAAAATTTGGAATCATCGAATTCATTTTATTTCCGTCTTCGATCTCGTATCCGGTTGACATGCCTTACCACACTCTCAAGAACTGTGTCGATGTCACTTCTAACAGTGCTTTTTCCCCAAGAAAATCTGAGACATTCTTTTGCTTCCTGCTTACTTAGACCCATAGCCAAAAGAACATGACTAGGAGTAATGGAGCCTGACGAACAAGCAGAGCCTGCCGATACGCTGATTCCTTCTAAATCCAGAGCCCCTAAGAGCACTTCCGAAGGAATTCCTTCAATACGAATGCTGGAAGTATTGGTAACTCGGGGGATATCTGCTCCGTTGAGGGTTACTCCTGGGAGAGTTTCTAAGAGCGTCTTCTCAAAATAGTCTCGTAACTCTCTCGTTCGAGTCCAATCTTCAGGTTTTGGAAATTCAGTGCATGCCCCTCCAAAGCCTAATATTCCCAAGGTGTTTTCCGTGCCCCCTCTGCGCTTTATTTCCTGAGCTCCCCCATAGTGAGTTGCCACAAGGGGAGTGCCACGCCTTACGATGAGGGCTCCTACTCCTTTCGGTCCGGATATCTTGTGGGCGGTAATGGACAGAAGGTCGCAAAAATTCCAAGTTTCGGAGGGTAATTTTCCAAATGCTTGAACTGCATCTGTATGAAGGGTTATTTTTTTATCCCGGCAAATTTGATAAATTTCTTGAAGAGGGAGAATTGCCCCTGTCTCATTATTGACAGCCATGACAGAGACCAAAGTGGGCCTAAATTCTTCAACGTGCTTTCGAAAAACTTCTATTGAAAAAGAACCCTTTTTTTCTACTGGAACGTAATCTACCGGAACCCCTAACTTTTCTAAAAACAGAGCTGTATCTCGCACAGAAGAGTGCTCAATAGGCGTGGTTAATAATCTTAATTGGGCAGGATTGAGGAAGTAGGTTCCCAAAAGAGCGAGGGTATTAGCTTCGCTCCCACCGGAAGTAAATACGACTTCCAGGGGAGACACCCCAGCTGCGGAAGCAACCAAAATCCTACTTTTATCAATATTTTCAGATGCTTGCCTTCCGTGTGCGTGACTAGAAGAAGGATTACCCCAGGCTTGTTGTGCCAGGCTCATCCAACTCTTGGCCCCCTCACACAAAGGTGTGGTGGCATTAAAATCAGCATAGATACGGTTCACGACGCGCCCAATCTAACCGAAATTTTAAGGGATAGCTAGCCTAGACCCGACGCGGCTTTCGGGCTAGTGTGGGAGCCTTATGAGCCAGCTGCAAAAAGCAGAAACGCGACGGCGAAAACGCGAGAGAACCGTGGGTTTAGTTATTTTGTGTCTTCTGGTGGCCTTTGTAGCCACTGAAGTTCACTTGCTTCGTCTTTCTTCGAAGCTTCCTTTTGTTAACAGCATTTTCTTCTTCGGACTGATGAACTTGAACCTCCTGCTCATCATGGTCCTTTTGTTTTTGGTTTTTCGAAACGTGATCAAATTGGTTCTGGATGAGCGAAGAGGAAAAATTGGGTCCCGTCTAAAAACTCGTTTGGTTTTTTGCTTCACTCTATTTGCGATTATTCCCACAATTTTGTTGTTTTCTATTTCTGCTTTTTACATCAAGAGCAGTTTTGATAAATGGTTCAACCTACGAGTGGGCGAAACTTTGCAAAGAAGTATCGATGTAGTGAAGAACTACTATGAAAACACCGAGACCTCGGCTTCTCATTTTGCTAGAAAAATTGCTACCCAGTTGAATTATTGGCCTCAGAAAGAACCCCTTCTTTCAGCTAAACTCGAATCGGCAAGGCTTGAATATGGACTTGATGCGGTGGAGTACTACAAAGACCCTCTTTCTCCAAGGCTGATAATAGCAGCTAAAGAAAAACAACATTTCATTCCTCCTGTAGCCAAAGAAACTCTCATGGAAAGTTTTGAAGGGACAAATCAATGCAGGGTTTTGGGCCTAGGGAGTGGTGAGCTAGTAAGGTGTGGTCAGTATCTGGGGCCTCAAAGAGGAGTTCTCTTTGTAGATTATTTTATTCCTCTCAGCCTTGCTTCCCAGCTTTCGGAAATTAACGTTACTTATCAGGATTTCAAAAGTGATAATCCACTTAACTACCCTATAAAATCTACTTACTTCGCTATTCTCTCAATGGTTACTTTGTTGATTCTTTTTACTGCTTCATGGACGGGTTTTTATGTGGCTAGAAGACTCACTGGTCCCATTGAAAGTTTAGTCAGAGGAACCACTGCAGTAGCGAGTGGCAACCTAGACTACACGATTTCAGCCTCCGGATCAGATGAACTCTCCAAGCTGGTGGATTCGTTTAATCAGATGGTTAAACAGCTGAAGGGTAATAAAAAAGAAATTGAAATCTCTCATCGTTCTTTAAGGCAAATGACAGATGAATCAAATCACCGGCGTAAGTACATTGAAGTCCTCTTAGAAAGCGTGGACTCAGGTGTAGTCTCAATCGACAAAGCGGGAAATATTTCAATGATTAATCCTGCAGCCACCCAACTCCTGGGTGGTTCGGCAACTGAACTCATTGGAAAACCCTATTGGGAAATGATTCCTCAGGCTCAACAAAGTGAGTACAGAGATTTGCTTCTTTCGGTTTATCAAACAGCCAAACCGATAAAACGTGAAATCCAAATTCAAAACAAAAACAAGGAATGGATAACTCTTCTTGTAACTCTTTCTGTTCTTAGAGATGAGAATAAAGAGCCCCTGGGTATAGTTGCGGTTTTTGCTAATGTGACTGAAATTCAAAAAATGGAAAGAATGATGGCTTGGAGGGAAGTTGCAAAACGGATGGCTCATGAAATCAAAAACCCATTGACCCCCATTCAGCTTTCAGTTCAGCGTCTCCGCAGAAGATACTTGGATAAGATTCAAGATGATGGAACTTTTGACAAAGGAACTCAGATAATCCTGACAGAAGTAGAGTCTCTTAAGAACCTCGTCAGTGAGTTTTCCAACTTTGATAGGATGCCGGAAATACAACAAAGCCCCCAAGATCTGAATCTCTTGGCTCTGGAGACTGTAAGTCTCTATCGTGCAGCCCATGAGGGGATTCACTTTAATCTCGATCTTGATGACTCTTTGGAAATTATGAAAATAGATAAAGGGCAGATCAAGCGTGCATTGATAAACCTTTTTGACAATGCAGTCGCCGCTATGGCCGGAAGAGGAATTATCACAGTAGCTACTTTTCACGATAAAAAGTCTGGCATTGTATCACTGAAAGTGAGTGATACGGGTTGCGGTATCGAAGAAGAAGCTCATAGCCAGCTTTTCGAACCTTATTTTTCCACGAAGCAAGGCGGAACGGGTTTGGGTCTAGCAATTGTTCATCGAATTATCTCTGATCATGGTGGCTTTATCAGAGTGATTAAGAACCAGCCCCAAGGAACACAGTTTCTAATAGAGTTTCCGAGCCATTTGATAGTAAGACCCTTTAAAGCAATTGAGGAGACAGCAGAATGGTCCTAAAAAAAGTTCTCCTCATAGATGATGAGCAAAACATTCTAGATTCTTTGAAAGGTGTATTGGAGGACGAGAGTTTTCTAGTAGACACAGCTCGTTCTGGAACCCAAGGACTCCAAAAGCTTCGCAAATTTAATCCGGATATTGTCTTACTTGATATCTGGATGCCAGGAGATGACGGTCTGGTTGTTTTGGAAAAAATCAGAAAGCTCAATCCCCATCAGATTGTGGTGATGATGTCGGGACATGGCACCGTGGAAACAGCTGTAAAAGCAATAAAGTTAGGCGCTTTTGATTTTATAGAAAAGCCTATTCATTTTGACAAACTATTGGTCCTGCTAAAGCACGCTTTTGAAATGCAGGAATTAAGAAATGAAAATCAGATCCTGCGAGATGCTATTGAGCAGGAAGAGGAGCTCATCGGGAAAAGCCAATTGATGGTAAGGTTGAGAAATCTCATTTCTGTTACCGCCCCCTCGAATGGCTGGGTGATGATTAGAGGCGAAAACGGAACTGGAAAGGAATTAGTCGCCCGCACTCTGCACCGGGAAAGTCTCCGCTCGAAACATCGATTTGTTGCGGTAAACTGCGCCGCAATACCGGACGAATTAATTGAAAGCGAACTTTTCGGTCATGAAAAAGGTAGTTTTACCGGTGCACACGAGCGAAAAATTGGAAAGTTCGAGCTAGCGAATGGGGGCACTCTATTTTTGGACGAAGTCGGTGACATGGGTCCCAAAATGCAAGCTAAGATCCTTAGAGCCCTAGAAGAGTGTGTTATTCAAAGAGTGGGGGGCCACGAAAGTATTGAACTTGATTTAAGAGTTATTTGCGCAACCAATAAGGATTTGAAAAAGGAAATTCAGCTTGGTCACTTTAGAGAGGACCTCTTCTACCGATTGAATGTAATTCCCTTATTTGTACCGTCCCTGAGAGAGAGAAGAGAAGACATCCCACTTTTAGTGAATCATTTCGTCAGTCTTTTTTCTGGAGGAAAGAATATTCAACTGGGTGCAGGAGCCCTTCAAGCCTTAACGAGTTATCCCTGGCCGGGCAATGTTCGGGAATTGAAAAACTGGGTAGAGCGAGCCTGCATCCTTTCTTCCGGAGATGTGATAGATTGTTCGGACTTAGAAGGAACTGGAGTTGAATCCAAAGGCGATGTCTTTGAAAATGAGGACAAGACTTTGCGCGAAGCAAGAGCAAGCTTTGAAAAGCAATTTATTTTAAAAGTTCTGGCAGAGAATGGCGGAAACATTTCGAAGACTGCATTAACTATTGGTGTGGAAAGAAGCCACCTTCATAAAAAAATTAAGAGTTATGGAATTGAAATTTCAGAAAGCGGGGGGAACTAATGAGTCTTAATCTAACTGGCGGTGCAATTCACAGAAGAAAGACACGTGAAATTACTGTTGGAAATCTTAAGCTAGGCGGGTCAAATCCCATCCGTGTTCAATCAATGACAACCCCCAAAACAGAGGATGTTCCAGAGGTTTTAAAACAGATCCAGGATTTGGTAACTGCTGGCTGCGAAATAGTGCGAGTTACGGTAAATGATCAGCGCGCAGCAGACGCTCTACCAGAAATTCTTAAGAGTGTTTCCATTCCAATCGTTGCTGATATTCACTTTGATTACAAAATGGCTCTTGAATCAATCAAACATGGAGTGGACTGCATAAGAATCAACCCCGGAAATATCGGAGCCGAATGGAAAACAATTGAGGTAATCCAAGCTGCAAAAGACGCTGGAAAAGCTATTAGAATTGGGGTGAATGCGGGTTCGTTGGAAAAGCCTTTACTTAAAAAGTATGGTCACCCTACTCCTGAAGCTTTAGTTGAAAGTGCACTTAACGCTATCGAACTGGTTGAGAAACAAAATTTTTTCAACTTCAAAGTCTCTATTAAATCATCTGATGTGATTAATAACTACCGAGCTTATGCACTCCTTTCTGAGAAAACCGAGGCTCCTCTGCACTTGGGAGTTACCGAATCTGGAACCAAAACCTATGGTTCTATTAAATCAGCCGTCGGAATAGGCTCTTTGTTGTTGGCTGGTATCGGTGACACTATTCGAGTTTCTTTGAGCTGTGACCCAGTAGATGAAGTAAAAGCTGGTGTCTACATTCTTAAAAGTATGGGTCTCAAAGAAAACATGCCCGAAATTATCGCGTGCCCAAGTTGCGGTCGAGCCGATATCGATGTTTATAGCTTAGCTGAAGAAGTAGAGAGAAGAGCTCTGGGTCTTGGCAAAAATATCAAAATCGCAGTGATGGGTTGTGTAGTAAATGGTCCCGGGGAATCCATGGAAGCTGATATTGGAATTGCTGGGGGTAAAGGTGAAGGCTTGGTCTACAAAAAAGGAAAGCCCATCGGGAAAGTACCAGAAGCTCAAATGTTAGATTTTCTAATGAGTGAAATTGAGAGGATGTAATCAAAATGGCCGATAGAATTACTCCAAGAGGAGAAGATTTTTCACAATGGTATGGGGATATCATCCAACACGCAAAGTTGGCAGATCAAATCTCAGTTAGAGGATGTTTAGTCCTAAGACCCAATGGTTACGCTCTTTGGGAAGTGGTTCAGGCTGAGCTCAACAAAAAATTCAAAGAAACTGGTCACCAAAACGCTTATTTTCCGATGTTTATTCCCGAGAGCTTTTTGAACTTAGAGAAGGATCATGTTGAGGGTTTTGCTCCCCAATGTGCAGTCGTTACTCACGGAGGCGGAAAAAAGCTGGAAGAAGCACTCATTATTCGACCCACTTCTGAAACAATTATTAACAGCATGTATTCCAAGTGGGTAAAAAGTTATCGAGACTTGCCCGTTTTGATAAATCAGTGGGCCAATGTCTGTCGTTGGGAAATGAGAACTCGTCCTTTCTTGAGAACGATGGAATTTCTCTGGCAAGAAGGACACACTTGCCATGAAACAGAAGATGAAGCCAGAAAAGAAACCTTAAAGATGCTGGACATCTATTTGAGTTTTGTTCGAGATATTTTTGCCATACCTGTGATCCCCGGTAGAAAAACCGAAAGTGAAAAATTTGCTGGTGCGGAAGAGACCTACTGTCTGGAAGCGATGATGCAGGATAAAAAAGCTCTGCAAGCTGCGACTTCACATTACTTTGGCCAACGCTTCGCCAAGGTCTTTGATATTAAGTTTCAAGATAGAAACAGCCAAATGCAGTACGTCTATCAGACCAGCTGGGGAATTAGTTGGCGGATTTTGGGAGCGTTGATCATGACCCACTCAGATGATCAGGGACTCGTTCTCCCTCCTAAAGCAGCCCCAATACCCGTAGTGATTGTACCTATCTTGCAAAAGAACAAAGACAATTCTCAGGTTCTGGAAGTTTGTAACAAAATGAAAACTGAGATTTCAAAGTATCACCGAGTTCACTTGGATGATCGAATTGAGCACAGCCCTGGCTATAAGTTCAATGAATATGAATTAACCGGAGTTCCTCTCAGAATTGAAGTGGGTCCCAGAGATCTCGCAAACAATATTTGTGTTCTTGCCAGAAGAGATGGGCAGAAGCTTCAAGTGAAAATTGATGAAATAGTGGATACTGTTAATCAACAGTTTGAAGCCCTCCAAAAATCCCTTTATCAGACTGCTTATGAGCGGCTTCAAAAGAACACTCATATCGAAGACAAGTTTGATACCTTCAAACAAAAAATTGAAAGTGATAGCGGATTTTATCAGTTGCACTGGTGTG
>Ga0214917_10006551_pt1 | contig 12039 bp, 7 predicted proteins | sample LL_1208_BB_MetaG_FD_177983 | JGI IMG/M metagenome (GOLD analysis project Ga0214917, IMG submission 177983) | Freshwater microbial communities from Lake Lanier, Atlanta, Georgia, United States - LL_1208_BB | ecosystem: Environmental > Aquatic > Freshwater > Lake | place: USA: Georgia | collected...
CTGGTTGCACTACTGTGTTTTCCAATTGGACTGGTCCATTCAATTTTCCTTCTAAACCACATTCTCTCAAAAATGCCAAAAATACCGGTATATTACTGACAAAACTTTTGGCATTTTCGGCACCTACCCCATGAATTGTTTGTAATTTGGCAATCTTTGATTCGGCCGAGTCCGTCGATGTCAATATATCAGGGAATGCATCCATCATGGGTTTCAACTTTTTCATTCCTAGACCGCGACCAAGTGTATTCGACGCCGCCATAATATCTAATAGCGATGCCTTGTCCACTTTCTCATGAATTCCATCGTATATTTTGTCAATCATTTTCGCTTTGAACCCTTCCACTTTTTCAAAGTCGGCTTTGCTCATTTTCAATATTTTACCCACACTATTATAGCCCGCCTTCATAATTCGTTTCACATTTCCACCGGATAATCCATCCACGCCTAATTCGACAAAAAATTGGGTAATATTTTTCTCTAAAACGGTGACGTCACCCTTGATATCTTCCAATACGACATCAACGTGAGTATCGGTCCAAACATATGGAACACTTGGCATCTTCGCTTTTTCGGCGGGCATGGTGACCGATTTTATATATGGTATAACATCACCACTGCGTATCATTTGGATTAATGCTCCAATACCAATCTTATTATCCTCTATAAATTTGCCATTGAAACCGGTTGCATATTCAATGGTCACACCGCCCAACCGGATAGGTTCAATACGGACCCGGGGCTTCAAATATCCACTCTTACTCGCTTCCCAGATAACATCCACCACTTTTGCTTCGGCCATTTGGTCCAATAATACCATTTTGAACGCGAAAGCGTGGTCGGGGTTACCCGAGATACGTTCATATATTTCATCATTGGTAACGATGACGCCGTCGATTTCATACATATAATTGGTTCGCCAATCCACTAAGATTTGGGATAATAATTCATTGGATACGACAGTCAATGTATTGTTCATGACGACCTCGTGTTTCAATTCGACCAATTTGGCGAGTTGTTCACTTGGTTTCATGACAGGTTGTATAATTTCATAGGTGACAAAATGTAAATCCTTGGCCTTTTCATCGACTGATTTGCTATTGATAATCCCCGATACTAAATTACGCGGATTGGCGAAGGATGATTTGTATTTTTCTTCGAATACTTGTTTAGGAATAATGAATTCTCCACGGACAACCCATCCTTTTTCTTTGGGTAAATTTAGAACCGGTATTAAATGACTAATATCTTGGCCGATTTTACCGTCTCCCCGAGTATATAATTTAGGTTCATCATTTACTGTGGAATACATACCACTGACTCCATCCAATTTACAGGATAAAACGTAAGGGCCTTTGTATTTTCCGGTCCACGTGGCAAGAGCATTTGAATCGGGTTTGATTTTATCCATAGAAGGCATTTCAAATGGAAGTGTGACTTTATTCTTTTTTACCGGAGCGCCGATTTGTTCAATGGCTTCATTTTTAGGGAATTTTCGTTCGATGTATTCTTTGACAATATCATATTCATTATCCGTCATAAGTATGATTTTTTCATTATAATATGCATCACTCGCTAATGCTATCATTTCACTTAATTGCTTTTCATTGAGTGAATCCAATACGGAAATACCGGTTTCTTTGAAATCATGGATGTGTTTTTTAGTTTCTATCATATCTCCTTTTGGAATGTCTTCTATAGTAACTACTTTAGAAATATTTATATCTTTTTCCTCTTTTGCTTTTTCCTCCTTTCCTTTTTTTACCCTTTCCTTTTTCATTTTAGGCGATTTCTTTGCCTTGGGTTCTTTAGGAACTCTATTTTTTTTAGTAGTATTCTTTTTTTCCACAATCGATTCTTTAGGAGGATTTTGAGAGAAGGGGTCTATAAAAACAGAATCTTTAGGAGGATTTTCAGGAACTAATTCTACAAATCCTTCTTTTTTAAGATAATCCTCTAAACCGGATTCTTTAGGAGGAAGTTCGGGAAGTATTACAAGTTTTTTCTTGGGACCTCTCTTCTTTTTAGTAATATTTTGAGAGATTGGTTCATTCAAAATGGCTTCTTTAGGAGATTTTTGAGAGATTGATTCTGGTTCTTTAGGAGAAACATCGGGTACTTTTTTCTTATATGCCCTCTTCTTTTTAGTAATATTTTGAGAGATTGGTTCATTGGGAACGACATCTTTAGGCGATTTTGATTTAGAAATAACCGCCCTTCCATCAATCCGTTCTTCTGGCTCTTTATATTCCAATTTCAAAAAATCAAATATATCACGCTCTGTAGTAAATGCATGTTCAACGAATTCTCCCTTTTTGTTATCAACCATTTTTGAAATACCATGTTCATTTAGGGAAAATCCACGTTTCAGTGCATGACCGCGCATCACTGTATTGAATGCTTTGCTACCGGTAAAATACAATACTGCAAACGGGTATTCACTTGGTCTAGCATATAAAAAATCGACCCGTCTATGAAATTTACTGCTAGGAATTTTAGCAATGACTAATGATTTGTTTTTACCTCTCGACAATACATTCGTAATGACTCGTTCTTCTAGTAAATGATTAATGAATTTTTCAAATACAGCAGGGTCTTCCGCGGTAATAATCACGTCAATATCTCCCGAATCCGGTTTTTTTCTTCTATAACTACCAACGATTTCATATTTAGAATGTTCATCTCCCGCTTTTTTCATGGTATTTTCAAATACGTCATTATATTTATCAATTTCGTTTCTAGGAATACGCTCTTGAATATCCTCGTAGTATTTAAGGCCAATCTTTTGCACGACATTTAATACGGAATCTTGTATTCTCCTCAAATCCTCTATAGTTGTAATACCTTCTTTCTTGACAAGTTCTCTCGCCTTTACCGGACCAATGCCATATACATTGCTCAAAATATATTCGGGATTGTTCTTCTCTCGTTCTAATACATCTAATTTACCAGTATCCACATATTCCTTGAACTTTTCCATGATGGTAGGTCCAATTCCCGGATGTCCTCTTAGTTGACGAATATCCGTAATATCATCGGTATACGCCATAATGCTCTCTTGTGCACGTTTATATACACGTGAACGGATATTATCACCTTTTTTGGCCATTAATACGGATAATTCTTCCATTAAATCTGCTAATGTTTCGTTTAATCGGGGCCCCATTTTTACGAGAGAAGGTGATTTCGGTAAATCCTCCTTTTCTTTTTTCTTTTTCGTGACACGTTTTGCTTTTTTACTAGGACTATCGTCTTCTTTCTTTTGCTTTTTCTCTTTTTTTTCCTTTTTCTCTTTTTTTTCCTTTTTCTCCTTTTCTTGTAACAACTTTTTTTGTTCTAAAATAATTGAATCTATTTGTGACATATTCCTATATATATCATAAATATTAAAAATTAAAATTCAGGCGCATCAGTAAATACTTGAGTCGTAGAACTATTTAATGCAGTCGTCTCTGTAACCACATTGAAAAATTCACTAATTGCACCTTGATTATAAAAAAACATGATAGATGCTACGATTGCACTAGAAAATACAATAATCGCGTCGCGCACAAAGAATTTCAACGGTTTCCATTGTTTGTCTAAATATTTTGCTTCCAAAAATTTGACAACACAAAAAAGAAAAGTCACTAAAAAAGATACGATAAACACTTGTTCCATAGAGGTATATTAAATTATGAAAAATTATTATTGCATATATGACGCATTAAGGTAATTCTTCAAAATCTAATAAAGGAATATCAAACCCATTGGAAGATGGTTTTACCTCGTCTAATACCTCGAAACCACTTAAATCTATGGCTTCACTCGTATGAATTTTGATACGGTCATCCTCCTCATCGCTACTTTCTTCGTCTAATTTACGTTGGATGGCTCTCGATGTGCTAATCTCTTCTAAACGTTCGATTGTTTTTGGCGCATTTACGTTATCGACCTTATTATCTTCGTTTAATACAGCGTCATAATCATTAAATGTTAAACGGGTAATGACCGGTTCGTTGTCAATATTTTGTATAGATGGAACCATGGGTGGAGCGGAATCGCTCGAATCAGTATCTACATCACTATGCTCCTGTGCAGATTCACTCGCGTCCTTTGCTCCGGCTTCAACAATAGGGTCTTCCAATTTTTCAATAATGACTTCTTCTTCTTGTTCAACGCTCTCCTCCATATACGCCCGAATAATGGCTTCGGTAGGTATGCTCTCGCGAATGGCGGTCAATATGCATTCTTGAATCACTTGCTCCAACTCACGATTGTTTTTCTGGGTTTGCAATGGAGTTATATTCTTTTCGAATAAATAAACATTTGTATACACTTTACGAGCAACGTGGATATATACTTTATGAATAAAATGGTCTAAATTTGGAATGGAAATATCTATTTTCTTTTGTTTGTTTCCAACTCTTATACAAGTTAATACCTTCAATTGTATGATATGGACGCAGGTAATTAAATCCTCTAAATAGTTGCAACCACTTCTCTCAATGATACGTTTACGCTCTTCCTCTACAATGACCGAATTCCATTTAGGAATACGAGAGAGTAGATTTTGAAAGGTCATTAAATATTTATCGGGTTCATTGTTGTCTAAACACATTTTCCAAGATTCGTTAAATATGGAACGAATACCGTCAATGACTAATGGTGAAAAAATACTCACTAAACGACTGCACCATTCATTTCTGGATTCATGTAAATTGGATATGACAAAATCGTCCATTTTCTAAATTACTATACTATTTTTTAAATTGTATTTGAACGAAAAAACATTATATCTAATAAATGAAATAACAACATTTTTTCACAACGGAATTCACTTTTTCGCGTTTGATAATGCATGAGGATGGACGCTTTTTCTAAATCCGTCCATTTCGCCAAATGATTTGTATTCAACCAATTGACTAAATCTAAACACGAAAATCCGTGTTCATACATTTCGGTCGATAATTCCAATAAATCGACGTGTCCAACCTCTGCCGTATCATTTAATTCCGCCATTTTGGTATTTATCCACGCACATTTCTCTTGTTCGTATTCTTCCAAATGGAATTTTTTGTTTAAATTATATTGGTGTAAATTAATCGTATTGCCCTCTCCGTCGATATATTCCGGCACACATATTTCACAGAAACGGGACAATATGGGGTTTAGCAATCGGTGTTTATTTTCAACTACAATAAAAAATCGGGTATTATAACTGAATAATTCGATGCATCGCCGAAGGGCCGATTGAGCATCAATGGTCAAAAAATCCGCGTTAAAAAGGACAATCGATTTGAAGGGAACCCCGGCACTAGATTGGATGTTCGATTTGGCGAAAAATTTGAGCTCTTCTCTTATAAATTTGATGCCTTTGCCGTGAGCGCAGTTTACAAACATGACATTGGATTTGATTTTTTGTTTGTCTCCATTGTATATTTTATGAAGGAAATTGTGAATAATTGTTTTCTTACCGGTGCCGGAAGAGCCGTGAATAATAATATGGGGTATTTTATTGGTTTTATGAAAAAAATCGAGTTTGTCTTGAATATTTTTATGGATAGGTAAATAATCGGTAGTATTTATATTCATGGTTGAGAGATATGAATATAAATAAGGGGGTCTTTCTATGTTTTTTTAGAAGGATTTAATGATTTTTCATTAGATTATAATCAATATATGAATATTTTTTATTATTGTAAATATTTTCATTAATTACATAATCCGGTAAAATATTATTTTTCCACAGAACATATGGATATGATATTTGGTCTTGAAATGAATATTTTAAAATTTCTATCCACCAATCATTAAATAAATTATTGATTTTACTATCATTTTTTCGTATTATAATACCATTTTCATAAAGTCCTACATTGTCTGGAAACTGTTGTTTAATATATTCATCATATTGATACTTTAATTTTTGATTATTATATTTTGGTAATTTCAAAGATATATTTAATTCATCTTTAATATTATTTCGTTGAGAATGTTTAAAGTTTATCAATTTATTATTATTAATTAGGGATAAAATATTATTTATAAAATCTTTTTGTAATATTATTGAACCATCTATCCATATAAAATAATCATATTTTTTTAAAATATCTATTTCGTGTGATTTTATTTTATAAAATTTGGCACACATCATATTTTTAGTTTCATTATCCTTTATATTTAAATAAAAGTTTTTATAATTATTATAATTTATGTTATCAGGGTAATTATTATGATATGGTGTTTTTATTATTTTCCAAAAGTTACTTTCAATATTTCCGTCTGTAAAACAATACCAATCTACTTTATCTTTATTCAAAATATTATGTTCTTTTAAATTATCATAATTACCGTATATAGAAGTAATCACCGCTATTTTATTTTCTTTTTTGGGTTCTATTATTTGCATATTCAATTTTATTAGTTTATTTATATCAGGATATTTATGTTTTAATATATTTAATTGATTATGATTTAACCAGTTCCAACATTTGTGAATACCAAATGGATGTTCGTAATATATAGCTTCTATTGAGAACTCTTTTGCTTTTTCAATAGAAGGTTTATATACAGTTATATCTTTAACAAGATATCCATTAAAAAATTGGTCCTCTGCAATATATTTACCACATAACCTTGGATATTCTGTATCTATTCCTTTATCCTTATATTTAAGTAATTCTATCATTTTGCTTTTTTTTCGTAGTGACAATCCTCCATTGCCTACTTGCATTTTACCTAATATTCCCATTGTTTTTGGCCAAGGTGCACCTACATAATCATATTCCATAAAATCATTAATCTTATCTTTATTTTCTTTTAAAATCATACTATCTGTTTGAAAAATTAAAAACGTTTCTGTGGGAATATATTTATAAAAGTTTTCATGATAAAATAATGTAGAATATTCTTTAATAGTAAAATCTTTACCATCGACATTTAAATTGATTAATGTTGTTTTATTTTTATATTTCGATAGTGGTTGTTCCATTATATTTTCAACCATAGTTTTATTCGTGTTGCTATGAAAAATAATAAATCCCCAATCATCGCTTAAGTTTTCCATAAAATTATTCAATACAAATTCTAATGCTTTATGATTTCGAGGTTCAATGATGATTGCTGTATATTTTTTATCAGTAGTAATTGGTTCTTTTGGTTCATCAATTATAAATTCAACACCATCTTTTATATTCTCTAATCCTTCAATTACAAAATTATGATTCCATCGCATCAAATAAACCATATACATGATACCGAACGCTATGCCATATTTAATATCAATAAGCGTATACCATATCACCAATATCAAACCGATACTTTTTTCGAATATATGACTATACCTACATTGAAATTGTCGATTCAAAATGAATAATATGAAAAATATGATGAAGGGATAAATGATATCTAGATAAGGGGGTGTCATCTAACATATATCTATATTTAATTTATTACTAAAAAACTAAATATATTGCAACTTGTTAGAGCTTAGACCTTTTTAATTATTTTCAATTGTTTGGTGAAAACATATCGTTCTGCATACATGGTCCGTCGCCGAATATTACATTGCAGACATGCCACCTCTAAATTATCTTTGTTATGTCCATAATCATTGTCTATTCGGTCGAGGGTCCATTGCCCCGGTTCGCGAACATATTCGTATAATACTTGGACCTTGTTTTTACAATAAAAACATTCTAAATTACATTTGATTAATAATTCGACAATTCTCTCTAAATCTACAAATTTATCCGGTTCAAATAGACCTTTTTGTATATCCTGCGCCTTATACCCCGACATTTTTTGACTCAACTGCTGTAAAATACGTTTGTGTATGTTTTCGCTGATTGTCTTCCGCTCAATTTCTAGCAATATATTGTATATATTTTCATAGGTTAGTTCCTCCTCCCCAAAATTCCAGGTTTTTGATTCGGTAATTACCCGTTTCGATTTTTCGGCCTTTTTCGTTATTTTAAGATTCTCTCTTTCTTCTTTACTATTTTTACTCTTATTTTCTACTATATTTTCTTCAATAGGTAATCGAATTATTTTGGTAGTTGACATTTATATAATGTATAATATATTTATAAAAAAGATAATAAACATTATTTTATAATATAACATAAAGAGAATCCATAATAACTATGTTTAAAACAAATGAAGTGCAAACGGTGGCTACGCCAAACCCTACACCAGATAATACATTAGCGAATGCCAAATATAAATCTATTATTCCACAATCATCCTCCTTTGACGATTTGACCTATCATGCGATTGATGAATTATTAGAAAAGGAGAAACAAAAAAACAAGGCCGACCCATGGAACAAATTGGACAAAACGGTTAAAATACAAAAATTGCACATATTTGCCGAAAAATATGGCAAGGAACACGGATTACCGGTGAAAGAAATTAAATCGTTGAAACAATTTTTCGTGAATTGTTTAGAAAAAGCAAAATTGCAAAAAACAAAGGACGTGGTATATGATAAAGAAAAACGCGAATTAATCAGTATTCCGGCCTTACATTTCAATACGGAAAATCACAGTTTTACTTTGAAAAATATGGATGCTAAACGCGTCTCCACGTTGAAATCGTTAACACCGAAACGAATTAGTGAAAAAAATGTAGAAGATAAGAAGGAAGAATGAAATCCCACATAAAATTGAAATTAAATCATATAAATGTATGTAGTTATATACATCTATATAATAAACATGGTATCATTTGTAGAGCCCGATAGCGACGAATATTACGAATTGCAATGCACCGTATCCGAACTCATTGACGAATATATTTCAAATGAAATATTACATATGTCTTCACCCGATTTCTATAACGAAATGTTACATCAAATCGTAGAAGTATTGTATGAACAATGGACAGACGCGGGTATTTGTGAAAAAACGGAAGAAATGTATGAAGAAATTGAAGATTTCGTAGATGAAGTCACCGGCGATTTCTTTGAAAATTATGATATTCCACCCCGTCAATATCCAACCTCATCCGTAAATGAAGTGCCAAATATCGAAAACATAGAAAAAAAAATGATTGACTTGAAAAACGCGTATCAACCTGCCCAAAAATCACAAGAATGGTATGAATATCGACATAGTATGATTACAGCGAGTAATATATGGAAGGTATTTGGCAGTGAATCGCAATATAATAGTATTATTTATGAAAAATGCGTGCCATTCGAGTCCGGTGGAACGACCAGTGCAACATCTTTTGTCAATACCGATTCCTCCTTACATTGGGGCGTGAAATACGAACCCGTAAGTATTATGCTATATGAACAAATGTATGGAACGGTGGTTGATTCCTTTGGTTGTATTCAACATCCCAAATATAAATGTATTGGCGCATCTCCGGACGGAATTGTAAATGATACCACCAGTCAACGATATGGTCGTATGCTCGAAATCAAAAATATAGTGAATCGCGAAATTACTGGTATTCCAAAAGAGGAATATTGGATTCAAATGCAGGTTCAATTAGAAACATGTGATTTGGACGAATGCGATTTCTTAGAAACACGATTCAAAGAATATGAAAACGAAGCAATGTTTTATGCCGATATTCGCTCCAGCAATATATTGGTCGAAAAAATAGATACGGCCACGGATGCAGAAGTAAGTTCACCTTTAGAAAACATTATTATTGAGACCCGGGACCAAATGGTGCCAAACAATACTATCGTCGATGCATCGGTCCAGGTGCTGGTCCCGGACCAGGCCCAGGACCATGAAACAGAAGATAAAGAAGTTGTTCGCGGTATCATACTACACTTTATCAAAAATGATTTCATAGATAGTGCTCCATATTATGTTTATATGCCTCTAGATATAGCCATTGAAAAAAACGAAATTAATGAATGGATAAAAAGTAAAAAAAATGAAATGAAAAACACACATGCACTCTATAAAGTCATCTATTGGTATTTAGATGAATATTCATGTATATTAGTGAAACGTAATCGCAAATGGTTTTCAGCAGCTGTTCCAAAAATAGAAGAGGCATGGGCCACTATAGAAAAAGAACGAATCTCGGGATATGAACATAGGGCCAGCAAAAAAAGAACCCGGTCTGAAAATATTGCAGAAAATGGCCAAGGACTTAGTGATGGACTTAGACAAGGGCCGAGTGATGGACTTAGACAAGGGTCCCGGTCCGGTTCCTTCGACGAATCAAAAACAATAAAAAATATGTCGTTTAGCGGAGGAATATGTTTAATCAAGTTAGACCATGAGATTGAAAATGCAGCGCAATCAAATGAAGATAATAATATATAATGACTACGTAAAATGATATAAACAATAATCTGGTATATATGTATATATTTTTTATGGAAAAATCAAAGACATTTTCGAATGATTTTGACGATGAAATGTTAGTCAAGAAACGCAATGGTGAACTGGAGACAGTCGCATTTGACAAGATTTTACGTCGAATTCGAACCATTGGAACAGAAGTCGGTATAAAAATCAACTATACAACTTTAGCCATGAAAGTCATTGACCAATTATATAATGGAATATCTACTACAAAAATAGACGAATTGAGTGCACAACAGTGTGCATCTTTGGCATCTACCCACCCCGATTATAATGTATTGGCCGGGCGTATCACTATTTCAAATCACCATAAAAATACTTCGAGCTCATTTATAGATGTAATGACCTCATTATATGACTATAAAGATACTCATGACAAATCCTCACCCTTAGTATCCGATTTATTGTATGAAGTCGTTCAAAAATACAAGGACGAATGGGACAATATATTGGATTATCAGCGCGATTATTTAATCGATTATTTTGGCTTTAAAACACTTGAACGCGCGTATTTGATGCAAATTAACAAAGTAACCGTCGAACGTCCACAACATATGTGGTTACGTGTCTCTATAGGAATACATGGCGACAATTTAGAACAAATTCGCAAGACATATGAATATATGTCCCAAAAATACTTCACCCATGCTACACCCACCCTATTTAATGCCGGAACACCACATCCGCAATTAAGTTCCTGTTTTTTATTGGCAATGGAGAAGGATAGTATTGAAGGTATATACAATACACTCAAAGATTGTGCACTGATTTCTAAATGGGCCGGTGGCATCGGTCTACATATCCATAATATTCGTGCATCGGGCAGTCATATTCGCGGAACAAACGGTTCATCGAATGGTATTGTCCCCATGTTGAAGGTATTTAACAATACGGCAAAATATGTCGACCAATGTGTCTTACCCGATACTATTATATATACCAAACAAGGACCCATGCATATATCAAAATGTGTTTCCGGAATTACCGAAATATTTAATCGCACCGGAAAGTTGGAAACTATCGAAAATGTATTAGAACACTCGTGGTCCGGACCTATACTCGAAATCACATTATTCAACTATTTGTCGAATCCATTATCGATTACCCCTGAACATCCTATATATGTATTGCAAAATTACGCGGACAAAGGTGAACTCGAAATACAACATGATTTAGATAGTGGTTTGACCCGATTTGACTGGATTGAAGCCAAAGATATTACAGTAAATGACTGCGTCGTATATTCAATTCCCCAATATCAATTGGATTTTCCGGCGTTGACCGAAGAAATATGTTATTTTTATGGAATTATATTGTCCGGGTTGATTTTATATAACGAAAATGGGCCCAATAAGAAGGTAAATGAAAACAATTACAATGTCATGCATTTCCCTTCCAAAATAGAAGAATTGGCCGATTTTTTGGCCAGTTGGAATATTCCATATGAAATCAAAATACATGAATATTATAATATTATTACATGGGAAAAAACGGTGAATCTGCCATATCGACATAGCGATTTTTATTCTTCTTCAAATACGGATTTTTTCGCGATAGGTCAGCGTTGGTCCTTTTTACCGGCAAACAAAATCGAAAAAATATTGGACGGATTTGAAAACCCCAATCTATACAATAATTCTATATTACATTACATCTTTTTCTTGAAATTACGTTTGGGTGATATTCCAAATTGTATTAAATACCAACACCTTTTGATTGT